>VAOX01018057.1_pt1 | contig 67596 bp, 62 predicted proteins | sample 3393891 | NCBI WGS metagenome assembly VAOX01 (sample SAMN08290429, study PRJNA428436) | hydrothermal vent metagenome | isolation source: Deep-sea hydrothermal vent chimney | place: Indian Ocean: Southwest Indian Ridge | depth 2822 m m
AAAGGCACGTCGATTACTTTTTAAAACCATTGATGAACGAAGAGTTAACCAAGCATGATGACTCTATCGTTCAGGCTCATTTCATTATTGGAAAATACTGCTTAGGAGATCTAACATTATGTACAAAAAAATTATGCTGGCGACTGCTCTCAGCCTAATGGCCTGTGCTGCCTTCGCCACTAACGGCGCAAGTCTGTTTGTAAACAAAGGCTGTACCGCATGCCACGGTGCTGGCGGAGGTGCTCCAATCATTGGCAGTTATCCAAAACTGGCCGGTCAGAATGCTGCCTATCTGGTTAGACAGATGAAGGACATAAAAAGTGGTGCCCGTAACAATGGCCAGACGGTAGTAATGAAGCCGATTATTGGCCGTGTCAGTAACGACGAGATGAAGGCTATTGCACATTATCTCTCCTCCGAGAAATAAGTTCAGGCAATAGGTGTCAAAAGGTCGATAACGGTAACGGTGTCGGCCTTTTTTTCTACTTATAAACTCTTTAGTACCCGCGATTCATCTTTTTATAATAAGAAGATAAATCTCTGGAAAAATCGATTATTTATCAATGACTTTAGAGGGCTGACTTATAACATGGCCACTAGGTCTTCGAGTTTATTATGATTTTAACCCTCTCCTTATGAACAAGATTCAAGCCCCCTTTTAGTTTATTCCTGACTCATTTTACATTATAAATATCAATTTTCCTTCAGATCCATCTCATATTAGACAAGACTATTATTATCTTCTAGTACAATTTCTGAGGTAGAATACGCCGTTTCTAGCCTAAGGTTATTTTACCCGCTTTATACGCATGTCTGATCCTGAACTCCTGAGTCCCCTCACCCCGCCCGCACCACTGTCTGCCGGCAATGTCACCCGCTGGGGACAGTTATATGGCAGCAGTTTTGCGCTGGTCATTGCCCGGATAGCGCAACAGCATGCCGGGCCACTGGTCATCATCACGGCGGATGCCGCCAGCGCGCAGCGGCTGGAATATGCCATCCGTTTTTTCCTGGGCAGACACCCGGTTCCGATTCTGTCTTTCCCCGACCGGGAAACCCTGCCCTGGGATCATTTTTCGCCCCACCAGGACATCACTTCCGAGCGTTTGGCCAGTCTCTACCGCCTGCCTGATCTGGACAAGGGTATTCTCATTGTACCAACCCCCACTCTCATGCACCGGCTACCACCGAGACGTTATCTGGATGGCCACGCGCTGCTGCTGGAAACAGATCAGAAACTGGATCTGGAAAGCATGCGCCTGCGTCTTGAGATCAGTGGCTACAATTGTGTTTCCACGGTGATGGAACACGGCGAATTCGCCGTGCGCGGCAGCCTGCTGGATCTCTACCCCATGGGCAGCCGGGAAGCCTACCGCATCGAACTGTTTGATGATGAAGTTGAAAGCATCCGCATGTTCGATCCTGAAACGCAGCGTTCCAGTGACAAGGTAGAACAGATCCGCCTGTTGCCAGCGCGTGAATTTCCGTTGAACAAGGATGGCATCAGTCATTTCCGCCAGGCCTTCAGGGCGAAATTTACCGGCAACGCACATAACTGCCCGCTTTACCGCGATATCAGCAACGGCATGGCCACCCCCGGCATCGAATATTACCTGCCCCTGTTCTTCGAACAGACCGCCACCCTGTTTGATTACCTGCCCGACAATACCCTGTTACTGAATCTGGAAAATATCGAAGCCGCCGCCGAAACATTCTGGGACGAAATAGGCGAGCGTCATGAACAGATGCGCCATGATACCGAACGTCCACTGCTCTCTGCCGCCGAGGTTTTTCTACCGGTCAACGAAATCTTTGCCGCCTTCAAACGCTATCCACGGATTGAGCTACAGCATTTCAAACTTCTACCGGAAAGTCTGACCAGCGGCAGCCTGCAATTTGCCACCAGCGCCCCGCCGGAACTGCATCTTGACATTCGTGCTGAGCAGCCAGCCAGCGCATTGAAAAACTTTCTGACGGAGTTTAAAGGACGGCTGCTGTTTGCTGCCGAGACCAGTGGACGACGGGAATACCTGCTGGAATTGCTGCATAGCTATGAGATCTATCCTGCCAGCGTGGATAACTGGAACGATTTTCTGGAGGCTGACAATCCGCTAGCTATTACCGTAGCACCGCTTGAACAGGGGTTGCTACTGAGTAACCCTGCTATTGCGGTGATCGCTGAACCCCAGTTATTCGGTGCCCGGGTTATGCAGCGAAGACGCCGCAAGAAAAGTTTGCGCGATATTGATAGTATCATTCGCAATCTGGCCGAACTCACCGTCGGTGCCCCCGTGGTACATGAAGAACACGGCATCGGCCGTTATCTCGGTCTGCAAACCCTGGACATCGCAAATCAGCCAACTGAGTTTCTTTCTCTCGAATATGCCGCTAATGACAAGCTTTATGTACCGGTCAACTCCCTGCACCTGATTAGCCGTTATACCGGTGCCGATCCTGAACACGCACCCCTGCATCGCCTCGGCAGCGGCCAGTGGGAACGCGCCAAGCGCCGTGCCAACGAACGGGTTCGGGATGTGGCCGCCGAACTACTGGATATCTACGCTCGCAGAGAGGCGCGCAGCGGCTTCAGCTATCCCCTGGATGAAGCCCAGTACCGCGTCTTTGCGGTTGGTTTTCCCTTTGAGGAAACACCGGATCAGCAAACCTCCATCGACAAGGTGCTGGAAAACATGCGTTCGGACAAGCCTATGGATCACCTGGTTTGCGGCGATGTGGGCTTCGGCAAAACCGAAGTCGCTATGCGCGCGGCCTTTGTCGCCGTGCAGGCTGGCCGTCAGGTGGCCGTACTGGTGCCCACCACCCTGCTCACCCAGCAACACATGGAGAATTTCCGTGATCGTTTTGCCGACTGGCCGGTACGCATCGAATCCCTGTCCCGCTTCAATTCCGCCAAAGAACAAAAACAGATCCTGGCCGATCTGGAAACCGGCCAAATCGACATCATCATCGGCACCCACAAGCTGTTGCAAAAAGACATTAAATATAAAAATCTGGGGCTAGTAATAATCGATGAGGAGCACCGCTTCGGGGTACGCCAGAAAGAAACCTTCAAGGCCATGCGTGCCGAAGTGGATATTCTGACGCTTACTGCCACACCTATTCCTCGCACCCTGAATATGGCCATGTCCGGGCTGCGGGATCTGTCTATTATCGCTACCCCACCGGCCAAACGTCTGGCAATCAAGACCTTTGTCACTGAATGGAAATCGGCGTTAGTCAAGGAAGCCTGCCTGCGTGAGCTCAAACGCGGCGGGCAGGTATATTTCCTGCACAATGACGTACAGACCATCGAGAAACAGGTCAGAAAATTGCAGGAACTGCTGCCGGAAGCAGATATCCGCTACGCCCACGGGCAAATGCGCGAGCGAGAACTGGAACAGGTCATGTCGGATTTCTACCATCAGCGTTTCAATATCCTGGTCTGCACCACCATTATCGAAACCGGCATCGATATTCCTTCCGCCAATACCATAATCATGAACCGCGCCGATCGTTTCGGCCTGGCCCAGCTCTATCAACTGCGTGGTCGCGTGGGCCGTTCCCACCATCGCGCCTACGCTTATTTAATCATCCCGCCGCGCAAAACCATCAGCGCCGATGCACGTAAACGGCTAGAAGCCATCGAGTCCATCGAAACTCTGGGCACTGGCTTCACCCTGGCTAGTCACGATATGGAAATTCGCGGCGCGGGTGAACTGCTGGGCGATGAACAGAGCGGACAGATGATCGAAATCGGCTTCACCCTGTACAGCGAATTGCTGGAACGAGCGGTCAAGGCATTAAAAGAAGGTAAAGAGCCGGAACTGGACAAACCCCTGTTCCACGGTGCCGAAATTGATCTGCATGCCCCGGCGCTGATCCCGGAAGACTATTTACCTGATATTCATGAGCGTCTGATCATGTATAAACGTATCGCCAGCGCCACCGATAAAGATGCCTTGCGAGAGTTACAGGTGGAAATGATCGATCGCTTCGGCCTGCTGCCCGAAGCACTCAAAACCCTGTTCAGCGTGACTGCGCTGAAACTCCGAGCGACTCAGGTTGGGATCAAAAAAATTGACCTTGGCGCCAGTGGAGGACGCATTCTGTTTGTCGAACAACCCGACATCGATCCTATGACCATTATAAAATTGATTCAGGGGCAACCGGATCGTTATAAACTCGATGGCAGTGACAAATTTCGCATTATTCAAGAACTGCCGGATACCGAAGCTCGGTTGAATGCTGCTAATCGTTTGCTGGATCGACTGCAAGCCAAGGTATAAATCCACGCCATGATAAACAGCTAAGACTATGGTCTTATTCTCATAGCGAATATGTGATATACAATAAACAGTTGACTAAACATAAACAGCACGTTTGCAGGAAAATTAAAATCATGTTTGAACTCGCTACATCACGCATTGCTATTATTGGTCTGGGCTATGTTGGCCTGCCGCTGGCCGTAGAATTCGGGAAAAAATTTAACTGCGTTGGTTTTGACATCAACAGCGAACGTGTCAGGGAACTAAGAGCGGGTAAAGACAGCACGCTGGAAGTCGAACCAGAGTTTCTTGCCGAAGCCGACAAACTCAGTTATAGCGATCAAACTGACGGAATCAAGCACTGTAATGTCTTTATCGTTACTGTACCTACCCCTATTGATGCTAATCGGCAACCTGATTTGTCTCCCCTTACTAGCGCCAGTATTATGCTGGGTAAAGTGATAAAAAAAAATGATGTCATTATATTTGAATCCACCGTTTACCCGGGTGCATCTGAAGAAGTTTGTGTTCCCCTTATCGAGAAAGAATCAGGTTTAACGTATAATAAAGAGTTTTTTTTAGGTTACAGCCCCGAACGCATTAATCCCGGGGACAAAAAGCATCGTGTTACCAATATAAAAAAGGTGACATCAGGATCAACACCAGAAGTCGCTGATTTTGTTGATGAAATATATCGTTCAGTTATTACTGCCGGAACGCATAAAGCCAGTAGTATTCGTGTTGCAGAAGCTTCAAAAGTTATAGAAAACACCCAACGTGATTTAAATATTGCACTTATTAATGAATTAGCGATTATTTTTAATAAACTCGGCATAGACACATTGGAAGTGTTGGAAGCTGCCGGGACAAAATGGAATTTCCTGCCTTTTCGCCCGGGTCTTGTTGGCGGACATTGCATCAGTGTTGATCCATATTATCTTACTCAAAAAGCAGAAAGTATTGGTTACCATCCTGATATTATTCTAGCCGGTAGACGCATCAATGACGGCATGGGAGGGTATGTTTCCAGCCAGGTTGTAAGGCTAATGACCCAAAGACGAATACACGTTGTTGACTCAAAAATTCTTATACTTGGATTATCATTTAAAGAGAACTGTCCTGATTTACGCAATACTCGTGTTGTTGATATTATCGAGGATCTGGAAAAACATAATGCAATAGTTGATGTGCTCGATCCCTGGGTTGACCCAGCTGAGGCACAGAATGAATATGGGATTGATATTATCTCCCAGGCTAAAGACGGTGAATATGATGCCATCATCCTCACTGTTGGCCACAAACAATTTGTAGATATGGGTGCAGAGACTATTCGCAGGCTAGGCAAACCTAACTGCGTAATATATGACGTTAAATATATCTTACCCAAGAAAAATGTTGATGGCCGGTTGTAACGTGATATAGCAATAGTATTATCTCAGGCAAATTATCTTAAGGAAAATTCATGAAGGTTTTAATTACCGGTACGGCTGGTTTTATCGGCTCAGCCCTGGCTATGCAACTACTGGAACGCGGCGATGAAGTGATCGGCATCGACAACCTGAATGATTATTATGACGTTAATCTGAAAAAAGCCCGCCTCGAACGAGTTAAGACCTATAAAGGTTTTACCGATGTACGCATCAACCTTGAAGATCGCGAAGCAGTGGCTGACACGTTTACCAAACATAAACCTGATCGCGTGGTCAATCTGGCAGCGCAGGCCGGAGTTCGTTACTCACTGGAAAACCCGCATGCCTATGTGGATACCAATATCGTAGGCTTCGTTAATATTCTCGAAGGTTGTCGTCACAACAACGTCGAGCATCTGGTTTATGCCTCCAGCAGTTCAGTCTATGGTTCCAATACCAATATGCCCTTCTCGGTACACGACAATGTCGATCACCCGGTCAGCCTGTATGCAGCAAGCAAGAAAGCCAACGAACTGATGGCCCATACCTACAGTCATCTATTCCGTCTGCCCACCACCGGCCTGCGTTTTTTCACTGTTTATGGCCCCTGGGGACGGCCTGATATGGCCCTGTTCCTGTTTACCAAAAACATCCTCGCAGGCAAACCGATTGATGTCTTCAACTATGGCAAACATCGCCGTGACTTTACTTATATTTATGACATCGTTGAAGGCGTAATGCGGGTGCTGGATCGGATTCCTGAACCCAATCCGGACTGGAACAGCGACACACCGGACTCCGCTACCAGCAATGCACCTTTCCAGCTTTACAATATCGGCAATAACCAGCCGGTCGAACTCATGCACTACATCGAAGTACTGGAAGATTGTCTCGGTAAAAAAGCAGAGATGAATATGCTGCCATTACAGAATGGTGACGTTCCGGCCACCTATGCCAATGTCGAAGATCTGGTTCGTGATGTCGATTACAAACCCGACACCAGTGTAGAGGAAGGCATTGCCAGGTTTGTAGAATGGTACAAGGACTATTTCAAAATTTAGACCCTGCCGGTTGGCGTACTTTCCCTGCCTGTCGGCTTCATTCGTCAGCCCAAGGGAAAAGACGAAATGAACAATGGATATCCATGCAAACTATAGGAATATACGAGAACTATCTGCCATTTTTTAACCGGCAACTATTACGCAAGTAGTGCGCCGTGCTAAAATAAAGGCCACATCTATCGTAGAACCGGCGTAAAGTATTCATTTCGTCAGACAATATTCATAATCAGGAGGCAGTCGATCATGCCCGAAGTACAGTTCAAGAACGAGTTAAGCGATGAAATAAAGGTGTCCTCCGCCGCAGCCGAGCAAATGCTGGCCATTATAAACAACGAAGAAGGTATTGATGGCATCCGTATTTTTGTTTCCGGAGGCGGTTGCAGTGGTATGACTTACGGTATGACTTTCGCCGACAAGCCCAGTGATTTTGACGCGGTGCTGAAAAAAGACGATATTAAAATTTACGTTGATGCAGTCGCACTAAGCTTCCTCGAAGGTGTGGAAATCGACTATCAGACAGAGGGGCTCAACCAGAGCTTCGTCTTCAAGAATGTTTTTGCCAATACTGGTGGCGGCGGCACCTGTGGTGGCTGTGGTTCGGCTGCTTAGGCAAGCTTATTCCTGTCACAGTCTGATTCAGTCCCCACTTTTTTCTGCGGGTTGCCGACATCGCTCAACGTGTACTACTCATTGCTCAGCCTGGCAGCTATCGCATTGCGCCCTATCTTGAGGCGGCCAAACGCATGGGGCTGGTTGTACAGATTGCCTCTCGTGGCGAATATTCCCTGATTTCCGAAGTCCATGACGGACTGCATGTCGATTTTGAAAATCTGCACAGCGCCCTTGCCACAATTTTACGACAGGCTGAAAAAACACCCTTTGCCGCTATCCTGGGCAGTGATGACAGTACCGTGGAACTGGCTGCGCATGCAGCAGCCAAACTTGGCCTGCCTCACAATCCACCTGCGGCGGCAAGGTTAACCCGGCGCAAAGATCTGGCTCGTGCGCACCTTGCCCGGCATGGCTGTGCTGTTCCTCATCACAAATTAATAAAACTTGGGCACAATCCGGATTCACAAATCAGCGATGTCAGTTGGCCCTGCGTCATCAAACCCCTTAACCTTTCTGCCAGCCGTGGCGTCATCCGGGCTGATAATCCTGCCGAATTTCATGCTGCATTTGCGCGTATCCGCAGTATCATCGCAGATTCAGGTGGTGAATTCGAACAACAGCATGTACTGGTAGAAGAGTATATCGAGGGTATCGAGGTAGCCTATGAAGGCTTCCTGGAAAATGGTGTGTTGACCACTCTGGTTATTTTTGACAAACCCGATCCCCTTACCGGCCCTTTCTTCGAAGAAACCATTTATGTCACACCATCGCAACTGCCCACGGCAATACAGGAAAAAATTAATCAGCGAGTAGCGCAAGCCTGCCGGGCCTACGGTCTGACAACCGGTCCGGTACATGCCGAGCTTCGTATCAATGACAATGATGCCTGGATACTGGAAGTCGCCTGCCGCACTATTGGTGGCGATTGCGCACGCAGTCTGGATCAGGGTGATTTCAATCTTGAGGAATTGACGCTGGCGTTAGCCATGGGTCAAACAATCGACACCCAGCCACCGGAAGATGCCCGGGGAGTGATGATGATCCCAATTAAACAGGCGGGTATTTTAAGACGGGTCGAGGGTCTGGGTGAGGCGCAAAAAGTCGAACACATTGAAACCATCGACATCGTCATACGTGAGGGTCATGAACTCATTCCCCTACCCGAAGGCAACCAGTATCCCGGTTATATCTTTGCCCGCGCCAAAACACCTGAGAGGGTGATTGCGGCATTACGCAAAGCACATGCAAAACTGAATTTTGTCGTTGCACCGGCCATCCGTTTGCAACGACAGTAAGGCCGGTTTACTTCTTGCCGCCACCACCCTCATGGAAACCTGCGGGTATCTGGCCGTAATCACCTTCAGCAAACAGAAAACCCTGCATGTGTTTTTCAATCAACTCAAGGTTACGCACATCAGCCGTTGACAGACCATTCTCATTAATAATTACGGTCAGACGTTCCAGCCACTTTTTCCAGCCTTCTTTGGAAACATTATCATAAATACGCAGTCCGAAATCTCCAGGATGCGGCGGCCTGTCCAGTCCTTCTGCTTCTTCTTTCAATACCACACACTGTACCATTCTTGTCATAATCAACCTCGATATTCTATTTCCAGATATTTAATCCATTTTCACTTCGGTATCCTGCCTCAAGCGGCGGGGCCATTTATTTCTACTCATATTTTTTCAATAATATGCCATCGTCACCACAACAATCGGCAGCACATACTTTAAGCTGGTGTATCTCTTCCCGACTACCATTGATATAGGTCTCAATCGGTAAATTCTCTTTCGCACAATCACAGCCTTTATCATTATACACGTAAACATGTTTCAGTCCCGCACGTAGCGCAGCATCCCGCGCAGCAAACAACATTGCATCGTCCGTTTCCGGAAGATGGCTTAATTTATAGACCGGAAAAAATTTTGTGATATGCCAGGGGCTGTCCGCACCCAGATTGTCACGAATCCAGCAGGCGATACGATAATGTTCATCGACGTTGTCATTTTTGCCCGGAATAATGTTGGTTCGCGTTTCCACATGCATACCCAGTTCACAGGCGCGTTTGATCGAGTGCAGGATCTGTTCTACCTTTGCCGGTTTACAGATGTCCTGATAAAAATCGTCACGTATGCTCTTGATATCCGAACACAGAACATCAATATGCGGCGCAGCCAGTTCCAGTGCCTCGTCAGTGATATAACTGTTGGAAACATACACTGTGTAAAGTCCGGCTTCGTGCGCCAACTGGCTGACATCAATAATATATTCAAGCCAGACTGCCGGTTCGGAATAGGTAAATGCGATCCCCCGCACCTCCGCACGCAGAGCCGCCTCAACCAGCGTTTCCGGTGTCACCCAGGCTTCAGTAGACTGACCCTTTGCCAGTTCGTCAAGCGCTGTCACACCCCATGAGATATCCAGATTATGACATCCGCCACAACGAAAACTGCAACCATAGCTTCCCACCGACATGATCCGGGTTCCTGGACGATAATGTTTCACCGGTTTGTCTTCAATCGCGCCAACTTCAATCGAAGATAAAATACCATAGGACAGGTTATACAACGTACCCTCACGATTGACATGTGCCTGGCAGAAGCCACGCTGTCCATGCCCAATCTTGCAACGCCACAGGCACAGGTGGCAACGGGTCGTACCGTTATCCAGTTTTTCCTGTAGACGGGTTTTAACAAGTTGATACTGACGGGGGGATGTTTTCTGATAATGACTCAATTTACACCATATTTTTGTAGGGAAATAGCAGGCTTTGACGGGGAATAAGCTATATATGGAGGAGTGTAACAGAAAACGACTTTGACTAATTTATCCTGGCGCGCGACAACAATCCGGTGGAGAGTGAGGGGTGGGAAATTGGTCGGGGTGAGAGGATTCGAACCTCCGACCACCGGCACCCCATGCCGGTGCGCTACCAGGCTGCGCTACACCCCGTTGTATATAGTTTCGGAAAAAAGGATATTCGGAAACGGCGGCCATGATACCCCAGCCGCCGCAAAGATGGAATGCTTTAACGGCTAAGAATGCCCATAACTTCTTCAAGTTCCATGCGAATTTGATGTATGCTTTCCTTGTTGTTCTTCTGTTTTTCTTTGTTGTCATCGCTATCGGAAAGCTGTAGACGCGCACCACCGATGGTGTAGCCCTGCTCATACAGCAACCCACGGATCTGGCGAATCATGACCACGTCCTGACGCTGGTAATAACGTCGGTTGCCCCGACGTTTTACCGGCTTGAGCTGAGGAAATTCTTGCTCCCAGTAACGCAACACATGCGGTTTAACACTACACAGTTCGCTAACTTCACCAATCGTGAAATAGCGCTTGCCGGGTATGGGGGGTAATTCGTTATTGTTGGTTGGTTCCAGCATACGCCTCTACTCTGGCTTTCAGTTTCTGACCGGGACGAAAAGTGACTACACGGCGTGCGGTAATCGGAATTTCTTCCCCTGTCTTGGGATTTCTACCCGGCCTCTGCTTTTTGTCACGCAGATCAAAATTACCAAAACCGGATAATTTTACCTGTTGTCCATTCTCTAATGCGCCACGAATTTCTTCGAAGAACATTTCCACAATTTCCTTGGCTTCGCGTTTGTTGAGTCCAAGTTCTTCAAATAATCTTTCCGCCATTTCGGCCTTGGTCAACGCCATATTTATTATTCTCTCAATGTAGCCCCAAATTCAGCACCCAGGGCACTGACAACATTATGAATTTCAGAATCTACTTCACTGTCTGTAAGAGTGCGCGAAAGATCCTGTAAGGTCAAGCCTAGCGCGAGACTTTTTCTACCAGAATCAATACCTTCGCCCACATATACATCAAACAGCTCGACATTCTGTAGCTTTGAGGAGGCCGCACGAAGAATACAATCATGCACTTTCCGGGATTCTATAGCCTCATCCACAACCACAGCGATATCCCGGCGGATGGCCGGAAACCTGGATAATGGTGAAAAAGCCGGAATCTGGCTCTCTTGCACATAGTCCAGAGCCAGCTCAAAGACAAGAACCCGTTGGTTCAACCCCAGAGTCTCCTCGACTTCGGGATGCAATGCCCCAATATACCCTAGTAAAACCCCACTCTGCCTATGATAAATAGCCGTACTTTGCCCAGGATGCAAGGTCGGATGTGCTTCTATCCGAAATTCAATATCCTCGATTTTGTGGCCCAAGGTCAATAACGCCTCCACATGTGCCTTGATATCATAGTAATCAGTCTTGCGACTTTCGACGTTCCACTGCTCAGGCCATGCCTCTCCCGTCAGCACACCGGCAATCATCATTTCCTGCTGTAATTCAGTGCCTTGCACTACAAACCTAAGGCCAGACTCGAATAAGGATAACCTATTTTGCTGGCGATTCAAGTTATACATAATCGCCTGCACCAACCCCGGCAAGAGACTGGTGCGCATCACCGATAGATCGCTGGAAATAGGATTGAGCAAAGCCAGTGGTTTTTGTGCGGGATCCAATAATTTCTGCATTTTGGGATCCACAAAACTATAGGTTATAGCCTCGTAATAGCCCCGCTGCACGAGTACCTGACGAATTTGCTGCATGCTAATCCGGGTTTCACTACTGGGCTGCATTTGTAAACGAATCTGTGGCCGGGATTCCGGCAGGTTGTCATAACCGTGAATCCGGCCGATTTCCTCAATCAGATCCACTTCATGCTCAATATCAAAACGAAAAGCGGGTGGTGTGACACGCCAGCCACCATCAATGGCTACAACCGCCATATCCAGCCCTGAGAGTATCTCTACGACATCTTCGGCAACAACATTAACACCCAGTACCTTCTGAATGCGCATCTTACGTAGCGTTACAGGCGTTCTGACAGGAAGATCCATTTCTCGTCTTTGCTCGATGACCGGTCCCGGCCGCCCACCTACAATATCCAGTAACAACGCGGTAGCCCGCTCCATTGCCTCCCGCTGCAATTCAAATGACACACCCCGCTCAAAACGATGGGAGGAATCCGTGTGCAAACCATAGCTGCGCGCCCGTCCGGCTATTGCCAATGGATTGAAATAGGCACTTTCGAGAAAGATATCCCGGCTTTTATCGCTGACGGCAGAATCCGCTCCACCCATGATGCCCGCCAGGGCCAGCGGTGCGGCGCTGTCCGCAATCAACAGGCTACCTTGCTGCAATTCGATTTGTTGGCCATCGAGCAGGGTCAATGACTCGCCCCGGTTAGCATGACGAACGATGATTTCGCCCTTAAGTGTCGCCAGATCAAAGGCATGCATCGGTTGTCCCAGCTCCAGCAAAATGAAATTGCTGATATCCACCACCGGCCCCAGGCTGCGCAGGCCACTACGACGTAACTTCTCCTGCAACCAGAAAGGGGTTGTTGCAGCAGGGTTGATGTCGCGGATGATTCGGCCCACGTAACGCGGGCAGTCGCCTCCGGCATCCAGTTTTACCGGCAGCACATCATCAATCTCAGGCGTAACGTCAGAAATAACCGGCGGAGTTGGCTTCATTCTGTTCAGTCCGCCTGCTTCGCGGGCAATGCCGGCAATGCTCAGACAATCGCCCCGGTTGGGCGTCAGACCCAGCTCGATACTGACGTCATTCAGTTTCAGATAGTCACGAATATCGACACCCACCGGCGCATCAGACGGCAACTCCATCAAACCATCCGCCTGCTCGGCCAGACCCAGTTCCTGTTCAGAACAAAGCATGCCGTGGGATGGCACACCACGCAGTTTGGACTTTTTGATCTTCAGACCGCCCGGCAGTTTCGCTCCGATTAACGCCGTCGGCACTTTCAGGCCAGCACGAACATTGGCGGCACCACAAACGATGCCCAGAGGATCGTCATCACCCACATTGACTTTACAGACGCGCAGTTTATCGGCATCGGGATGCGTTTCGACCGACAACACTTCACCCACCACGATTTTTTCAAACTCGGCCGCCACCGGTTCGACAGCATCCACCTCGAGCCCGGCCATAGTCAGTTGATGCGCCAGTGTCTCGGTGTCAATCTCAGGATTGACCCATTCTCTTAACCATTTTTCACTGAATTTCATTTTGCTTCAGATACCGGAATAAAAGTGAACGATACAAGGTTACCCCCTGAGTCATCCGCCCTTACTCTTTACCCTTTCCTCTTTTATCTGTCGTTAAGAAAACTGCTTCAAAAACCTCAAATCATTCTCAAAAAACAGCCGTAAGTCATTGACTCCATAACGTAACATGGCTAGTCGTTCTATTCCTATGCCGAAGGCAAAGCCAAGAAATTCCTCTTCATCAATGCCCACATGCTGCAATACATTGGGATGCACCATGCCACAGCCCAGCACCTCCAGCCAGCCGGTATGGCTGCACACCCGGCAGCCTTCACCGTTGCACATCACACATTCGATATCCGCTTCTGCCGAGGGCTCGGTAAAGGGAAAATAGGAGGGTCGAAAACGCACAGACAGATCATCCCGTTCAAAAAATCGGTGCAAAAAATCAATTAAAATGGCTTTCAGATCAGTAAAACTGACATCTTCATCCACCATCAGCCCCTCAATCTGGTGAAACATAGGGGTATGAGTCAGATCAGAGTCACAGCGATAAACCCGTCCCGGTGCAATAATTCTTAGCGGTGGTTTGCGCCCTTCCATCACCCGAATCTGTACTGGCGAGGTGTGGGTGCGTAGCAGAGTTCGGTCAGCAAAATAGAAGGTATCGTGCATGGCCCGCGCAGGATGAGACTCGGGGATATTCAGTGCTTCGAAGTTATGCTCTTCATCTTCGATTTCAGGCCCCGTCACCACCTCGAAACCCATTTGCTTAAACAGATCTTCGATGCGCTCCATGGTGCGCGTAATCGGATGCAGACCACCACTGGGTAAACTGCGCCCTGGTAGAGTAATATCAAGACTTTCTGCTGCCAGCCGCGCATTCAAAGCCTCGACCTGCAAACTCTGTTTACGCGTTTCCAATGCCTCCTGTACGGCCTTTTTGGCGGCATTAATCGCCTGCCCGGCTTTTGGCCGTTCTTCTGCAGAAAGGCTGCCCAGGGTTTTCATGCGCTCGGTAAGCGCACCTTTCTTGCCCAGATAGCGCACCCGGATTTCATCCAGCGACTTGAGATCAGCACTGGCCTCAATCGTGGCGGTTGCTTCGTTAATAATCTGTTCCAGTTCCTGTTGCACAATTATATCCCGTTGAGAATAAATGATTATAAACTTCAGACTAATTTATCCGTTCGTGGTGGCATCTGTCACATCCGTTCGTGGTGAGCTTGTCGAACCATGAGCGGATAAATTAACCCGTTTCTTTTTCACACAAAAAAAGGGGAAGACTGACATTCCCAGCCTTCCCCTAATCTTTTACTGTGCGGTTCCGCCGTCGGTACAGGCCGACATGGCAGGACGCTTACATCTGATATGACAGACTCAGTTCGACAGATTAGCCTTGGCTTTTTCAGCTAAGGCTGCAAAAGCAATCTTGTCAAAAATGGCCATATCAGCCAGCACTTTGCGATCGATTTCAATCGAGGCTTTTTTCAGGCCATTAATGAAACGACTATAGGACAGACCACATTCCCGGGCACCTGCATTGATACGGGCAATCCACAGGGCGCGAAACTGACGCTTGCGTTGTTTGCGGCCAATATAGGCATACTGACCGGCCTTGGTGACAGCCTGAATGGCAACCCGGTAAACATTCTTACGACGGCCATAATAACCTTTGGCCTGATCCAGTACTTTTTTATGGCGCGCACGAGCGGTGACGCCGCGTTTTACTCTTGGCATAGTCTCATCCTCCCCTTAACTGTATGGAATCATTTTGCGAACGGCGGCTGTATCGGCTGCGCTAACCGCTTCACCGTTACGCAGCTGACGCTTACGCTTGGTGGTCATTTTGGTAAGGATGTGACTTTTGTTGGCGTTGCCACGTTTGAATCCGCCGGATGCCCGACGTTTGAAGCGCTTGAGAGCACCACTGTTACTTTTCATTTTAGGCATGCTTTGTACTCCGCATTGATTAAAGAAATAGTGAATCAGGTATGAAAAGGACCCGGGATCACTTCTTGTTGCCACCTGAACATTCCCGGCGGCAGCAGCACAATGTGCTACTTCTTAGGCTAACTTCATTAGAAATTAATCTGAGATTTGTTACAGGAGGGTTATTTCCTGTTAGCACCAATTACCATCACCATTTGCCGGCCTTCCAGTCTTGGAAACTGTTCGACTGATCCATACTCTTCAAGATCGGCCGCAACCCGTTTAAGCAATTGCAGTCCCAGCTCCTGGTGCGCCATCTCACGACCACGAAAACGCAGGGTGACTTTAGCCTTATCGCCGTTTTCAAGGAAACGCCTGAGATTGCGTAATTTCACATCGTAATCTCCCTTTTCCGTACCCGGTCGAAATTTTACTTCCTTGATATGGATTTGCTTCTGCTTTTTCCTTGCAGCATGGCGTTTCTTGTTCTCCTCGAACAGAAATTTACCATAATCCATTATCCGGCAAACGGGCGGTTTGGCTTCGGGAGCCACTTCAACCAGATCCATTTCCGAGCTATCAGCTAATTCCTGGGCTTCCTGAATAGATAAAACACCTGCTTGTTCTCCATCCGATGCAATGACTCGCACTTGCGGTGCCGTTATTTCCGCATTGGTGCGCGTTTTCTTGGTCGCGATATTTTAACCCTCCAAATGACTACGGCCGCGGCTCGCAATTTCTTCCGTGATTTTCCCGGCGAATGACTCTAATGTCATGCCGCCGAGATCCTCACCGCTTCGCGTGCGCACGGCCACAGTTGAATTTTCGACTTCCCTGTCTCCAACAATCAGGAGATAGGGCATTTTCTGTAATGTGTGCTCGCGGATCTTAAAGCCTACCTTCTCATTTCTCAAGTCGGCAATGGCTCTAATCCCCTGTTTTTGCAGTTTTTCTGCCACACACTGCACATAAGCCGCCTGATTATCAGTAATTCCCATGACAACCACCTGATTTGGCGACAACCAAAGCGGAAACGCGCCGGCATAATGCTCGATTAAAATACCGATAAATCGTTCAAGTGAACCGAGAATAGCCCGATGCAACATCACCGGTACCTGACGTGATCCATCCTCGGCCACATACTGTGCATCCAGTCGTCCGGGCATATTGAAATCCACTTGAATAGTGCCGCACTGCCAGACCCGATCCAGGCAATCACGCAGGGAAAATTCAATTTTCGGCCCGTAAAATGCACCCTCGCCCGGCTGCAAATCCCATTTCAGATCCGTGGCCTTGAGCGCCGTGGCCAGAGCGGCCTCGGCTTTGTCCCAGACTTCGTCCGAACCTACCCGCTTTTCGGGGCGGGTGGAAAGCGTGATGATGACATCTTCGAAACCAAAATCCCGGTATACCTCGAACAGCAGATCGATAAAGTCCGTCACTTCACTCTGGATCTGATCTTCGGTACAAAAAATATGCGCATCGTCCTGGGTAAACCCGCGTACGCGCATCAGCCCATGCAAGGTGCCGGATGGCTCGTTACGATGGCAGGAACCAAACTCGGCCATACGCAGCGGCAAGTCACGGTAGCTCTTTAGCCCCTGATTATAAATCTGGATGTGACAGGGGCAATTCATGGGTTTGACCGCATACTCCCGGTTTTCCGAATGGGTGGTAAACATGTCATCCTTGAACTTGTCCCAGTGGCCCGACTTCTCCCACAGCACCCGATCTGCCAGATTCGGTGTGCGCACTTCAGCATAGCCATGCTGCCTTAACAGCCTGCGCATATATTGCTCAATTTCCTGATACAGGATCCAGCCATTGCCGTGCCAGAAAATCATACCCGGCGCTTCTTCCTGCGAGTGAAACAGATCCAGTTGCCGACCCAGCTTGCGATGATCCCGTTTCTCGGCTTCCTCCAGCCGATGCAGATAGGCCTTCAGCGCCTTTTTGTCACCCCAGGCAGTACCGTAAATGCGTTGCAGCATTTCATTGTTGGAATCACCACGCCAATAGGCACCGGCCAGTTTCATTAATTTGAAGGCTTTTATTTTACCTGTGGAGGGTACATGCGGCCCACGGCAGAGATCGGTAAACTCACCCTGTTTATATAAAGACAGATCCTGATCATCAGGAATAGACTCGATGATCTCGGCCTTGTAGTTTTCACCCAGATCGCGGAAATAACGAATCGCCTCATCACGCGACAACACCGAACGCTCAACTGGCATATCCTGCTTCACCAGTTCTTTCATTTTTTTCTCGATCACCGCCAGATCGGATTCGGCAAAAGGTTCATCACGAGCAAAATCGTAATAAAACCCGTTATCCACTACCGGGCCGATGGTCACCTGAGTTTCAGGAAAAAGTTGCTTTACCGCCTGCGCCATTAAGTGCGCAGCGGAATGACGAATAATTTCCAGCCCCTCGGCATCTCGATCAGTAATCAGCGAAAGTGAGGCATCATGGTCGATAATATGACTGGCATCCACAAGGTGCCCATCCAGCTTACCCGCCAGGGTTGCACGTGCCAGACCGGCACCGATATCAGCGGCCACCGCCATCACGCTAACAGGGTTTTCAAACTCGCGTTGCGAGCCATCAGGGAGTGTAATTACAGGCATTTCAGCACCTTTTCAGCCAGTGGTGATCCCTACCAAAGAGCACATGAGGCGTCATAATTTCTGGACCCGGCAGAGGCTGGTAACCCCCCCCACCGTATTAACTAGTGTTAAATATGGATTCTGCTGCTAACCGATTAATATAATCAATGACTTAAAACGGCTTTTAGCGAAAGGCGCACTTTACAGGAATCGGCTTTATCCGTAAAGCCTGATGCCACCGCTGCGTCAGTATCTCCTGTTACTTTAGTTTTGCGGAATGGGAAGGCGATATCGATGCTGACTATTATTTTTCCACATACCTTCTAACTAAACAGACAATAAAGGAGCTTGAAAGGAAGATACCCAAAATGCCTTCAATAATAGAAAAAAACTTGGATATTCCCACAGGCGAGATATCACCATAGCCAATCGTTGTAAATGTTATTCCTGAATAATATAAAGAATCAAGGTAACCTAATCGAGTCGCCCCACCTTCACATTGAAATTCCATCCAGGGAAGATAATAGTATAAAATCGAAAACAGGAAAATAAAGAATAAAATCGCCAACAATATTCTCAACGGACTCTGAAACGATTTGGTGGCAGCACCCAGAATTTTACCTATTCCGGAAGTTGAGATTATATTTTTGTAGTGTCTGAGTTCCACCAAACTTTTTTGATCTGTAGATATTCTTGTTTTTTCACGTATGAAATCAAATGTTTGATATTTATAGTTAATACTATTGATGGCTGTTTGGTAATTATATCCTATAAAATCAAATAAAAGATCGCCAATATCTGAATAGATTATTTTTAAATTATCTTTTCTTGATTTCTCATGCTCACCTGAAAAATTCTTAATAATGGCGCGCCCGTTTTTTGCAATCCATTTAAGATCAACTTGTCGATGGTTAAAGTCAACGATACCAAATGAGTTCTTGGCACATCTGAATACCTTGATCCTGTTGTTATCAGTGAAAAATGATTTTATTTCATTGTATTGGATTTGAAGAGAATAAAAATTTGAGTTGACTAAACTCAATTCAGGGAATGTATTTTCTGTAAATTCGGCTTCAGAAAAGTTACTGTTACGAAGTTCTACTATCATATTATTATGCGCCCCAGACAATCTGAAGCACCTTAGAAACAATGAATCTTCTATCGAAACAGATTCCAGAACGCCTTCGGCATCCCCAATAAAAAGGCTACATATGAAAATACAATTTTTAATTGTTATTTTTTGATTTTTTCTCAGTATAACAATCGGAAAATCAACTATTTCATTTTCGAAAACAATTTCTTTTGTACATATACAAGACTCATCATCAATAACTTTTTCTGAAATTTTGTTAGTCGTTTTCGATAAAAAATATTCCTGTGCTTTCCCTTTCCTGTTTTCCCTAAGAAAATCCCTGAAATCAGATGGCTTTATATGTTTTTTTATTTCCATTCGTGGATTTATCCTCGGAGAAAAGCATACAGGCTAAAAATTAACGCTTATATTGTGTAGCCCCGTACGCTGTTTTTTGCCCTGATTGCAGAAAAGTCTGCTGAATTTTATATTCCTTTTTAACTGGCACTTTGTTTTATGTCTACCTCCAACCCGGTTTTGCCCGCGGATTAGCAGGTTCCCTGCCTGCTTCCGCCAGGTATTACCATTATAAGCGGTTGACTGGATCCTTCGGGAACGTGCTCATCATATGAAAAAAATTTTGCTAAATCCAGCTCAACTGTCGTAATCTTTATCATGGTCGTCTACTTTTTTTTGATGGTTGATAATATTTCCATTTTCAGGTCATGACAGATAAAAACTCCACTACAATCGCTGAAAAGCTCACACTCAAGGAAGTCATTGCCATGGGCATCGGCGGCATGGTCGGTGGCGGTATTTTTTCGGTACTGGGTTTGGCCATTGCGCAGGCCGGACACGCCGCACCATTTGCCTTTGCCCTGGGTGGTTGCATCGCCCTGTTGACCGGGCTTTCCTATGCGCGACTGGGGCTTGTATTCCAGTCCAGCGGTGGCAGTTTTACCTTTCTGGAACACGCCTTTTCCAGCCCGAATATTGCCGCTATAGGCGGTTGGCTACTGCTGGTCGGTTATGTCAGCACCCTGGCGCTGTATGCCTATACCTTTGGCATCTATGGCAGCGCCATGCTCGGTGACAATGGTTCCAATCTTATTATGCATCACCTGCTTGAATCGCTGATACTGCTCACTTTTCTTGGAGTAAACCTTTACGGCATCAAGGCCAGCGGTACCAGCGAGCTGTTGATCGTAACGGTCAAAATGATCATTCTGTTTCTATTTGCAGTAATCGGTCTGTTTTATGTCAAACCCGATCACCTTCTGCCGGTATTCAATCAGGGTTATGACGGTGTAATTATGGGCGCAGCTCTGATATTCGTTGCCTATGAAGGTTTTGAATTAATCCCCAATGCGATTAATGAAATGGAAAACCCGGATCACAATCTGAAACCCGCGATCATCTGGTCCATTGTTATTACCATCGCTGTCTATGTGCTGGTCTCCATCGTTGCAGTCGGGAACCTACTGCCGAAAGAAATCATCCAGTATAAGGAATATGCTTTGGCAGTAGCGGCCAAACCCTTTTTGGGACAGGCCGGCTTTCTTCTGATCGGTCTGGCTGCACTGTTTTCTACCGCCTCGGCGATCAATGCCACGCTGTTTGGTACAGCCCGCCTCGGCATGGTTATGGCAACCGATAAAGCCTTGCCTCAGGCTTTCGGTTTCAGGAGAAAACAAAACAATATCCCCTGGGTCAGCCTGATCATTATAACCGGCGCAACCCTTGTATTCGTCAACCTTACTAATCTGACCATCATTTCATCATTTGCCAGCTCAACATTTTTACTGATCTTCGCATTAATCAACTTGTCCGCCTACCGCCTGCATCAAAAAATTGGAGGCAATATATGGCTACCCTTGAGCGGCCTGCTACTCTCAATCAGCTCCTGGGCAGTGCTGGTACTTTATCTCTGGAAAACCAATCTCCACGGCCTGTACTGGATCGGCCTTATCTATTTAAGTGTTATCAGCGCCGAGCTGGTCTTCAGCCAACGTCGTCTGTTGCGAAAAAATCGTTAAACCTTTTTCCCTATTCCTCCCTCAGCGCTTTACGTAATTCCTCTGCTTTTTTCCGGTAAGCTTCGACATCACCATAATCGACGAATTTTTCGCTTCGATTATGCGGGTTGGGAGTACGCCGCGCATGTTTAATCGGGCACCAGTATTGCTCTGTTCGGGCAATCACTTCACGAACGTATTCGATAAGACCGTTACCATAGCCACAATATACACAATTAAATTTTTCAATCACATTTAGATATGCAAGATGTTGCCGATCTATCACCACATAATCTGCACGCCGTACCAAAGGGATCCCATACGCCCGAAAACATATCTGTTGGTAAAAAAATATGGCCAGATCAAGCAACAGTAATGGAAATACTACACTGTAAATCACAGGTGCAGTCAAAATATGCACGAATTGGGCATCGCGCAGATAGCGCCAGAGTCCGGTGCGATAACGCCGTTGCAGTTTATGCACGCCCTCATCAAAGATGACTCTGCCTTTTTTCAGATTATATCGAAACAGGGCACGTTTCTCCGCCAGTAAACGATTAAATTCCAGTTCCATCTGGATCTGTAGCCCATATATTCGATCGAGTATTTCTTCCAGTTTGACTCGTGACATAGCAAGCTCCTGATGGAACGAAAAATTACTGTTCAAAAAGTTACAACGGTATCATTGACATCATCAAGATCTGCGCCGCAGATACGATCTGCTGTTAAGCGGCCTTTGGTACTCATTATTGAGTGTAATATAACCCACGCAATGCGCCAATCTGCTATCATGCACGGCATTCCCGTTCACCAACAAAGACTGATTTTAACGTGACAACAACAGCTTTCTCGTCTCTCCCCCTGACACCCGGATTTTTAGCCAATATCGAGTCACTGGACTACCGGAGCATGACCCCGATACAGGCGCAAAGCCTGCCGGTTATTCTGGCAGGCAAGGATTTGCTGGCCCAGGCAAAGACCGGCAGCGGTAAAACAGCCGCATTTGCCATTGGCTTGCTGCACAAACTTGAAGTTAAAACCTATCTGACCCAGTCGCTGGTGCTATGCCCAACCCGAGAACTGGCTGATCAGGTGAGCAAGGAAATCAGGCGCCTGGCGCGGGCCATAGCCAATACCAAAATCCTCACTTTGTGCGGCGGCAAACCTATGATCCCGCAACTGGCCTCACTGGAACACAGCCCGCATATTGTGGTCGGCACACCAGGACGTATATTAAAGCACCTGGAAAAGAACTCTTTAAAACTGGGTAATTTAAATACTCTGGTGTTAGATGAGGCTGATCGCATGCTGGACATGGGCTTTCATGAAGACATTATGCGCATTATTGATTTTATGCCGCAACAAAGACAAACCCTGTTATTTTCGGCGACCTACCCGGATAAAATAAAAGAAATCAGTGATGCCATCCAAAATGACCCCGTTGATATTCGGGTAGAAACTTCACATGACAATAAACAAATAAAACAGATTTTCTATGAAATAGAAAAAGGTGAAAGAACCAAAACCCTGGTCAACCTGTTACAACATTACCGTCCCGAGTCCAGCGTGGTATTTTGTAACCGAAAATATCAATGCAAGGAACTGGCTGAAGAGTTATGGCAACAGGGATTCCATGCGCTGGCCTTGCATGGTGATCTTGAACAAAGAGATCGTGATCAGGTGCTGGTGCAGTTTTCCAATAAAAGCAGTTCAATTCTTATCGCAACCGATGTTGCCGCTCGCGGACTCGACATCAAAGATTTACAGGCGATGATTAACTTTGAGTTGGCCCATGATCCGGAAATACATATTCATCGTATTGGCCGTACAGGCCGTGCTGGCAATACAGGTTTGGCCTTGAGTTTATTTATGGCCTCGGAAGCTCCCAAGGTCAGTGCGATTGAGGATTATCAAAACAATCCGGTCAGAATTGATAAAACATCGACACTTAAAACACGGGAACACTTCCGACTTAGTCCACCAATGGTCACTCTATGTATTAATGGCGGCCGTAAAGACAAGGTTCGTGCGGGCGATATTCTGGGTGCCTTAACAGCCGGGCCTAACATCGCCGGAAAGCAAATAGGTAAAATTGATATTTTCGACAACCAGGCTTTCGTAGCAGTAGAACGTCCCATAGCCAAACAGGCTTTAAAAATTCTAGTGGAAGGAAAAATCAAGGCGCGGAAATTCAGGATACGAAAACTGCGTTAATATGCCGACCAAAAGAGTTCAAACCGATGTGCTGATTATCGGTGCCAGTGCATCTGGGTTAATGTGTGCCATCGAAGCAGGTAAACGTGGCCGTAAAGTAATTGTTCTTGATCACGCTAAAAAAGCGGGTAAAAAAATTCTAATCTCGGGCGGTGGTCGTTGCAATTTCAGTAACTATCATGTCACTGCCGACAACTATATTTCTCATAATCCTCATTTTTGCAAATCAGCATTAAGCCGCTTTAGTCAGTGGGACTTTATTGCCTTAATCAATAAATACAAGATCCCCTACCATGAACGTAATCATGGTCAGTTATTCTGTAACAACAGTGCCAAAGATATCCTTACTGTGTTGCTCTCGGAATGCGACAAGGCAGGCGTCGAAATTCGACTCAAGTACAAGATTATAAAGATCAATAAAATAGAGGCCAACGCATTTTTTATTGACGCTTCACACGAAATATTTCAGGCAAGCACATTAGTCATTGCCACTGGCGGCTTGTCCATTCCTAGAATGGGTGCCAGTCCATTCGGACTTAAACTGGCGGAACAGTTTGGTCATCATATTTGGCCCACCGCAGCAGGTCTGGTTCCTTTTACCCTGCAAAGACATGACAAAGAAAAACTGGCTGCGCTGTCAGGCATTGCGGTTGACAGTATCGTGAGCAATGAACACATACAATTCAGAGAGAATGTTCTTTTTACACATCGCGGCTTGAGTGGCCCCGCTATTTTACAGATTTCATCTTACTGGAAAGCAGGCGAAAACATTGTTATAAATCTGTTACCTGACTGCGACATCGCAGATCTTCTAAATACTCGAAAGTCTATGCAGCCGGAAACCCGGGTAAAAGCCGTACTAGCTGAAGTCCTGCCAAAACGATTACTCTTTACCCTGCTAGGCCGACAAATCGTGGATAGTCCGTTGCAGGATATCTCACTGGCTCACATTAGCCAGATTGCCAGGCAATTACAGCAGTGGAAAATCAAACCCAATGGTACCGAAGGCTATCGTACCGCCGAGATTACCCTGGGGGGTGTCGATTGCAATGAATTATCATCTAAAACCATGCAATCCGGAAAAACCGAGGGGCTGTATTTTATTGGCGAAGTCGTTGACGTTAACGGTTGGCTAGGTGGCTACAACCTCCAATGGGCATGGTCATCCGGCTGGTGTGCAGGCCAGGTTGTTTGAATTCACGAGAAACTAGGCTTTGCGGGACAAGAAACGCAGACAGAAATAACCCATAAAATAAGCCGCTATAAGCGGCTTATTTTAAATAGAAAATCTGGTAGGCGCGATTGGATTCGAACCAACGACCCCCACCATGTCAAGGTGGTGCTCTAACCAACTGAGCTACGCGCCTGTTGTTAATTCGAGCAGGAAGATACCTTATTCAGACAGCAGATACAAGTGCTGGCGATATGCTTTTTCTGCTTTGTGTACGACCCGGATAATTTTGCCCAATAATTAACGCCCTTATATTATTGAGCCAGACTTCGGCAACTATCAGGGTAATAACTGCTGCTGTTCTTCGCCTTCTTTTTTCACGGGAACCAAGCTGTTGCTGGTAATGTTCATGGCCAGAGCCAGGGTGCTGGCAATATAGATAGACGAATAGGTACCGACAAAAATGCCAATCATCAAGGCTAGAGCGAAAGAGTGAATAAGTTCCCCACCAAAAAGAAACATGGCGACAACCACCAGCATGGTCGTAAATGAGGTCATGATGGTACGTGAAAGAGTCTGATTCAGGGAGCGATTAACCACCTCGACAGGCGCAATTTTGCGTAGTCTGCGGAAATTTTCACGAATACGATCAAATACTACAATGGTATCATTGAGAGAATAACCAATCACCGCCAACACGGCCGCCAATACAGTCAAATCAAAATCCCACTGAAACAGGGAAAAACAACCCAGCGTGATAGTAACATCATGCAATAGTGCGGCAATCGAACCCAAGGCAAAACGATATTCAAAACGCGCCATAACATAAATCAGGATACAGCCCAGTGAAATCAGCATTGCCAGCCCGCCATCATCGCGTAGTTCACTTCCCACCTGAGGCCCCACAAATTCCTGCCGTCGCATCTTGACTTTGTCAGTACTAATCCCGCTCAATATTTTCAGAACACGATCACCCAACATGTTCGCATCTTGGCCTTTCTGGGGTGCAATACGCACCATTACATCCTGTGCAGTACCAAAGTGCTGCACAACGGCTTCCCTGAAGCCTGCTTTTTCCAACGCCGCACGAATAGGTGGCAGATCTACCGCTTTTGAATAGCCCAGCTCGATCAAAGTACCACCGGTAAAATCCAGGCCGAAACTTAGTCCCCTGGTTGCCAGTGAAACGATAGAAATGAGAATCATCAAAGCAGAAATGGTGAGTGCAATCTTGCGACTGCTCATGAAATCAAATTGAGGTTCTTGTTTAAAAAATTGCATGAATCCTGTCCGCCAAATTTAGATAAAAGTCAAATTGAAAGTTTTTTGATACGGCGGCCACCGACAATCAGGTTGATAATCGCCCGGGTTCCCATAATCGCTGTAAACATGGACGTGATGATGCCAATAGATAGCGTAATGGCAAAACCTTTGATCGGCCCGGTGCCGAATATATACAACACAACACCTGCGATCAGGGTGGTAATATTAGCATCGGCAATGGTAGACATGGCCTTTTCATAACCCGCCTGAATACTCGATTGTGGCGTGTTGCCACTGCGTAACTCCTCACGTATTCGCTCAAAGATGAGCACGTTGGCATCTACCGCCATACCCACGGTCAGAACGATACCGGCAATACCCGGCATGGTCAGCGTGGCCTGTAATAGTGACAGTATGGCCACAATCAGCACCAGGTTCATCACCAGAGCAAGATTGGCAATCATACCAAAACCCCGGTACCAGACGGCCATAAACAATACCACCATGAACATGCCGATAATAACCGAACGTGTACCCTTATCAATGTTGTCCTGACCCAGGCTTGGGCCAATGGTACGCTCTTCAACGATACGAATAGGCGCGGCCAGAGCACCCGCACGTAGTAACAATGCCAGATTCTGAGATTCTTTGACGCTGTCCAGCCCGGTGATCTGGAAACGATTACTGAACACACCCTGAATAGTCGCCACGTTGATCACTTCTTCGATCTTGCGCGTCGTAGGTATTTTTTTGCCGTCCACCATCACGGTCGTGGCTTTATGTTCAATGAACACTACGGCCATAGGTTTTTTCAGATTTTCTCTGGTGGTTCTGGCCATACTGCGCGCACCAGCACTGTCCAGATTTATCATAACGGTAGGACTGCCTGAATTATTGTCAAAACCGGACGTTGCATTGGTAATTCGATCACCCGTAATGATCACGCGCTTCTTCAACAGGACAGGGGTGCCATTGCGTTCATGGTAGAGGCGCGATCCCGGAGGAACCTGACCGTTCTGAGCATCTATCACTGAATGAGCCACATCGACCAGACGAAACTCCAGGGTCGCTGTGGCACTGAGAATTTTCTTGGCACGAGCACTGTCCTGGATACCCGGCAACTGCACTACGATGCGGGAATCACCCTGCTGCTGAATCACAGGCTCGGCAACACCCAACTCATTGACACGATTACGTAAGGTGGTGACATTCTGTTGCACTGCACGTTTTTTCAACTCATGCAGGGCTTTTTTAGTCATATGGGCAATAATCAGGTATGCCCCTCCCGTATTTTCGTCACGCAATGTCAGATCGTGAGTCTCGTTGCTAATGATCCCTTTTGCCTTATCCCGCAAGGCGGCGGTGCGGAACTTCAGTTTCAGCATTTGACCCTGTTGTCTGATAGCAAGATAACGCGTTTTTTTACGTCGTAACAAATTCCGAAAATCATTGCTGTAGCGTTCATAGGCCTGGCGAATGACCGTTTCAGTATCCACCGCCATGAGGAAGTGCAAACCACCGCGCAAGTCCAGCCCCAGATACATAGGCAACGCATGAATCGCCCCCAGCCATGCAGGCGAGGCCGGGGCAAGATTCAAGGCTACCGTGTAGTCGTCCCCCAATTTATTCTCTACCAAATCAGCCGCTTTGAGCTGTTGCTCGACATTGGAAAAGCGAATCAACAAACCGTCCTCCTGCAACTGTGTGCGGAGATAGGGAATTTTGTCCGAATCCAGCATGCTGCGAACCTGAGCTTCCGTTTTCGTATCAACGGTCGTGGTGCGGGTAGCGGAAATCTGTAGTGCCGGATCCGAACCATAAATATTCGGTAATGCATATATCCCGCCAATGAGGACGGTAAACAGAATGAGTAGATACTTCCAGGCCGGGTATTGATTCAACATGTTGCCATCATCCAGCGCATCATCCAGCAGCCTCCTCAGCCGCTGGATATGCGGTTATTGTTTTTTAGAAAGGGTTAAAAAGAGAATAGACCGGGCTTATTTAGCTGCCGCCTTGATCGTCCCCTTGGGCAGTACCGTCGTCACAGCCTGTTTTTGCAGTTTGACCTTGACGTTATCACCCAGTTCAACCGTCACATATTCTTCGCCCACATCCGTAATCTTGCCAAGCAGGCCGCCATTGGTCACAATTTCATCACCCTTACCTATTTCCGCCACCATATTGCGATGTTCTTTGGCTTTTTTCTGCTGCGGACGAATCAGCAAAAAATAGAAAATGACGATCATGCCACCAAAAAAAATCAGGGAAGACATCGGGTTACCCTGAGCTGCGGGAGCACCTGCAGCCAGTGCATCAGTAATAAAAAAACTCATTTATACATATCCCTCAAGATAATCTAAAGAAAACAAAAATTTTCGCCAGCAGGCAAAGCCCGCCATACGTCGTATTCAGGGCACTTATAATTCAGCTTCCCTGATTTTTGGGCGCTATTATGACACAGCCGGAGCCGATTGGTCGCGCATCGTGTAAAATTCCTGCACGAAATTTTCCAGCCGGTTTTCAGCGATCGCCGCCCTTAGCCCCTGCATCACCGTTTGGTAGTAATGCAGATTGTGAATCGTGTTCAGTCGTGCGCCCAAAATCTCACCGGTTCGATCCAGGTGACGTAAATAAGCGCGGCTGTAATGTCTACAGGTATAGCAATTACAATGTTCATCTACCGGCCCGGTAGCATGGCTATGGCAGGCATTGCGGATACGCAGCATACCGGTGGAGGTAAACAGATAACCGTTGCGAGCATTACGTGTCGGCATCACACAATCGAACATATCAATGCCTCGCCGCACCGCTTCTACCAAATCCTCGGGGGTGCCCACCCCCATCAGGTAGCGCGGCCTGTCCACCGGTAGCCGAGGTTGCAGATACCTGAGTACCTTGTGCATTTCGTCTTTGGGTTCACCGACCGACAGACCACCAATCGCATAGCCGTCAAAACCAATTTCAACCAGCCCCGCCAGCGATTCCGCTCGCAGATCAGGATACATGCCGCCCTGAACAATGCCGAATAAAGCAGACAGATTGTCACCGTGGGCAGCCTTGCAGCGCGCCGCCCAGCGTAGTGACAATTGCATGGATGATCGCGCCTGCTCTTCTGTGGCCGGATAAGGTGTACATTCATCAAAGATCATGACGATGTCCGAACCCAGCTCATGCTGTACCTGCATGGACTCTTCCGGCCCGAGAAAAATTTTGTCGCCATTGACCGGGGAACGAAAATGCACGCCCTCTTCCGTGATTTTTGCCGCTACTGATCCATCACCCCGGCTGCCGGGCCGTTGTTGAGCCTCCGTTCCCAGCGACCAGACCTGAAAACCACCAGAGTCAGTAAGAATCGGTCCGTTCCAGTGCATAAAATCATGCAGATCACCATGTTCACGAATGATCCCCGTCCCCGGGCGCAGCATCAGATGAAAGGTATTGCCTAGAATAATCTCTGCCCCTAACTCACGCAGTTCCTCTGGCGTCATGGCCTTGACCGTGCCATAAGTCCCCACCGGCATAAAGGCTGGCGTTTGCACCGTACCACGATCAAAGATCAGTTGCCCACGCCGAGCCGCGCCATCGGTATTGAATAATTCAAAATTCATGATACAGATAAAAAGCCTCGTTATTCGTCACTGTTTTGTCAAAAACATCGCGTCACCATAGCTGAAAAACCGGTAACGCTCTTCTACTGCATGCCGATAGGCACGCATAATATTCTCATAACCGGCAAAGGCGCTGACCAACATCAACAAAGTTGATTCCGGCAAGTGAAAATTGGTGATCAAGGCATCCACCACGTTAAAATCAAAGCCGGGGCGGATAAAAATATCCGTGTCACCGGAAAAAGGGCTGAGTTCGCCCGCCAGAGCAGCCGTTTCCAGACTGCGTACGCTGGTGGTGCCGACCGCGATCACTCGTCCCCCGTGGGCACGGGTTTTCTGCACCTGTCTGCAAACGGTCTCGCTGACGTCCAGCCATTCAACATGCATGCGATGTTCTTCAATATTTTCCACCCGCACCGGCTGGAAGGTTCCCGCCCCCACATGCAGGGTGACACAGGTGCTCTCAACCCCCCGCTGCTTCAGTTTATCCAGCATGAGCGTGCTAAAATGCAACCCAGCCGTGGGCGCTGCCACAGCGCCTTCCCGCCGGGCATAAACTGTCTGGTAGCGTTCCCGGTCGAAATCCTGTTCGTCTTGCCGCTTGATATAGGGTGGCAGGGGCATGTGCCCGAGTTCATCCAGAATGGCCTTCACCGTACGCGCAGAATCCATGCTGTCGGTAAAGCGCAGCTCAAAAAGATCGGCCGTACGCCCCCGCACCTCGGCCTCGACTGTCTCCGAAAAGTGTAAACGGCTCCCTGTTTTCGGAGATTTGCTGGCCCGCACATGGGCCAGTACACGCTGCTTATCCAGGAGCCGCTCCAGCAGCACCTCGATCCGGCCACCCGTGTCCTTGCGCCCATAAAGACGCGCCGGAATCACGCGGGTATCGTTCAGTACCAATAGATCGCCCGCTCGCAGCAAACCTGGCAGTTCGGCAAAGTGCCGATCTGCCAGCGTCCCACGGTCGCCATCCAGACATAACAGACGACTGGCAGTGCGCTCGGCAGCTGGGTACTGGGCAATTAAAGCCTCGGGGAGCGAATAATCAAAGTCACTGCATTTCATGGCGCGCGCAGAATAGCAGATTTGAGCGATAATTTTTTATTTTAATGGGAACAACGTGCCTGATTTTGACGAACAAATTAGCATGCTTTGCTGATTTTTTAGAAACGCCCTTTTACAAGCCTCTTCCGCCTCTCTATAATACGTCGCTTGTTGCAATGGCTGAGTGGCGGAATTGGTAGACGCGCTGCACTCAAAATGCAGTTCCTTCGGGAGTGCCGGTTCGATTCCGGCCTCAGCTACCAACATTCATTTGGCCTCTATACCAACCAAGGGTTGCCGTATTTTCCCGCCCCAAATCAACCCCGTGAATATTTATTTCGGCCTTTCCTGCATATTAAGATAGCCAAAACCTGACTTGGATCACAATTTTAACAAACACGCGCTATAGCCGGTATAATCGCAGGTTTGAACCATAACCAGACTTTAAAAATATGAAAGCAGCCAGCGCATCGTCAAAATCCAGAACCACCAGTCTGCAAGCCGCCGCCGACAAGGCTCTGCGTTCCAGAGTCAAACTGTTCGGTAATATTCTCGGGCGCATCCTGCATGATCATGCGGGCAAACAGGTCTTTGATGCCGTTGAAACCCTGCGTCGTGGCCATATCAGTCTGCGCAAAACCGAGAATTCCCGCAAGCGTCAGAATCTGGATAAACTAATCGAATCGCTGGATGCCAAGAGTCTGGAACATGTGGTGCGAGCGTTCAGCATCTACTTCAGTCTAGTTAATATCGCGGAAGAAGCCTGGCAACACAAGCAGCGACGGCGCATGGCCGGGCGCAATGGTCCAAGCTGGCGCGGTTCCTTCAACACCACCCTGCACGAACTCCATAAACAGGACATCAATGCAGTACAGATGCAGCGGTTGCTGGATAATCTGGCCTATATACCGGTCTTTACCGCCCACCCCACCGAGGCCAAACGCCGCTCTGTAATGGAGGCCTTACGACGTATTTTTGTTATCAGCGAAGAGCTGGATGCCGGCCGCCTGACACAGTTTCAGAAAAATGAAATCATCGAGCAACTGGAACGCCAGATCCGGATCTTCTACAAGACCAACGAGGTGCGCACACACAAACCTGAGGTCGTGGATGAGATGAAACAGGGGCTATACTATTTCCGCGAATGCCTGTTTAAAGCCGTTCCCGACACCTACCGCAATCTGGAAAAAGCTATCACCTGCACCTATGGCGTGGACAAAATCGATCATGGCATCCGCGTACCCAGTTTTATTCAATTCGGCTCATGGATTGGCGGTGATCGTGACGGTAACCCTTTTGTCAAACCTGCCACCACCATTACTGCCCTGCGTCTGCAAGCCATCGAAGTCCTGCGCGAGTATAACCGCCGGGTAAAGACACTGCTGCGCGTGCTGACCCATTCTATCGAATTCTGTCAACCCAGCGATGCCCTGATGCTAAGTCTGGAGCGGGATGAAAAGGATCTGCCTGCACTGTTTGCTGAAAATACTGAACGTTTTCGTCAGGAACCCTATCGACGCAAGCTGTTTATCATGGCCCAACGTCTCCACGATAACCTGATCTATTTTAACGCCTGCCTGGAAGAACAGGAACAGAATCGTGGCTCTGGCTATGTTAATGAACAAGGCCTGTTACAGGATTTGTACCTCATCCGGGATTCTCTCATCAGCCACGATGATGCCATTGTTGCCGCAGGCGATTTGCAAGATCTCATCCGCCTGGTGGAAACTTTTGGTTTTTATCTTTCACATCTGGATATTCGTCAGGAATCCACTATCCACTCCAGTACAGTCACTGAAATTATTCGTCAGATCGACGATTCTGACTATGCTGCGCTGGATGAAAATGTGCGCCTGGATTATCTGAGTAACAAGCTGGCTACAGAAAGGCCGCCAGAAATTGTGCATTCCCAACTAAGTGAACAGGCCAGGGAAACCCTGGAAGTGCTTGAAGTCATGGCAGCCATGCGCGAAGAAATCAGCCCCGAGGCTTTCGGCACCTACGTCATTTCTATGACCCATGAAGCCAGTCATGTCATGGAAGTCATGTTTCTGGCCTGGGTGGCAGGCCTGGCTGGTTGCCTCGACAACAAATGGTTCTGCCATATCCGGATTTCACCCCTGTTCGAAACTATTGACGATCTGGCTCATATCGAACCCGTCATGAGCCGCTTACTGGACAACCCTATCTATGCGACTCTGCTCAAGATCTCAGGTAACACGCAGGAAGTCATGCTCGGTTACTCTGATTCCTGCAAAGATGGCGGCATTCTCGCTTCAACCTGGAACCTGTATCAGGCTCAGCAGCAGATCACCGCATTAACCCAGGCCCGTGGTGTCAAACTACGCATGTTCCACGGTCGCGGCGGCACGGTGGGGCGTGGTGGCGGTCCGACCCATGACGCTATTTTATCTCAACCGGTAGGTACGGTGCATGGTGAAATCAAATTTACCGAACAGGGTGAAGTGCTATCCTATAAATACAGCAACACAGAAACTGCCAGCTACGAACTGGGCATGGGCATTACTGGCCTGCTCAAGGCTAGTTGTAATCTGATTAGAAAGCCCGAACCTGATAACCCGGAACATCTGGACATTATGGCCAGACTGGCCGCCAGTGGTGAAGCACAGTACCGCACACTGACAGATGACACGGAAGGGTTTCTGGATTACTTTTATGAAGCTACCCCGGTGTCGGAGATTGGTCTGCTGAATATCGGCTCCCGCCCCTCACACCGCAAGAAAACCGATCGTTCAAAAACCTCGGTACGCGCCATCGCCTGGGTATTCGGCTGGGCACAGTCACGCCACACCATGCCCGCCTGGTATGGGATCGGCACTGCCCTCGATGCCTGGATCAAAAGTGATCCTGAGAATATTGGAAAATTACAGGAAATGTACCTCGCCTGGCCATTTTTCCGCGCCCTGCTTTCCAACACCCAGATGGCCCTGTTCAAGGCCGACATGCGAATTGCAAAATCGTATGCATCCCTTTGTCTGGATCAAAAATCGGCTAAAAACGTTTATAACATGATAGCCAAAGAACACGAGCGTACTCGCAACCGCACACTCGAAGCAGCTGGACAGGACGAGCTCATGGCCGACACGCCCCACCTGGCTCTGTCATTGACCCGTCGCAACCCGTATCTTGATCCCCTCAACCAGATCCAGCTCATGCTGCTCAAACGTTTTCGGGATGAAAACCTGGATGAAGAAACCCGCAGCCTGTGGCTCAAACCCCTGTTACGCAGCATCAACGCCATTGCTGCCGGGATGCGTAATACGGGATAGGCTACTGGCTAGTGAAAGGATAGCCATTCCGCGAAGGCTGAAATTCAATACCCTCTCCCCGAGGGAGAGGGGGGACTATGGTGCAAATACTGATGCAACGATTTATATCGTTGCATCAAGCCCGATAAAACAAAAATATCAGGCCACCTGAACAGAGATAGTATTGCGAGTATGGGTGATATGGTTGTGCTCGTCGAGATAAACGAGTTTAGGTTTGAAGCTGGCGAGTTCCTGCTGGTTCAGGCCCACATAGGCGCAGATGATCACGATATCGCCCGGATTGGCCTTGTGTGCAGCAGCACCATTCACTGATATAACCCCGGATCCGTCTTCCGCACGAATCGCATAGGTAGTAAAACGTTCCCCATTGCTGGCATTGTAAATCTCGATCTGTTCGTATTCACGAATACCGGAAACTTCCAGCAGATGCCCGTCAATTGCACAGGAGCCTTCGTATTCCAATTCGGAATGCGTAACCCGGGCACGATGCAACTTGGCTTTGAGCATGGTTGTCAGCATAAAACAATGATCCTTGATACCTTGGAAGATTTAATTTTAGCATGAAGATCGGGCGGCTCCCAGTCTGCTACACCCTCAAATTATCTATAAGCCGGGTATTCCCAAGGCGAGCTGCGGCCAATATTACCCGATTTTCTGTGTCATTATGAACGCTGGCCAAGCTATCTGCATCACGAATGGCAACATACTCGGATATAAAGCCCAGACGCGTCAGGTGTTCGATTGCCGCCTGCTCCAGCCTGGTATAATCGCTGCTTTCATGCAACAACGCTTCTCGAACAGCCTGCAACTCCCGGTACAGAAGCGGCGCGACTTTCCGTTCATCCGCGCTCAGACGTTGGTTGCGTGAACTCATCGCCAGACCATCTTCTTCTCGCACTGTTGCCAGCCCCAGCAAGGTGATCGGCATATTCAAATCTGCCACCATTCGACGAATAAGCAGTAGTTGCTGAAAATCCTTTTCGCCAAACACCGCCAAATCCGGTTGCACGCAATTAAACAGCTTGGTCACCACCGTACTCACGCCCATGAAGTGCCCGGGCCGGGCTGCGCCTTCTAAAACATTACCCAGATCAGCAACCTCAACGCACGTCAGGGCTTCACGACCATTGGGATACAGGCTGGTTTCCATCGGCGTAAATAACACATCGACTCCGATACTCTCTAGCTGCGCTATATCAGCCTCAAGCGTTCGCGGATAGGCGAGCAAATCACGTTCTTCATCAAACTGCAGGGGATTGACAAAAACACTGGCCACCACCCGCTGACAATGACGGGCGGCTTCTTTTAATAATGCCAGATGGCCCGTATGCAGGTTGCCCATGGTCGGTACAAAACCAACCGATAGATCAGCTTTGTGCCAGGCCCGAACCGTCCTGCGCAATTCATCTATAGCCGAGATTACCTGCATTTCTATCAGGGACAATTATAAATAACAAAGTTTTGTTTACCTTTATCAACCTTACTCACGGGTACCACCACATTACCTTTCAGATCGGGAGCACTATTGCGCGCCAGCGTTGCCAGTTCCTGTCGCACCTTTTTGGGATCACGGGCAAAGGTTGCTACTTCGGCTTTTACCGAAACCGTAGTACTGCCTACCTTTTTACAGTTCAGTACTTGTTCTGACGAAGCGACACGCACTTTTTCCGCCTCTGGTTTCACGTTTACCCAGGTACAGGCTGATATCATTAAAAATGAAAATAGAAGCCATACTATTTTACTTATTTTCATACTGCATATCCTCAGTTATTAAATCTGAAGACATGATTGTACACAAATTAGAAGCTGGTCTGAAAACCGGCGCTAAAATCAGCCGGAATATAAAAAACCCGTGCCCCTGACTTGCTGGCCAGAAACACGAGCTTATCAAGCGTACTGATACTATTTGCTGGTAAATGCCCAACCATCGGTTGCAGGCAATCTCGGCATGGATTGCACAGGAAATTCACCTGTCAACGCATTAAGAAAGGCGACCAACTCGCCTACCTGCGACTTGTTCAGTTTTTTATCCAGCTGGGTACGCGCCATCACCCGCACGGCTTCTCCCAGCGTATTCACCTTACCATTATGGAAATAAGGTGCGGTCAGCGCGATATTACGCAGGGTTGGCACTTTCCACACATGTTTACCTGCCCGTCCTTTATCGGCCATCAAGTCATATTTTTTTACATATTTATTGTTGGTGTAAGTTGGAAACTTCATAAAAAATCCCGTGCCGGGAGCCATGCTCGGACCACTGAACGCGGGGCCCATATGACAACCGGTGCAACCCAGTGAAGCGAATGTTTTCATCCCCCTCACCTGCTTTGCGCTCATGGCCGACTTATCGCCCTTAACATAACGATCATAAGGGCTATCAGGTGTAATCAGGCTGCGCTCATAAGCCGCAATAGCCCGCACCAGATTATCAATGGTAATGGCGTGCTTGCCAGCAAAAGCTTTCTCAAACATCGGTACGTAACCCTTGATGGCACGAATACGCTTGACAGCCACGGCACTATTCTTCAGTCCCATTTCAATCGGGTTGGTAAGCGGACCCAGAACCTGCTCTTCCAACGACTTGGCGCGACCATCCCAGAACTGCGAAGAATTAAACGCCGCATTCCAGACCGTTGGCGCACTACGACTACCGAGCTTGCCATGCACTCCCATCGATACGGGCCGATTATCATCTCCACCCAGCATGACATTATGGCAGCTATTGCAGGACACCGTTCCAGTTGAAGACAGGCGGGGATCAAAAAACAGGCTGCGACCCAGTTCAATTTTTGCCGCGGTAGTCGGATTATCAGAGGGTGCGGGAGCCTGTTTTGGCAACGCCTCCCACTGTGCGAATACTTGTGATGAAGCCCCCAAAATAGCGATGAAACCCAATAAAAATTGAAATCTGCTCTTGGACATGGAACCCTCCGGTTGCTATATTAGAAAAAGTCAATTAACTATTAGAATGATTCTAAATTAAAGTCTGACAAACATCAAGGGAATATTTTAAGCATCCGCACCATCAACCCTACTTCAATGCGAGATAATATAAGCCTATATTCAACCCCGTTTGGCCCTGCAATTCTGGCCGCTAAATGTAACTTGATTACAGTTTAGTACTGAAGCATGTGGACGGGTTACCGCTATAACCTCTATCCTGTAAATGAAAACTTAAGAATTAGTCTATGTTTAAGCTTTGTTTAAGTATAAACACCTATGCTCGACATAATCCTTTACCCGGAAACCAATAATGAGCATAACCAAACTCTGGTCTCGTAACACACAAACCGATCGTTTTGAGATATTGCTCAAACCCTTCATCCCCTTTCTGTACCGACTGGCCTGGCGTTTCACTGGCACACAGACTGATGCTGAGGATCTTGTCCAGGATCTGCTGGCTAAGCTTTATCCCCGCCAGCACGAGTTAGGGAAAATAGAAAATCTACGCGCCTGGCTGGCCAGAATACTCTATCGTCAATATATCGATCATCTGCGCATGCAATCCCGCACACCGGTTGATCTCGCCAACACAGGTATGGAACCGGATGAGGAACCGGGTATTCCCGTTGTTACCGAACCGGATCAGGAACAGGCCCAGTTAATTTCCCAGATTGAGCGCTTATTGCCCCGGCTTAACGATGATCAACGTCTGCTGCTGATCCTGCATGATGTGGAAGGCTATACTCTCAATGAAATACAGGGTATGACCGACACCCCGGTAGGGACTTTAAAATCCCGTCTCAACCGGGCCAGAAAAAAATTACGCAATCTGATGGAACCTTTTCCTGCAAACGAGCGTGTTACTCAACTGAAAGGGTCAAAATCATGAACTGTCACGACATACACAATTACTGTGATGCTTATCTCGACCACGAGCTGAGCGATACGCAAAAACACGCACTGGAGGCACATCTCGAAACCTGCCCTGCATGTCAGCACTATATGCAGCAGACGCAGACTATTCGTGATGCGCTGACAACGCTCAAAGCGCCAGCCATGCGCCCCGCTTTTGCTAATCAGGCTTTCGACAAAGCCCGGCAGCAAAATGTAACCGTTGTAAAAACAAAACGGTTTACGGGTACAGGGCTGGCTCTGGCTGCAAGTTTAGCGTTAGCAGGTATAGTGGGCGTATTTATGCAGCAACCTGATTCAACGGTTTCAGAACCGGCCGCGATTAATATCAGTATGCAGAAGGTGAAAGATATCAGTCTTGTTTTTAATGCTAAAGAAAATCTTGACAAGGTTAACATTAGCATTGAACTGTCTGGCAATCTCGCACTTGACGGCTATGGCGGCAAAAGAACGGTATCCTGGAATACGCCGTTGCAGAAGGGAGAAAATGTGCTGTCATTGCCCATTATTGCTACACAGTCAGGAAACGGTATGGTGATTGCTCGGCTCCGGCTGGGCACTCAACATAAAACTTTCCTTATCCGTGTCAATGCCAGACAGAATGGTTCGACTCAAATCAAACCCACCCCCCCACACACACCTGTTTAAAACAGTTTGAGGAGAAATACCATGAAAAACTTAACCACTTATCTATTACTTGCTGCCAGCCTGTCCATGCCACTTTCTGCCATGGCGGCCTCCGATCTCAACGATGTTACCATGGATGTTATCAATATTAACGACAGTCATGCCAATGCTGTTATGAGGCAGATCGACCTGCCCAATGCAGCCGAACGCGGCGATCAGGAACGAGATAATCATAGCCGCAGTACAAAGGTCAATAAAGGCAACGATATTTCGACAAAAGAGAGTGAAATGGAGCATGCAAATAAAATGGGGCAGGCGCGTGCGAGTGAAGTGGAACATGAAAACAGCATGCGACAAGAACAGGCAAATGAAATAGATCACGAAAATCAAATGGAACAGGAACGCAGCACTGAGATGGAACGCGAAAATACCGTTCAGCAGGATCAACAACAGCAATTCGATCGTGACAGCAGCCACGGCGTGAATGTCGGCAGCCACAATATGAGCCCAGCTGATAAATAAACCCTAACGGCCAAACCTGGATGAGTCCGTTACCGGACTCATCCATTTTTATTAAATGTATTTATAAATCAACAGCCATGGAACTATTAAATAATGTTGAATTCCCCTCGTTGTTTCTCTAACCCCAAACTGTTTCGTTATATATTATTGCTACTGGCAAGTTTCAGTCTTCTATTACCCGCGGCAGCAATGGCCAGTGCTGGCAAGGACTTCAATAAAGGCATACGCTATTTCAAACACGCCCAATACAACAAAGCCATACAGTCTTTTGAGCACGCAAGGAAAAAAGGCTTGAGAAAACCAGCCCTCTATTACAATCTTGGGGTCAGTTTTTTTAAGATCGAAAACTATGACAAGGCCAGCCATTATTTCAAAAAGCTTCTGAGATTCAAAAAACTGAGAGCACTGGCCGAATACAATCTCGGACTTGTCGCCCTCAAAAAACGCGATAAAGAATTAGCCCGCAAATGGTTTAACAAATCGAGTGCCCGCCACAATAAAAAAATATCAGGCCTGTCCAGACGGCAACTGAAAAGACTTTCTGATACGAAAACCAGCTATCGCAGCATAAAAAAATGGTATAACTTTGCTAGTGTCAGTTATGGCCACAACAACAATATCAAGTTGGTTCCAGCCCAGATTGCCACCGATACCAGCGACTCCTTTACAGAATTTTACGTCTCGACAAGCGGCGTTCTCAAAGGCAGCTATAATGACGGCCTCAGTTTGAACGGCTTTGTCTACCTTATAGACTACGCTAATATTAATACTTACAATGAAAAACAGGGACGGCTAGGGCTCTATAAAAGCAAGAAATATGCAGACTGGCAAACACGCATAGGCGCTTATTATGAACGCAGCACCTTTGGCAGCAATCCGTACCAGCAAATAATCGGGCTGGAAGCAAAAGGAGAATACAGGCTTCAGAGAACTAACTACATATCCTTACGCTATCGTTATAACAATATCAAAAGTCTATACAGTCCTTACAATTATCTGCAAGGCTCACGGCAACAGTTCCGCGCTGAATATGTAGATTACAGCGCCTCAAGTTCAAAAATAATTTACTATGAGATGGAAGTAAATAACCGTCAAAATCTGATCGCCCGTAACTATTCTCCAACCCGGCATACAATACAGGCCATCTATTATTATAATCTCACAAAGGCATGGCGCATCGGAGGTGAATTCAGTTACCGATATAGTCGATACCAGCCAACCGCTACTCAGAACAGACAGGATGATCGCCTGCGCGTTGCTCTTGAAGCTAAATACCGATTAAATAAACGCTGGAAAATTAACAGCCGTTACCAGCGAACGAACAATAGCTCAACAGATGGTCTCTATGCTTATGCCCAGACTCTCTATTATGCAGGTGTAAGCGCCAGTTTCTAAGCGAGCACTCTGAACTTGTGCCCGTCAAAACCATTTATTATGAATTTGTCGTAGCCTGGCTTAGGCTTCAATTCATAGCGAACAGTTTTTTGATTGAGCCAAAACCAGGCTCCGTAGTGATCTTTTAATTATAATATTGTAAATACTCCACAGGCTAAAGCCGGTGGCTTCGGGTTACGGCTAAAAGCTGGATTGCTCCCTCGCCCAAAACTGTGGGAGAATGGGGGTAAGGATTCAGGAATTAGCCTCGGCGAATATTACCCCTCATCCAGGCCATCTCCCCTCAAGGGCAGAAGGCGCAAAAACAAAAATGCCGACTAACGGCGGAGGATTTTAAATCCTCTATTTATAGACTTTAAATATCGGTATATTTAATGAAAAGATCGACAAGAGCAGCACTGAAATCGGCTTTTGTATTTCCTGGCGCAGGACATTTCTTTCTGAAAAAATATGGTGCTGGCGCTCTACTGGCTGGCGCGACACTTGCGTCACTCATTTTTATTATTTCCGGAATGGTAGAGCAGGTTATACAAATAGTCGAAAGAATTCAACATAATGGTGTTCAACTAAATGTTCCCGCGATTACAGAATTAGTATCAAAATTAATGAACTCTCAAACCCAGGATCTTAATATTGCTTCGACCGTTTTAATGGTTCTCTGGATAATCGGTATTGTTGATTCTTATCGCATCGGGTATATACAATGCAAAAATGATGCAGCCAGCCATTAACCTGACGGCATTCTTCCAAGCGATGACGCGATTAAAAAAACCGTATCTTGCAATTAATGCCCTTTCGAAGAGCTGGGCAATGTCCTCCTGGAAGCGGAAATAGGCATTAAACCAATCGGTCATGTTGCCGGGTCAAGACGATGATGATTTACCCGTAAAGCCCGCTGGCACCTGATGATTATTCTGGTAAACGTGTATATAGTGCATATGCTAGGCAACATGCACATCTAACTTAACGTGTATTTTATAATGAATCCTGATGAACAGGATATAACGGCTCCATACTGGCTAAATCTCTATGATTGTGGGAGGTTTCCCGATGTGGAACAAGCTTTGCGTGAACCGGATGGACTGCTGGCCATCGGCGGCGATCTCAGTATTGAGCGCTTGCTGGCGGCATACCGCCGCGGGATCTTTCCCTGGTATAGCGGTGATCAGCCGATCTTGTGGTGGTCGCCGGATCCGCGTTCAGTATTGGTGCCAGAGAAGCTGAAAATTTCCCGCAGCCTGCGTAAAACCCTGAAAAAAAAGTCCTTTCGCATTTCTCTGGATGAAGCCTTTGCCGAGGTCATTCAAGAGTGCTCCCGGCCGCGCAAATATGAGTCAGGTACATGGATTACCGAGGAAATGATGCAGGCCTATATTCGCCTGCATGAAGCCGGTCATGCCCATTCAGTCGAATGCTGGCAGGGAGACAGGTTAGTGGGCGGATTGTATGGCCTGGCACAAGGGAACGTATTTTTTGGCGAGTCAATGTTTGCCCATGTCAGTGATGCGTCCAAAATCGCTTTTGTCCATCTGGTTCGACAGTTGCAACGCTGGGGTTTCGACCTCATCGATTGCCAGATCCAGTCAGAACATCTTGATCGTTTTGGCGCTGAAAACATTCCCCGTAATGTTTTTATACACAGTCTTGAATATTTAATGACTCTGCCTGATTATAAAGGCGGCTGGAAACTTGAACCTGAACTGATTGAGACGATCGTTCGTACCGGCGGGAAAATGGATGAATGACGAACTAAAACTCCACCGGCTATTGAGCGCATTGCCCTTCTATGTGACCCCGCCCCACACCTGTAGCTACCTGGACGATCGGCAGGCCAGTACTCTGTTTGTCGATCCGGCCTTTGCTCTTGATATGGAGCAATACAGTCAGTTGGCAAATCTGGGTTTTCGTCGTAGCGGTGATCATGTTTATCGACCTGAATGCATGACTTGCAAGCTGTGTATCCCGGTACGCATCCCGGTCAAGATCTTCAAACCCAATCGCAGTCAGAAACGCTGTTGGCGTAGAAATAAGGATATCCGGATCAGCCGGGTTGATGCTGTTTTCAGGGAAGAACATTTTAAACTTTATCGCCGTTATATGTCATCGCGTCATGCCGGCGGTGGCATGGATCAGGATGATCCCGAGGCTTATCAGAGCCTGATTGCCGCCCGTTGGTGTAACAGCGAGCTGATCGAGTTTCGATTGCAGCAAGAACTACTCGCCATTGCGGTGGTTGATCAATTCCCGCAGGGGCTGTCAGCGGTTTACACTTTTTTTGACCCCGATCGGGGTCAGCGCAGCCTAGGCGTTTATGCCGTGCTGGCCGAAATTAACATCGTTCAAGAAGCCGGACAGAACTGGCTATACCTGGGTTACTGGAATCCACAGTCGCCTAAAATGGCCTATAAAAACAGCTACGCGCCACTGGAGTTTTTCGATCAGCAGGACTGGCAGAGCCTGGAGAAAATTGACCTGGTTTAAACGAAATACAAAATAATCAATCTAATATCCGTCAGCTTGATAGTAGGCTGTTTATTTGCCTGAAAAACTTATAATGCCTTTAATCGCCTGTTGTAAATCCGCCGGGTATACTAATGTTTTGCTGTTGTCTGACTCCGCAAGTTTTTTCAAGGCATCAATATACTTTTCGCCCAGCAAATACATGACCGGCAACTCGTTTTTAATGGAATTATTCACTTTGGTGATTGCACTGGCCGATGCCTCCGCCAAGAGAATGGTTGCCTCTGCATTTTTTCTCGACGCTTCCAGTTTGCCTTCAGCCTCCAGTATCATCGCCTGTTTTTGACCTTCTGCCGTCGTCACCGAAGCACGGCGTTGACGTTCAGCTGCCGCCTGTTCTTCCATCGCTTTCTGCATGGTTGCTGATGGATTGATATCTTGAATCTCGACTGTTTTTACCACCACACCCCAGTCAGAAATATCATCTGAAATAGATTTTTTAAGTTTGGATTTAATCATATCGCGCGATGACAAAGCGTCATCCAGTTTCATTTCGCCAATAATCGAGCGCAATGATGTTTGCACCAATGTTCCTAACGCAAACACATAATCCTCTACGCCATAAACCGCTTTTTGCGGATCCACAACATTAATATATGCCACCGCATTGGTTGTAATGACTGCATTATCTTTGGTGATAACCTCCTGCGCAGGAATATTTAAAACAATATCCTTGGTAACTATTCTATAGGATATATTATCGATATACGGGATAATAATATTAAGCCCTGGATTTAACGTTTTATGGTACTTGCCAAGTCGTTGAACCACGTATTTTTTTCCCTGCGGTACAATGCTGATACCCATTATCATGGTGATAAATACAACGGCCAGCAGTGTTAATACAATATATAAAGTTGCCATTTTAGCTTTCCTTGAACTTCGTTTTTAATGTTTTTTTGTGACCAGCTTATTACCCAGGATTTTCGTTACGCTAACACGATCACCCAATATAAGTTGTTCTTCACAGATAATATCCCATTGTTCACTACCAACTATTGGCACCGAAAATTTAACACGACCGTGCCCGGTTTCATTATTAAATGCCACCACTGTTGCAGATTGCCCGATCATTTCTTCCAGCGCCATGCCTGAAAGACTACGGGTCTGCATTATTTTAGCACCATATTTAAACCAGATGGCCAGACAGCTGATAGATAACACCATCCATAAAATTAATTGTGAATTAAATGTAAGCACAACAACTGATAAGGTAATGCCCACAATGACGGCGCTTATCCCCATCCACAGAAAAACAAAACTGGGAAGAAATATTTCTGATGCCGCCAGTATCAACCCAAAAACAATCCAGTGCCAATAATGAATATGCAAATTTAACCAGTCAATCATTCTTCTATCCTGTTACGGGTATTGGATACGGATGTATCAGATCTGTAAGCATACAGGGCTTAAGGGTAGCATGCACTTGCTGTGTTTGCCTCAGTCGGGTGTAGCCGCTGTTGCAGCCGTCGAATAATTATCCGGACGCCGCAACAGGAAGACCAGCGGGAGGGTAAAGAGCGTGATGAACATCATAAGACGAAAATCATCCAGGTAGGCAATCATAGCCGCTTGACGTGTGACCTCGGCATTAAGCGCTATCAACCCTGATGTGCTGTGAGTATTCCAGGCTTCAGGTAAAAACGGGAACCTGTATAAGGGATTATAAGGACTGACATGCTCCGCCAGACTGGCATGGTTAATCTGAAGGTTGTGTGAAAACAGCGTAAAAATGACCGAGATACCGATACTGCTGCCGATATTGCGCACCAGACTAAAGATACCGGCCGCCTCAGTGCGCAGGCTTGGCGTCAGGGTGGAAAAGGCGAGCGTGCTCAAGGGTACGAAGATCAAGCCTAATCCCAGGCCCTGCACCACCCCGCTCCAGACAATGGCGCTTTCAGTTATCTGCAGGTTGAATTGAGCCATCATCCACAATGAGACCGTGGTCAGTACGAAACCAGTGAAGATAAGTAGGCGGGTATCGACCCGATTGACCAGTCGCCCCACCATAAACATGGATATCATCGTTCCCACGCCACGTGGTGCCAGTACCAGGCCAATGGTAAGCACAGGATAGTCCATCAGTGATTGCAGGTAGGGCGGCAATATTGCAATCGTAGCCAGGAGGATGATCCCCACCACGAAGATAAAAATCAGCCCCATGACAAAATTGCGATCCCGCACTAAAGCCGGGTCAAGAAACGGGTGTCGAGTTGTAGCGGAATGCACCAGATACAGGTAAAAAGACAGACCCATGACACAGGTCTCGATGACGATCTCCGGCGAGGCAAACCAGTCATTACGCTGACCACGATCAAGCATCAACTGCAAAAAAGCAATGGCCAGGCCGAGGAGTATGAATCCGGAAATATCAAAGGGCCCGTCACGTCTTTTGGGGGTCTCCGGCACCACCGCCAGGATACTGAAAAAGGCCAGGATGCCGATTGGCAGATTGATATAAAACACCCAACGCCAACTGTAGAACTCGGTGAGATAACCGCCGAGCGTGGGCCCGAGGATCGGCCCCACCATAATGCCCACCCCCCACAGAGCCATGGCTGAACCGTGTTGCTCACGCGGATAACTGTCCAGCAGCACCGCCTGTGACAGGGGCACCAGAGCCGCCCCGGCCACACCCTGTAATAAACGGAAAATCACAATCTCATCGAGTGTGCTGGCCATGCCGCAGAGCATGGACATGATGGTGAACACTGTGACGGAGATCAGGAACAGACGTTTGCGCCCCAGCCGAGCAGCCAACCAGCCAGTGGGTGGCGTCATCACCGCTGCGGCTACGATATAGGAGGTCAGAATCCAGGCGACCTGATCCTCGGTGGCGGAAAAAGCACCCTGCATATGCGGCAGGGCAACATTAACGATGGTCGTATCAAGAACCTGCATCACCGTAGCCAGCATTACCGCAAAGGTGATGAAGCCCCGGTTCAAAACATCGTTTCCCCCGTCAACCAGCACCGCACTCATAATCCGAGAATCCGTTGTTGAACGGCGGACAGGAATTCATCCAAACAGGTATTCGGCAGCGCTGTGGCAAAGCAAATTGATTCCATTATGTTCGATCCACATTCAAATGATCAACTGCGAAATCCGGGGCGCTGTCTGCCAGACTTCGTAGCGTCTCTCGAACCAGCCCGATTATCCCCGCCAACCATATGTGTCCTCTCGCCCAGCCAACGCTGGATACGCCGCTCTCCCGTATCAATATTGGCCGTCACGCTCATGCCGCTGCGCAGCACTGTTCCCTGATGGTGATCCAGTAAGGCCAGGCGCACAGTAATGCGCTGAACCACCTTGACCCAGTTGCCACTGGCATTCTGCGCCGGTAGCAAGGAAAACTCGGCACCGGTAGCCGGGCTGATACTCTCGACCCGGGCATGCCAGGTTAGTCCCGGATAGGTATCTACAGTGATCATTGCGGGTTGTCCCACCCGCACATGTGCCAATGCCGTCTCCTTGATGTGAGCATTAATATAATGGTGATTTGAGACCAGACCAAGGAGTGGCTGCCCGCGGGTAATATAATCACCGATCAGCAGATTCTTGGCACCAATTACCCCGTCTATCGGTGAGTGAACTATGGTGTAATTCAAATCCAGAACACTCTGATCGACGCGAGCCTGCGCCTCCATCACCTGAGGTTGATCGGCGAGCGGTAATTGCACATCAGCACCCAACTCTGCCTTCACCTGATCGATTGTCCGCCGCAGGGTTTGTGCCTGTAGACGAACGGCCAGCAAGGTATGCCGGGCGGCATCCAGTGCACTCTCAGACACCGCTTTACGCACAGCCAATCCCTTACGGCGTGCGTATTCACGTTGGGCATAGGCAATATTTTCCTGTACCTGCTTCAATTCCGCCTGCTTTTCATGGTAACTGGCCTTGAGAGCCTCAACATTGTTGCGGATCACTGCCAGTGCTGCCTTTGCCCGGTTTAGCGCCAGTTTAAAAGGAGCAGGATCAATGCGAAACAGCACTTGACCGGTATGCACCACTTCATTCCTGTACACAGGTACAGCCACTGCGCGCCCCGAAATCTCCGCAGCAACTGGCAACAGATCGGCCTTGATATAGGCATCTTCGGTACTGACATAACGTCCGGCCGCCAGATACAGTCCCAACCCCATGAGTAAGGCCAGGCCAGGTCCGCCCACGAGTAGAATGAACCGCCAGCGGCGGCGTTTTTCATCAGTCATCAAATGTTCTCTTGTTCCTGTAAACGTGTTGCCCGACTATCGGGGATCGGTGCAGAGAGTAACGGCAATGCGTTCCGTCCATCGAGCCTTACTCCGAAACCGCAAGGAGATTTAACTTGATACGCGTCAGTGTATTGATTAGCTCATCCTGCTCCTGCAGGCTCATTCCGGCATAGGCCTCATCGCGTACGGCCTGCGAAATTGCACGCATCTGTTCCTGCACAGGATAGATTTTTTCGGTCAGATACAGGCATTTCGCTCGTCGATCATTCGGGTGAGCCCGGCGTTCCACCCAGCCCGCCTCCTCCAGGCGATCCAGCAAACGGCATAAGGTGATTTTCTCCACCTCCAGAATATCCGCTAGAGCCGTCTGGGTGATGCCCTCGTTACGGTAAAGATGGATCAGCACCGACCATTGGGCACGCGTGAGTTCAAGTGCACGCGCACGGGTGTCAAAACGCCGACGCAATAATCGGGAAATATCATGCAGCAGAAAGCCGAGGCTGCGATCGAGATCAGAATTGGCCATAAGGAGGGTAGTTAGCATTCATATAATAAGTGAGCTTACTATATGAATGCCTAAAATAGCAAAAATTTACATTAAAAATCTGGAGGATGAAGGCAACAGTTTTCGTCTACCACAGGCACGTTCTTCAATCGCCCACGCGGCATCTTGTTTTTGATATTGAAAATATGGCAGCAAATGCTGGTGTTTTTCATGAGAGCAGAGAATTCGCCCGGGAGCCATAAAAACAGTTGGCACAAGACGCTACGAAAGAGTCTTTATCTTCTATAAACACCCATCATAAAATCTTCATGGAAGCTTCATAAATTTCCCACGTAATTGCGATAGTCTGACACCGATCAAGGGACCTCTCCTTGTGACCAAACCTGCCTGACTTACAACAACACATATATCATATATTCAGGAGTTCAATCATGTTTCGCAATCAAGTTCTCAGGGTACGCCATCTATCATCAATTGCCCTTAGCGTTACCTTAGCTACTACGTGTGCACTGGCGACAATGCCCACTTATGCACATACCCGGCATGCAGACAGATCGGAGACTACTACTCCGATCAAGCATGTCATTATAATTTTCCAGGAAAATGTTTCTTTTGATCATTATTTTGGCACTTATCCTAAAGCCCTTAATCCTTCCGGAGAGCCCGTTTTTGTCGCCCGTCCACATACGCCCTCGATCAACGGTTTTAACGAGACACTGCTTCAGCATAATCCTAACCGTGCTAATCCTCAGCGCCTGACCCGCAGCGAAGCCTTGACCTGTGATCAGGATCATCACTACGGTGCCGAGCAGTTGGCGGTAAATGGCGGACTGATGGACAAATTCGTAGAAAACACCAACCGTGAGTCCTGCTCAGAGCCAAAAACCAGCAAGCCAAATCTGGTTATGGACTATTATGACGGTAACACGGTCACGGCACTCTGGAACTATGCCCAGAACTTCGCTATGAGCGATAACTCCTTTTCCACAACCTTCGGCCCCTCAACACCGGGGGCACTTAATCTGATTTCAGGTCAAACTCACGGTGCAATATCCACTGAGCCTGCGACAGATAGCTATGGTGTTATAAGCCCGGATGCAACCGGCGTTGGCACGGTAATCAATGATCCCAACCCGACGTTTGATGACTGTTCCCCGACCAAATACCCGACCATATCGATGACAGACAACAAGAACGTCGGCAATCTTCTCAATGCCCGGGGTATCACCTGGGGCTGGTTTCAAGGTGGCTTTAAACCGACAGCAATGATCAACGGCAAAGCCATCTGTGGTCAGAAACAGGCCAATATCAGCGGCGCTATGATTACGTCCTACAGTGCGCACCATGCCGCGTTCCAATACTACAAATCGACCTCAAACCCCCATCATATGCCACCAAGCTCGGTTGCCAGGATAGGCTACAATGACCAGGCGAACCACCAGTATGATCTGACTGATTTCTGGGCTGCTGTAAATGCCCACAGCCTGCCTGCCGTGAGCTTTTTAAAAGCGCCCAAAGCACAGGATGGTCATGCTGATTATTCTGATCCACTCGATGAGCAACAATTCATTGTCAAAACAATCAACCGACTGCAACGTACACCGTACTGGCGCAACACCGCAGTTATTATTGCTTATGATGACTCCGATGGCTGGTACGATCATGTTATGCCACCGATCATTAACCACTCCAGTGACCCTGCAAATGACGCTATTACTAACGGCAGCTGTGGTGATGTGAGCGCCAATGGTACTTACATGGATCGTTGCGGTTACGGTCCGCGTCAGCCTCTGCTGGTCATTTCTCCCTGGGCGAAGGTTAATTATGTCGATCACAGTATCACCGATCAGACATCTATCCTGCGCTTTATCGAGGATAACTGGAAACTGGGCCGCATCGGTGACGATTCCTTCGATGCAAAGGCGGGTTCACTGGAAAATATGTTCGACTTTACTGGCCACCACGGTAAGGCTCCACGTTTGTTCCTGGATCACAAACAAGGTACGGCTATCAGCCATCACATTCGTGATGACGATTCCTCCGATATCGAAGCCGGTTTGGCGAGAAATATGACTGACTGAATCAATTTGCAGAGCTGTCAATGTCTGCAACCATCCTGGCCGGGAAGCCATGCGCTTCCTGGCTTTTTTGTGGAGGAAAGAAACGGGAAGTACACGATTAAACCACTCCGCCGCAAGTAGTGGGAAATTCAAGCCGAAGAAATCAAGTCAATTACAGGCTCTGTATGTTGAACAGCCACTTCAGTAAACTGAATAGTCACTGTCAATTTAACGCAAGATTCCACGTCCGGAGTTTTCGATAAATTCCGTAAACAAACGCACTTCTTCGTACTCCTCAGCGACGCTGCTTAAACGTGATCGTGCTTCTTCGGCAGTCAGCCCTGAACGATAAACGGTTTTATAAGCATCGCGCAATTCCCGAACAAGATCGCGTGAATAACCATGCCGTTTTAAGCCCTCGATATTAAGTCCATGAGGATGCGCAGGATTGCCATTGACCAAGGTATAGGGTGTAACGTCTTTGCCGACGGCACTTGCCATGCCGCAAAAGGCGTGCATACCAATATGACAGAATTGGTGTACCAGTGTAAAGCCACCCAGGATGGCATAGTCATCCACCTGTACATGCCCCGCCAGAGAGGCTCCATTAGAAAATACGGTATGGTTAGCAATAATGCAGTCATGTGCTATATGGATGTAAGCCATCAACCAGTTATCGTTACCGATTGATGTGATACCTCCGCCACCATCTTCGGTGCCGCGATGAATGGTGACAAATTCACGAATGGTGTTATCGTCACCAATAACCAGTTTTGAATCCTCGCCGTGAAATTTTTTATCCTGCGGAACTTCACCAATTGAGGAAAACTGGAAAATACGGTTATTACGGCCTATTGTCGTTGGGCCATTAATGACAACATGGGGACCAATCCAGCTTCCTTCACCTATATTAACGTTCGCACCGATTATCGAAAAGGGACCAACACTGACACCCTCGGCCAGATTTGCATCAGGATCAATAATAGCGCGCGGATCGATGCTCATTATATCTCCCGTTCAGCACACATAATTTCAGCACTGCAAGCAAGCTGCCCTTCAACCGTTGCCTGAGTTGAAAATTTCCAGATCCCGCGTCGTTCCTTGATAAAATCAATTCGCAACTGTAACTGATCACCCGGCTCGACCTGACGCTTGAAACGAGCCTTATCAATACCCGCAAGGTAAAAAAGATTGTTACCGTTATCCGCACGGCGGGTACTGATAGTTGCAAGAATGGCGGTAGCCTGAGCCAGGCATTCGGTAATAAGAACACCCGGCATGACAGGTCGTCGGGGGAAGTGGCCAGTAAAATGTGGTTCGTTATGGGAAACATTTTTGAGCGCCAGAAGATATTCATTGGCTTTATAATCCAGAACCCGATCGACTAACAGAAAGGGGTAACGGTGAGGCAAGTATTTCAGTATTTCATTGATATCCATTGAATTCACAGACAGTCTCTCCGCAGCTGTTTTATTTGTAAAATATTCCACAGGGACAACCAAAGGAAGTACCTGTGGTGCATAAAATTGTGAGTCTCCCACACAGGCAGGTCAAATCATTTTTGAAATTGTCAGGCTACTTGCTCAGACGTTTAATGATCTTATCGGTAATATCCACACGTTTACTGGCGAACATAACGCTATCACCAAGAATAACATCATAGTGTTCTTCTTTCGCCAACGACACAATTGCATCATAAACTTTCTGTTGCAAATTGCTTAACTCTTCATTTCGACGCAGGTTCAGATCGTCGTTAAACTCTTCCCGTGCACGTTTAAGATCTCGTTTCAGAGTGAGAAGTTTATGCTCCCTTTTCTTTCTTAGCTGGTCACTCATAACTGCTGAGTCACGACTCATTTTATCTTCCAGTTTTTTTAACACCTTCTGCATGGCTGCAATTTTCTTATCGCGCGGTTCAAACTCAGCCTGTAATTTCACACGTGCACGTTCAGCTTGCGGTGCCTCCTGCAAAACCCGTGCACTGTTAACAAAACCAATTTTAATTTCCTGGGCAAACGCATTACATGACAGAAAAAAACTGAGAATTAACAGTAACAGTCTCCTGCTGATGGATAATCTGCTCAACATCAATATGACTCTCTTGTGTTTTTATATGTCCGTGTATTCATTCGATTGGTGTTCAAAATGGCGATCCCATAGTGAACTGGAAAGTCTGAAGTCGATCGCCAGGCTGTTTGTTAAGAGGAACCGCGTAACTAAAGCGCATGGCACCCACTGGCGCCAGCCATAAAAAGGCCACGCCGACCGACTGTCGGAGTTCCTTGAATTCTATTTTTTTCTGAGCCGCAAACACATTACCGATATCAAAGAAGGCGCTGATCCGGGTCGACGCTGAATTCTCGGAAAAGGGGTTTGGTAAAATCAGCTCAATATTTCCGACAAATTTCTTATCGCCACCAATAGTATAATTGGTTCGAGCGTCAAGCGGTCCCAGTGAGTTACTTTCATAACCGCGCACCGAATTGCTACCGCCTGCGTAATAACGTTGAAACGGCGGCAGGGAATCGGTATTGCCGTAACCTTTACCATACCCCACCACACCTTTGAGCATCAGCGTTACTTTCTTGCCCAGAGAAAAATACTGTACATGCCGCAGGTTCAGTTTGTAGTATTGCAGATCGCTGCCAGGTAGCGTTACATCCACACTCGCCCGGGTGTAAGCTCCGGCCGTTGGCAATATACGGCGATTTCTTCGATCCCGTAACCAGGAAGCCCCCGCATTGAACGTGCTATAGACATTACCATTTTTGTTAATAAAATCAAGTATATCCTGCGCCGTATAGGTTGGGTCTGAAAATAAAGCGGTATTATCGTACCCCATAGTAAACGAGGAACGATCGGTTTCATTCAGTGGTAAACCATAAGTAACTGATAACCCATGGCTTTCTGTCAGGTAATTGGTAACATAGATAGTGCTGGTATCCAGCTTGCGATAATAGAGACTGAATCCCCGGCTAATACCATCCGGAGTATAGTAAGGATTCGTATAGTTCACGCTGATATTGGAGCTTACACTACTCCGGTCGATAGAGAGCCCAACCTGCTTACCCGTGCCAACAAAATTCTGCTGGGTAATAGCCATATTAATCAAGGGACCCTGGCTATCAGAATAACCCACCCCTGCCGTCAAATTGCCCGTTGGTCGTTCGGAGACATGAAAATTGACATCAACCTGATCGGTGGTTCCCGGTACTGCCGGCGTTTCAACATTGACTTTGTCAAAGAAACCCAGCCGATCAAGACGCGTACGTGACGTTGCCACCAGCTTGGTTGACATCCAGTCCCCTTCCATTTGTCGAATTTCGCGTCGGATTACTTTATCTTTTGATTTGTTATTACCGCTGATATTGACTCTGCGTACGTACACTCGCCGCCCCGGATCGATAAATATAGTCAGACCCACTGTGTGCGTATCTTTGTCCACATCCGGCACAATATTAACATTCGCAAAAGCATAGCCTTCTTCGGCAAGACGATTGGAAATACGTTCATTGGTATTGAGACTTTTCCGGCGAGAAAAAATATCATCGTCCTTCAAACTAACCAGTGGCCACAGTTCCTTTGCGGACACAATCAGATCGCCGGCAAGTTTGATGCTCCGGATTTTGTACTCCTGGCCTTCACTCAGGTTAATAGTGATATAGACCTCTTCCTTGTCCGGGGTAAGTGATACCTGGGTGGAATCAATTTTGAAATTAATATAGCCACGATCCAGATACCATGATCTGATGGTTTCCAGATCCGCGCCCAGCAACTGTTTGGAATATTTATTACGCCCACCAAACAGCGAAGATTCCCCCAGCTTCATGTGCTTGAGCAAAGTCTGACTACTGAAATGCTTATTCCCGGTAATAGTGATTGCTGCAATCTCAGCCGGATCACCTTCAGCAATTTTAATCGTCACATCCACCCGATTGCGTTTAAGCTGTTCTGTTAGTGCAGTAACTTTTACCCCGTATTTTCCAAGACTATAATATTGGCGTTTGAGTTCCTGCTCAATCTTGTCCAGTAGTGAACGATCCAGCACCCGACCCTGGGCTAAACCAAGCTGCTTCAGTGAAGTTTTAAGTTGATCCGTCGAAATATCCGAGTTACCTTCAAACTTGATATTGGCAATGGCTGCACGTTCTGCAACGAAAATCACGAGTACATTGCCATCACGTTCAAGCCGCACATCCTTAAAATACCCGCTTTTGTAAAGCTCACGAATAGCCTGAATGCCCAGCTTCTCATTCAGCGTATCGCCGATTTTGACCGGCAGATAGTTAAACACCGTACCTACGGTGATTCGTTGCAACCCTTCAAGTTGAATATCTTTAATAACAAAGGCATTGTAGGCAAAGGCAAGCTTTCCCACGAAACAACTCATTAATGCCAAGACAAGCTTTTTTTTATTCAACACATAATTTCCAGTTCTTAACTGAGCAGGCGCACAATATCGTTGTACAGCGCCAGACTCATTAACAATACCAGTGCTGCAACACCGATTTGTTGGCCAATAATCTCTATTTTTTCGGAAACAGGACTGCCCTTGACAGCTTCAATCAGATAGAACATCAGATGTCCACCATCCAGCACCGGTACCGGCAACAGATTCAAAATACCCAGACTAATACTTACAACAGCGAGAAAATCAAGAAACCGAGCCAGGCCAGCACTGGCTGAGTGACCCGCATATATCGCGATATTCAAGGGGCCACTCAGATTTTTTACCGAAATTTCACCACTAATAATCTTACTCAACATCTTCAGGGTTAACCAGGCATTGCTCCAGCACTTATCCCAGGCATGACCCACGGCAGAAAACATACCATAGCGATACAGCACCCTGTTCGCGTCGCTTACATACGGTCCGATCCCTAACCTGCCAATTGTTTTACCATCATACTTGGCTGACATGGTATGCACCGGCACATCCAGTTCAGTTCCCTTGCGCTTAATCCGTAATAATAAATTCTGATTTGGTCGCGCACTGATAGTATTAACCAGATCTGTCCAGTTATTGATAGCCTTATCATCGACACGAATAATGCGATCTTTTTTCTGCAACCCCGCTTTTGCTGCTGCTGAATCCTCCAGTACTCGACCCACTATCGCTTTTAGTTGTTCTCGCCAGGGGCTAAAGCCGAGGATCTCGAACAACTTGCCTGGTTCCAGCCCCTGCTTGCTTTGTGACAGATCCAGTTCAGTTGTAAATATCTGACCACCTTTGCTCTCCAGGGTCATTTTTACGTTGTCCCGATCCACCATGACGGGTAACAGGCTTTCCAGCGCCACGTCCCAGATCGGGGTTTTCTTACCATCAATCGTTAGGATTTTCTGGCCCGTCGCTAATCCTGCCTGCGCGGCCGGAGAGCCTTTTTGCACCTCACCAATGATGGGTGCAACACCATGAATGCCGATGATAAACATCATCCAGTAGGCAAACAGGGCAAAAATAAAATTGAAGGCCGGGCCAGCGAAAACAATAGCAAAGCGCGTACGTATGGACTGCTGATCGAAGGCCCTGTGTGCCTCTGCTTCAGGCACATCACCTTCACGACCATCCAGCATTTTCACATAGCCGCCCAGTGGCAGACTCGCAATCACAAACTCGGTCTGATCTTTACCGAAGGTTTTTTTCCACAGCGGTTTGCCAAAGCCGATAGAAAAACGCAGAATCTTTACCCCCAGACTGCGCGCCACCCAGAAATGGCCAAACTCATGAATAGCCACCAACAGGCTGATAGCAAGCAAAAAGGCACCTAAACTATATAAGATCTCAAACATTGCTCACCTGCTTTCTCATCCTGCCAGTAACAATTTTCTGGCCACGTCCCGCGCCCGGGCGTCTTCCTCAAGAATCACATCCAGCGAGTCCGCTTCCTGTGCATTCACCGTTCGCATAACCTTCTCAACCAGCGTAGCAATGGCTGTAAATGCCAGTTGCTGTTCCAGAAAAGCCTGCACCGCCACTTCATTGGCTGCATTCAAAATTGCCGGCATGGTGCCACCCGTGCGAATAGCCTCTTCAGCAAGCCGTAAACAGGGAAAACGATCATGATCCGGCTTCTCAAACTCCAGCTTTACATCGGAAAAAAAGTCCAGCCGCGTAACCCCTGATGACATACGCTGAGGCCAGGCCAGAGCATGAGCAATTGGAGTTCGCATATCGGGCATGCCCATTTGCGCCAACACTGACCCATCAACGTATTCCACCATGGAATGAATAATACTCTGTGGGTGTACAACAATCTCAATATTATCCGGCGAGGTATCAAATAACCAGCAGGCTTCAATCAATTCCAGACCTTTATTCATCATAGTCGCGGAATCCACTGAAATTTTACGTCCCATGCTCCAGTTAGGATGGGCACAAGCCTGATCCGGTGTCACCCGATTCAGTTCATCGAGCGGCGTATTCCGGAACGGCCCACCCGAACCGGTAAGCAAAATTTTTCGCACTCCGATTGTGGCTAAACCATCGCTGTAATTTCCCGGCAGACTTTGAAAAATAGCATTATGTTCGCTGTCGATGGGTAGCAGTTCGGCTCCGTTTTTGTGTACTGCATCCATGAAAAGCTGCCCGGACATCACCAGTGCTTCCTTATTGGCCAGCAATACCCGTTTGCCCGCTTCAGCAGCAGCCAGTGTAGGTAACAGCCCTGCCCCGCCGACAATGGCCGCCATGACATAGTCAGTTTGTGCCAGACTGGCAACTTCGATCAAGCCGGCCAGCCCCTGACGAACCTGGGTTATTAGACCTGCCTGTTTTATTTTTTGTTCCAACTGCTGCGCTGCATCCGCATCCACCATTACTGCAAATTCAGGTAACACGGCCCGACATTGCTGGAATAAGCGCTCGACCTGCGTATTCGCCGTCAAAGCGACAACCTGAAACCGCCCTTTCTGCTGCGCCAGCACATCCAGCGTGCTTACGCCAATGGAACCCGTAGAACCCAGAATAGTAATACCGATCATACCTTACCCATAATTAACAGCATGCCGCCAAGAAAAAAAGGGGCGGCAGAAGTGAGACTGTCGATTCGGTCCAATACACCACCATGACCTGGGAGTAAAACGCCACTATCTTTTATATTCACCTGTCGCTTGAACAAGCTTTCAGTTAAATCACCGGCGATAGAAATGGCTGTAACCAGCATTGCTAAAATAATAAATTCCAATAACGGTAGTTCAAAATAGAATGCGCCGGCGATCGCCAGTAGCATCGCAGCCAGCATAGCACCTGCCACGCCTTCCCAGCTTTTTCCGGGGCTGACCTTTGGCAGTAATTTTCGTCTACCCCATTGGCGTCCGGAAAAATAAGCCGCGCTGTCTGCCGACCAGATGAGTAACAGCAACAGCAACACATAGGCTGGGCCAAATGCTGGCGCAGATCGCAGAGTAATCAAGGCCATAAAAGGGGGCAGCAACAACACAAAACCAACCAGCGCCTTAATAAATTGATGACCGTGCAGATAATCCCGGCCCCGTGAATAAGCCAGTATCAAGAATACGGCACATAACCACCAAAACAGAGATAAACTCAGAACAAACAGAACCAGGCCATGATCATTATATTTCCAGAGCAGATACAGGCATATGCCAAATACTAATAAATAGACCAGTCGTATCAGCGGATTTTTAATCTCACAGATCCGGGTCCACTCCCAGGCTCCCAACATGACAAACAGGGCCAGTAAAACAACAAACCCGAGATCGGGCAATTTGAAGATTCCCCAGATGACAAGCGGGATGAGAATAGCGGCAGTAAAAAGACGCTGTTTAAGCATTGCGCAGCTTTTCTATCTGGTCGCCCGTATGGCCAAAGCGACGCTGGCGTCCGGCAAACGATAACAGAGCCTTGTCAAACTCATTCCGATCGAAGGCTGGCCAGAGGGTGTCGGTAAAATACAGTTCGGTGTAAGCAAGTTGCCAGATTAAAAAATTACTGATGCGCTGCTCACCACCTGTGCGAATAAACAGATCAGGATCAGGCAGACCATTCATGGATAGTTCAGCTTCGATCATTTCATCTGTAATCGAGGAAGCCTGTATTTCCCCATCGACCGCTTTGGCTGCCAGCTTCTGCACCGCCTGCATAATATCCCACTTGCCACCATAATTAGCCGCTACATTCAGGAGCAGGCCATCATTATCAGCCGTCAACTCTTCCGCTTTTACGATGCGTTTTTGAATACGTTCAGGAAAGGCGCTGTGTTCGCCGATAACTTGCAACTTGATATTATTACGATGCAATTTTTTGACTTCCCGATCCAGCGCGATAAAAAACAGATCCATCAGCAGGCCCACTTCTTTCGCTGGCCGTCGCCAATTTTCACTGGAAAATGCAAATAAGGTTAGAACTTCGATTCCAAGTTCCCGACAAACCTTGACTATTTCACGTACTGTTTCCACCCCACGACGATGTCCGACAATACGGGATTTCTTTTGTGCCTTGGCCCAACGACCATTGCCATCCATAATGATAGCCACATGGCGTGGAAGCTCACGGTTTACATCAATCGTACCAGGCTCATTCTCATGCATGACTTAAGCGCAAAATCCGGCAACATTTTTATAGTAGACACAAAATACATATTTCTTCATCAGATAAGTCTCCGTATTCAAATTTCCATCAAATCCTTTTCCTTGCTTTTCAGCAGTTCATCAATAATAGCAACATAACGGTCAGTTATTTTCTGCACATCCTCCTGCGCATGACGTTCCTCATCTTCGGTAATGTCCTTGTCCTTCTGTAAGGACTTGAAATCACCCAGCACATCACGACGAATATTGCGCACTGCAACCCTGGCCCCCTCTCCTTCCTGACGCACAATCTTGATCATATCCTTGCGTCGTTCTTCAGTTAGCGGTGGTAAAGGCACTCGAATCACCTCACCCGCGGTCATGGGATTCAGACCCATATCGGAAGTCATAATTGCTTTTTCAATCGGTGCCACCATCTGTTTTTCCCACGGGGTAACGGCCAGAGTGCGCGCATCGGAAACAGAAATATTGGCCACCTGGCTCAAGGGAACCTGGGAACCATAATAATCAAGGGTAATATGATCCAGCAAGCTGGTGTGTGCACGCCCGGTTCTGATCTTGCTGAGATCATTCTTAAGCGCTTCGACACTTTTGCCCATCCTGGTTTCAGCGTCTTTTTTCAATTCATCAATCATACGTCGCCTCTGCTTAAACTTGTGGAGCTTCCTGCTGCGAATTACTCGACCAGAGTACCTACCTCTTCACCCCGAATCATACGTAGCAAGGCACCTTCTTCATTCATATCATAAACCCGTATCGGTACTTTATTATCCCGACACAGGACTATCGCCGTGGTATCCATCACGGCCAGTTTTTCTTCGATAACCTGGTCATAACCAAGCTGATCATAACGAACAGCATTCTTGTCCTTCATTGGATCCGCGTTGTAAACCCCGTCTACCTTGGTACCTTTGATAACTACATCAGCGTTGATTTCGATACCACGCAGACTGGCTGCAGAATCCGTAGTGAAAAAAGGATTGCCCGTGCCAGCCGCAAAAATCACGACGCGTCCTTTTTCAAGATGACGTACCGCACGTCGACGAATATAATCTTCACAAACACTATTGATCGGGAGAGCCGACATTACTCGCACTCGCAGGGTTTTCTGTTCCATAGCATCCTGCATGGCAAGCGCATTAATAACCGTGGCCAACATGCCCATATGATCGGCTGAAGTTCGATCCATGCCACTGGAAGCCAGGCTAACTCCACGAAAAATATTGCCACCACCGATAACCATGGCAACTTCCACACCGGCATCAGTCAGTGACTTGACCTCATCGGCAATGCGCGTGAGGATGGTCGGTGAAATGCCGAAATCCTGATCACCCATCAGCGCTTCACCACTAAGCTTCAATAAAATACGTTTGTAGCGAATTGAACTTGCCATGCTTTATCTCTGTCCACTTTAATAATATTTTTGAACTTTTACCAAAATGCAATAATCACAAAAATATAACTTGTTTGATAGTAAAGTATCATAAACTACCCGCTCGCAAGCGAACGGGACACCCGGAAAAACCAATCCGTCTGTTTTTCATCACTTCAGCGAAGGCCAAAGTTTATCAGTAGTGAGAGAGAGAAACCGGATTCCGGCCTCCGCCGGAATAACGAATCGTCCCGTTTCTCAGGCCTTCATTTGCGCAGCAACTTCCTCGGCAAAGTTTTCACTTTTTTTCTCAATCCCCTCGCCAACCTGGTAACGCACAAAGCCCGCTACGTTGGCACTAGCCTTATCGAGTAACTGAGCAATGGTTTGATCCGGATCTTTAACAAAAGGCTGGCCTAGCAGGGTCACCTCCTTGAGATATTTTTTGATTCGACCCGTTACCATTTTCTCGACGATTTCAGGCGGCTTGCCACTTTCTGCCGCTTGGGCGGAAAAAATTTCACGTTCTTTTTCTATCAGTGCAGAGTCTACATCCGCCTCGCTAATGCAGGCTGGGTTGCTGGCGGCGATATGCATGGCAATATCTTTGCCAAGGGTTTCATCACCCCCATCAAGATTAACCAGCACACCAATACGTTCACCATGTTTGTAGGCAGCAAGCTGACCCTTGCTTTCAATAACATCGAAACGGCGAACTGACATATTCTCACCAACCTTGGCGATTAGGTTTTTACGACTATCTTCAACATTGACACCATCGGCCAGCGTGCTTGTCAGTAAGGCATCCAGATTAGCCGGTTTGTTGTTCAACACACACCGGGCTACAGCATCGACAAAATTTTTGAAGTCATCGCCTTTGGTAACAAAGTCGGTTTCACAGTTGACCTCAACAATGGCGGCAAATTTTCCGGTATCATCTATTTGAATAGAAACCAGACCTTCAGCCGCAACCCGGCCCGCTTTTTTGTCAGCCTTTGCCATACCGGATTTGCGCATATTTTCAATTGCAGTATCAATATCGCCATCGGTTTCCACCAGCGCTTTCTTGCATTCCATCATACCTGCGCCTGTGCGTTCACGCAGTTCTTTAACCAATGCAGCAGTAATTGCCATTTTTCATTCCTCTTTAAAAGCGATCAAAACTATTTTCTTTCTTGCAAAGGCAGTAACCGCTCATTTATTTAAAAAAGGGGGCTATGCCCCCTTTTTTGTACTGCCTGCTTTGCTAACACATCCCTACCCAGACCTGAATCAATGTGCCTGGCTGGATACCTCGGCGCTAGCACTAGCGGCATCGACTTCAGTTTTGGCTTCTACTACGTCTACTTCCTCTACCGCAATAAACTCGTCTTTACTACTCTTGTCGCTCATAGAGTGACTGGCGCGGCCATCAAGGATTGCAGCAGATACGCCCTGAGCATACAGAGTGATAGACCGAATCGCATCGTCATTACCAGGAATAACATAATCAATATTATTGGGTGAGTGATTCGAATCAACAACACCAATAACCGGAATGCCCAATTTTACCGCTTCGCTGACAGCAATATGTTCGTAACCTACATCAATCACAAACAGTGCATCCGGTAAACCATTCATGTCCTTAATGCCACCCAGACTGCGATCCAGTTTGGTTAGCTCACGATTGAGCGTCAGAATTTCTTTTTTGTTCAAGCCTTCGAACTGGCCACCTACATTCATAGCTTCCAGCTCTTTCAGACGATTGATGGACTGTTTCACCGTCTTGAAGTTTGTCAGCATACCCCCCAGCCAGCGGTGATTCACAAAGGGCATACCACAACGATCTGCTTCTTCACAAACAATTTTTTGTGCGGAACGCTTGGTACCAACAAACAGAATTTTACCTTTTCTACTCGCCAGGGAGCCGATAAAATTCATGGCCTCATTGTACATCGGCAGGGTTTTTTCAAGATTGATAATATGGATTTTATTGCGCTCACCAAAAATGTAGGGAGCCATTTTGGGATTCCAGAAACGTGTCTGGTGGCCAAAATGGACACCCGCTTCCAGCATCTGTCGCATGCTTACGTCAGTCATTGTCTTTCTCCTGATTAGGGTTTTGCCTTCCATATACCCCATCAGCCAACCACCCGACCGAGACTCTTCTCTAAAATCAGGCAGCACCCGGACCGATGTGTCGGTATATGTGCGGATTAATCCCACATATTGTGGGGATTTAGTTTTTTCCGGTACCAGAAGACAATCACCTCCCGCCACCGGATTTCATATTTTCAGATTCGTTTGCTAAATCTGCGCGCGCTTTATACCATAAAGCGCTAGTTACAACAATGAAAACACCTAAAATCAGAGGAAATCGGCTCCCCACCCTGCGTAGAATCCGGCATTAAACTGACAGTCGTCGGCGACTGCGCCGGGTGGCTGAAGCATAAAAAAATATGAGCGTCATTATCAAAACTGCCGAAGAAATCGAAAAAATGCGCGTTGTCGGCCGCCTTGCGGCAGAGGTACTGGAAATGATCGAGCCCCATGTCCAGCCGGGTATTACGACTAACGAGCTGGATCACCTGTGTCATGACTATATCGTCAATGAACAACAGGCCATTCCGGCACCGCTGGATTACCACGGTTTCCCAAAATCCATCTGTACATCCCTCAATCATGTGGTCTGCCACGGCATTCCCAGCGACAAAAAACTGAAAAACAGCGACAATATCAATATCGACATCACCGTCATCAAAGATGGCTACCACGGTGACACCAGCATGATGTTTCACATCGGCCAGCCTTCGGTGCAGGCTCAGCGGCTGGCAAGAATCAGCTATGATTGTCTGCTGATCGGCATCGACCTGGTTCGCCCCGGGATCCAGCTCGGCGACATCGGCCACGCCATCCAGAAATATGCCGAAGCTCACCGCTATTCTGTCGTCCGTGAATACTGCGGTCATGGTATAGGCCTGGCTTTCCACGAAGAGCCCCAGGTGTTGCACTACGGCTCGGAAGGAACGGGTATCATGCTTGAGCCAGGCATGATCTTCACCATTGAACCCATGATTAATGCCGGCAAACGGCAGGTTAAACTGCTAAAAGACGGCTGGACCGTGGTCACCCGGGATCACGCCCAGTCCGCCCAGTGGGAACACACCATTCTCGTCACCGCTGACGGCCATGAGGTACTGACCCGCCGCCAGGAGGAAAATTTCTGAATGTATCGTTCCCGACAACAACTCCATTCTTCCCGCCAGATCGTCACTCAACTCTTTGATATTAAAGCTTTTGAACAGGCTTTGAACGAAACAGATGCAGCTCTGCCCCTGTTTCGCCAAACACTGAAAAATGCAGCCAAAACCCTGAAGGAACTGTTCCTTGCCGGACGGGTAGCCACCGAACTGGTGCCAGCGCGCGCTCATCTGGTTGATCTGCTCATCGTCCGTGCCTGGCAGTTGTATTTTGATCCCGAATATGAGGACATCGCACTAGTGGCCGTCGGCGGCTATGGTCGCCACGAACTGCACCCAGGCTCGGATATCGATGTATTAATCCTGCTGCGTGATTCAGATGAACCCTATAAAACGGCCATCGAGGGGTTTTTGCTGTTTCTCTGGGATATCGGTCTGGAAGTTGGGCACAGCGTACGTAATATCGCCGAATGCGCCGAGCAAGCAGCCCGCGACATTACCATTGCTACCAACCTGCAGGAATCCCGACTGCTTAGTGGCCCTCAAGATCTGTTTACCGCCCAATGTGAACTCAATACGCCAGACCGAGTCTGGCCAGGACCTGATTATTTTCGGGTCAAACTGGAAGAGCAAGATGCCCGTCATCTGAAATACCATGAAACCGCTTACAACCTCGAACCCAATATTAAGGAGGGCCCAGGTGGTCTGCGCGACATCCAGATGATCGGCTGGGTGGCCAAGCGCCACTTTGGGGTAGACACCCTGCACGAACTGGTGGAACGCGCCTTTTTGACCGAACAGGAATATAAAACCCTGCATGAAGGACAGGCATTTCTCTGGCAAATCCGCTTTGGTCTGCATATTCTCACCGGTCGCCGGGAAGATCGTCTGCTATTCGATCACCAGCGCAGTCTGGCCCGACAGTTCGGTTACCGCGACAAATACAACCAGCTGGCGGTCGAACAGTTCATGAAACAGTACTACATCACGGTCATGGAGCTGAGCCGCCTGAATGAAATGTTGTTGCAACTGTTCAAGGAAGACATTCTTTATGCCAATGATTCCGCAGAACCCATCGTACTGAACAATCGCTTTCAGTTGCGTAAAGGCTTTATCGAAGTTCGCCATGAAACCATTTTCTGCCACCACCCCTTTGCTCTTCTGGAAATTTTTTTACTGTTGCAGCAGCATCCTGAAATCAAGGGCGTGCGTGCCAATACCATTCGCCTGATCCGCGACCATCGTTATCTGATAGACGAAAGCTTCCGCAGTGATCTGCGCTGTCGCAGCTTGTTCATGGAAATATTCCGCCAGAATCGCGGCCTCACACATGAGCTGCGGCGCATGAATCTCTACGGCATTCTGGCCGCCTACATCCCGGCCTTCAGTAACATCGTTGGCCAGATGCAGCATGATCTGTTTCATGCCTATACAGTTGATGAACACACCCTGCGGCTAATCCGCAACCTGCGCCGCTTTACCGTGCCTGAATTCCAGCATGAATTTCCGCTCAGCAGTGAACTCATTGAAACTATTCCCAAACAGGAACTATTGCTACTGGCCGGGCTGTTTCACGATATTGCCAAGGGACGCGGCGGCAGTCATTCGGAACTAGGTGCCATCGAGGCCACAGAATTCTGCCAACGGCATGAACTCAGCGCTTATGATACAGGCCTTGTTGCCTGGCTGGTTAAAAGCCACCTGCTCATGTCAGCCACCGCCCAGAGACAGGACATCAGCGATCCTGCGGTGGTCTATCAATTCGCTCTGCAAGTGGCTGATATCCATCACCTGAATTATCTTTACTTGCTCACCGTTGCGGACATCCGCGCTACCAGCGATTCTGTCTGGAATGGCTGGAAGGACTCGCTGCTGAAACAACTTTATCATGCAACCCGCCGAACTCTGCGCCGCGGACTGGATAACCCGCTGGAACATGCCGAACATATCGCCAAGGTAAAGGAACAAGCCTGTGCTTTGCTGAATAAAGAAAACTTTAAGAAAGAAGATATCGAACAGCTCTGGGACGAACTGGGTAACGAATATTTCCTGCGTTATGATGCCGATGATATCAGCTGGCACACCCGTGATATCCTGCACGCCCACAAAGAGGATCTGCCACTGATTCTGTGCCGCCGGGCCAGTCAACGCGGCGGCACTGAAATTTTTATCTACACCCATAACCGCCGCAATCTGTTCGCCACCATAACCCTCGTATTGGAACAGAAAGGCATGAATGTGGTGGATGCGCGTATATTTTCATCTTTCAGCGATTTTACCCTGGATACCTTTCTCATCCTGGGCGCTGATAACAAGCCTGTCATAGATCAGGAAATAATTGCCCGCCTGCACACCATACTGCAACAAAAAATTCGGGCCAATGACAGCACGATTAAACCGCTCGCTATCAACCTTCCACGTCAGGCAAAACATTTCAAGTTCGCTACCGCGATTCATCTTGAAACCGATGAACAAAACCAGCGCACCATTCTTAATATTACCGCCTATGATCGCCCCGGCCTGCTTTCACGTATTGCCACGGCCCTAAGCCAGTGCGACATACAAATCCAGAATGCCCGAATCGCTACCTATGGCGAACGCGCCGAAGATATTTTCTTCATCAGCAATACGCAAAACCAGCCGGTTAGTGATGAAAAACAGATCAAATGCATGAAGAAAAACATACTGGAGTTATTGGAAGACTAACGGAACATCAGACAGTGTTGGGCTTCATTTTATTCAGCCCAACCTAGCTTTTGTTTTTGACGCTGGCAGCCTTGCATCGTAAGCGTGATTTACTCCGTCTGTTTTTTGGCCGACAGAAACGCGGCCAGCATAACCAGTGCCCCGCCGATCCACTCATGCAAGGTAATTACTTCACTGGTCAACAACTGTGACGACACTGCACCGACAATAATTTCAAACAACAGGATAATGGCTGAACGGTGAAGGGGCATGTGAGAGACACCATAAATAACAGTAAAGGTCATTACCGTAATCCCCAATATACCGATGACCGGTGCTGCCAACAGTGCCACCAGCGAAGGCTCGCCCAATGGACTTGCACTAACCAGCAGCAGCAATATTGCAACCAACATCACCCCCAACCAGCTGGTCGCCGTTCGAGTCTGCAATGAGGTCGCCTGAGCTTTGCGTACCAATGCATTGGTCAGCGCAAAACTGAAGCCAGATGACAGCGCTAGCCAGTCTGCCGTCTCAGCCTGAAACGGGATGCCCATTTGCGGATGCCATAACATAATGACCGCGCCACTCAAGGCCACCACCAGTACCAGCAAGGTTAAACGGTGAATCTTCTCGCCCAGAAACCACCAGCCAATCAGGGTGGCCCAGAAAGGTGACAGATAAAACAACAACAGCACGCGAACGATATTGCCGTCCAGTACCGCCAGCACGAAGGCCACATTGCACCAACCACTGGCAAGTGCGAGCCCCGTCAATAACCGGGGTGCCTGCCTGAATTCATGATAGCGACCCTGTAATAAATACAGCAACACTGGCAGGGTACCCATATAGATCAACAGGGTTGACCACAAACCAGACAACCCCGCCTGTTCCAGCAGACGCAGGGGATACCAGAACAACCCCCACAGAGTCGCGGATAGCAGGAGACTGAAAACAGGTAACAAGCCAGCTGAATTGGCGGATCTGGCGGATTGCTTTATACTTTGCATCTTTTTTTCTGTCTCTATCTTTTTTCTATTCGAGCCGGATGAATAAACCAGACGCGCTGAACTCTACCATGAATCCTGATCTCAACAAGCTGCAAGCCTATCCATTTGAAAAACTGGCCGCCCTCAAGGCAGGTATTAGTCCCGCACTACAACAGGCTCACATTGCCCTGTCTATCGGCGAACCCCGACATGCTGCTCCCGGTTTTGTTGCTAAAATACTGACTGACTCTTTTGACAAGCTTTCGAATTACCCGCTAACCCGGGGTCTACCTGAATTGCGCCAGGCCATTGCCCGCTGGCTGCAACAGCGTTTCAAGCTGGCCAATGGCAGTCTCAATCCCGACAGTCAGATTCTGCCCGTCAACGGTACCCGCGAAGCACTGTTCGCCTTCGCCCAGACCGTCGTCGATCGCCAGGCGCGGAATCCGCTGGTGCTGATGCCCAATCCCTTTTACCAGATCTACGAAGGTGCCGCCCTGCTCGCTGGCGGTCAGCCTTTTTTTCTCGACTGCACCGAATCCAGCGACTTTATGCCCGACTTTGATGCCGTTGCCGAACAAACATGGGTACAGTGCCAGTTGCTGTATCTGTGCTCACCCGGCAACCCTACGGGGGCGGTTATCGACATTCCCACACTACAGAAACTGATTGCCCTGGCGCAGGAATACGACTTTATCATTGCTGCTGATGAATGCTATTCAGAACTTTATTTTGATGAACAGAACCCGCCACCCGGCCTGCTGCAAGCGGCAGAAGAAGCAGGCAACACGGATTTCAAACGCTGTGTAGTGTTCCACAGCCTGTCCAAGCGCTCCAACCTGCCTGGTCTGCGTTCCGGCTTCGTGGCGGGTGATGCCGAGCTGATCACCCAATTTTTCAAATACCGCACCTACCATGGCTGCGCCATGCCTCTGACACATCAAATCGCCAGCACGGCAGTCTGGGCAGATGAAACCCATGTACAGGAAAACCGCCGTCTCTATCGGGAAAAATTTGATGCCGTGCTGGATATCCTTGAGCCGATCATGTCGCTCAAACGGCCCGATGCCTCCTTCTATCTCTGGCCCCAAACCCCGATAGATGACACCGAGTTTGCCCGTGATCTGTTTGCCCGGCAAAATGTCACAGTACTACCCGGCTCCTATCTTTCACGCAACAATGCTCATGGTAACCCCGGCACCAGACACATTCGTATGGCCCTGGTGGCAAAAACCAATGAATGCGTCGAAGCTGCCCGGCGCATTCGACGTTACATCGAATCTATCTGACAACGGTTCCAAATACCCATCCACTTCAGAAATTACCCTTCGTCCTGAGCATATCGAAGGAAGTTCATTAAAGATCTCGTACGCATTATAATTTTAGAGGTAAAGCTTTACGCCGCTGAGGAAAACGAATAAACAACCCCGCCGCAAGCGGACGGGGTATTAAGTTGAATTACCCAAAATCACAGATTTTAATCGTAATGTTTTTAAATCGCCGCAAGCAGCGGGGAA
>VAOX01013503.1_pt1 | contig 65188 bp, 58 predicted proteins | sample 3393891 | NCBI WGS metagenome assembly VAOX01 (sample SAMN08290429, study PRJNA428436) | hydrothermal vent metagenome | isolation source: Deep-sea hydrothermal vent chimney | place: Indian Ocean: Southwest Indian Ridge | depth 2822 m m
GTAATGATGAACGACTTTTAACCAATTTCAGGGCTTTCAGGCTCATTTTATGCTGGAAACACGCACAGCGTTCAGGCTCATTTCATATTGGACAAGGCTAGGCTTTGCACTCTGGTACAAGCGTCTGGTATCGTAAAGGGGACGGATTTATTTTCGCGTTCCTGTCGAAAAAAAATATGTCCCCTTTTCCGTCGCGGATTTATCGCTATTTCTGGCAGCGGGGGCAGTAATAGCTGGCACGTTGGCCAATGGTTTGCTGGCGGATAGCCTGGGTACAGTTGGGGCAGGCTTGCCCCGCCCGGCCATAGACGTTTAGCTGCTGCTGAAAATAGCCGGGGGAACCCTCGCTGTCAGTGAAATCCCGCAGCGTGGTACCGCCTTGTCGAATTGCGGCTGCGAGTACATTTTTGATAGCTGTACTTAGCTGTTGGTGACGTTTGAGTGAGATCCGTCCGGCGGCGCGTAAGGGATGGATACCGGCCATGAACAGGGCTTCACTGGCGTAAATATTGCCAATACCGGCGACAATTTTGCTGTCCATGATAAACGGCTTGATCGCCTGTTTGCGGCTGCGACTACGCTTAAACAGGTACTCGCCATCGAATTCGGTAAGTAGCGGTTCCGGGCCGAGTGATGCCAGTAACGTGTGTTTGAGAGGGTCTCGGCGAGTCCAGAGTACCGCACCGAAGCGACGAGGATCGCGCAGTCGCAAGCACTGGCCACTGCTCAGTTGCCATTCCACATGATCGTGTTTCTGCGGGGTGGTATCGACAGGCTGGATGCGCAGACTGCCGGACATGCCTAGATGCAGGATCAGGTTACCGTGGTCAAAGCGGAGTAAAAGATATTTTCCCCGGCGCAGTACGGCCCGAATGATTTGCTGATGGAGTTCCTGTGCAAGTTGTGAGGGAACTGGCCAGCGGAGTTTGCGGTTGCGAACAATGACCCTGGTAATACTTTGTTGTAACAGGTGGGGCTCAAGACCCCGACGAGTGGTTTCAACTTCAGGAAGCTCGGGCATGGGCTGACGCTATTTTCTAGTCGGTTTTTTCTTCTGCACAGCCGGGGTATCTGGCGGACTTTTTTGCAGCTTCAACAAAAATCGGGCCTGTTTTTTTGGCATGACATATTCGATATTTTTGTCTGCACGAATGAGAATAAATTTATTCCCGTTTTGTTGCAGGCCATAGCGTATCGCTGTTTTGCTGCCGCGCAAGAAAACACGTATTTGTTTGAGGCCGGTATTCTTTTTGTCTTTCTTTTTGAGCGGATGCAATTCAATTGCATTGGCGTGTTGCCATTCATTGAGCAGATCGGTATAGGCATCGGCGGAATAACTTTCATCTTTCGGGCTGAGCGTCCATTTGCCATTTTTGAGTGCCAGCGTGAGATTGGGCAATTCAAGACGGATAATTTTTTTGCCCTCGGGAATGAGAGCATGATCAAGGTAATCGGTAGCGCTACCAATGAGTTGGTAATAGTAGAAGTCAGGGATGAGATGCAGCTGCTTGCCTATGCGTACATAGCGTTGTTTTTGCAACGGGGCGATATTGCCGAAATCAATTTTTAAAGAATGATTGAAAAAGATACTGACAACCGGTTTTACCAGATCAAATCGGGCTGGATCGAGATCAGTCAGATCATAACGGGCAATGCTTTCGGTTTGTAGCAGGTTCAGTACGGATTCTACTTTGTAGTCATTGGCAGGCAGGCTGAAGGGCCTCACCATGTGCCAGTGTTTTGCCTGTTTCTGCAATTCAATCGTGCCCTTGTCACGACGAACAATCTTGATCTGTTTGACCGCGCTACTTTTCATGTGGGTCAGTAACTCAGGTTTCGGTGTGGGCGTTTTGCCCGGTTCGAGCATGGCCACGGTGCCCAGGATTACGACGATGAGTAGCAGGGCCAGATTAAGCAGAGTTCGTGAAGTCATGGTCGATTCATCAATTTTTTCGCTGTGTTTTTATGGAATACAATGTCAGCCGCTACACCCGGTTTCAATCGGGTACCGGTTGGGCCACGCCATGCTTGTTATGGCAAAGCCCAACAGGATTAAAACCAGAGGCGCTAATTTTACCGCTTTCTTCGCTTCAGCCAGATCACCATTCCGCTGGTCAACAGGATGACCGGCAGCACGATCAAAAATACCAGACCGAGCAGAGCCCATGTGCGTTTTGCCAGCACTAGTTGAGTATCATGCGCGGTAGTGGCGGGAATGGAAATAAAATTATCGTCATGGCTCAACCAGTTGATGATGTTATAACCGAGATCCTGATTGCCCTGGTTTCCCAGATACGTATTGGAGATAAAGTCGCCATCACCCAGCACGATGACACGCTGCTTTTCCCCTTTAGAATCGCTTTTCCTGCTGGTCTTGTCCCCGTTAGGCTGAGGGCGAGTCAGAGCAAAACCAATGACCAATGGGCCAGGGGTATCACTACCCTTGTCGAAGCTGATGTTGCCTTCGAGTTTTGATGTTTCCGACCAACTTCGGGCAACAGTTTGTAGCAGGACTGTTGCCTTCCAGTTATTTACTTCGAACTGATCCAGTCCGGCAGCATGGGGAAAGATCGTCATATAGTTGAAGCCGGCAACCACGGGATGATGGCCATAATGGGTGACCAGCGCAAAGGACGGATCGGAAATGCCCAGCATCTGTGTCGTGGGATCGACAATAGTGCCGGGAACAAAACTGATTCCCAGTGATTTGGCCAGACGGCCAAGTCCATGTACCGAACCCGGATCATGCAGCCAGAGCAGGTTGCCGCCCTTTTTGAGATAGTTCAGAAGAATATTCACTTCGCCGGGCAGATAATTAACCTGGGGGCTGGCGATGACCAGCATCGAGGTATCGGCAGGAATTTCAGGCTTGTTATTCAGGCTTAGGCTACTGGCTCTGATGCCCTTGCTGGCCAGCCCTTTTATAAACAGGCTGTAGTCCTGATTGGCCTTGCCATGGGGTTTGCGCTCACCATGACCGCTGATGAAAACGATCTTTTGTTCGCTGCTGCGTAATAGTCGTTGCAGCGTATTGGTGAGTGTTTCTTCGTTCAGCTTCTTGATATGTTCGCGGCGGTTCTGATATTCGACGATAAGCTCACCATCGACGGTAATGCCTTCACTGCGAACCCGATCCGGTTCGGTATTCGGATTGACGAAATGCAGCCGAATATCAGGCTTGTTGCGTTGATAGCGTTCGATTAGTCCACGGATTTTGCGGCGCGTGGGGAGTAGCTGACTGTCACTGGCAAAGGCGGTAATGTGGATCGAGCCGGGCATCCGTTTTAGCAGTTTGATGCTGGCTTCAGACAGCGTGTTGCGCCGGTTGGCAGTCCAGTCAGCCTGATAGCTGTAGCGTTGTGAGAGCCAGCCCAGCAGACCGATAATAGTCAGCAACAGCAGTAGAAAAAGAACATTCTGAAGGCGTAGCTGGATGCGGATTTTGTTATTTATTCTCATATCGCCTCCGGGTTAATGCTGTAGGCGATCGGCATCCAGGCGGCGGATGCTTAGAATCAGAAACAGGCTGGTAAACAACAGGTAGTAAATCAGATCGGCGCTGTTGAACAGGCCTTTGCCGAGTGCCTCAAAGTGGCGCAGGATAGACAGGTAACTCAGCAGGTTGCTGGCGCTTTCACTGCCTACCTTGTCGCCGGCCCAGTCGATAACCCATAAGAGCAAGAGGGCACCGAAGGTGCTGATGGCGGCCACTGTGGGTTGCAGGGTTAGCGTTGACATATAGAGTCCCAGTGCCGTGAACGCGGCGAGCAACAGGCTCAGAGCCATGAACAGAGCGGCGAGCAGGCCGGGATCGATGGGGCCGGCGATGAACAGCGACAAGGGCATGAGCGTGACCATGCTGATCATCAGTAATGAAAAACTGAATACGCCAAGAAACTTGCCGAGGATGATTTCGGTCATGGAGATCGGCGCTGACATGAGCAGGGCAATACTGCCGTTTTGACGCTCTTCGCTGACCAGCCGCATGGTTAACAGGGGTGTCACCATCAGCATGATAAAGGCGGCGCTGCCATAGATCGGCGCGATCACCAGTTCGGTTGCACCGGGGGCGTTGGCCATCATTCTTAACTGTGGTTGCAGAATAATAAAATCGTTGAGTTGTGATAGAAACAACCAGGCGATGATAAATTGCACCACGGCGAGAATGGACCAGGCCAGTGGGGAAAGAAACAGACTGCGCAGCTCGCGTGCGGCAAGGGTAAATATCATCATGCGGCCTGTCCCTCCGTCGCCGGGTTGTTGCGTTTCTCATTCTCAGGCAGTGCCTGTTCGGTCGCGGTAATGTCGATAAATATCTGCTCCAGGCTGCGGATCTCCGGACTCAGTTCGATCAGCCCCCAGTTGTTCTGCACCGCCTTTTCGGCAATGTGGCTGGCCGGGTTTTGTTGCTCGGCGTGATGAATGCGCCAGCGGCCGTTTCCCAGTGGCTCGATTGATTCAAGGCCATCGATATTTTTCAGCACATTTTCCAGTTCGTCTTGTGGTGGCGACTGTTGCAGATCAAGGATCAGACTACAGGCGCGCATGCTGCGGTTGAGACCATCAGTGTCATCGCTGAATACCAGCCGTCCCTGATTGATGATCTGCACCCGGCTACAGATCATCTGTACCTCGGGCAGAATATGGGTGGAAAGAATCACCGCATGCTCGTTAGCCAGTTCGCGGATAAGATGACGAATTTCGCGGATCTGAATCGGGTCGAGACCTACGGTGGGCTCGTCCAGCACTACGATGTCAGGGCTGTGGATAATCGCTTGGGCAATGCCAACCCGTTGCTGGTAGCCCTTGGATAAATTGTTGATCAGGCGTTGGCCGACCTGTTCCAGACCGCAGCGTTGTTTGGCGCGCTTCAGCGCGGTTTGTCGTTGCTGCCTGGGTATGCGATTAATCCGGGTGCAGAAAACAAGGTATTCATCGACGCTGAGTTCCCGGTACAGGGGCGGTCGTTCGGGCAGGTAGCCGATGCGTGCCTTGGCTTCTCCGGGAGCATCAAGCAGGTCGATGCCGCAGATGCTGATCTGGCCGCTGCTGGGGGCGAGGTTGCCGGTGATGATTTGCATGGTGGTGGATTTGCCTGCCCCGTTTGGGCCAAGAAAACCCAGCACCTCACCCCGGCGAAGTTCGAAACTGACATCATGTACAGCCTGTAATGAGCCGTACTGACGGTAGAGGTTGTTTACACTAATCAGTAAATCGGATGACATGATTCCTTGCTGTCCTGGTTGTTGATGAATGTGCCAACAGAGGTCTGTGTTACTTTAATTATTGCATAAGTATTTGTACTATAGCCCCTATCCTCCGGGAGATGATTGGGGTGAGGGGATAAAACATATGCAAATACTTATGCAACAATTACTATGTACTCATTCCAGTAAGGCTGACTTTCCAGGCACATTTCCCCGCACGTTCTGATAACGGCTAAAGCAAAATTATGCGTATTCTCCTCGGCATCGATACCGGCGGTACTTTCACTGACTTTGTTTTGTACCGCAATGGACAATTGAAAACCCATAAAGTTCTGTCTACACCCCACGCACCGGAGCAGGCTATCCTGAAAGGGCTTGCGGATCTGCAATTGGACTCGTCGGCGTCTGAAATAGCGTTCTATATCGTACATGGTTCTACAGTGGCAACCAATGCCGTACTTGAAGGCAAGGGTGTCAGTTGTGTCTTTATCAGCAATCATGGCCTGGGCGATATGTTGACTATTGCGCGACAGACGCGGGGGCAACTCTATGCGCTGCAACCTTCGCCATCGCCAGTTCCCGTACCGCCATCGCACTGCCTGGAAACCGGTGGGCGACTTGCTGCGGATGGAACGGTGGCGGAGCCCCTGAACGATGCCGATGTGCAGATGCTGGTGCAGCAGGTGATTCGTCTCAAGCCGCGTGCTGTGGCCATTAACCTGCTGTTTTCCTATCTGGACGATGGTTTTGAAAAAGCGATTGAGGCGGCTTTGCCGAAGGATATTTTTGTATCACGTTCTTCAGCCGTGTTGCCGGAGTTTCGTGAATATGAGCGGGGCATGACAACCTGGCTCAATGCTGCGGTGGGTCCGCTGGTGGATGGCTATCTCCGTCGCCTGGGTAAGGAGGTACGCCATGCACAGATTTCGGTGATGCAAAGTTCGGGTGGCACCATCGCCGCTGAGCAGGCGGCTAAACAGGCCGTTCACATGTTGTTGTCCGGCCCGGCAGGCGGGCTGGCCGGGGCTCGCTTTATTGGCAAGAAGGCAGGATGCGAGGGTCTGCTGACGTTTGACATGGGCGGAACTTCAACCGATGTAGCTATGGTTGACGGTGAACTGCTGTTGACCACCGAAGGCCGGATTGCCGACTGGCCGGTAACTGTGCCCATGGTCGACATGCACACCATCGGTGCCGGCGGCGGATCGGTGGCGAGCCTGGATAGTGGTGGTCTGTTGCAGGTGGGGCCCGTATCAGCCGGCGCACTGCCGGGACCGGCCTGTTATGGACAGGGCGGACAGCGTGCAACGGTCACCGATGCGAACCTGGTACTCGGGCGCCTGCGCGCCGAGGCGTTTCTGGGGGGCAGCATGCAGCTGGATGTTCAGGCTGCTGTGGATGCCTGTGCGCGACTGGCTCAACCTCTGGGCATGAGCGTGGAGCAGTTGGCGACAGGTATTATACGTCTGGCTGATGAACATATGGTGCAGGCCTTGCGGGTGATATCGGTGCAGCGTGGTATTGATCCTCGCGGGCTGACGCTGGTATCGTTCGGTGGCGCGGGTGGCCTGCATGTCTGCGCTCTGGCCGAGGCGCTGGGGATGCAACAAGCGTTAGTGCCGGTGCATGCCGGTGTGCTGTCGGCACTGGGTATGCTGGTTGCTCCTCGTGAACGGCGTTTGTCGCACACCCGGATCGATCTGCTGGCCGGGATTGACGAACAGGCGCTGCGGGCAGAATTTGAGCAACTGGTTCAGCAGGGGCAGAATGCACTGATGGATGAAGGCGTGGATATTAATGCGATTGAGGTTCAGCGCAGCCTGGATCTACGTTACCGGGGCCAGTCCTATACGCTTAATATTCCCTGGCAGGATCGGGTCGCAAGTGAGCAGGCCTTTCATCAGCAACATGAAAAGCGTTATGGCCATCGCCTGACGCTGGCGGTGGAGCTGGTGAATATTCGTGTCGCACTGCAAAGCCCGGCGACGGCATTGAAGCTTGAAAGACTAGGTGCCGCCCAGCCGGGCAAGGCGCAGACCGAGGTTCACATGGCCGGTCTGGTAGCCCAGGTGCCGATTTATACACGGCAGTCGCTGGCAGCCGGTCAGCACCTGAGGGGGCCGCTATTGATTACCGAGATCGTCTCGACGAGCTATGTGGCTCCGGGCTGGGTTTGCGAGGTTGATGTGTCCGGGAATCTGATGTTAAATCGGGAGAAGGGCGGTTTGTAAACGAAGCCCGCCAACCCATTAAACCAAAAAACCCGCGCAGGGCGGGTTTTCCTGGGAATGAGGCAGGATGCCGGTTTATTTGATTTTGGCTTCCTTGTACATAACATGCTTGCGAACCACGGGATCATATTTTTTGATCTCCATTTTTTCAGGCATATTACGTTTATTCTTGCAGGTGGTGTAGTAATGGCCGGTTTTGGCACTTGAGACCAGTTTGATTTTATCGCTTGCCATGATTTTTCTCCTTAAACCTTTTCGCCACGACGACGCATATCGACGAGAACCGCTTCGATGCCCTTTTTGTCGATGATGCGCATGCCTTTGGAGCTAAGACGCAAACGCACAAAACGCTGCTCGGATTCAATCCAGAAACGATGGCTGTGCAGATTCGGCAGGAAACGGCGACGGGTTTTGTTATGCGCGTGGGAAACATTGTTTCCGCTCATCGGGCGCTTGCCGGTAACTTGACAAACTCGTGACATGACTCATTCTCCAAAAAAATTCATATTCAGCCCGGTTTTCAGATCCGGGTCTGGCATCAAAGACCGCGCATTCTACGGAAATTAGCGGCAGGATACAAGCGCAATCCGGGGATAATCATACTCAAAGCCAGCCTCGTTCCGAAAAGGCGACACACTCCCCGTCACCGATGACAATGTGATCCAGTACCCGTACGTCGATCAGCTCCAGTGCCGCTTGTAGACGGCGGGTCAGTTGCCGATCGGCCTCACTGGGTTCGGCCACGCCGGAAGGATGGTTGTGGGCGAAAATTACAGCGGCGGCGTTGTGTTCCAGGGTCTGGCGCACCACTTCGCGTGGATGAACCGAGGCACCATTGATCGTGCCTCTGAATAGTTCCTTGAAATGAATCACGCGATGACGATTATCCAGAAACAGGCAGGCGAAGACTTCAAAAGCATGGTCACGCAGGCGGGCGCTGAGATACCGTTGGGTGGCAGCGGGATCGGTAAGCGCGCCATCCCGTATCAGGGTTGCGTGCAGATGGCGTTTACCTATTTCCAGTACCGCCTGAAACTGGGCGTATTTGGCCAATCCGAGGCCCGGCTGCTGGCAGAATCGATCTTGCGGTGCACTAAGCAGGCCGCGCAGGCCGGAAAATTCCTGTAACAAATCCCGCGCCAGATCGACCGCTGTCTTGCCGGGGATGCCCGTGCGCAGGAAAATAGCCAGCAGTTCAGCATCCGAGAGCGCGGCGGCCCCCTGTAGCAGTAGTTTTTCGCGTGGCCGTTCCTGTTCCGGCCAGTCGGTGATAGGCATGATATGACCTCCCTGTCATATTCTTATTCTTTGGTTTGTGTATGGTGTTGGCTGCTGTGTTTTAACCGTAGCGTCCGGTAATGTAGTCTTCGGTTTGTTTTTCGGATGGATTGGTGAATAAAAGGCGGGTGTCGCCGAATTCGATCAATTTGCCCAGGTACATGAATGCAGTGTAGTCGGAGACGCGTGCCGCCTGTTGCATGTTGTGGGTAACGATAACGATGGTGTAGTCGTGCTTGAGTTCATCAATTAACTCTTCAATTTTCAGGGTCGAGATGGGATCGAGCGCCGAGGCCGGCTCATCGAGTAATAATACTTCGGGTTTGATGGCGATGGCCCGGGCGATGCACAGGCGCTGCTGCTGGCCGCCTGAAAGTGCTGTACCTGAGTGGTGCAGTTTATCCTTGACCTCATTCCAGAGGGCGGCTTTCTTGAGCGCCCAGGTGACGCGGCGATCCATTCTGGAGCGCGATAAGCGCTCGTAGAGGCGTATGCCATACGCAATGTTGTCGTAGATACTCATGGGAAACGGGGTCGGTGATTGAAACACCATGCCGACACGCGAGCGCAGCAGATTCAGATCGACACCACGGGCAAGAATATTACTGCCGTCGAGGATGATCTTGCCGCTTGCCCGATGTCTTGGATAAAGCGCGTATATACGATTGAAGCAGCGTAACAAGGTTGACTTTCCACAACCTGATGGGCCGATGAAGGCAGTGACCTTATGCTCGGGAATGTCGAGATTGATATCGAACAGAGCCTGTGAATTTCCATAATGGAAATTCAGTCCACGCAGCGTGATCTTGGCGAGTGCATCCTCTGTATCTTGTGTTGATACATCCGGCTCCTGCGTCTTTGACGGTGCGGCATCCGCTTGATCCGGATCGCTCAGGCTAAATGGGGTGACGGGTTCTTTCATAGTCAGACGTATACCTTGCGTCAACGCTGTCGTGCCGACTCAGGCAGGAACACGCGTACAATAATGTTGAGGAATAGAATACCAAAGGTGATGAGCAGAGCGCCCGCCCATGCAAGATGTTGCCAGTCGTCATAAGGACTCATGGCAAACTGAAATATCACTACCGGAAGATTGGCTATCGGCTCGTTAAGATTCGTGCTCGAAAATTGATTATTCAGTGCTGTAAACAGCAGGGGTGCAGTCTCACCACTGACCCGGGCAACGGCAAGCAGAATCCCGGTAAGGATACCCGAGCGGGCGGCGCGGTAAACAATTGAGACGATGATTTTCCAGCGTGGCGTACCAAGCGCCGCTGCGGCTTCGCGCATGCGATCGGGAACCAGGCGCAGCATGTCCTCCGTAGTACGAAGTACAATGGGCAGGACGATAAGAGCCAGGGCAAGGCCACCGGCATAGGCGGAAAAATGTCCCATACTTACCACCACTAACTCGTAGACGAAAACGCCGAGAATGATTGAGGGTGAGCTGAGCAAGACATCGCTGACGAAACGAACGATGGAGGCAAAGCGCGTGCCGCGCCCGAATTCAGATAAATAGGTTCCCGCCAAAATGCCAACGGGCGCACCAATCACCACGCCGAGGCCGATGAGGATGAGACTGCCGGTGATAGCATTGGAGAGTCCGCCCATCTCGCCCGGTGGCGGTGTGGGCTGGGTGAACAGATCCCAGTTAACATATTGAATGCCCTGACTGATCAGCGTCCATAGCAGCCAGACCAGCCATAGCAGCCCGAACAGGGTGGCGAACATCGACAGCGTGAGGCCCACCATGTTCAGCAGGCGGCGTTTGCGATATAGGTAAAGATCGATAGCCATTTCAGGTGGTGTGACCTTCGTTAATCTGTAAGCGCATGAGCAGGACGCGTGCGACCGCAAGAACAATAAAGCTGATTAAAAATAAAATCAGCCCCAGTGAGATCAGCGAAGAAGTATAGATCGGATTCACGGCCTCGGTAAACTCATTGGCCAGAGTCGATGAAATGGTATTGCCCGGCATGAATAGTGATTTACTTAGATCGTGCGCATTGCCGATCACGAAGGTGATCGCCATGGTTTCGCCAAGTGCGCGCCCCAGCCCGACCATGACACCACCGATCACGCCGACCTTGGTATAGGGCAAGACCACATGGCGTACCACCTCCCAGGTGGTCGAGCCGAGACCATAGGCGGATTCTTTCAGCACCCGGGGGGTCGCCTCGAAAACGTCACGCATGATTGCGCTGATAAAAGGGATGATCATGATGGCTAAAATTAATGAGGCGGTGAACAGGCCGATGCCAAGTGGCGGGCCGCTGAACATGACGCCGATTATCGGCAGATCACCAAAATGTTCCGTAATCCAGGGTTGTGCATGGTCAGCAAACAGAGGCGCAAAAACAAACAGACCCCACATGCCGTAAATGATGCTGGGAATGGCGGCCAACAGTTCCACCGCGATGCCGATGGGGCGTTTTAGCCAGCGAGGGCAAAGCTCGGTAATAAACAGTGCGATGCCGAAGCTGACGGGCACTGCAATCAGCATGGCCAGTAAGGACGTAACCAGAGTGCCATATATCGGAACCAGCGCGCCGAATTTTTCGGTTACCGGGTTCCATTGATCGCTGGTTATAAAACCGGGGCCAAATTTGTGCAGGGCGGGCAGAGCGCCCTGGATGAGTACAAACAGTATTGCGCCGATCACAACCAGTACGCAGGCGGCTGCCAGCCATACTGCGCCGGCATAGAGTGAATCAGGCCATCGTATATATCGGCGCGACGCAACATTCGCACTCGCTTCCGGCGTTATGGGTTGTTCAGGCATTGTTTACTCAGATCAGAATAGCTGCAGTTTTTGTGATAACTGTCACTATTATACGGAAAGACCCCGGCCATTGCGACCGGGGCGGATTCAGGTGGGTTTAGTGAGTCCAGACCGGGTTGCCCTGTGGTGTTTTCACGCTTTTGCGCCAGGTTTGCTCAACCAGTTTGACGACGGATGCGGGCATGGGGACATAGTCAAGTTTGGCCGCCATGTTTTGACCATTATGATAAGCCCAGTCAAAAAACTTCAGTACCGCGAGGCCACGTGCCGGGTGGATTTGTTTTTTGTAAACCAGAATGAAGCTCGCGCCGGTAATTGGCCAGCTTTTTGCGCCAGGCTGGTTAGTCAGTACCATATAAAAGCCTTTGGCGTGTTTCCAGTCAGCGTTTGCAGCGGCGGCCTGGAAGCTGGCGCTGTCGGGATCTAGAAATTTCCCGGCGCGGTTGCCAAGTTTTACGTGCGTCATATGGTTTTGTAGTGCATAGGCATATTCGACATAGCCGATAGCGCCCTTGATGCGCTTGACGTAGGAAGCCACGCCTTCGTTGCCCTTGCCACCGATGCCGACCGGCCATGATACAGCCTTGGCATTGCCAACCTTGCTTTTCCATTCATGGCTGACCTTGGACAGGTAATTGGTATAAATCCAGGTGGTGCCTGATCCATCTGCGCGGTGAACCACCGTGATGGCTCTGTCAGGTAAGTTGACACCCGGATTTTGTGCTTTGAGTCGCGGGTCATTCCAGCGTTTGATTTTACCGAGATAGATATCGGCCAGCAGTTTACCGCCCATCTTCATTTGCCCTGAAGCGATATTTGGCAGATTCACAACCGGAACTACGCCGCCCATGATCATCGGGAATTGAATGAGACCGGATTTATCCAGATCGGCGGCTGTGAGCGGTGCATCGGATGCGCCGAAATCGACTGTTTTGGCTTTAATCTGCTTGATTCCGCCGCCTGAACCGATGGACTGATAGTTCATCTTGATACCGGTTTTTTTAGCATAGTTACTGGCCCATTTGGCATAAACCGGATAGGGGAAAGTTGCGCCTGCGCCGGAGATTGCATTGACATCGGCATGAGCGGGTGTAACCACTCCACCGATGTTGAACAGGAGTGCAGCCATGGTTAGAAGGCTGGTTGAAATTTTTAATGACATCTGCTTTGTTCCTCTGTGCATCTACCCGTACCCATGCTTAAAATAGTGTTTATCACAAGTCGGGTAAAGTGTTCATCAACGACCGCATTGCGGCCGAATCCATGTCGGGACAATTATTTTCAAACCCCGATGAAAAAATCTTAACGGTTATATATGACAGAAAAATGACGATGTATGGCTTGTGAGCCTAGTGAACGTGTTGCAATTCACGCAATTATGACGCAATTTGTGTTTGTTTCCGGCCAGGATGTTACATACATTACAATAGATTTGACAGTAAATTTTCGCAACACATTGTTATGTCTGGCTTCCTCTACGATGGTATCACTCTTGCTGGTTTATGTTTGGCATTTACCCGCTGAGGATTTAACAGGATCATATTCTGTTCAAGCTCCTTTTTCATTTTCGCGCTGTCGAAGAGGTCAGCAACACCGTTCAGGAACAGGCTCATGAAAACATGCAAAATAGTCGTCTTCTCAAGTTTGTTGGCCATTTTACTGAGTAGCGACCCATTATTCGCTGCTGAAGTACGCATCGCAGTGGCGGCCAATTTTATCAATGCCAGCCGCAAAATTGCACCGCTATTTGAAAAAACCAGTGGTTACCATACCCGGATTAGTTATGGTTCCACCGGCAAACTTTTCGCCCAGATCGAGAATGGGGCACCGTTTGATATTTTTCTTGCAGCGGATAGTCGGCGTCCTGCCAGAGCTGAGGCTGAGGGGTTGGCCGTAGTCGGCACACGCTTTATCTATGCAAGAGGGAAACTGGTATTGTGGAGTGCGAAACGGGATGCTTTTGGCGATGGCAAGTCCTGGCTACAAAAATCGAGTTTCCGGCACCTTGCCATGGCTAACCCGAAAACCGCGCCGTATGGTCTTGCAGCACAGCAGGTTCTGGTACATCTGGGTCTCTGGCAGTCTATTCAGTCACGTCTGGTGCGAGGGGAATCCATTGCCCAGGCTTTTCAGTTTGTTGCGAGCGGTAATGCCGGGGCGGGTTTTGTCGCCTGGTCACAGGTTAGAGCATGGAAAAGAGATCCGGGGACGATCTGGATGATCCCGGCGAAGGATTATGCGCCTATCGAGCAGGTTGCGGTGCTGCTTAAAAGAGGAAAAGATAACCCCGCCGCCCAGGCTTATTTGCGCTTTCTCAAGAGTGGGGCTGCCCGTAAGCTGATTGAAGATGCGGGTTATACGGTGAAATAAAGGTAATTATTCAGCACCCTTCCCGGGGAGTCTTGTAGGTAGGTTGGCGCTGAGCCATGCTCTTTATGGCGAAGCCCAACAAGGATGTCAATGACAGACTTGCATGTTGGGCGACCGAAGGAAGTGCCTGTGGTGCTTCGCCTTGCTCAGCACCAAACCTACCTCTGTTTGCCTCTTTCTTTGAATAACGTAAGCTAGACAGTGCTTAGAGAAATCCTGTTATGGTGAGCTGAATAGTTACCAGGGTTAAATAAAGAAACAAAACCGGCAAATCTGAAATAAAGGAGTAAACGATGCCCTTTGACTGGCAACCGGTATGGCTGACACTGAAGCTGGCCAGCGTTACCACCTTTATATTGTTACTGCTGGGCACACCTATCGCCTGGTGGCTGGCGCGTACCCGCGCCTGGTACAAACAACCGCTTGCGGCGGTACTAGCTTTACCGCTGGTGCTGCCGCCTACAGTGCTGGGTTTCTATCTGTTGCTATTGCTGGGACCCAAGGGGCCGGTGGGCGCGTTTACCCAGGCGATCAGTCTCGGCACGTTGCCGTTTACCTTTACGGGACTGGTGGTGGCCTCCGTAATTTATTCTTTGCCGTTCACGGTTCAGCCTTTGCAAAACACCTTTGAATCTCTCGGCGAGCATCTGCTGGAAGCCGCCTCAACCTTGCGCGCGTCGCCCTGGGATCGCTTTGTCAGCATTGTCATACCACTGGCGCGGCCCGGCTTTTTGACGGCGGCGGTACTCTCTTTCGCGCATACCGTGGGTGAATTCGGCGTGGTGCTGATGATCGGTGGCAACATTCCTGGCGAGACCCAGGTGCTGTCAGTGGCTATCTATGATCATGTGGAGATGCTGGAATATAATCAGGCGCATTTTCTTGCTGCCGGTATGCTGGGTTTTGCCTTCGTGGTGTTAGTCAGCCTTTATCTGCTCAATGGTCGTCTTGGCCGGAATCCTCAGCTTTGAGCGGCATTGAAGTCAGCTTGAAAAGCCGGCTGGGCGATTTCAGCTTTGAGGTGGCGTTTGAGGCACCCGCCAGCGGTGTGACTGCCCTGTTTGGTCCATCGGGTTCGGGCAAGACCAGCGTCTTGCGGATTATTGCCGGGCTGTCACGGTCAGAAGGCGCACGCATCTGCATTAACGGTGAAATCTGGCAGGATGACAGGCAGTTTGTGCCGCCTCATTGCCGCGCCATCGGTTATGTTTTTCAGGAGGCCAGCCTTTTTCCTCATCTGAATGTCGAGCAGAACCTGCGTTATGGCCTGCGGCGCATCAAGCCGGTCGAGCAGCGCATTGTTTTTGATGAAGCGGTGGCCCTGCTTGGAATTTCTGAACTGCTGGGGCGGGGTGTACAGCGTCTCTCGGGCGGCGAGCGTCAACGGGTTGCCATTGCGCGCGCCCTGCTCACCAGCCCGCGCCTGTTGCTGATGGACGAACCCCTTTCTGCTCTTGATCAGCCTGCCCGGCAGACTATTCTGCCTTACCTTGAACAGCTCTGCGATGAACTGGCATTGCCGGTTCTTTATGTCAGCCATGATCCGACTGAAGTGGCGCGGCTGGCTGATCATCTGGTGCTGCTGGACAGTGGCAGGATGGTGGCTCAGGGGAATGCCAGTGATTTAATGACCCGGCTGGATCTGCCGCTGGTACGCTTCGATCACGCCGAGGCTATTCTGGAAGGTTCGGTTTCCGCCCACGATGATACGTTCAGACTGACCTGGATAGGTATGCATGGCGGGCGGGTAGCCGTGTCACGTCAGCCAGTTCCGGTGGGTCATCGTGCGCGGGTGGCGATTCAGGCGCGTGATGTCAGTCTCTCGCTCAGCTCTCACAGTGATACCAGCATTCTCAACATTCTGCCGGTCGAAGTAATCGATACCGATGAGCACGGGGAGACCCAGCTCATGGTGCGGCTACGTTTGCTGGATGGCCAGACCCTGCTTTCGCGTATCACCCGCCGTTCGGCGGTGGCGCTGGGGATCAGTGAAGGGATGATGGTCTACGCCCAGGTCAAGAGTGTCGCCCTGGTCGGCTGAGGGGAGTCGCTGCGTTATGTAGCCGTCATGATGATATTTTCCGGGCGTAGCGGATTATTACTTGTTGCCCTGATTCTGTTAAACTCTTGCCTATGCAAGTCCTTACTAACAAACGTGTCCTGCTGGGGGTAACGGGCAGCATTGCGGCCTACAAGGCTGCCGATCTGGTGCGCCGCCTGCGTGAAGCCGGGGCGGATGTGCGGGTGGTGATGACCCGTGGTGCGACCGAGTTTGTAACGCCGATGACGTTTCAGGCGCTGTCGGGCAAGCCGGTGCACCGACACTTGCTGGACACGGCAGCGGAAGCCGGTATGGGCCACATTGAGCTGGCTCGCTGGGCGGATGTCATTCTGGTGGCACCGGCCAGTGCCGACTTCCTTGCGCGCCTGGCCCAGGGGCGGGCGGATGATCTGCTTGCTGCACTGTGTCTGGCGGGGGGCAAGGTTCCGCTGGCTGTGGCCCCGGCCATGAATAGCCAGATGTGGGCAAGTCCGGCAAATCAGGAAAATGTGCGTCTGCTGGGTAGCCGTGGTGTGCTGATACTGGGGCCGGATGAAGGCGAACAGGCCTGTGGCGAAGTCGGTGCTGGACGTCTGCTGGCAGCGGCGGCCATGCTTTCCAGGCTGGTAGAGCTGTTTGTGCCCGGCAGTCTCAGCGGTAAACGCGTGTTGATCAATGCCGGGCCAACCCGCGAAGCTATTGATCCGGTGCGCTATCTGAGTAATCACAGCTCCGGCAAGATGGGTTTCAGCCTTGCTAATGCGGCACAGGAGGCGGGAGCACGAGTCACCCTGGTGGCCGGCCCGGTCGCGCTGGAGATGCCGGATCGCGTTGAATGCATTGATATCGTCAGCGCGCTGGAAATGCATGACGTGATTCTCGCACAGGCACAAGAAGCGGATATTTTTATTGCCACAGCGGCGGTGGCCGATTATCGACCAGCGCATGCGCGGCAGGAAAAACTGAAAAAAGACGATAGCCGGCTAACGCTGGAGCTGCTTCCGAACCCGGATATTCTGGCGGCGGTTAAAGCACAGTTTGCACACCTGTTCTGTGTCGGTTTCGCTGCTGAAACGCAAAATCTACAGGATTACGCGCAGCAGAAACTGCATCAGAAAGGCATCGACATGGTGGCGGCTAACTGGGTCGGCCCGTCTGCGAAAGCCACTGGCGGCACCTTCGGCAGTGACGACAACGCATTGCATTTGTTCTGGCGGGGGGGCGAGCTTGAACTGGAGCAGGCACCCAAGGATAAATTGGCGCGTCAGCTTATCGGTGTTATTGCCCAGCGTTATGCGCTGCATCTTGCATGTACAGAAGAGGCGGGTAAGGGGCGTGATGGCAATTCCGACAAGGTTGTCATTAATATTAAGTGATAATGTTCCGGGTCGGTGCTAAACGGGTTCCAGTCCCTGGCGGCGTCCATAACGTATTTTTCTGCTCAGCCAGCCACTTTAATTTACGGTGATGTACTACATGAATCAAATCAAACTTAAAATTCTGGATGCGCGCCTGGGGAAAGATATTCCCATGCCGGAGTATGCGACTGACGGATCTGCCGGGCTGGATCTACGCGCCTGTCTGGAGACGCCGCTGCATATTGAGCCAGGTACTACCCATCTGATTCCCACTGGCATGGCGATTCATATTGCTGATCCCGGGCTGGCAGGAATAATTCTGCCGCGTTCAGGGCTGGGACACAAACACGGGATCGTGCTGGGCAACCTGGTGGGTCTGATCGATTCAGACTATCAGGGCCAGCTGTTTGTTTCCTGCTGGAATCGTGGTAGCGCACCCTTTACTATCGAAGTGGGCGATCGTATTGCACAACTGGTTTTTGTACCTGTGGTTCAGGCCAAGTTCGAGATTGTCGAGGATTTCAACGCCAGTATGCGTGCCGAGGGTGGTTTCGGGCATACCGGACATCGTTAAACATAATCTCCTGTGCAGGCGGAAACGGGATAGCAGTATTTATAGTCGGATTTTATAGGGAGTGGAATCACAGTGGCGAAAGCACGGAAACGTCGGGCGCGCAAGAGTAAAAAAACCGGTGCGCAGCACGGTCTTAGCCTAAATATAGCGAGCCTGTGGATCTTTGTATTTTTCAGTTTGATTATTCTGGGCGCAAGTTTTTTCAGCCAGTATTCCGGTCTTACAAAATTGCGATTGCAGCAGAGCGCGGTTGTTAAGACCATGGTTGAGCGTTCGGCACACAGGTTGGCTTTCAATGTGGCCTATTATACCCAGGCCTTGCGCGGTATTGCCGCCGATCCGCAGATCCGCCGACTTATTCTATCGGGTGATGACACAGCGAAGCATGCGCGAGCTAAGGAGTTGAAAAAACAGTTTGCCGGTATTCTGCGTTTGCGTTTACTGCCGACCGGGATTTTCACGGTGGATAAGCGTCAAAAACCCTATATGGGGTTTGCCTGCCTGGACATGCAGCGCCAGGCAGAACAGCGTCATCATGCCCCTGCGGTGGAAATGCATGCATTTGGCAGTTCACAACAGCATATCGCCGTTCTGCAACCCGTGCTGTCGTCAGCTGGCAATAAAGTCGTGGGCCATATTTTGCTGGCACTGGATGTTAAATTGATTAGCAAATGGTTACGCAACGATGGTATCAATGATTATCTTGAATTGACCCAGTCGGTACCCGGCAGGCGGGGGCTGCTGATTGGCAGCACAGGGAACCCGGGGTTGAAAAAGACCGGACTGACAGCCTCGATTGCGGTGCCGGGTACCCGTTGGCGTATGCAGATATGGGCACCACTGGTAGCACCTTCGCTGTTTAATCTGAATATTCTGGTGGTGGTGCTGGTGGCGGTGTTGCTGGGTGCCTTGCTTGTCATTTTAATTAGAAACAGCCTGAGTCGGGCGATTCAATCTGATATCGAGAATTTCATGCAGATGGAAGCGGTTTTTTTGCGTGGCATCAAGCAGCATGACTACAGTCTCAAAATGCCGGAATTCAAAAGTGCTGCCGGGCGTTTTGACAATCTGAAACAGGGAAAGTCACTGGATAGAGAGCGGGATGATGATCCTAATGCTGTCAGCATCAGTGACATCAGCATGCACGGCAGTATGGATCGGGTGTTTATGGATACGGGTATTATGGAAGTTCAGGAACTGGAGAATGATGCCGAATTCAAACAAAGCATGAGTCAGCAAATACCGCAACCGACCCAAAGCGAGCCCCCGGATAGTAGTCAGCAAAGTGATTCTCCGGCCGTGCCTGAAAAATCAGGCCTGCCACCGGCCTCCATTTTCAAGGCCTATGATATCCGCGGAATTGTCGGCAAGACCCTGACACCTCAATTCACGATGCTGATCGGCAAGGCACTGGGTAGCGAGGCTATTGGCCGTGGACTGGGCAAGATCGTCTTTGCCCGCGATGGCCGTTTGTCCGGGCCGGAACTGGGCGGCGCGTTGGTTCGCGGCTTGCAGGCGGCGGGTATCGATGTGCTGGATATTGGTATGGTGCCGACGCCAGTGCTGTATTATGCCGCAGCGGAATTAACAGAAGGCACGGGGGTGATGTTAACCGGCAGCCACAATCCACCCGACTATAATGGTATAAAAATGGTGCTGGGCGGGGAAACCCTGTCGGGTGATACTATCCAGTCTCTGCGGGAACGTATTAGTAGCGAAGACTTCACTCGCGGCAGCGGGGAATACGTGACCCGGGTCATCAGCAATGAGTATATTCAGCGCATTACCTCTGATATCAAACTCAAGCGCAAACTGAAAGTCGTTATTGATTGTGGCAATGGTGTTGCCGGGGCGATTGCGCCGAAGCTGTTTAATTCACTGGGTTGCGAGGTGATCGAACTTTATAGTGATGTGGATGGACATTTCCCCAATCACCATCCTGATCCCAGCAAGCCGGAGAATCTACAGGATTTAATCGAAACAGTGCGCGCGCAGGGTGCCGATCTGGGCCTGGCCTTCGATGGTGATGGCGATCGTCTGGGTGTGGTCAGCGCCAATGGCAGCATTATCTGGCCTGATAGATTAATGATGTTGTTTGCCACCGATGTGTTGTCACGCAATCATGGTGCGCAGATTATTTACGATATCAAATGCAGCAGTAATCTGACCAAGGTCATCTGGGAAAAAGGCGGCGAACCCTTAATGTGGAAAACCGGTCATTCGTTGATCAAGGCCAAGATGCAGCAGTCCGGCGCGCTACTGGGCGGGGAGATGAGCGGGCATATTTTCTTCAAGGAACGCTGGTACGGCTTTGATGACGGCCTGTATTCAGGGGCTCGCCTGCTGGAGATTATCGCTGCCGATGAACGCCCGGCGCATGAAATTTTCGCTGCCCTGCCGGATGCAGACAATACCCCGGAACTAAACCTGAATATGGCCGAGGGCGAAAACTTCAAGTTTATGGATGCGCTGCTCGACAAAGCCGACTTTGCCAGCGCCAACGTGACGATGATCGATGGTATCCGGGTGGATTACGAAGACGGCTGGGGGTTGGTGCGCGCCTCTAATACCACGCCCTGTCTGGTGCTGCGTTTCGAGGGCCAAAACGAGGAAGCGCTGAAACGTATCGAGGATGAATTCAGAACCGTGATGCTGGAGATTGACCCATCTCTGAACCTGCCATTTTGAGATTTAATTTCGCGCTGCTTGCAGCGAAAAAACGGTAGGTTGGGCTTCATTTTATTCAGTCCAACCCGCACCTTAATATTATTTAAAATAGATCATAAAAATATTGCGCTTACCTATGCCACCTGAAAAATCGTCTGCTCATAATATTGCCTCGGTATTAATCGAAGCACTGCCCTATATTCAACGCTTTCAGGGCAAGACCATTGTTATCAAATATGGTGGTAATGCCATGACTGATGAAAGTCTCAAACAGGGTTTTGCCCGTGACGTGGTGTTGATGAAACTGGTGGGTTTGAACCCGGTGATAGTGCATGGCGGCGGTCCACAGATCGGTAATATGCTGGAACGGGTGGGCAAGGAAAGCCACTTTGTCGAGGGCATGCGGGTGACGGACTGCGAGACCATGGACATCGTCGAGATGGTGCTGGGCGGATTGGTAAACAAGGAAATTGTTAATCTGATCAATATGCAGGGTGGTCATGCGGTGGGTTTAACCGGCAAGGACGGGGATTTGATTCATGCGCGCAAGTTGCAGTTTGAACAACAGGCACCAGAAATGAAGGCCTCCGAGATTGTAGATATTGGTCATGTTGGTGAGGTTGTCAGTATTGATCCTGGTGTCATCAACATGCTGGTACAGGGCGATTTTATTCCTGTTATTGCGCCTATTGGTGTGGATAAAAATGGCCAGTCCTACAATATTAATGCCGATCTGGTGGCCGGGAAACTGGCCATTACCCTGAATGCCGAGAAACTTATTTTGCTCACCAATACCGCCGGGGTGCTGGATACGCGGGGCGAATTGCTGACCGGCCTCAAGGCAAGCCAGGTAGAGAAACTGATCGAAGAAGGCATCATTTATGGCGGCATGTTGCCGAAAATTCACTGTGCACTGGATGCAGTGCATGCCGGTGTCAAAACGGCGCAAATTATCGATGGTCGGGTTGAACATGCGGTGCTACTGGAAGTGCTAACCGATGAAGGCGTGGGTACTTTGATAAAAGGCTGATAAACAATATGACCCAGAAGAACAGAACAGATAAACCGTCGCGTCGCCAGCAAATTCTGGAAGCGCTGGCGCAGGAGCTGGAAAACAGTCCCGGCCAGCGTATCACCACAGCCAGTCTGGCCCGTGCCGTGGGTGTATCCGAGGCGGCACTTTACCGACATTTTCCGAGTAAGGCGCGCATGTTCGAAGGCCTGATTGATTTCATTGAAGACTCGGTCTTTGGCCTGGTTAATCGTATCATGCAGGAAGAACCCCGCATGCATTTGCGCTGTGAAAAAATCCTGCTGGTGATTCTGGGTTTCTCGGCGCGCAACGCTGGCATTAGCCGCCTGCTGGTAGGCGATGCGCTGGTGGGTGAGACCGAGCGTTTGCGCCAGCGTATGAATCAGTTTTATGAACGTCTGGAAACCCAGTTGAAACAGATTTTGCGTGAGGGCGAAATGAATGGTGAGCTGAGTGCGTCCGTACCCGTTGGGCCAATGGCGAACCTGCTCATGGCGCAGGCCGAGGGTCAGATTCACCAGTTTGTGCGCAGCGGTTTCAAACGTTCACCCGTTGATATGTGGGACAGCCAGTGGCCATTGATACGCCAGTTATTGGTTTAAGCCGCTAGCCAGGTTTATTCGTATTTAATCTTGTCCTGTTTCAGTAGCCGGTAGCGCGCCAGATCCGCATCATACTGTTTGCTCATTTCAATCATCTCGAGCTGTTTTTTGCTGACGAAGTTGTTATTGTCTTTTATCTGCTGCATCAGATTTTTCATGTCGGCGATGAGTTTTTTCGGTGTTTTTTGACCGTTAAGTTCGTAATTCGCCGCGCGTTTCTGCAACCTGGCCAGATTTTTTTTCAGACCATGGGTATTGCTGCCTGTGATGTCGATAATGGTTTTTATGGCGGCTATTTTATTTTCATGACTAATACGAAGATCTCTCTCCGTAGTGTAGGTTTGTAACAGGATATTATCCTTGCGTTTGCGTTCGGTAATCTGGTCCTGTTTTTTCTGTTCCATTTTTTTGTGGCGGGCAATTTCGGCCAGCTCTTCACTGGTTTTTGCTGCGGGCAGAATCTTGATCACAATGCCGCGCTGGTTGATGACCTCGATGCGTTGCTGGGAAAATTCAGGTGGCACAACAAAACCGCACTCACGTATATTTTCATGGTTTTGCCAGCACAGAATATCTCGGGCACTAATATTTCTGCTGCTTACGATGAGGCAGCCCAGTATAAAAATACGAATGCCCGCAGGTTTTATTTTTTTTTTCATATTTCTGTTGGGGATAACGGGTTATAGACTCAGGCTTAAAAAAAAGCTGCTCCGGGAAAAACTGTTTTGGGTTAGGCTATGTTTGAATATTTCATTTTATTTGTAGTTTCGCTGTTGGCAAATACTTTTTCCGCTTTTGCCGGTGGCGGTGCCGGTTTGTTGCAATTGCCCGCACTGATCTTCCTCGGCCTACCCTTTAGTGTAGCACTCGCCACCCATAAGCTGGCAAGTGTTGCGTTGGGTATCGGGGCATCTTTACGTCATTTTCGTGAAGGAACGCTTGAAAAACATTTTATTCTGTTGCTTTTGTCAGCCGGCATTCCGGGTGTGATAGTAGGTGCAAGCGTGATTCTGCGGGTGCCGGACAGGCCGGCAGAGCTGGCGCTGGGAGTGTTGACCCTGGGTCTGGGAGTCTATTCCTGGTGCAATAAGGGGTTGGGGCATGATTATCAGCCTGTCAATCGTGATCTGCGTGGCAGTTTGATTGGTGGCGGGGTTCTGTTTTTTATTGGTGTACTCAATGGTTCGCTTACTTCCGGCACCGGTTTGTTTGTCACCCTTTGGCTGGTTCGCTGGTTTGGGCTGGACTACAAACGCGCCGTTGCCCACACGCTGATTCTGGTGGGGCTGTTCTGGAATAGCAGCGGCGCGTTAACTCTGGGCTTGCAGAGCAGTATTCGCTGGGATTGGGTACCCGTGTTGCTGTTGGCTTCGGCTCTGGGTGGCTATCTGGGCGCGCATCTTTCGATAGTCAAGGGCAACCACATGATCAAACGGGCTTTCGAGTGGGTGACCATCCTGGTGGGACTGAAGCTGATCATCGGCTGAGGACAACGCCTTATCCTGCCTGGGGTGGCAGAGCCGGGTAAGGGTGACTCAAACTCCGTACTGCTTACGGTATGCGCGCACAGTATCCAGTTTTTCCTGCATGTCTGGCTTTTCTTCCAGGTAGTGGATTAGATCTTCGAGTTTTATGATGCTCAAGACTGGAATAGCATACTGCTGTTCCACCTCCTGAATCGCGGACAGTTCACCGGTTCCTTTTTCCTGCCTGTCGAGGGCGATGATCACGCCTGCGGGCTTGGCTCTGGCCTGTTCGATGATCTGCATGGATTCACGGATGGCGGTACCGGCGGTGATGACATCATCGATGATCAGTACTCTGCCTGCCAGTGGTGCGCCAACGATATTCCCCCCTTCGCCGTGAGCTTTGGCTTCCTTGCGGTTGAAAGAGTAGGCAACATCTTGTTGCTGGTGTTCGGCCAGAGCCACGGTAGTGACTGCCGCCAGCGGGATGCCTTTATAGGCCGGGCCGAACATGACATCGTATTCAATTCCGCTGTCGACAATGGCTTCGGCATAAAACTGCCCCAGTCGAGCCAGTGACTGACCCGAGTTGAACAGGCCCGCATTGAAAAAATAGGGGCTGGTGCGACCGGACTTCAGGGTAAATTCACCGAAGCGTAAAACATTCAGTGATAGGGCAAATTCAATAAAAGCTTTCTGGTAGTGGTGCATGATGATCGGGAATTTGGATGATAGGGAAGACAGAACGGTTTTTCAGCAGGTATGATACACCTTTTTTAAATCTCCGGAAAATAGTCATGCGTGTAATTACGGCAAATGTAAATGGCATTCGTGCTGCCGCGAAAAAAGGGTTTTTTGACTGGTTGAAAGAGCAGGATGCCGATGTAGTGTGTATTCAGGAAACCAAGGCGCAGGAGCATCAACTTGAGGACAGCCTGTTTCATCCTGAAGGCTACTATTGTTATTATTTTGATGCACAAAAAAAAGGCTACAGCGGAGTGGCGATTTATTCGCGTACTGAACCGGATGCCATTACTACCGGACTGGGCTGGGAACATGCGGATACTGAAGGCCGTTATATTCAGATCGATCTGGGCACGCTGAGTATTGCGTCCCTGTATCTACCCTCCGGCTCCTCCAGTGAGCAACGCCAGGTGAATAAACTGAAGTTTATGGATGATTTTCTTGAGGATCTCAAAGCCATGCGGCGCCAACGGCGTGAATTCATCATCTGTGGTGATTTCAATATCGTGCACAAGGAAATCGACATCAAAAACTGGAAAAGCAATCAGAAAAATTCGGGTTGTACACCGCAGGAACGCGCCTGGCTGGATACGCTGTTTGACGAGGTGGGTTTCGTTGATGCTTTCCGGGAGGTGAACAAGGATGCCGATCAGTACACCTGGTGGTCAAATCGTGGCAATGCCCGCGCCAACAACGTCGGTTGGCGTATCGATTACCAAATTATCAGTCAGGGGCTTAAGGGCACGGTCAGGGCGGCATCTACTTACAAAGACAAGTGGTTCTCCGACCATGCGCCGTTGATGATTGATTATGACGGGATTATTGCCGGATGATAGCGGCTATTTGGTTGTCATCATTACATCCATTTGTAACCACTTAGCGCTCAAATTGAGGGTTTTATTGCATTTGAAAAGTCACCGTTAAATGACCTCGTCATAAAAACGTCATATTCCAGTCATATTTCCTTAATGTATTCGACATAAAATTCCCACACTTTTCGAATATAAGACTGGAGCAAATTGAATGCAAAAACATCTATTAATCGCAACCATCATCGCGGCCTGTGCGAGCGTAAGCTTTACCGCTGCTGCCGCTGATATCGGTAAAACCACGGTGGGTGGTAAAGCCTATCTGGACATGACCAATGTTGATCAAAGCAGTGATGGAAAAAAAGTTGGCGCGAATGGTTTAGGCGCTGATGGCAAACGTTTCTATTTAGGGGTTAACCATATTTTTGACGATATGTTGTCGGTAAACTTAACTACCGATTTCAAATATGACAGCGGCGCAGCCAAAGCGACCCAGTTATATGTTAAAAAGGCATATTTACAGGTTAAATTCTCCGATGCGGCGGTATTACGCCTTGGCTCTGCTGACCTGCCCTGGGTACCGTTTGCTGAGCATATGTATGGTTATCGCTATGTGGAAAACGTTCTTATCGATCGGCTTAAGTTTGGTACCTCAGCCGACTGGGGCGTGCACGTGAAAGGCAAGCTGGCTAATAACACGGTTCACTACGCTGTATCTCTTGTTAACGGCAATGGTTACAAAAATCCCACACGCTCTAATAGCATGGATATCGAAGGTCGTATCGATGCCTCACCGATAAAGAATCTCACTCTGGCTGCCGGATTTTATAGTGGCAAACTGGGTCAGGATACCACCACCACTCCTGCGAAGAATACCGCGACCCGGGTTAATCTGCTTGTTGATTATCGTTTTGCTGCGGCCAATGTTGGTGCCGAGTATTTTAGTGCGACCAACGACACCAAGGCGGCAGTAACGGGACCCAGCGACAAAGCAAATGGTTATTCACTATGGGGATCCATACAAACAACGAAAAAAATTGCATTATTTGTTCGTTATGATCACGCCCAACCCAGTAAAGATCTGAATTCAAGCCTTAAAGATACCTACTATAATCTTGGTGTATCGTATAAGGCGCGCAAGAATATCGATCTGGCTCTGGTTTACAAGCATGACAATGTTAAGAACGGCAAGATCAGCACCAGCAATGGCAAGATCGGTGGCGTCAATGAGGGGAAATATGACGAAATCGGCCTCTGGGCACAGGTTAAGTTTTAACCCCGGGTTATTTTCACGGATTTTTCAGATGATGCTCTGAAAATAAGCAAGTTTTCGTGGCGAGCCATGCCCCCCTTGATTCAGCCTGAATTAAGGGGGGCTTCGTATTGTTGTGAAAGTATTCGCATCTTTACCCCCCCCAGGGCAAGAACATAGTAATTCCCTTTTGCTTTTGCGCGGTGGCAGCAGCTCTTTTAACCGTATAATCAGTATTGTATTCGGGGCTAAAGCCCCGGCTCCTTGTTCCTATTCATAAGCCCATAGAACTGGAAGTGAGGCTTTAGCCTCGCCCTTCGGGTGAGGGGATAAAGTATATGCAAATACTTATGCAACGATTAATAAATATCCGGCTCACCCTCGGGCCGATGGCGAAAACGATTGTAAGCCCACCAGTATTGTTCGGGGCATCGCAGAATAATTTTTTCCATGTCCCGGTTCATACAGGCTGCACCAAGGGTTACATTTTTATCATACAGACACTCGCTGGCAGCTTCGATATGCAGGTGATAGCCACGACCGAATGTCAGGCGTTCGGCGGTCACAATAAAGGCGGCGGCACCGGTACGGCTGGCGAGGCGGGTGGCGAATAGGGGGGTGTTGGCCTGAATGCCGAAAAAAGGCACATAGACACCGGCACCGGCACCGGGATTCTGATCCGGCAGAATGCCAATGGTTTTGTTTTCACGCAGGCCCTTGAGCAGTATGGCCAGTCCTTTACGGGTTGAGGGAACCAGCAGGCCGCCAAAGCGTTCACGTCCATTACGGATAATGTCATCCAGCGCCTGGTTTTTTTGTGGCCGGTACATGAGTACCATGGGAAAATGATGCGAGTAAAACTGGCCGATTATTTCCCAGTTTCCCAAATGAGGGGCAATGAAGATGACGCCCTTACCTTGCCCCCTTGCCTGCTTTACTGCCTCCAGCCCATCAACATGGCGTATTAGCTGAAGTACTTTGTCAGGCTTTGCCAGCCAGAGCCGGGGTGATTCCAGCAGGGTTTTGACGGTTTCGATCAAACTGCGCATCCAGATCCGCTGTTGTTGCAGGGTAGATAGGTGCGGCAGACAAATGTGGACATTGATGCGTGCGTAATGGCGCTGTCTGTTGGGGATGAGGATTAGTAAAAGTCCCAGTGGCCAGGCCATGAGGTGTAAAACAGGCAGTGGGATGCGAGCCAGAATTTTCAGAACAGTCTGAATCATTATCGTGCCTGGTTTATTCTGCCGTGGTTTTTGAGAGTAGCGGACGCATTGTTGTCAGCAGGCTTTTGAACAGCGTCCTGTTGTGCCTTTCCTCTGTTGCCAGCAGCTGTTTCATGTGTTCGCGCTCGGTGGGCATATCAAAACAGGCGGGACAACTATCAGCAATCACGGGTAACCGGGCTTCATTGGCAAAGGCGCGGGTTTGACGTTCGCGTACCGAGATCATGGGACGGATGATGCGAATATCGCCCTCGCGATTGTGATAATGTGCTTTCATGGTGCGCAATTGACCGCCATGGAAGGCGGACATGAGAAAGCTCTCGGCCAGATCATCCAGATGCTGGCCCAGCGCCAGCACGTTATAGCCTTCCCGCCGCAGGCTATGGTACATGATGCCGCGTTTCATGCGTGAACAGAACGAACAGAAAGAATCATTTTTAAGCTGGTGTTCGGCCTGTTCAGCAATGGCCTGGGATTCATAAAAATAAGGAATGTCCAGATCATCCAGATAGCTTTTAAGATGTGCGGGGTTAAAGCCCTCGATTTGCGGATCAACGGTGATGGCGGCCAGTTCAAAATGAATCGGCGCATGGCGCTGTAAATGACGCAGGGCATGCAGCAGGGTGAGTGAGTCTTTACCCCCCGACAGGCCAAGTACGATTCGGTCTCCTTCGCGGATCATGTCATGCTCGGCAATGGCACGGCCGATAGGGCGCATTAACGCCTTGGGCATTTTAATCAATATTTGCATGGGCGAAGTGTAACGTGAGACGCCTGTTATTCAAAGATGCAAGCGTTCGCCCCGATCCCTTCAGGCATTATCCCTTTTTGCCTGGCCAGGTTGTTTTGCCAGCAGGGTTTTAATACTGTCGAGCAGGGCTTGCAGGGTGAGTGGTTTACTGAGAAAGGCCTGGATGCCAATATTTCTTTCCCGTATTTCAGCGATATCCGCACTGTAACCGCTGCATAGTATGATGGGTAATTCTGATCTGAGGGCGAGAATTTTTTGTGCGAGTTCATCGCCCTTGATAGTGGGCATGGTTTGATCCGTTATGATCAGATCAATGCTATCGCCGTTCGTTTGAAAGTAGTTCCACGCCTCCTGGCCGTTATGGCATAGAGTGATCCGGTAGCCCTGGCTTTCCAGCAGTTCGGTAATAAAGCGGGCAATAGATTTATCATCATCCACCACCAGAATATGCGCCGGGTCGGATGCAGGGCTAGCGGTTGTGACCGGTTCCTGTACTACCAGGCTTCGCGGCTCTTTTTTTCGGGTAATGGGCAGAAAAATACGGAACAGAGCACCGCCTGACGGTGAATTCTGTACCAGAATATGGCCGTTGTATTGATGCACAATGCCATGAATGGTTGACAGGCCCATTCCCGTGCCCTTGCCGATCTCCTTGGTGGTGAAAAAAGGATCAAAAATGTAGGGGATAATATCAGGCTTGATACCACTGCCTGTATCCTCGATGGACAGTTCGACAAAATCGCCGTCAATATATTTATGGCAGGATGTACATTGGCTGCCGGCCATGTTTGTGCGCTGCTGGCGGATGTGGATCTGGCCGTGTTTCGGGATGGCATCACGGGCATTGATGCACAGATTCATAATAATCTGATGCAATTGAACGGGATCGATAATGACACACGGCAGGTCGCTTTCCGCTTCAGTGGTAATGCTGATATCCGCAGAAAGGGTGGCGCTCAGCATCCTGACGACTTCCTTGATCATCGGCGGCAGCATCAGCGGTTTTGCTTCACCACCGCTATTGCGGCTGAAGGTCAACATTTGTGCGATCAGATCCCGTGCCCGTTCGCCTGCCTGATAAACTTCTTGCAAATACTGACCCAGTTTACTGTTACGGTCTTCGACATAACGATCCAGGGCAAGACTGGTATAGCCCATGATTGAGGCCAGGATATTGTTGAAGTCATGAGCAATACCCCCCGTAAGATGGCCAATCGCCTCCATTTTCTGTGCCTGTTGCAACTGGCGCTGGGTATTGTCATATTCTTTTTGGTTGCGCAGGGTCACGATGCCAAATGTAATATCATCGGCAAGTTCCTGTAGCAGCTGAATTTCATCTTTATCAAAGGCATCGGTTTTGGATGAATAAATATTCAAGGCACCAAATGTCGTAGTGTTATGACGTAATGGCAGGGCGATGGATGATTGATAACCCTGTTTACGTGCCGCCTCGCGCCAGACTCGATAACGAGGATCATGCAGAACATTGCGAATAGCGCAGGGCTGACCTGTGCGAATAGCCGTGCCAGTGGGACCCTGCCCGTGTTCGTTATCTCGCCAACTTATTTTCAGGGATTCAAGATAGTCATCATTATGACCGGCCTGCACAACAGGTACGACACGCTTATCGTTTTCCTGTTCAGTAAAGCCAATCCAGGCAAAATGATAATTGCCATCGTTGACTATGATATGGCAGATCTCCTGTAGCAGTTCTTTTTCATCGGTGCTGCGCACCAGTAGCTGGTTGGCATTACTCAATACGTGCAAGGCGCGGTTGGCCTTGAGCAATGCCTGTTCAGACTGTTTGCTTTCTTCTATGGCAATACGCAAAGAGAGAGTTGTTCGTTGCAGTCTGACCAATACATACAGCAAATAGAAAAGTAGTATGGTGGAAAACAGATAAAGCGCCAGGCGGTAGAGGTTGACACGCGTTAGTCTCTTCTGGTGATAGTGATGATAGGCATTGCTGAGCATGTCCAGATCGTAGGGTATAGGCTGGAGTATGGTTGCCTGGAGTAGTTTGTCTACCTGTTTTTTCTGTTGTAACAGCAGGCGGGTATGTTTGAGCAGGTTTTTGATGGTGGGTCGCAGTGACGATGGATATGGGCCTATGTTGTTTGTAAACCACTGTATGTATTGTTGCGCCTGTTGCTGAGTCGAGAGATTACTGTTGAGGCTATAAGTCAGAATATAATTGAACAATCTGTCGAGCAGATGGTGCAGCCGGGGAGAGGCATGATTGGTGTTTAATTTTTGTTTTATATCAGTAATCGCATGGGGGTAATAGGCGCGAGAATTTTTCAGCAGAGCCATCATGGATGTCAGATCCAGAAGCTGACGGTTTTTGTTTTCGATAGAATGGTGCAGTCTATTCAGTTGCAGGATGATATCTTTTTTGTCGCTGCTGAGGCTATGCAATTCCTTTGATAAATGCCAGTAACGTTGTTTCAGTTGTTTGCCAAGTTGAGGCAGCGGATCATAGTAGTTTAGAATGCCATAATTAACTTCCATCAGCTTCTGGTTAAGCCATGCATTCATCCGGGCGATGCTGCGAATATCGTCAGTAATATGCTGTGAATGTTCGATCTCAAGGCTGCGGGTTTTGAAATAGATGAAACTCAGCCCGCCCAGTAGTAGCAGACCGAGCAGCAGGTAGACGATGGCTGCTCGGCTCATGGCGCGAGAGCCTGGGTAAGTTGTCGACCTCTATATTTACCGGTCAGGGTTTTCAAGAAAGTGATAATGCTCTGAATATCGTTATCAGGAATGGTACGGCCAAGCTGGTAGCGAGCGTTCAGGGTGACAGCCTGATACAGGGTTTTGACCGAGCCATCATGAAAATAGGGAGCCGTCACCGCGACATTGCGTAGCGAGGGGACGCGGAATACAAATTTGTCCCGTTTTCGCCCGGTGACATTGAAACGGCCGTAATCAGCCAACTGGATGTTACCCCGATGCAGAAAGTAGTTGGTAAAAATACCGACTTTCTGGAACAGGTTGCCACCGATATTAACCCCCTGATGGCAAGCTGCACAGCCATAGCTTTTGAATAGTTGATAGCCCTTTTTCTCTTGGGCATTCAGAGCCTGTTTATTGCCCTTCAACCAGCGATCAAAGCGGGAATCGGGGGTGAGCAGGGTGCTTTCAAAGAGGATAAGGGCATTACGGATGTTCCCTGCGCTGATCCCGCTGGCATAGAGTTTGCGAAATTCACGCAGGTAGGCCGGATTACCTTGAAGACGGCGAATGATGACCGGCCAGCTGTTGGCCATCTCCCGGGGATCTTCAACGACCTGATTAATCTGATCTTCCAGTGAATGGGCGCGGCCATCCCAGAATTGCCAGGGATTGAGGGCTGCATTGAATATACTCGGGGTATTGACGGCCAGAAGAGTGTTGTTATACCCGCGTGAGCGGATCCGATAATCAGCACCATTGCTGTCGAGATCATGACAGCTTGCGCAACTGAGTTTTTGGTTGGCAGACAAACGTACGTCAAAGAACAGCTTTTGCCCCAGCGCTATTTTGGCGGGATTTCGCCGGGAAACGGCAGGCAGGGGCAGGATGGGCTCTTCTGTTTGTTTATATATGGGGATGATAAGCTGGTTGCTGAAGTGACTATGAGCCGCGAAGTTGATGCCGGGAAGGCTGAGTACAAGTAGACAGCACAGACGTTGCCAGGCGTTTTTCAAATGGCAGTGAGTGTGATAGTCAGTCTGATGGTTTGATGATTTTTTTTTAGAGCATGGTAGCGAAGATTTCATTCCGACGGCCCTGGTTCGGCTGTCTTCGTTTTCTCGCCAAGGCCGAGCAGGATCAACAGGGTATGGGTGTCCAGAGGCTTGGCCATACAGGCTTCAGCGCCAGCATTGAGAATACGCTCGACATTTTCCGGCGTGTGATAGCCGGTCATGGTGATGATTCGGATAGACTGGGTTGCAGGATTGTCTTTTAACTGGTGACAGACATCGAAGCCATTGAGGCCTGGCATCATTAGATCCAGCAACAGGATATGCGGTTGCCAGGTCTGAATCTTTCCGCCGGCGTCAAAACCATCGTAGGCGGTTTCAATTTCAATATGGTTGTCGATACCGGACAATAATTCACGCAGATACCCGGAAAGCTGTAAATCATCATCCACAATCAGAATCCGTGTGCAGCTATCGTCTTCATGTGCCAGGGTGAGACCCCGTTCGTGGGCAAAATATTTCAGCTCATGGTAGAGAAAACGATGCTGGTTATCCGGGGTGTCATGCGACTTGAGCCAGCCATTCTGCGCCCACTGGTGCAAGGTAGCCGGTGATACCATGAGCAGTCTGGCGGCTTCGTCCGGTGTTAGATATATTTTTCTGGGCATGTGCAGGGCTAATCCATTTTTTATTGAGTCCTGGCTCATTCTAAGTCCGTATCCTGTATTTTAATACAGGATATCGTATAAATCGTCTTGATCGTTATCGGGATCGGGCGATGGAAACTTGAATCAGGTTGACAATCCGGCAGGAAAATACCGGAAGCTGATCCGGATTTGGGCGCTACGTGCTAAAATCCGTTATTTTATGATGATGGTAGCGTGATGAAAACACTCGAACAGGCACTTGGCGAAAGGATTCTGATTCTTGATGGTGCTATGGGCACCATGATTCAAAGTTACAGGCTGGAAGAGGCGGATTATCGTGGTCAACGCTTTGCCGATTGGGGCAGCGATCTCAAGGGCAACAACGATCTGCTTTCCCTGACGCAGGCGCAGATTATCGGTGATATCCACCGAGCCTATCTGGAGGCCGGTGCCGACATCGTCGAGACCAATACCTTTAATGCTAATTCAGTCTCTATGGCGGATTATCATATGGAGTCCCTGGCCTACGAGTTGAACTACGAATCAGCGCGATTGGCGCGCGCTGCCTGTGATGCGTTTGCCAGCGAAGAGAAGCCGCGCTTTGTCGCGGGCGTGATTGGCCCGACCAACCGTACCGCGAGCATCTCCCCGGATGTGAACAATCCGGGTTTTCGGAATATCGACTTCGATACGCTGAAAGAGACCTATCTCGAAGCCATCCACGGTTTGGTGGAAGGTGGCAGTGACATCCTGCTGGTGGAGACCATTTTTGATACCTTGAACGCCAAGGCCGCGCTGTTTGCGATTGAAAGTTATTTTGCCGAACACGATCTGAGGTTGCCCGTGATGATCTCCGGTACGATTACCGATGCTTCGGGACGCACCCTGTCCGGGCAGACGGCGGAAGCCTTCTGGAACTCGTTACGCCATGTGAACCCCATTAGTTTTGGCTTTAACTGCGCGCTGGGTGCGAAAGAACTGCGTCAGTATGTCGAAGAGATAGCAGGTCTGGCTAACTGCCATATCAACACGCATCCCAATGCGGGTTTGCCCAATGAATTTGGTGAGTACGACGAGTCGCCTGCGCAGATGGCCGCCGAAATAGAGGAATGGGCGAGTAATGGGTTCTTGAATATTATTGGTGGCTGCTGCGGTACCACCCCGGCGCACATCAAGGCCATCCATGATGCGGTGAGCCAATACCCGCCACGGCAGATCCCTGAAATCGAGGTGAAAACCCGGCTTAGTGGACTGGAACCCTGTAACGTAGGTAAGGACTCACTCTTTGTTAATGTAGGTGAACGTACCAATATTACCGGTTCGGCACGTTTTAAACGCTTGATCCTAGAAGATGATTATGACGAAGCCCTGAGTGTGGCACGGGAACAGGTGGAAAATGGTGCCCAGATCATCGATATCAACATGGATGAGGGCATGCTTGATGGCGAGAAGGCGATGGTGACTTTCCTCAACCTGATTGCTTCGGAGCCGGATATTTCCAGGCTGCCGATCATGATCGATTCTTCCAAGTGGTTCATCATCGAGTCCGGACTCAAGTGTATTCAGGGCAAGGGCATCGTCAACTCCATTTCGCTCAAGGAAGGCGAGGAAAATTTCCTGCGCCAGGCGCGTCTGTGCCGTCAGTATGGTGCGGCGATCATCCTCATGGCTTTCGACGAAGAAGGTCAGGCGGATACCCGTGAGCGCAAGATCGCGATCTGCACACGCGCCTACCATCTATTGAGTGAGAGGCTGGATTTCCCGCCCGAGGATATTATTTTTGATCCCAATATCTTCGCAGTGGCTACGGGCATCGAGGAACATAATAACTACGGTGTGGATTTTATCGAGGCCACCCGCGCAATTAAGCAGACCCTGCCCCATGCTCTGATCAGCGGTGGCGTGTCCAATGTTTCCTTTTCTTTCCGTGGCAATAACCCGGTGCGTGAGGCCATTCATGCGGTGTTCCTGTATCACGCCATTAAGGCGGGAATGGATATGGGTATTGTCAATGCCGGGCAGCTTGCCGTGTATGATGATCTGCCGACGGAATTGCGCGAGCGGGTTGAAGACGTGGTGCTCAATCGGCGTGATGACGCCACCGAACGTCTGTTGGATATTGCTGATCAATATCGTGGTGATGGCAGCAGCAGAAAAAAAGTCGAAGATCTGGAGTGGCGCAGTCTGCCAGTGGTCAAACGCATTGAATATGCGCTGGTCAAAGGCATCGACAGTTTTATCAATGAGGATACTGAAGAAGCGCGGCTACAGTTCGATCGGCCTATCGAAGTCATCGAAGGGCCGCTGATGGAAGGCATGAACACCGTGGGCGATCTGTTTGGCGACGGCAAAATGTTTTTGCCACAGGTGGTCAAGTCGGCGCGGGTAATGAAAAAAGCAGTAGCCTGGTTACTGCCGTTCATTGAAGATGAAAAAGACGGTGGCAGCAGTCGAAGCAATGGCAAGATCCTTATGGCCACGGTCAAAGGTGACGTGCATGATATTGGCAAGAATATCGTTGGTGTAGTTTTGCAGTGTAACAACTTCGAAGTCATCGACATGGGTGTGATGGTGCCAGCCAACAAGATTATGCAAGCTGCAAAAGAACAGAAGGCCGACATTATCGGACTGAGCGGGCTGATCACACCGTCGCTGGATGAAATGGTGCATGTGGCAAAGGAAATGCAGCGTCTGGGGTTTGATATCCCCCTGATGATCGGCGGTGCGACCACCTCGAAAGCGCATACGGCAGTAAAAATCGAGCAGCACTATCACGAAGCCACCGTCTGGGTGAAGGATGCTTCACGTGCCGTGGGCGTGGCGCAGAATCTGATCAGCGAAGATTTCAAACAGGATTTCGTAAAAAACCTGCGCGAAGAATATGCAACGGTACGTACCAACCATGCCGGTCGCAGGGCGAAGACACATTGGTTAACGCTGGAAAAAGCGCGTGAGAATCGTATCGATATCGACTGGTCGACCTACACACCGCCTGCGCCGAATATTCCTGGCGTCCAGATTTTTGATGACATGCCGCTGGCTTTTCTGGTGCCCTATATCGACTGGACACCCTTCTTCCATACCTGGGAAATGAAAGGTAGTTATCCAAAGATTCTCGATGATCCTGAAAAGGGTGTGGAGGCGAAAAAATTACTGGCTGATGCCCAGTCCATGCTGGCGCGTATCGTTGATGAACGCTGGCTCAGCGCACGCGCAGTGGTGGGCCTGTTTCCGGCCAACAGCATTAACGAAGACATCGAAATTTACACTGATGAGAGTCGCAAGCAGGTGCGCATGACCCTGCATCACCTGCGTCAGCAAACGGAGAAGCCGCCGGGCAAGCCGAACTACTGCCTGGCCGATTTTGTCGCGCCGAAGGATTCAGGCAAAAAAGATGTTGTCGGCGCATTCGTAGTGACGGCCGGGCTGGGCATCGATGAGCACGTCAAGCGTTTTGAAGCCGATCATGATGATTACCAGTCGATCATGCTCAAGGCGCTGGCGGACAGGTTGGCGGAAGCTTTTGCCGAACACATGCATGATCGTATGCGCCATGTGAACTGGGGAATCGAAGCGGGAAGCTGGACACCCTCCGGCGGGCTGGTGGAAGATTTTGATAACCAGAAGTTAATCAAGGAGGACTATACGGCTATTCGTCCGGCACCGGGTTATCCCGCCTGCCCGGATCACACCGAAAAACCCCTGCTCTGGGAATTACTGGATGCGCAAAATAACGCCGGTATTGAGTTAACGGAAAGCCATGCCATGTGGCCGGCTGCCTCAGTCAGCGGCTGGTATTTCAGCCACCCTGAATCACGTTATTTTGCAGTCGGCAAGATTAACCGTGACCAGGTACAGGACTATGCCCGACGCAAAAACATGCGCATCGAAGAAGCCGAGCGCTGGCTCGCCCCCAATCTGGGTTACGAACCGGATTGAACCGTCGTTTGAGCACCGGCCATAAGGCTCTTTTTCTTCGGAGATTGTTAACCACACGCATCCTGTTGCTTTTACCTTGATTTCACTGATATGGTATCCCGTGAAATATCGTCTGCACAGGCGTGCGAGTATTAAACCTGACAAGATTAAAAACAAGGCTTATCGAGGCGCTTGAAAACACGTTGTTATCGGAGATGATATGAAGTCGGAAGCGGTGTTGGCGGCAGCATTAAAAGATGTTTATCTGTTTGAAATGCTGAATGACAAACAGATGTCTAAAATATTGCAGTCATCAACCTTGATTAATCTGGCTGCCCGAGAAACGTTGTTCGAGGCCGGTCAGTCGGCGCAGCGATTTTATTTGCTGAAGTCCGGACAGATTAAACTGTATTGCATTTCAGCAGATGGGGATGAAAAAGTGATGGAGATAATCCATCCTTCACAGACCTTTGCCGAAGCGATCATTTTCATGCACAAACATGCTTATCCACTTAGCGCTGAAGCGATTAAAAAAAGCGAAGTGATCAGTTTCAGTATGCAGGTTTTCAAGGAAATACTGGAGCAGTCAACTGAAACCTGTTTCCGCTTGATGGCGGGTATGAGTCGGCGGTTGCATGCACGAATTTATGAAATTAACAATCTTACTTTGCATAATGCCACGTATCGACTGGTAGTTTTTTTGCTGTATCAGTTGCCCTCGGAGGAACATGGGCTTTCCCATATTCATCTGACTACCCCTAAAAGCGTGGTGGCTTCTCGTCTGGCGATTCAACCCGAGACCTTTTCACGTATTCTTACACGCATCTCCCGTATCGGTCTGATTGAAGTTGACGGTAATGACATCACGTTACTGGATGTCGATGGATTACGCGCACTTCTTTAGCCTGGGATTTTCATCGAGCGGTGTTGCCGTACAAATTGTCCAGCCGTTAATCCGCACACGTTGCCGGGTGCCCGATTCAGGCCATCAAGCCGGATTTTGAACAAACAGCCAGAAATTATTGCTAATACTCACCGATGGCAAACCCAATGATCTGGATCGATACGAAGGCCGATACGGGGTAGAAGACACCCGTGCGGCGCTGATTGAGGCGCGCCGTGATGGCCTGCAACCCTTCCGAATTGCCGCGTGAGTTTCCCCAGCTCTATGCGCGGCTGACAAGTTAAGGCTGTGTTAAGGATGATAGTGATATTAACCTGCCTGATTTGATATGGATCAATGGCAGCATGGCAGGTCTTTCCCTAAACTGTTAATAGGTATAGGCATATTATTAATTATTAACATAAGAGGGCAGGATATGAGCAGAAGTGAGAAAGCCATCATGGCAGAAAAGGCATATGAACTGGCTTTTAATTATGAACTGGAATATGGCTGTTGCCCTCAATGTGTGTTGACTACGATTAAGGAAACCATCGGTTATGTCACCGATGATACAATCAAAGCGAGCCATGGTTTGTCTGGCGGTGGCGGCTTGACTGGCGTTGGTGCCTGCGGCGCATTAACCGGTGGTTTGATGGCTCTGAGCTGCAAACGCGGACGCGAACGGGATGATTTTGCCAAGGGTAAATACATTGTCAATTTCAAGCATGGCCAAAAATTGATCGAACGTTTTAAAACAGAATTTGGCGGTGTGACCTGCCAGGAATTGCAGCAGCAGTTTACCGGAAAAACCTTTGATCTCTGGAATGCGAAAGAGTATGCCCAGTTTGACAAAGAACGTGAGCACCAATGCGCCCATGCCTCAGCCATGGTCAGCAAGTGGGTCGTCGAGCTACTCTGATTTTTCGGTATCAAATTGTTTTTGAGCGATTAATATACTAAAGTATAATATCGGCTTTCACCTTACCTCCCTCCTATCAGCCGCAGGGTATCGGTGGCTGTATGCCCTGTAGTCAACCCGAGACTGTTTTACAAAATTATTTGCCTGCGAGGTCAGGGTTTGCTATTGATCTGGATCAGATAACGAAGCTCGGAAGCGGTGCATTATAACCTTGTAATTTTTACGATAATAATAAAATCCGGTTTCATAAGATCATCATTATTTTCAAGTTTACTAATTTCAAAGGGGGTAAATTATGTCGTCAATTAATATTGAAGAGTGGATGCTTTCATCCGATGAGGAGCGGGTGCAAATACATAAAAGCTGGAACACCCGTCATGGCGAGGGTAAGGATATTGCTGCGAAAGTTGCCAGTCTGTTTGGTAAGGAATGTATTTACAATATTGCCGAGGTAGATATCCTGGATCAGGATGGTGAATGGCTGATTGATGCTTATGTGGTTGCTGAGGATTACGATAATCTTAAAGATCGCAAGAATGTTGAATTCCTCGGATTCCGGGTGAAATTCAGTAGTGCTGAAAATCAGTCTGCCTGAATTGATTGCCATGACAAATAGCCGCTATATTTAAGGGGTCTAATGATTTATTAAGCCCCCTTGAAAGATTATGCATAGCACGCGGATTTTAGTCATAAGTGACTAAAATTCCATTAGATATTCACTGGGACGAAATAATTGAATGCCAAATTTGAGTTAGTTAAAATGGGTGCTTTGCTTTTAGTGACATTCGTTGTTTCTTTCTGTTTTCCCAACTCTAATAATTAAATGCGTACTTAATAAATAGTTCCAGCGGATAATTTAAAGCGTCGTTTGTTTTGCTTCCGCAAAAACGTGCCGCTGAGTGCCGCGTTAACGCACTATGGCCCCTCAATTTTCAGTTATAAGGTCGGCGACGTTTTGCAAGCGCTGATTGGTGTCGCCTTTGCTTTTTATGATCTGTATCAATAACATTGCTCATCAAGCTCATAAAATTGCTCGTTTCGGATAAAATATGTCCGATTTGGTGGACTGATCATTGCGTAATAAAGTAGCCTTTACATCTGTATATTTAATCCGGGAGCGAGATTCCGGATGATATTATCCCACTACGTTCATACTTTTGGTCAGGCGATGCTGGCTCGCTATGGTGAACGCGTTCACAAGCTGGCCATCGATGCCGCATTTACCTGCCCCAATCGTGACGGCAGTAAAGGTATTGGCGGCTGTACCTTCTGTAACAATCAGTCATTTAGCCCCAATAGTCGTCAGCCCGTCGCGCTGGAACAACAGATTGAAGCGGGACGGCAGGTGATTCGCAAGCGCACGCGCGCGCGCAAGTATCTGGCTTATTTCCAGGCTTACACCAATACCTATGCCGATGTAGAGGAGCTGCGTGCACTGTATGATCGCGCCCTGGCTGAAGATGATGTCATCGGCCTGTCCATCGGCACGCGGCCGGATTGTGTGCCGGACAAGGTGCTGGATTTGTTGCTGGAATACCAGCAGGCCGGGCATGAGATCTGGCTGGAGCTGGGTTTGCAGTCCAGCTTCAATGACACCCTGGCGCGGGTTAATCGTGGCCACGGTTATGAGGAATATGTCGAGGCTGTGAAAGCGGCGCGTAGCCGGGGTCTGCAGATCTGCACGCATCTGATCGCCGGTCTGCCTGGCGAAACCGCCGGGCATGTGCAAACCAGCTTGCAACGGGTGCTGGAACTGGGCGTAGAGGGGTTGAAGATTCATCCTCTGCATGTGGTTAAGGGAACCCGGCTGGCCAATGAGTGGCGGCGTAATGAATTTACGCCCATTGGCTTGCAGGACTATGTTCAGCTGGTAGCCGACATGGTCGAACAAACCCCCGTTGAAATCATTTATCATCGGCTTACCGGCACCGCGCCGGAATCTATTTTGCTGGCACCAGGCTGGTGTTCGATGAAGTGGCGGGTATTAAATGCCATTGCAGAAGAGTTGCAACGGCGCGAGAGTTATCAGGGTGTGGCATTTGGAGAACAAATCAATGGTTGCGGTTAAAAACAGGATTGAACTGGTTTGTCCGGCGGGCAGTTTACCGGCCTTACGTGGGGCCATCGACAATGGTGCCGATGCGGTGTATATGGGATTTCGCGATGACACCAACGCGCGTAATTTTCCGGGGCTGAATTTTGATGAGGCTGAGGCGCGCAAGGGTATCGACTATGCACACGATAAAGGTAGCAAAGTCCTGCTGGCCTTGAACACCTACCCCCAGCCGCAACATTTTGATCGTTGGACACAGGCGCTGGCACATGCCGATAGTCTGGGTGTGGATGCAGTGATCCTTGCTGATCCCGGATTGATGCAATATGCCACCGAGCATTTTCCCGATTTGCGCCTGCACCTGTCAGTGCAGGGATCGGCCACTAATCTTCATTCGATTGCGTTTTACCACCAGCACTTTAACATCCAGCGCGTGGTGTTACCGCGAGTGCTCTCCCTGCGTCAGGTGAAAAGTGTGATCGACAACAGTCCTGTTGAGGTGGAAGTGTTTGGCTTTGGCAGCCTGTGCGTGATGGTGGAAGGCCGTTGCGCCCTGTCATCCTATGTTACCGGTGAGTCACCCAATACCTGTGGCGTCTGTTCTCCGGCCAAAGCCGTGCGTTGGGAAGAAACCCCGCAGGGGCGTCAGTCACGTCTCAACGGCGTGTTAATCGATCGCTACCAGAAAGATGAAGCCGCAGGTTATCCGACCTTATGCAAGGGACGCTTCAAGGTTAAAGGGGATGATGTCTTTTACGCTATGGAGGAACCGACCAGTCTCAATACCCTGGAGATCCTGCCTGATTTGGTAAAAATGGGCATTGCTGCGATCAAGGTGGAAGGCCGTCAGCGCAGCCCCGCCTATGTCAAACAAGTGACCCGAGTCATGCGCAGCGCGCTGGATCATTGTCAGAGGGATCCGGATAACTACTCACCAGCAGCGGACTGGGTTGCTGCGCTCGATCATGTTTCCGAAGGTCGCTCGCACACCCTGGGAGCCCTGCACCGACCATGGCAATAAATAAAGGGACGAGGCCCGAGTTACAAGGGACAAGGTAAAGAAACTAAAATTTTAAAAAAGGTAAAAATCATGAAATCCCGGATATATTCCTCGTCACTTGTCACTCGTCACTCGGGACTTGAATTATGAAATTGTCGTTAGGCCCATTGCAGTATTTCTGGCCGAAAGAAAAAGTTGTTGAGTTTTATAAACAGGTGCAGGACTGGCCGGTGGATATCGTTTATCTGGGCGAAGTCGTTTGTGCCAAACGTCGGGAATTGAAACTGGAAGACTGGTTGGTGATCGCTGAACAGCTAGCGGCCACCGGCAAAGAGGTTGTGCTCTCGACCCTGATTCTGCTGGAAGCCGATTCAGAGTTGTCACGGTTGGAAAAAATCTGTAATAACGGCCGTTATAGTGTAGAAGCGAACGATATATCGGCCGTGCATCTGCTGGATGGCAAAAACCATTTCATCATCGGACCTCATATCAATAGCTATAATGCCGGAACACTGGCGGTTATGCATGACTGTGGCGCAACGCGCTGGGTGATGCCCTTTGAGCTGGGCCAGTCCACCCTGCAACGCCTGGTGGCGGAAAAGTCGACCGCGCTTGAAACCGAAGTGCTGGTATATGGTCGCCTGCCGCTGTCATTTTCTGCCCGTTGTTTCACTGCCCGTGCGGACAACGTACCCAAAGATCAATGCGAGCTGCGTTGTATCAGCGATGAGAACGGTCTGCCTTTACAAACCCAGGAAGGTCAGGAACTGTTTACCGTCAATGGTGTTCAGTTGCAGTCCGGCGTGCCCTGCAACCTGATAGGCGAAATGGATCTGCTGATGGAGATGGGCGTGGAGGTGGCGCGCCTGTCGCCCGAAGCCGGAGCGATGCACGAACTGGTCAGTTTGTTCCGCAACGTGATTGATCAAAAACATAGTGCGCCCGAAGCAGCCAATATTATGCAGGATCGCTTTGCACAACAGGAATGGTGCAATGGCTTCTGGCATGAAGAAGCCGGCATGAACTGGAAAGAAAAACAGCTGTAGCATAACTAAGCGGGCGTTCCAACAACAAATACTTTTGCCTGTATTGGCATATATTCGCGTTCATTGGCGGACAGATAGCGTTTGGATTTCAAAAAATATTCGTGGGGATACCCAGGTGTAACGGCTCAACATGGCCGGTTCTACCGGTTGGCTGAATTTCCCTGTGCAGTATTCGGTGGCACTTGAGCATCCGCGTGACGGTCTTTGATCTGTCTCTGGTAGCGGTTATAGGTTTTCTGCTTTGGGCAGTCCGAACTTAATTCTTTATCGCATTGCTGCTTCTGGATGTTCTGTAGCGTTTCATAGCCAACTCGCTGCAATGATTTTATGCTGCAGGCTGAAATAGCAAAAGTAAGCCCAAAGAGCAGGAGGATATAGATCTTTTTTATTTTCATGTCTTTCTTATATGCATTGTGTCGAACAGTGTTGTGAGAGTAAATGGCTATAAACATAGTTCATTTCCAATCACGTTAAATCAACAAGACCCAGGCCGGATTATTCTGTCTTATCCAGGCGTAAAATTAAATGCCCGGATTGAGGATGCTCATAACCGGGTAGAGCCAGTTTTAGATTCAGTTTTAATTTCTCCTTATCATTGAACCATGATTTTTTGTCAAAACTTAACCAATCTTTATATACATAGATGTCCTGTTTTGGGATGACACTTAATTTTTTAGTATCATCTTTGATAAACAGGTTGCCACCAAAAGTTACCTGTGTGTCTATAGGTGAACCGGCAGGGAAGTACAGAACATACTCTCCATTTAACGGAGCAGCATTACCGAATTTCACTGTTGGCAGTCCGGCTATGGTATTGGCAGTGGGCATGCTCATCGAGGTGCAGGCATTCGTTAGCACAACTGTTGTAATGAGTAAGATTATTTTTAGTTTCATAATATTCCCCTTTTATATTTTGTGTAGATGTAAAGATGGGATGCCATTGGTTGCCTGCGATGATTCTTCATCTTGTGCAGGAAACAGGGATTGAAGCGACTGCACGTAATCCCTGAGAGCCTTTACACCTTTGCTTGAAAGTAGATAGAGGGTTTGCCATCGCCCCTTTTCTCGCTGCTTGCGTGTTTTCAGATACCCTGCCAGGTTCAGTTTTTTTATATGTGCTTCCAGATTACCATCCGTAACTTCAAGAACCAGTTTTAATTCCGTGAAAGTACTTTCTCCTCGCGCAGCAAGGTAGGCCATTAATCGAGTTCGTATAGGTTGATGCAGTACAGGGTCAAGTATAGGATTATTCATAATATTAATTTTTAAATTGCAAATAAAAATCAAGATTGAGTTCAGGCTGTCTATCAGGAGAAAACAATCCTTTCACCTTCCAGTCACGGATTCGATAGTTATAAGCTGATTTCCATTGATTATCACCAATGCGAAGTTGATTCTGGATCTCCCCGGCATTTACGACAACAGATATTGGTTGAGTGGTTCGCATTTCAAGCGTTGTCGAGCCAATCTGTTTTATTATGTCGCCCTGTATATGCACTTTTAAAGGTATGTATGTTCCGGCGGGAAACTTGACAAGTAATGGTGTATGGCTATTTTGGCCTGAGTTGTTTTCGCGATATTCCTGATAAGATATTTGTGGCCATTTGTCAGAACTGGATCGGTTCAGCAGCGTGATAGCGATCATTGCCGGGGCTAATACCAGAGAAAACCAGATAATGCTTTGAATAAGATCTCGATGCAGCGTGGTTTCCGGGGTTCGGTTAACCATGATTGCAAGAGCCGGCAAGCCAATGCCAAAGGCACTGGCAGTCACCCATTTCTGAATATCGATATTGAGTGAGGAAGCCAGCAATGACAAGCCCAGCACGATCATCAGCCCTCCGCCCCATCTCAACATCTGGCGCGAAAAGAGGCCGTGAACATAGATGCCGATCCCGATCAAGACGAGAGTGATACCGTAGAAAAGATAGCCGCCGCCATAAATATTCATGCCAATATTGATTACCACCACCAGGGCAATTAATAACCACCAGAGTTTTGTAATTTGCTGTTGCACAAAGGAAAGACTTTCACCTCGAGCCTCACGTTTTTTGTGAGTACAGCGATAATCCAGTACGCCTGTAGCGAACAACAGGGAGCTGATCAAAATATTTTGCAACAACAGTCTCTGTGATGCATCAGGAAAACGTTGATGGGAAAATAATTCGGGTACCACCAGAATTAAAAATGCAGCGCTGATCCCCCAAAACAGGAATGTATGGGTTTCCAGGCGAATGCTTTTATGTCCATCGGAGAGCATAGCGTGAATGGCTTTAAGCTGAGCCTTACTATCTATGGGTGCTGGTGAGTTCATATTCAACTGTGTCCTTGCGGCACTCTGAATTACAGGGTAATTGTAGCTCTGTAATTCAGAGTGTCAAGCACTTTCCCGAAAATCATGATGACCGGGCATAAAAAAGCCAGAAAGAGTGCAATTACAGTTTACGCTGTATGCTTTATAATCCCATCCGGCGGGAAGGTGGAGATATATTAAAATTTAAAGTCTTTAAATAGGGGATTTAAAATCCCACACCTTTAGACGGCATAATTGTTTTTGCTCCTTCTCCCCTTGAGGGAGAAGGCCGGGATGAGGGGGAGTTGCCCCGAGGTTGATTCTTGAACCCTCTCCCAATTTTGGGAGAGGGAGCACTCGGCCGAAGAGCCGATCAATCCGACTTTTAGCCGTAACCTGAAGCCACTGGCTTTAGCTGGTGGAGCATTCACTTTTCTATAATGAGACGGGCGTTCATTTCATCGTTAAAATAAGGCAATGGATATTCTAAAAACACATAATCTAGCCTGTCCTATTGATGGGCAACGGCTTGAGTGTAAGGGCAAGCAGTGGCTTTGTAATCAGGGACACGCTTACGACATTGCCCGTCAGGGATATGTAAATCTGTTACCCGTGCAACATAAACGGACAAAGCATCCGGGCGACAGTAAAGCGATGGTTCTTGCGCGTGCCCGGTTCTTGAATACCGGTATATATGAACAGATCGCGGATACGCTGGCGGAAATTACATATTCACAGCTTTCCGAGGATCAAGATTCATGTTTGATGGATGCGGGTTGTGGCGAGGGTTATTATCTGGACTATGTGTTTCAGTACCTCAAGAAGCGGAATTACAGCGGCGCCGCTTCCTTTGTGGGAATGGATATTTCAAAAGAAGCCATCCATGAGGCGGCCAAAAGAAATAAACAGATAAGTTGGATCGTGGGGACAAACAGGCAACCGGCTATCGAAGCGGGTAGTGTTAATATTATTTTATGTGTGTTTGGGTTCCATAGTTTTGAAGGCTTTAATAAAATATTAAAACCAGGCGGGAGGCTTATTCTGGTCGAACCTGGAGCGGATCATTTAATTGAGTTGAGGGAGACAATTTACAGCAGCATTAAACAAACAGGGTTTCAGGATCTTTCCCAGTTTGAGGCAATGAACTTTTCACTACGACACAGCCAGGCGCTACAATTTAAAACAGGCGACATCAACAATAAACAGATTAATGATTTACTACTTATGACGCCGCATTTTTATCGAGCTACAAAAGAAGGACGGGAAGTGGCCGCCAGGGTAGACACGCTGAATTTAAGCGTGGATGTTAATTTTAGAATACTGGAGAAAAAGCGAACACAGAAAACTGAGAGCTGACAGTTTAAAAGCCTCCCTGTCATCGACTCCTTGTGTTATTAAGAGTTGATCAGGGTGTTCAGATGCCGTCCCAGATCCAGGCGCTTGAACTGGGCCGCAAGACGAACCCCAATCGTTTCGCCAATGAAGGCTTTGAAATGCGCTTCAGAATCGAACTCCATCGCATCGATCATGTTTTTCAGGTACAGCCCGTCTTCGGTATTACCTTCCATACTCAGTTGGCGGGCGAAGAACAGGGTATCCGGATCCTCATTGCGGGTGGCAAGTAGCAGGAAGTGATTCAGTTTGCCGCTGATGTGTATTTCCGGATCGCTCTGCAAGTGATCAGGCAGGAAGCGGCCATCCTGAATACGGAAACGCCAGGTATTGCCAGTATCGGTAATCGTCAGCCAGAGTCGTTTTCCCTGCAATTGATCCAGTCGGGAACTAAAACTTTGTCCCTTCATAAGATGATTGAAACTGTGGCTGAGCAGTCGCGAATGAATAGCATCCGGGATACCGCGCAGGGCAAATTTTAATGGCCAGAGAGGAAGTTTCATAGCGTACTAACCGTCAGTAAAATAAACAGACACCTACCCTAAGGCAGAGATGAGCCCAATTAAGTGATCCGGGTCAACATTTATATTTTAGCATGGATTAATGCTATTTTTTTACAGCCGTCCTACAATCGGGATAATCACTCGGAATATTCTATATTTTCAGTGACATACGCACCAGTTCCGCGAGCGAGGCAGCCTGCATTTTTTCCATTACGCGTGAGCGGTGTACTTCAACGGTCTTGATGCTGATATTCAGGTTGGCGGCAATCTGTTTATTTGACAGACCGAGTACGATCTTGTCCATCACCTCTTTTTCCCGTGAAGTCAGCGTTTCGAATCGATCACAGAGCATTTGGTGAAGGGAGCGTTGCGCCTGCTGGTTTCTGCAATACTGTATTGCCATGTGGATACTGTCGAGAATGATTTTATCGTCGAAGGGTTTTTCGACAAAATCAAAAATACCATCCTTTAATGCTTTTACGGCCATTGATATATCGCCATGACCGGTGATGATGATTACGGGCAAATGGAAATCCATCTGTGATAGCCTCTGGTATAGCGCCAGACCAGACATGCCGGGCATACGAATATCGGCAATGATACAACCCAGTTCATGGCTCGGGATATTCTCGATAAAAGACTCGGCATTTTCAAATGCAATAGTATCGTAGCCGCTGGATGTGAGCAGCCAGGTGAGTGAATCCCGCATGCCCTTGTCATCATCGATGATATAGATGCAGAAATCTTGCTTATCCATTCGGTTAATGATCCTTTCTTGTGGGCAGGGTGAATCTGAATGTGGCACCGGATTGATGTGAATTTGTCAGCAGTTCCAATTGGCCATCATAATTCTCGACAATGGTTTTGCAGATGGACAGGCCGAGCCCAAGACCTTTAGCTTTTGAGGTAAAGAAAGGATCAAACAAGCGATCCTGGATATCTCCGGCAACCCCGGGTCCGCTGTCACTGATGCTGATCTGGACAAAATTGTCAGCTTGGGTATGTGCATGGATACGAACTACCTGGTAGCGACTATTCGCCTGTTCCATGGATTCAATGGCGTTGAGAAGCAGGTTGGTAATGACCTGCTCTATCTGAATAGTGTCTGCCCAGACTCCGGGCAGAGTCGGTTCACACTCGATTTTAAATGTGAGCTTGCGGGAGCTGCTGGTGGCATGGATGAAGGCGATGACGCGCTTTATGAGCGCGGTGAGATCGATTTTCTGAATATGGACATCTTCTTTACGTACGAAGGCGCGCATGCGTTTGATAATCTCGGCAGCGCGTTCCGCCTGGGTGACAATCTGTTCAAAAAGTTTGCCGGTTTCTGATGTTGACAGGCTGGATTCAGACAGCCGATTTTTGCCGCCATTGGCATAGATTAAAATAGCACCCAGCGGTTGGTTGATCTCGTGAGCAATGCCCGATGCCATTTCACCCAGGGTGGCCATACGTGTGGAATGGGCCAGTTCAATCTGCTGCTGGCGCAGGTTGGCGTTGGTTTCAGCGAGGCGTTGCTGGGCTCGTGTCTGTTCAGTAATGTCCTGTAAAATTCCATAGACATATTCGGGTCGCCCTGTCTTGTCATAAATGATCTCGGCCTGGTGCCAGAGATGGTGCGTTGGCTCATCTTCTATGATCAGGCGGTGTCTGATATCAAATGTTGCATGTTCATATAGCGCGCTGTTCATTTTTTCCTGAAAGGCGATGCGATCCTGTGGGTGCACGCGTTCGAGTAAGCCCTGGAAACTACGATCTGCTTTATCTTCCCGGCAGCCCAGCATGCAGGCCATTTCGTCAGAGCAGTTGAATTCGTTGTTAATGATATTCCATTCCCAAAAGCCCAGTTTAGTCATCCGTTGCGCCTGACGCAGTTGCCGCCTGCTTTTATTGAGTGGTTTTCGGATAGCATGAGTGGAGGCCATAATGGGCTGCAGGCGAGCCAATGCGATCAATAGCAGCAGGGAGACACTAATAGCCAGGATCCCGGTAAATAATGCCGGGGAATAAACGGGATAACTACTGAGGTAAAGATAAAATTCACTTAGTCGGCGTACCAGCATGAGGGTGATAGCCAGTACCAGCAGCAACCATGGTGTACGCCAGCCAGTTATTCGCAGCAGATAGACGCTTTGAATGACGACTACTGCTTGCAATAAGATGGAGCTAATCAGTAGCGTGCCGTACAACATGGGGAGTTTGCCGGATCTCTTGTTTCAGTAGTTAGAGTAAGAAAATAACGCCGTTTACAAGCTGTTTCTTTACAAATAACATCATGACGTTATCAAATCGAGCATTAAAAATAAGAAAACATGCTTAAAATGGCTTATGTATAGCAGCATTTTTGAGAGGCTCAGATGCACTTGTAATAAAGATTCTGTGGGTGATTAGCCTGGGCGAAGAAAAACCAGCGCTCGGCAATCAGGCCGATATATTGAATCAGAAAGGCCAGGATAAGTATGTTGCCGTTGGCTTGTTCGATGCCGAACCAGAGGAATACCAGGGGTAGAAAAAAAGTTAACAGTATAAAAATCCATTTAATAGATTTCATAAACAGTCGGGTTTGATGATGGAAAAAATCACGGGTATTGACCGAGCCACCCATGAAGCCCATGGATTTCTGCTGGATTTGGTTATGCCGTACACCGATAGCCGTTTGTATGCTGGACTTGTATTTGATTCGGGCGTTGCGTAGCAGAGCCGCACTCCGGGTGAGCAGGGCGGCAATCGTGATAATGGTAGCCCAGATGCCATAAAATTTTACCAGCCCCGGTGCGTTATAAAAAGAAAAAGCGGTAGCCAGTACAAATCCAGAGGCCGTGCCCAGCAGCAGATAGTTGATTACGGTGAGCGGGCTGGACCATTCCTGCAGAAATTTGATAGCAGCGTAAATCATGCCGGTGCAGAGAAACAGTGCAAAGGTGGCAATGACGCCCAGCCCTCCAATGATCAGAGTCAGTTGCAGATGGGCTCCCGTCCTGCTGGTGAAGAGCATGGTATCCCAGCCGAAGTAGTGCATCAGGCTATAGATAAATATCAGAAACATGACAAGAGGAAGAACGATGACCTCACGTGACAGCCATGATGTGCGCCATCTGGCAGCTGAACGCCAGGCGCGTTCCGGGTGTCCCAGATGAAAGAGCGAGGCAATCAAACCGGCGAATAGAAAAATCAGTGCCAATATCGAACCTATAGCATAAAACTGGATACTGTCTTCGGCTGGCAAAAGCTCGACGGCGGAATAACTCTGCCCGGTAAAAATAGCTAGAAACAAACCCTGACCAACACCGATCAGGGTGGTCAGGAAAATAACTGAAAATGCAGGTTGCATGTTTTCTCCAGTAGCTAGTTATTAGTGAATAACCCAACAATCGGGCTTGAATTTTTTGAAAATGTCGGGCTTCACCTTTCAGGCTCAGCCCAACCTACATTTTATTAAATTACCAGCTGGTAGAATCATCTAATGTTGGTGCATCGATCGGCTCAGCATGATCTCGCTGTTCCTTCTTCAGTGGATTATCTGCGCGCAGCAGTTCATCCTTATGAATATGTTTGCGTGTTTTGCGTCGTGGCAAGTAATGATTCGAGGGCCGGGTACCCCATTCGGGCATCAACGTATAACCACCCTCTTCGCGGATGGCGATGGAAACGTCCGATTGAGGGTCATGTACATCGCCAAACAGACGTGCGCTGGTGGGGCAGGCCATGACGCAGGCGGGTTTGCGCTCTGCTTCCGGCAGGGACTCATCGTAAATACGATCTACGCACAGGGTACATTTTTTCATAACCTTTTCGTGTTCATCAATCTCACGCGCACCATAGGGACAGGCCCATGAACAGTAACGGCAGCCGATGCACTTGTCATAGTCCACCAATACGATGCCGTCATTTTCACGCTTATAACTGGCACCGGTAGGGCATACCGGCACACAGGGGGGATCTTCGCAGTGCAAACAACTTTTCGGGAAGTGAACCGTTTCTGTATAGGGAAATTCACCGACTTCATAAGTTTGTACACGGTTGAAAAATGTTCCTGTCGGATTCTGGCCATAAGGGTTATCGTCGCACATAGTTCCGGCTGCGCCGGAGGTGTTCCATTCCTTGCAGGAGGTTACGCAGGCGTGACAGCCTACGCAGACGTTGAGATCGATTACTAATGCCAGTTGTGTCATTAAATATTGCTCACTTTTGTAAAATCACTCTGCTTCCCACGCAGGAGCGCGGGAAGCAGAAATGTTTCCTATTCAGGGTTCCGGTTTCTTTCTGAATTTACCCGCAAAGTAGGCTTGCCATTTGCGTCGTATACCCGTGCCGGGCAGAGCCGGCATGGGTGTAAATTGTGGTGAGCTGACTTGCTCATCGGCATCGTCGGCTTTGTATACGCGTACACGCACGTCATACCAGCCGGCCTGTCCCGAGATCGGGTCGGAGTTCGACAGATGATCGCCATCTTCATTTGCCGGGAGTTCTTCTGAAATAAGATGATTGAGCAGGAAGCCCTGCCGTGATTCATTGGCATTCTTGTCCAGGCCCCAGGCCCCGCTGGCCTTGCCGATAGAATTCCAGGTCCAGACAGTGCCGGGTTCGACCGCTTCGCTGAAACGGCACATGCAGCGCACTTTGCCGTGCATGGATTCCACCCAGATCCAGTCGCCATCACCAAAGCCGTGTTTCTGTCCCAGCGAGGGATGCAGATAAAGAAAATTATAGGTGTGAATCTGGCGCAGCCAGGCGTTCTGCGAATCCCATGAATGGTACATCGCCATAGGCCGTTGGGTCAGCGCATTGAGCGGGTATTTATGTGTGTCTGTGAGCTGGCCTTCCAGTGTTTCGGAATAAAATGGTAGTGGATCGAAATGAGTTTCGATACGTTTTCTCAAATGTTCTGGCGGCTGTTTGCCCGCGCGTTTGCCCTGTGCGGCAAGACGAAATTTTTGTAACACTTCCGAATAAATATGAATATTGATCGGCTCTTCATAACGGGTCAGACGATGTGCCTGGGCCCATTTTAAATAGCCACGGTTCCAGTTACGCATGTACTGATAAGACTTGGGCAACTCATAATGAAACACACAGTTGTTTTTTTCATACATTTCCCACTGCTTTGGGTTGGGCTCGCCCATCATGAATTTCTCACCGCCCTTGCCGCGCCAGCCCGCGAGGAAGCCGATGCCGGAACCGGGTTCGGTTTCAAAGTGGGTGATAAAATCCGGATAGTCACGGTATTTTCGTTCGCCTTTGTTATTTATAAAGGCGGGTAGCTTCAACCGCGTACCCAGCTCAATCAGGACTTCCTGGAAGGGTTTGCACTGACCAGTGGGCGGCACAACGGGGATACGCACTGAATCGACCGGGCCATCAAACTCGGAAATGGGGCGATCGAGCATGGACATGACATCATGTCGTTCAAGGTAGGTCGTATCGGGCAGAACCAGATCGGCAAAGGCCACCATTTCTGACTGAAAGGCATCGGAAACAATAATAAACGGGATTTTATATTCGCCATCCTCGTTCTTGTCGTTGAGCATGTTGCGAACTTCATCGGTATTCATGGTGGAATTCCAGGCCATGTTTGACATGAAGATCATCAGCGTATCGATAGAATAGGGATCGCCACGATGGGCGTTGGTAATCACGTTGTGCATCAGGCCGTGAGCCGACAGGGGATACTCCCAGGAAAATGCTTTGTCGATGCGAACCGGTTTGTTGTTTTCATCGACAAACAGATCATTCGGATCGGCCGGCCAGCCCAGTGGCATGCCATTCAACGGTGTATTGGGTTGTACGTCGTCCGGTCCTTTCGGGGGTTTGGCGCAGGGTGGGATCGGACGCGGGAAAGGAGCCTTATGGCGGAAGCCACCGGGACGATCAATCGTCCCGAGCAGAGTCATCAGAATCGACATGGCGCGAATGGTCTGGAATCCGTTGGAGTGCGCGGCCAGGCCGCGCATGGCGTGGAAGGCGACCGGGTTGCCGGTTACGGTGTCATGCTCGTTGCCCCAGACGTCGGTCCAGGCAATAGGCAGCTCGATTTTTTCATCGCGGGCGGTGATGCCCATTTCATAGGCCAGTCGCTTGATGGTTTTACTGGGGATGCCGGTAATGGTGGCAGCCCATTCAGGGGTGTATTTTTCCACCCGCTCTTTGAGCAACTGGAACGAGGGTTTGACCGGGGTGCCGTCTTCCAGCTTGAATTCACCCAGCAAATAAGGATCGGCCTTTTCGGTCAGGGTGTTGACCGGGGTGTCACTATTCCTGTCCCACCAGAGTTTGTTCTGGGGATCGTAACAGCCTTCCTCGACTTCCATTTCCTTGATGCGCACGAACATGCCGAAGTCATTACTGGCTTCATCCAGATTGATCAGTTCGGCGGCATTGGTGTATTGCACCAGAAAGTCGCGGTCGTACAGACCCTGAGCGATAAGCTCACGAATAATGGCGAGAAACAGAGCGTTGTCGGTGCCGGGTTTGATCGGCACCCATTCATCCGCAATAGCGGAGTAGCCAGTGCGTACCGGATTAATAGATACAAAGCGGCCGCCGTTGCGCTTGAACTGGGACAGCGCGACTTTCATTGGATTAGAGTGATGATCTTCGGCGGTGCCGATCATAATGAAGAGTTTGGCACGTTCCAGATCCGGGCCGCCGAATTCCCAGAAGGAGCCGCCGATGGTATAGATCATGCCAGTGGCCATATTGACCGAGCAGAAACCGCCGTGGGCGGCGTAATTGGGGGTGCCAAACTGTTTGGCGAACAGACCTGTCAGCGCCTGCATCTGGTCGCGGCCTGTGAAGAGGGCGAATTTTTTGGGATCGGTCTCGCGGATGTGCGCTAGCCGCTCGCTCATGATCTGGAATGCCTCATCCCAGGAAATTTCCTCAAACTGTGCATCCCCCCGGTCGGCTCCGGCTTTGCGGCGCAGAGGTTTGGTCAGGCGCGCGGGGGAATACTGTTTCATGATCCCGGACGCGCCTTTGGCGCAGATCACACCTTTATTTAACGGGTGATCGGGGTTGCCCTGAATATAGCGTATTTCGCCGTTACGCAGGGTCACGCGAATACCGCAACGGCAGGCGCACATGTAACAGGTGGTATTTTTTACTTCAATCCGACCGTCACCCTCGGTAACCGTGGTTTGTTGAACAGACATAGTGCGAACCTTAAAATTATAGCCTCAAACTATTCATGGATTTTGCGTGATCTAAGAGAGGCGGCATTATTATATGAGCCCAATTCCCTTGTTGGCTAATCAGGATTATCAGGATGATAATAAAATACTTATATGGCGGTGACTATATCTGTATTTGGGTATGTTTGTCCGGTACATGCCCGGCGCGGTATTGAGTATAGCACGGGGATATTTTTTGTAAGCAGGTGCGCGTGATTGAAGTCTGTCGGGTAGCGTTAAAGAATAAAAGATGTTTATGAAGCAGGGTGCAGGCTGGCGTAATGCTTGAGTGCGACAAAGGGTTATTCGATATGAAAATAAATTCAGTTTATACAGAACAAGATAAATATGAATTGAGTTTTTGCGGCTAATAGTTCAATGTAGCCCCCGCTATTATTCTGCTCTGGCAGGTTATTTATCGCACTGTTCATATTCAGTCGAGACTAGCAAAATAGCGGATTTATGCAGATATTCAGAGACTTTTGTCTCAAACACAGAAGTCTTGTGCGGGCGAAGGGGAAGGAACAGCAAGTCGGTTCATCCCCTTAACTTCAATAATCGACATCCGAGAGGAGTAGGGTCGATGGCGGATATTATCGCTACCAATGAAACAATCCTTGTCGTAGGCGGGGGTATTAGTGGGATGACAGCAGCACTTGAGGCTGCCGAGTATGGTAAACAGGTCATTCTTGTTGAAAAAGATCCAGGTGTCGGTGGACGGGTAAGTAAACTTTATAAATACTTCCCCAAACTCTGTCATCCAACCTGTGGCCAGGAAATCAATCAGCGCCGCATCAAGATGAATCCGAATGTTCGTTTGATGACGATGACTGAGGTCGCCGAGGTATCCGGTGAAGAAGGAAATTATGCCGTTACCCTGAAAACACGGCCACGTTATGTCAATGCTAATTGCACCGCATGTGGCGATTGTGCCAATGTGGTGGAAGCCGAGTTTGACGACGAAATGAATTACGGTCTAGGCAAGCGTAAGGGTGCTTACCTGCCTAGCCGTATGAGCTACCCCCAGCAGTATGTTCTGGACCCGCGGATCATCGGGACTCCCGATGCGAGCAACGCCAGGGACGCTTGCAAATACGGTGCGATTGATCTGGATATGCAGGAAGAGTCCAGCACTATCACCGTGGGTGCCATCATCTGGGCTACCGGCTGGCAGCCTTATGATGCTAACAAGATTCAGCCCTATGGCTATGATCGCTTTGATAACGTCATTACCAGTGTCGAGTTCGAACGCCTGTTGGATCCGCATGGTCCGACCGCAGGCAAACTGCTGCGCCCATCGGATGGTAAAGAGGCAAAGGATATTGCTTTCATCCAGTGCGCCGGTTCGCGTGATCGCAACCACCTCAAGCACTGTTCGCGCATTTGTTGCATGGCTTCACTAAAACAGACTACCTATGTACGTGAGCGTTACGGCGATGATGGAAAGTCGACGGTTTATTATATTGATATACGTGCGATTGACCGGATTGATAACTTCTTCCAGAAGGTCAAGGAAGATGAAACCGTGACCTTTATCAAGTCCAAGGTTGCCAGTATTGTCGAAGATAAGGAAACGAAAAATCCGATTCTGCATGGCGTTAATACCGAAGGTTATGAGCGCTATGCAACTGCACATGATCTGGTCGTGCTGGCCGTGGGTATGCAGCCCAGTGTGTCTGTAGATGACTTGCCCATGAATGTGGTTGTTAATGAACACGGTTTCATTGAAGAAAATGAATCCAACGGCGGGATTTTTGCAGCCGGTTGTTCAGCCGATGCGCTGGATGTCAACCGCGCAGTTCAAAGTGCCACCGCCAGCGCCTTACGCGCTATTCAGGTGGTCAATCGCGTCGCCGGTACGGAGGGTTAAGCAGTGGCTGATGAAATGAAAATAGGTGCTTATATCTGTAAAGGTTGCGGCATTGGGGACAGACTCGATAGCGCACAGATGATGCAGGTGGCAACACGCGATGCCAAGGCAGCAATCGCAAAGGAACATGAATTCCTCTGTAATGCCGAAGGCATTAAGATGATTCAGGATGACATCGACAATGAAGGCGTGAATCGGGTGGCGATTATCGCCTGCTCGCGTCGCGCCAAAGTCGAGGCATTCAACTTTCAAAATGTTGCCATCACGCGTGGCAATATTCGCGAAGGTGTAATCTGGGTACGCCCCGATACGGATGAGGCGCAAGAAACCACGCAGGACATGGCCGACGACTATGTCCGCATGGCCGTCATGGAAGCCAAGTTCTGCACGCCGCCGAAGGGCAATGAAGAAACCTCCTATAATCGCCATATTCTGGTCGTGGGTGGCGGTGTAACCGGCATGACTGCCGCCGTCGAAGTGGCCAAGGCGGGTTATCCGGCGACTATTGTCGAGAGAACCGGAGCCTTAGGCGGTGCGGCAGCAAAATCCTGGAAGCGTATTCCGCAGAAATCACCCTATGCCGATCCGGAAGATACCGGCGTGCTTGAGCTGATTAAATATATTGAAGACAGTGACAGGATCACGGTGCATCTGAATTCCACGCTGACTAAAACATCGGGTGCGCCCGGTCGTTTCTCAGCCGATATCACCACCGAAAGTGGTTCAACTACCACCGATAATTTCGGCGCGATTGTTCAGGCTTCCGGTTACAGTGAATATGATGCCAACCAGTTACCTGAATTAGGTTACGGCAAGTCTGATAATGTTGTGACTCAGGCAGAGCTGGATGCCATGGCACTGCAAGCCGATGGTGGTTCAATCAAGACTAAAGACGGTAAAGAAGTTAAGAGTGTGGCCTTTGTTCAGTGCGCCGGTCAGCGCAGCGACAAGGAAGGCCATCTGAATTACTGTTCCGGTCACTGCTGCTCGACTTCGGTTAAACAGGCCATGTACTTCAAGGATCAGAACCCGGCCATTAACACCAATGTTATTTATACCGATTTACGTATGCCGGGTGCCGGGGGTGAAGACTTCTATCGCAACGGTCAGCGCAAGGGTGTCACCTTTACTAAAGGCTGCGTCACTGATGTGACGACCGCTGGCAGCGAGCTGGAAGTGAAGTTCAAGGATCTAATCCTGAATGAAGATACCAGCGAAAAAGTCGATCTGGTGGTACTGGCTACCGGGCAGGTTTCAAATGCCGGCCTGGATATTGACGAAATCAGTCAGGATGAACCGGGTGAATGGAAAACCAATCCTGAGTCTATACTTAACCTGGACTATCGTCAGGGAAAGGATATTCCCCAGCTGACCATGGGTTTCAATGATTCCCATTTCATCTGTTTCCCTTACGAAACCCGCCGTACCGGTATTTATACTGCCGGGCCGGTCCGTCGTCCGATGGACATGCAGCAGGCCATGGAAGATGCTACGGGTGCCGCCATGAAAGCCATTCAGTCGGTTGAGAATGCAGGCAAGGGTCGCGCTGCGCACCCACGCGCGGGTGATCTCAGCTATCCGCAGTTCCGCCGTGAAGGGTGTACCCAGTGCAAACGCTGTACAGTGGAATGTCCCTTCGGTGCTATTGATGAAGATGAAAAACGCTTCCCCGTATTTAATGAAGCGCGCTGCCGCCGTTGCGGTACCTGCATGGGAGCCTGTCCGGTACGTGTAATTTCTTTCGAGAACTACTCGGTGGACTCCGTTGGTCAGCAGATCAAGAATGTTGATATGCCGGATGAGTTTGATGAAAAGCCGCGTATTCTGGCGTTAGCCTGTGAGAATGATGCCTACCCTGCTCTCGATATGGCCGCCATGAACCGGATTGAATACAGTGCTTTCGTGCGTGTAGTGCCGGTTCGCTGTCTGGGTTCGGTCAACCTTATCTGGATCACCGATGCGCTTAACAGCGGTTATGACGGTGCCGTGCTGATGGGCTGCAAGAAGGGTGAGAACTATCAGTGTCACTTTGTTAAGGGCTCTGAAATGGCCAGTGTTCGTATGAGTAAGGTGGATGACACCCTGCGAACACTGAGTCTGGAACCCGAACGTGTAACCACCCATGAAGTTGCGATTACCGATATCGAACGCGCTCCCCAAATCATCAATGAGATGGCGGAAACGATTGAGAAAATCGGCATGAGCCCATTCAAGTTCTAGGAGCAGGCATATGAGCAACCTGAATCAAAACATGGTAAAAAAATACCGTAACGATTTCCTGAACGAAGTTCGGGCTAATGTGGAAGAAGGCGAATGGGTCAACATGTGCATGCAGTGTGGCGTATGTGCGGGTTCCTGTCCGCTGGGTCCTTACTGGGAGCATCCACCACAGGAAATTTTCATGATGATCCGCGCTGGCAAGCGTGAAGAAGTACTGACCTCCACGTCGATGTGGATGTGTACTTCCTGCTATAACTGTATAGCCCGCTGTCCGCGTGAACTGCCCATCACCCATATCATGCATGGTCTGGCACATTATGCCGATCGTCTGGGACTGGCACCGAAAAACCAGCCAACGCGTAAGTTCGCCAACAAGTTCTGGAATAACTTGACCAAAAAAGGCCGGGTTAACGAACTCAAGCTGGGGCTGGCACTGTACTTCATGAATGGCCTCATCGAGGGCATCAAGGTGGCGATGGCCAATCAGAAACTGGGTCTGAACATGATCAAGACTAAACGCATGAACCCGATGGAAATCCTCGGTGGGCATGGCATCAAGGATACCAGCGGTCTACATGCCATTTTGAAAAAGGCGCGTGAAATCGAACTGGCAAAAGCCGAAGAATTTAAAGGCTAGGAGTAAACGAGATGGCGACAAAAGAATATTCCTTTTACCCCGGCTGCTCTTCACAGAAAGGCGCTTCGGGATCTAATTACCAGGCGTCCGTGGATGCCATGTGCGACGTGCTTGATATCAAACTGAATGATATTCCGGACTGGAACTGCTGTTCAGCATCTATTGGCTACGCGGGTGGTGGCGAGTTGCCGCGTTTAGCTTTGTCTGCACGTAATCTGGCGCTGTCTGAGCAGGCCAACCCGGATCAGGACGTGGTCGCAACCTGTGCCGCCTGCTGGTTGGCAACACGCGAAACGAAAGAACGGTTGCTGGACAGCGATAGTCTGATGAAAGAAACCAATGAAGCGCTGGCAGCGGGTGGACTCAAGGTGGAGGCCAGCCAGAAAGTTCGTCACATGGTTGAAGTGCTGATTGAAGACTTTGGCTATGATGGTTTGGCTCAGCATGTTAAAAAACCGCTGGAAGGTATCAAGATTGCTGGTTATGTTGGCTGTCAGACCAATCGTCCTTTTGGTATTGAAGGTGAATCATTTGAAAATCCGAAATACCTGGATAAGCTGATTGAAACCATGGGTGCCGAGCCAGTAGAGAACTACGATAAAAAAGCATCCTGTTGCGGTGGCGCGTTGATATTTTCTGAACCGGAAAAAAGCCAGGCACTGATCAAGGATATCATCGAGGCAGCTTATGATGGTGGTGCGGAAATGATCGTGACCCCCTGCCCTGTCTGCCAGATGAATGTAGAAGTCTACCAGGATCAGATCAACGCCAAGTACAAGACCAAGTTCGATATGCCGGTCGTGTATTATAGCCAGCTGATGAGCGTAGCCTATGGCAAGAATGTGCAGGACTCCGGCCTCAATGGTCAGGTTATCCGCGCTAAAAAGCTGGAAGACATTGCCGGCAAATAAAGGGTGCACAGGCTGTTTAAAAAAGCCTTCCCTGTTCGCAGGGCGGGCTTTTTTATGGGGTAAACAAGAAGGTATAAATAAGGTTTCCGAATGCCTTTCCCGTTAAAACCGTTCGCCCTGAGCTTGTCGAAGTAGCATGAATGTAAAGCCCGGTAGTAAACAGGAATGCGGAAAGCCCGTTTAGCATTCCCGTGCGCGAACAGGTTCAGGAAGTAGAGAAGGTAAATCGTGGTCGATTTTTTCCCCCTGTATAAGTTGTTCATAGAGCTGACTGCTTTTGCGGGCAAAAACAGGTGCACTCCAGTGCTGTATATAGTGACTGGCCTGATGCCGAAGAATGTTTTGCAGGTGGTTGTCATGTAAAAATTTAATGACTTTACCGGAAAAATCGTCAACGTCCTCATCGGCGATGAGACAGCCGCCTTCCTGGCCATCCAGTACATCAAGGGTTCCCATCACCGCTGTGGAAATAACCGGCAAGCCACAGGCTAGAGCCTCAAGCAATACCAGTCCCTGGGTTTCGGTGCGTGAGGCGAAGACAAAGGCCTGGCCTGCCCGATAACAGTCCAGCAATGCCTGTTCTCGCGACATATAGCCGACAAACATTATATTGTCTGTGAGGTTCAATTTACGTGTATATTTTTGCAGACTTTTTCGTGCCGGGCCTTCTCCAGCAATAATCAACAGTATATCCGGAATTTGCAGCTTTACCGAAACCAGCATATTGAGCAGGAAATGAATGTTTTTTTCCAGTGCGACCCGACCTATATAAATTAATAGTGGTCGGCTTTCAGCGATTCCATGGGCTTTGCGAAAGCGTGAGCCATCACCACCCTCAAATTCATTCATTCGCAGACCGGTCGGTATGATATTGATCGCCGTATTCACACCATAGTTTCCCAGCACTTTCTTCATGGCGGTTGACGGTACAATCACCGCATCGAGTTGATCGCATTGGCGGACAGAAAATCGCTGTGACAGGCTGCGAAGAATACGTTTGGGCACAAGGGGAATATAGTGGTGAAAATATTCTTCGAAGAAGGTGTGATAGGTCTCAACACAGGGCACGTTCAGCATGCTGGATAATTTTACACCAAAGCGGTGTGCCATAAAGGGCGTTTGTATGTGAATAATGTCGATTCCGCAGGGCTGCAATATGCCAAGTAATTTTCGGAAGCAACTGGTTTTTATCAGACGATCTTCCGGGTCAAAAATAACATGTCGTGCAGGAAGTCGAATGATGGAACATCCGGCATCATATTCAAGCTGCATGTTATCGGTATAATCGGGACAAACCAGCGTGACTTTATTTCCCAGTTTTTGATGTTCAGTGATGAAGATTTTTATCGAAGTGGATACGCCATTTACTCTTGGAAAGTAAACATCGCTGATCATTAAAATATGCAAAAATAATACCTCATAAAATGGTTGTAGATCCAAACAGAGAGAGCAGGTAACCAAGGGCCGCACCCGCCAGGACATCGGTTGGGTAATGCAATCCCAGCGCCACGCGCGAGAGTGCGATCAGCAAACTGGCAGGTATCAGGAACCAGGCAGTTTGAGGGTAATACTGGATGCAGATTAGGCTGAATGAAAATGCATGCAGCGTGTGGCCGGAGGGAAAGCTGTATTTATCAAGTGGCGCTGTCCCGAGTTTGATGTCTTTTAGTACCGAGTAGGGGCGTGGACGTTCTGTGTGCCTCTTTATAATCTTGTAAACGATAAGACCCAGTATTCCGGTTATCGCCATGCGCAATGATACCGCAATAGCATCGTAGCCGTAGACGAGAGGTAAAACCAAAGTCAGGGCATACCATAAAATCCCATCCCCAAGGTGACTGATGGCGCTGAAAAACATCTTCAACCATTTTCTGCGGCAGACCCGGTTGACCCGTGTGCAGATGCTGGATTCAAATTCTATGGCGCGTTGCAATAACAGACTGTCGCGGACACTATTCATAAGCCACCTCCGATATATAAAGTATCGGCAGCCCATGTGACAGTATGGTTTAAATTAAATGAAGAATTTATGACAGTCTAAATGAAGGGTTTAGCCGTGGAGCATTCATATAACGGCTTGAGAATGTTTAAATAACCGCCGCTAGAATACTCTCGAAAAGACTGATATGTTCCGGCCAGTCGATAGTCTCCGCACGTTGGCGTGCACCGATCCGGACACGTTCCCGTTCTTCTTTTGCCGCTACCAGCAGCTTAACACCTGCCTTGATATAGGCGCAGCTATCGCCCACTGGAACGACATGGCCATTGCTGCCGTTGCTGATATGCATTTTTGCAGCGGCATAATCATAGGCCAGAACTGCCAGCCCACTGGCCATAGCTTCGAGAGTGACGTTGCCAAAGGTCTCCGTTTCACTGGGAAACAGAAAAATATCCGCCGATGCGTAATAACGGGCCAGAGCTTTACCTCGATGAATACCGCAGAAAATAATATCCGGATTTTTCCTGCGCAACTCATTATATAGTGGGCCGTCACCGATAATGATGAATTTCAGGTCCTCATTCTGATTGAGCATTTGCCGGTAGGCTTCGATTGCCAGATTAATATTTTTTTCATGCGCGAGACGGCCAACATAGAGCAGAGCCGTTCCAGTATCATCGATACCCCAGTCGTGTCTAATTTTACTGCAACGTCTCTGTGGGCTGAATAGAGTACAATCCACGCCACGGCTGAATATACGCACATCGCGGATACCCATGACTTGCAGTTCGTCTGCCAGCTTCCGGTTTGGTGCCAGGGTGAGGGCGGTGCGGTTGTGAAAATTTTTCAGGTAACGAACGATTAGTGATTTGAACAAGCCTAGGTGGTAGTGTGAGGTATAAGCGTGAAAATTGGTGTGAAAACCGCTGATAACAGGTATTTTCAGGCTTTCGGCCGCTGCGATGGTGCGGTGTCCCAAAGGCCCTTCAGTTGCGATGTAAATAACATCGGGCCGATCATTTTTCCATATCTGAATCAGTCGCCATTTTGCGATGAAACCCATGCGCAGACCGGGATAACCCGGAATCCCCAGACTTTTTACCAGCCACACCTCCGGACTATTACAACAGCCGGGGCGATCATATTTGTCCTGTTTGGGACGTATAAGGCTGACACGATGCTTTTTTTCCAGCAATCCTGTTACCAGACGTGCCAGGGTCATGGCCACCCCGTTAACCTCAGGTGAGTAAGTTTCAGTAATAATACAGATATGCAATCGACCGATCCTGCTGTTGTTGATCATGTCCGCATAGTGAGGTGGCTGGATGAAACATAAATGACATTTGCATGACGGTCTGATGACCGATGTCATCCTGATTCGTGACTGATGGATCTCAATATGGTCGGGAAAATAGCACTGAAAATTATTACAGGTTTAGCCATGCAATGAGCAGTTTTGCTGGAATATGTGATTGATATCTCGCGTCCACCTAAAATAACACATTAATATTATGTTAATGCAGCCGATAGTATTGGTTATGGCACTAATGGCCGATTTGGTTTTTTAAGGATTTTTTGCGGCCTGAAACAGGAAAAGTCCGTTAAGGTTACGAGTAACGTATTGTTTTAAATGATATCTCATGGAGATTAAGGTGTTGGTTATGGGGCAAAATAAAGCGTATTTTTCATTCTTTGCTATTGCGATCTGTTTCGTGATGTCGGTTTCATCGGGACATGCCCGCTCGGATGAATTGCACTGGGCAGGTTGCGGAATTACCAAAAAGGCATTTATGCTCGAACTGGCTAAAGCATATACAAAAAAAACGGGTATTAAGGTCAATATACAAGGAGGTGGGGCAACGCGCGGAATACGTGATGCGGCCAGCGGCAAAATTGATATAGGTGGAGCTTGCCGGGTTGCCATTAAAGGCAACAAGCTGGAGTCGAAAGCTTATGAGATCCCGGTTGCATGGGATGCTCTGGTAGTGATAGTCAATAAAAACAATCCTGTTACGGGTATCAGTTTTCAACAACTACAGGGTCTTTATCTGGGCAAAATTAAAAACTGGAAGGTGCTGGGCGGGGCGGATGCGCCGATTGATCTGTATGTCCGCAGAGGCAAAATTTCAGGTGTTGGGCGAACATTGCGTGAATTGGTATTTGCTAACTTTAAGCAGAAATTTGTTTCCACTCATATAATGAAATCATCGGGTCCATTAGAGAAGGGGATCATGAAAGATCCTGAAGGAGTCGGTGTAACAGGAATCAGCAGTGCCAAGCGGCGTGACGTGAAAATTCTGAAGCTGGATGGAAAATATCCGAGTTATGAAAATATTCGCAAAGGTGAGTATGTACTTTATCGTCCGCTTTACCTGGTTATTGCAAGAAATAACAGAGACAAAAAAGTGCATGATTTCATTAAATATGCCTTGAGTCTGGAAGGGCAGGATCTGATTCGTGCGCAGGGTACAGTGCCTTATTCGGAGGCCATGGCATTGGTGATGAAGCAGTTAGAACAATATCAACGTGCCAATCAGCGGGGTCTGTATCGATAAAGGGAAAACCACAGAAAAAAAGGAGAAGTCAAACGATTTCTCCTGTCAGCAGTCAGTCATCGATGTATTTCTCAAAAGGTTCCTGATCTTTTTCGCGGGAATAGGTGGCTTCAGCTTCCTGTCTGGCGTTGAGAATATCTGCACGTTCTTCCATACGTTCGTCGTATGCATTTTTTACCAGTGGAATCGTGTTTTCTCCGAACAGAACCTGTTTCAGCATGCGGTAGCCAAATTTTAGGCGTTCTACGTCATCCTTGTTGATTAGCGCAAACTCTTCATCGCTGAGATCATAGACTTTACGGAAGTTGGCGCTGTTGAGAAATTCGCGAAAACGATCAGAGTCATAATTGATCATGAAAAATAACTGGAAACTGGTAGGGCTGGGTTTGCCCACGGCCGGGCCAGACGATTTCTTTTTCAGAATGAGCTGATAAAAACTACGGTTGAGTTCATCAAACTCTTCAACCTTCTGCTCTTTGCGGTATTCAGCGACCGTCAGCTCACGATCTTCCTGGTGACCCATGCAGTGGTCTTCCTGTACATGCGCATAATGCTGCTCATCGTGGTATTCATCGGCCTTGCGTGAAGACATCAGGGCAATGGGGTAATAGCGGCAGGCTGAGGGACGATCTTCATAGACCGTACAACCTTTTTCCGGATCCATAAACAGGCAGACCGGATCGACATCGGTGGTACGCATTTTAACCCCGGGCATGCCGTGGGCATCTAACTCAAACGGTACGGTATGCTTCTTGAGAAATTCACTGGAAGTCATACCCAGGCGATTTTTCAGACGGATAATGTCATAGGGCGCGAGGGTGATGTCAGCCTGCTTACAGCAAGCATTGAAACATGAAATACCAGGATAGCAGTTGAAACAGAACTTGGTGTCCAGTTCGAGCTGGTTTGGCTGAACCGGACTGTTAAAGGGGATGTCTTCAAATCGATTGTCGCTCATGACCTTGCTCTACCTGTGGTAAATTGTGAGGATTTCCGCGAAATTACTTATGGGAACCGTGAATCATACCTTAAACAGGGACGAGTGACGAGTTACAGCCTTGTCCAATATGAAATGAGCCTGAACGCTGTGCGTGTTTCCAGCATAAAATGAGCCTGAAAGCCCTGAAATTGGTTAAAAGTCGTTCATCATTAC
>VAOX01030196.1_pt1 | contig 62783 bp, 52 predicted proteins | sample 3393891 | NCBI WGS metagenome assembly VAOX01 (sample SAMN08290429, study PRJNA428436) | hydrothermal vent metagenome | isolation source: Deep-sea hydrothermal vent chimney | place: Indian Ocean: Southwest Indian Ridge | depth 2822 m m
TAATCGTTGCATAAGTATTTGCACCATAGTCCCCCTCTCCCTCGGGGAGAGGGTTGGGGTGAGGGTATAAAATACATGCAAATACTTATGCAACGATTAATATCAGTAGGATTCTTCCCAGCTGATATAGTGCTCCAGATGCTCAATCTTCTCCTGTTGTTCCAGAATAATATCCTTGATTACATCACCCACGGCAATCAAACCCAGCACTTTTTTATTTTCAACCACGGGTAAATGGCGAATGTGGTGCTTGCTCATAATAGCAAGACAGACTTCAACATCCTCCTCGGGAAAGGTGTAGTAGACCTGACGGGTCATCAGTGCTTTCACCTTGGTTTCCCTTGCCGGCAGATCGTCGAGAATGATTTTCCGGGCGCAGTCACGTTCAGAAAGCATGCCGATCAGCTGTCCCTCCAGCAACACCGGCAGCGCACCAATACCTTTTTCCTGCATCAGTTGCATAGCATCAAACACGCTATCCTCGGGATGCGCATTCCAGACTTCATTACCTTTAATCTGCAGCAGTTTCCCAACATTAATCATGGCTTATCCTCTTCAAATAATCCTTCTTTACTCATAGCACATCCAGGCAGGGAAAACAGCCTAGTGACAGTTTTCAGCAGACAAATGGCGGCGATTCAAATTTTCAAGCGCAATATTGGCCTGTCTGAATCCGTTTGACCCGGATCGTAACCACCAGCGTGCGGCCTCACAATAACTTTGTTTGCCCGCCACACCATTGGCATACATGGCACCCAGATTATACTGCGCCAGAGCATCGCCCCTGGCAGCCGCTAACAGCCACCAGCGTTTGGCTTCCTTGAAATTGCGGTTCACGCCCTCGCCACCCGTGGCATAGATAATACCAAGATTATACTCAGAATCAGTATTGCCCTTCATACTGGCTGCCCGCCACCATTTAATGGCTTCGGGAATGTTTTGTTTAACTCCCAGTCCCCGTGCATAGGCCAGTCCAAGATTGTGCTGCGCCTCGCGGTTCCCTTGCTTGGCGGCACGCCGATACCAATAGAGTGCCTTATAATGATCATTGCTGGCGCTCTGATACAACATGCCAAGAAAATACTGTGCCTTGCTATTACCCTCTTCAGCCAGTGGTAACCAGATCCTTTCTGCGCGATAGAAATCCTTGTTTTTAAAGGCTCGCGCACCCTGAAGCAAAGCATGCCCGGCAAAAATCGCCCGCTGACCCACGCCAAGCAGGCTCGAATCCAGCATTTTACGGGATGTAGTACTGGTCATACTCAAGCCTGCCTGCGCTGAAGATACCAGCAAAGCCGCGCCGAACAGACTGGAGAGAATAAATAAGAAGAATGTCCTTTTCGCTTCAAAATGATGGTTAAATTGCAGGTTAAACCGTTCTAGTAACATGACATATCTCCAACAAAACCTGTGTACTACAGGTGTTCTATATGTTTTAACGTCTTGTCATCATGCGACTTTAGGTTTTTTCTTGCTCCTGCCGGCTTGATTTTTCAATATTTTCGACTAGCGTTCTAAGCACGAATGGCTCGATCCATGCGTGCTAATGCGGCATCCCAGCTTCCGCCTCTATTTTCACCCACGCTCATCAACTCCATGAGCCCATAAGATAATTGCCGGTTTTCAGACTTCATATCCATCAATTTTCTCAACATATACAAGTGCCCGCCTTTCTCAATGTCCAGTGTTTTACATAGCGCATACAATAACAGGGCCTGGCCGGAGCGGGGATTCGTCTCAATCAATGCCGTGACCTGTTCGAGCACAGTATCTGTCATGTTCTTGCCCAGCAAATTAACGGGAAATAAAAAAAGGGCAGGTGAACTTCACCTGCCCTTTTTTTTACCTTTTACTACTGTCATCGGGAACATATTATCCCCTCACAGTTTATTTGTAGAAGGAAATCATTTTCTCAAGCGTAACGGCTTTGATCTTGTCAGCGTTACCGGCTGAACCAAAGGCTTCAAAACGCGCCTTGCAGATTTCCATCATCCCCTTGGTCGCTTCCTTAAGGAATTTACGCGGATCAAAATTTGATGTATTTTCAGCCAGGTGCTTGCGTACAGAACCTGTGGAGGCCATACGCAGATCCGTGTCGATATTGACCTTACGCACACCATTTCGGATGCCTTCAACAATTTCTTCTACCGGCACACCATAGGTCTGACCCATGTCACCGCCGTAGGAATTGATAATTTTCAGCCATTCCTGGGGTACGGAAGAAGAACCGTGCATCACCAGATGCGTATTAGGAAGACGGGCATGAATTTCCTTGATACGGTCGATACGCAAGACCTCATCCGTGGGTTCCTTGGTAAATTTGTACGCACCGTGGGACGTGCCAATGGCGATGGCCAGGGCATCCACGCCGGTCTTATCAACGAAGTCAGCCGCTTCTTCCACGCCTGTCAGGAGCTGATCCATATCCAGTTTGCCTTCGGCACCATGACCATCTTCCTCACCCATTTCGCCGGTTTCCAGTGAACCCAGGCAACCCAGCTCGCCTTCAACAGAGACGCCACCGGCATGCGCCATTTTCACAACTTCTTTTGTGACTGCGACATTATATTCAAAGCTGGACGGTGTTTTCATATCGGCTTCCAACGAGCCATCCATCATCACCGAGCTGAAACCGGATTGAATGGAGCGCAGGCAAACGGCCGGTTCGGAACCGTGATCCTGATGCATAACAATCGGGATATGCGGATACATTTCAACCGCCGCACTGATCAGATGACGCAGGAAGGGTTCGCCCGCATAGGAACGCGCACCCGCCGAACCCTGCATGATAACCGGGCTGTTGGTGGCATCGGCAGCCTGCATGATGGCGTGAACCTGTTCCATATTATTAATATTGAATGCGGGCATGCCATAGTTGTTTTCTGCGGCATGATCCAGTAATTGACGCATCGAGATAAGGGCCATATTCGACCTCCTTTCAGAAGTTAGTTTTAAATTAAAGGGTAAAAAATCATACTAGTTAGTATCCATCCCAAACGAAGATATTTTTCTCACAAAGACACAAAGCCGCCCGGAAACAATTTTAATATTCTTTACCAGCAATACCTTAGTAACTTTTCGATCTTTGTCTCCTGGCAAAAATTATCCTTTATGTATAACCGAAAACTCGTTTATTGATACCAATTTATTCTGTTCCGCTATCCGGTTCAACCATTTCACCCACGCGGACAATCTTCATCGCATTGGTGCCGCCCATGACGCCCATCAAATCACCCTTGGTAATAATCACCAGATCACCATCGCGCACCGCGCCACGGCGTAATAATTCATCCACGGCTTCTTTGTTGATCTCGGCGTGATCTTTACTGGTCACCTCAAAACTGACCGGACAAACCCCACGATACATCGTGACTTTGCGGCGTGTTTCCACATGGCTGGTCAGGGCATAAATCGGGATTCTTGAGCTGATACGTGACATCCACAGCGTTGTAGAACCCGACTCGGTCAGAGCCGCTATCGCCTTCACATTCAAATGGTTGGCGGTATACATGGAGGCCATGGCAATAGCCTCATCCATGCGCTGAAAAGTGGTATCGATGCGATGATCCGAGTGGGTGGCAATGCGCTGTTTTTCCGCTTCGCGACAAACCCGATCCATGGCCGCAATCGCTTTGTCCGGATATCTGCCAGTTGCCGTTTCAGCAGAAAGCATAACTGCATCCGTACCATCCAGCACCGCATTGGCCACATCAAACACTTCCGCCCGGGTCGGAATGTGGCTGTGAATCATAGACTCCATCATCTGGGTGGCCGTGATCACTACCTTGTTCATGGTGCGTCCCAGGCTGATCAGGTGTTTCTGCACTGGCGGCAGAGCTGCATCGCCAATTTCCACGCCCAGATCACCTCGGGCAATCATGATAACGTCGCTGGCCTCGATAATTTCCTCGACATTTTCCAACGCATCAGCACGTTCAATTTTAGCCACGATACCGGCATGGCCACCCGCCGCCTGCATCAGTTCACGTGCGGTATGGATATCATCGGCGCAACGTGGAAAAGAGACGGCCAGATAATCCGCCTGCATTTTGGCGGCCAGTTTAATGTCTTCCTTGTCTTTCTCGGTCAGCGCCGCCGCTGAGAGACCTCCGCCCTGGCGGTTCAGGCCCTTGCGGTTGGAGAGTTCACCTCCGGCAATCACCTTGCAGTTGACCGTTGTACCTTCGACATTATCGACCCAGAGTACAATACCACCATCATCCAGCAGCAGGGTATCGCCCCGCTTGACATCATCGGGCAAGGCCTTATAGGAAATACCCACCCGCTCAACGGTGCCGGCTTTCGGATCCAGCGCGGTATCAAGCGTAAACGAAGCACCGTCCTCAAGTTCAACCTTGTCATTTTTAAAGCATTCGATGCGTATCTTTGGCCCCTGCAAATCACACAGAACCCCCACCTGGCGGCCATGGGCGCGAGCCCGGTTGCGTAACTGCTCTGCCCGTGCGATATGTTCTTCCGGTGTGCCGTGGGAAAAGTTTACCCGCACCACATCTACGCCTACCTCGATAATTTTGTCGAGCATTCTGGCATCGCTGGTTGCCGGACCCAATGTCGCTATAATTTTAGTTCTACGCATATAAGCTCGATGACGAACAACAAGAGTTAAAGGGCTGTTACCAACCTGGTTTTACTCGTTACTCGTCCCTGGTTCCTCGTTATTGTTCATTTAGCCCGCTGTTCAAGTATTTCGACGGCCGGTAGTTTCTTACCTTCAAGAAATTCCAGAAAGGCCCCGCCGCCAGTGGAAATATAGGATACCCGGTCGGCAATATTATATTTGTCCACGGCGGCCAGTGTATCCCCGCCACCGGCAATGGAAAAGGCATCGCTTTCTGCAATGGCCATGGCAATCGCCTTGGTGCCGTCACCAAACTGATCAAACTCGAACACGCCTACCGGGCCGTTCCAGACAATGGTGCCGGCTTTTTTCAGAACCTCGGCCAGGTCTTTGGCGGAATCCGGGCCAATATCAAAAATCATATCATCATCCATGACATCATTAACTTTCTTCAGCGTTGCTTCCGCCGTTTCAGAAAATTCCTTAGCGCAAACCACATCGGTGGGTACCGGAATATCACCACCTTTTTCCTGTGCCGCAGCTTTTAGTTTTTTCGCCGTTTCCACCAGATTCTCTTCGTACAAAGACTTGCCAATATTATGGCCTTCTGCAGCAATAAAGGTATTGGCAATACCGCCGCCGACGATCAGTTGATCAACTATTTGCGAGAGTGATTCCAGCACTGTCAGTTTGGTCGAAACCTTGGAGCCGCCGACAATAGCCACCATCGGTCGGGCCGGATTATCCAGTGCCTTGCCCAGCGCTTCCAGCTCCCCGGCCAGCAGTGGACCCGCCGCTGCGGTCGGTGAAAATTTGGCAACACCATACGTCGAAGCCTGGGCGCGATGGGCGGTACCAAAAGCGTCCATGACATAGATATCACATAAACCGGCGTATTGCTTTGCCAGTTCATCGTCATTTTTCTTTTCGCCCGTATTAAAGCGGCAGTTTTCCAGCATCACGACATCGCCATCATTCAGTTCGGGCGCTTGTTCAAGATAGTTCTTGATCAGCTTCACATCCTTGCCCAGCGCATCGCTCAGATAGTTGGCCACAGGTAACAGAGAAAACTCGTCAGCGGGTTGTCCCTCGGTGGGCCGTCCCAGATGGGACATCAGCATAACTTTGGCACCGGCCTTGATGCAATGCTCAATCGTCGGCAGAGACGCACGGATACGTTTGTCGCTGCTGACTTTGCCGTCTTTGATGGGAACATTGAGATCCTGGCGAATCAGCACACGCTTACCTGACAGATCAAGATCGGTCATTTTAATTACTGACATTAATAATACTCCAAATATTTACAAAAAATTTTGTTAAATCCATTTTTAACAAAAGTCTCTGGATGAAAAATCAGAAGAGGCGGGATGCGAGTAACAAAGCTGATGATCCTTGCGACTCGTATCTCGCCATTCGTTCCTTTTTATTTGGCTACGTGCTCGACAAAGCGCAGCATGTTACAGGTATAGCCATATTCATTATCGTACCAGGACACGACTTTGACGAAGGTGCTATCCAGGGCGATACCGGCACCGGCATCAAAGATAGACGAGGCGCTGAAACCACGAAAATCAGTTGAAACAACCTTGTCAGTGGTATACGCCAGCGTGCCTTTCATGGAACCTTCAGACGCTTCCTTCATGGCGGCGCAGATGTCCTCATAAGAGGCTTCTTTTTCCAGTTCAGCCGTCAGATCCACAACCGATACGTCTGATGTAGGAATGCGGAAAGCCATACCCGTCAGCTTGCCATTCAGTTCCGGCAAGACCACTCCCACCGCCTTGGCGGCACCGGTAGAAGACGGAATAATATTTTCCAGGATGCCACGACCGCCACGCCAGTCTTTCATGGACGGGCCATCAACGGTTTTCTGGGTCGCGGTTGCCGCATGCACGGTTGTCATCAGGCCACGCTTCAGACCCCAGTTGTCGTTCAATACCTTGGCGATAGGTGCCAGGCAGTTGGTGGTACAGGACGCGGCAGAAACAATCGCCTGACCCGCATAGCTTTCATGATTAACGCCATAAACGAACATTGGCGTACCATCTTTGGACGGTGCGCTCTGGACTACTTTCTTGGCACCGGCATCAATGTGTTTCTGACAACCTTCTTCAGTCAGGAAGAAACCGGTACAGTCAATAACGATATCGGCACCCACATCACCCCATTTCAGATCGGACGGATCACGCTCAGCCGTCAACCGAATTTTCCTGCCATCAACAATCATGGCACCCGCTTCTGAAGAAACCTCATGCGCAAAGCGACCATGCACAGAGTCATACTTCAACATATATGCCAGATAGTCTGCGTCAAGCAGATCATTGATGCCAACAATTTCGATGTCGTTAAAATCGTTATATACAGCACGAAATACCATCCGCCCAATACGGCCAAAACCATTAATACCAACTTTAATAGTCATATTGTTTTTCTCCCAATAATAAATTTATCTAAAATAACCCAATAATTAAATCTACTGCTTAGAGTATGCTTTCTACGGTCTTGACAACATTTTCAACCGTAAACCCGAATTCCTTGAACAGCTCACCGGCTGGCGCTGATTCACCGAAGTGATCAATACCAACTACCTTACCATTCAGACCCACGTACTTGTACCAGGCGCTGGTGCAAGCCGCTTCCACTGCAACCCGTGCACTGACACTGCTCGGCAGTACAGCTTCACGATAGGCATCGTCCTGCGCTTCAAATACATTCACAGATGGCATGGATACTACGCGAATTTTCTTGCCACTCATGGCCTCGGCTGCACCCATCGCTAGCGCAACTTCTGAGCCGGTTGCGATAATAATTGCATCCGGCGTACCCTCGCAGTCCTTGAGAACGTAAGCCCCCTTCGTAATATCGGCAATCTGTTCGGCACTGCGTGGTTGATGCGGCAACCCCTGGCGCGAGAAAATCAGGCTGCTTGGACCATCTTTCTTTTCAATCGCCTGCTTCCAGCAAACCGCGCTTTCAACGGCATCACAGGGACGCCAAACGCTCATATTGGGAATCATACGCAGGGTCGGAATCTGTTCAACCGGCTGATGAGTCGGGCCATCTTCGCCCAGACCGATGGAATCATGCGTATAAACAAAGATAACCCGCTGTTTCATCAGCGCGGCCATACGCAGGGCGTTGCGAGCATATTCCGAGAACATCAGGAAAGTCGCGCCAAAGGGTACAAAACCGCCGTGCAAAGCAATGCCGTTCATGATCGCGGACATGGCAAACTCACGCACGCCGTAATTAATATAATTAGCATCCGGCTTGTCGGCGCGCATGGGTTTGTATCCTGACCATTCAGTCAGGTTGGAACAACCCAGATCGGCTGAACCGCCAAAGATTTCCGGCAGCAGCGCAGCATAACCTTCAATCGATTTCAAGGACGCCTGACGAGTCGCAATGGTTTCGGCTTTATCGTTCACGGCGTTGACGAAATCAGCAGATTTAGCTGCCCAGTCAGCCGGCAGTTCACCGTTCATACGGCGCTCAAATTCGGCTGCCAGCGCAGGATATTCGGCTTTATAGGCTGCAAACCTGTCATCCCATGCTTTCTCTGCTGCCGCTCCCTTAGTGCGCGCATCCCAACCGGCATAAACATCATCCGGCACCTCGAAAGAACCATGATTCCAGTTCAGCGCCGCCTTGGTCAGCTTAATTTCTTCGTCACCCAATGGGGCACCATGACAGGCATGACTACCGGCCTTGTTGGGCGAACCAAAACCAATCACGGTCTTGCAGCAAACCAGTGTGGGCTTGTCGGTCACGGCTTTGGCCGCTTCAATCGCTTTTTTCAGTGCTTCCGGATCATGACCATCTACATCAGCCAATACATGCCAGCCGTAGGCTTCGAAACGCTTGGGCGTGTCATCCTTGAACCAGCCTTCTACATGGCCATCGATAGAAATACCGTTGTCATCCCAGAAGGCAACCAGCTTGCCCAGCCCCAGGGTACCGGCGAGAGAACAGGCTTCGTGCGAAATACCTTCCATCATGCAGCCGTCGCCCATAAAGACATAGGTATGGTGATCAACGATGTCGTGGCCTTTCTGGTTGAACTGTCCGGCCAGCGCCTTTTCGGCAATCGCCATGCCGACACCGTTGGTGATGCCCTGTCCCAGCGGCCCGGTGGTCGTTTCCACGCCCGGTGCATAGCCATATTCCGGATGACCCGGTGTTCTTGAATGCAACTGACGAAAATTTTTCAGATCGTCAATCGACAGATCATAGCCGCTCAGATGCAGCAGGGAATAAATCAACATGGAACCGTGGCCATTGGAAAGAATAAAGCGATCACGGTTGGCCCAGTCAGGATTGGCCGGATTATGCGCCATGAAGTCATTCCACAAAACTTCAGCAATATCCGCCATGCCCATAGGTGCACCCGGATGACCGGAGTTAGCCTTCTGTACAGCATCCATGCTCAATGCACGTATGGCATTAGCGAGTTGTTTACGAGATGACATAGTGTTCCCCTGTAAGTTTCAAAAGCAAAATCGAGTAAATCGTTTCATCCGAGCCAGTCAGACATGGCTGTAACCCTGCACATCATTATGCGCACCTGAGCAAGTTGTTAACTGGAAAACTGCCGGAAGGTTCGCTGCTACCCCGATAATTAGGTCTGCGCGATCCGACTTCCCGCATTTATCCCAGGCTCGGGTTCTTCCCCGGACGTAGAGCGCCGCATTTTCCCATCTTTTACAGGTCGTGGGCAAGGGCTGGAGCAGAATAAGCTTGTCCTGATAAGACCATACACGAAGGCAATAAAGTATACTTATCGCAAATTTAATGCTCGAATGACCGAAAATTCCTGTCCTTACCATTATATAACGCTGCCGGATATGCTGCCGACCACGGCTATTTTCATGTTCGCCATTTTATCGAACAGCCTATACTCGGAATTTGCTGCATCGGCCCCTGCCCCGTTTCGGCTACCTGTTGCATGGCCTCAAACAGATCCCGGCGCACATCCGCTGCCGCAGTTTGTTTACCCGATGCATCCAGTCGCCCACGGTATTGCAGCTTAAGCTGGGCGTTATAACCAAAAAAATCCGGTGTACAGACAGCGCCATAGTCTTTTGCCACCTGCTGGCTTTCATCCCACAAGTAGGGGAAAGGGAAGGCAAATTTCTGAGCTGTTTTTTTCATATTCTCGAAAGAATCCTCTTCATATAAAGCCGGATCATTGGACATAATAGCAACGCTGTTAATCCCCCGTGTTGTGAGTTCAGCACAATCACGTAGCAAGCGTTCGCGAATAGCCTTCACATACGGGCAATGATTACAGATGAACATGACTAGCAAACCTTTTTCACCTGCACAATCCGCCCGTCCCCAGGTTTTGTCATCCACCCCCGGCAGGCTAAAATCCACGGCAGGTTTATCAAACTCGCAGATAGGTGTTTCCAGACTAATCATAGGTTTCCCCTCCTCTGTTTATGCTACGGTTTTAATAGCATACAAAAATAAAATTGTAATAAATATTTCAGACACACAGGCTAAGAGCATAGTAATTCCCTTTCGCTTTTGCACCGTAACCCCGCCTAATGGTTTCGCACTGTGGCGGCAGATTTTTTAACCGTATAATCAGAATTGTGTTCGGGGCTAAAGCCCCGGCTCCGGCTCCTGCTCATACATGCCGTATATCTCGGAGGTGAGGCTTTAGCCTCGCACGACACGACGGGCAAAGCTAACATGAGACGAAACGAACAGGGATGATGTCTTCCCCTCCGGTTTGGTATGTCAAAAGAATTAATATGCTCTTTCCCTGACGCTGACGATGCCCGGCTATTCAAAGCAAGGGAAAACCGCTAAACTTCATCATCAAACAATTTTAAAGCTTTTGAAGGACTATAAATATGGCTGGCGCACATCTGTTTACATCTGAATCCGTCTCTGAAGGTCACCCCGACAAGGTCGCTGATCAGATTTCCGATTCCATTCTTGACGCAATCCTGGCACAGGATCCAAAAGCGCGGGTAGCCTGTGAAACTATGGTTAATACCGGCATGGTCGTGCTCTCGGGTGAAATTACCACCTCGGCCTGGGTCGATATGAATGAGGTGGTACGCAACCGTATCAGGGAAATCGGTTACAACAGTTCCGACATGGGCTTTGACTGGGAATCCTGCGCTATTCTCACATCCATCGACAAGCAGTCCGTCGATATAGCCCTGGGGGTCGATGAAGGTGAGGAACATGAACAGGGTGCCGGCGATCAAGGGCTCATGTTTGGCTACGCCAGTAACGAAACGGATGTATTGATGCCCGCACCGATTACCTACGCTCACCGGCTGGTCAAACGTCAGGCTGAGGTACGTAAAAATGGCTCCCTGCCCTGGTTACGTCCCGATGCCAAGAGTCAGGTCACCTTTCGCTATGAAGGCAGCACCATTGTGGGTATCGATGCGGTCGTACTCTCTACCCAACACAACCCGGAGATTGAACAAAAAGTCCTGACTGAAGCGGTCATGGATGAAATTGTCAACCCGGTACTGCCCGCTGAATGGCTGGACAAGAACACCAAATATTTTATTAACCCCACCGGGCGTTTCGTCATCGGAGGGCCGGTGGGTGACTGTGGCCTCACCGGGCGTAAAATTATTGTCGATACCTATGGCGGTATGGCACGTCATGGTGGCGGTGCCTTTTCCGGCAAGGATCCGTCCAAGGTCGATCGCTCCGCCGCCTATGCCGGACGCTATGTAGCCAAAAATATCGTCGCCGCTGGCCTCGCTGATCGCTGTGAAATTCAAATCTCCTACGCCATTGGCGTCTCTGAACCCACTTCCATCAGCGTGGAGACCTTCGGTACGGGTAAAGTAGACGACAATCGCATCGTCGAACTGGTACGCGAACACTTTGATCTTCGCGCTGGTGGACTGGTAAAAATGCTGGATCTACTGCGTCCTATCTATGCCGCCACCGCCGCCTATGGGCATTTCGGCCGCGAAGAAGCTGATTTTACCTGGGAAAAAACTGACAAGGCTGATGCCCTGCGCGATGCAGCAGGGATCTAAATAGCTGTTCCAGAGAGGACTCTGCTTCTGGAATTACCGTTCGTCCTGAGCCTGTCGAAGGAAGCCCTTCGGCTCCGCTCAGGAGAGCCCTGTCGAAGGATGAACGACTATTTTCTGGCTAATTATTCAGAGTTTTCCAGGAAATAAAACCTCTGTCCCTTTGCGTCCTCTGCGTTTATAATCCATTCCTGCTTTCCCGAGGGGCGCTGCAGCGGGTTAGGTTCAATATGATCTATGCCCCCGTCAGGCTCGGGAATTTTATTTTTACAACAACGGCGCTCATCTTTTTTTATCTACTTTAAGGAGAGATGATATGAATGCTGTAGTTGACCCCTCTTTCACCGACTATAAAGTCGCGGATATGTCCCTGGCCGAATGGGGACAAAAAGAAATTTCCATCGCTGAAACCGAAATGCCCGGCCTGATGGCTCTGCGTGAAGAATACGCCAAAGAACAACCTCTAAAAGGTGCACGCATTGCAGGCAGCCTGCACATGACCATCCAGACCGCCGTGCTGATTGAAACGCTGGTGGCGCTGGGTGCGGAAGTTCGCTGGGCTTCCTGCAATATTTTCTCCACCCAGGATCAGGCGGCCGCCGCCATTGCCGCACAGGCTATCCCGGTTTATGCCTGGAAGGGTGAAACCATTGAAGAATACTGGTGGTGTACCGAACAAATGCTGACCTGGCCTGATGGTCAGTTGCCCAACATGATCCTCGATGATGGCGGTGATGCCACCCTGCTGGTGCACAAAGGTGCCGAGTACGAAAAATCCGGCAGCATTCCCGAAACCAAAGCGGGCGACAACGATGAATGGGCGGCCATTCTGGATGTGCTGCGCCGCACTATCAGCAATGGCTCGAACAAGTGGACTGAAATCGTCAACAGCATCAAGGGCGTAACCGAAGAAACCACCACCGGCGTACACCGTCTGTATCAGATGATGGAAGCCGGTGAACTCATGTTCCCCGCCATGAATGTCAACGATTCCGTCACCAAGAGCAAGTTCGATAACCTTTATGGTTGCCGTGAGTCTTTACTCGATGGCATCAAGCGTGCCACTGATGTCATGATTGCCGGTAAAATCTGTGTCGTGCTGGGGTACGGCGATGTGGGCAAGGGCTGCGCGCAGGCTTTTCGCGGTATGGGTGCAACCGTATGGGTCACTGAAGTTGATCCCATCTGTGCATTACAGGCTGCAATGGAAGGTTACCGTGTGGTTGAAATGAATGATACGGCCGCTCTTGGTGATATTTTCGTGACCACCACGGGTAATGTTAACGTCATCAATCATAACCACATGGCAGCGATGAAAAACGAAGCTATCGTCTGCAATATCGGTCACTTTGATTCTGAAATTGAAATCTCCTCACTGGAAAAATATGAGTGGGTGGAAATCAAACCTCAGGTCGACCACGTTATTTTCCCTGATGGCAAACGCATCATCATTCTGGCCAAGGGCCGACTGGTAAACCTGGGCTGTGCAACAGGCCACCCTAGTTTTGTCATGTCCGCCTCCTTCACTAACCAGGTTATGGCGCAAATGGAATTTTTCAAGGATTCCAATAAATATGAAAACAAAGTTTACATCCTGCCCAAACATCTGGATGAGAAAGTCGCCCGCTTGCACCTGAAAAAAATCGGTGTCAACCTGACAACGCTCAGTCAGGAACAGGCCGACTATATCAATGTGCCCGTTTATGGCCCTTACAAACCGGATCATTATCGATACTAACCAAGTGACGAGGCCGGAGATGAACTTCCTCGGCTCTCGTCCCTCCTTACGCGTTACTAAATTTATGGAAAGCCAGAAAAATTTCTCTCCCCAGTTCAGCTTTGAATTTTTCCCGCCCAAAACCGATAAAGGCGTAGAAAAACTTAAACTCGTGCGTGACAAGCTCGGCGCTCTGAAGCCAAAATATTTCTCCGTCACCTACGGTGCGGGTGGCAGCACGCAACAGGGCACCTTCGATACGATCATGTCAATTCATCAGGCCGGTTTTGATGCCGCGCCGCACCTGACTTGCGTAGGTGCCAGCCGTCAGATCCTGCATGAGCTGTTACAACGGTATATCAATAATGATATCCACCGCATTGTCGCCTTGCGCGGCGACATGCCCTCCGGGATGCACACCAGTGGTGAGTTTCACTATGCCAATGAACTGGTAGAATTTATCCGCGCCGAAACTGGCGATCATTTTCATATCGAGGTCGCCGCCTACCCCGAGTTTCATCCTCAGGCCGGTAATGCGCAACATGATCTCGACAACTTTAAACGCAAAATCGATGCGGGTGCGAACAGCGCCATTACCCAATACTTTTTTAATCCGGATGCCTACTTTCGTTTCATCGATGATTGTGAACGACTAGGCATTGACGTTCCCGTTGTTCCCGGTATTATGCCAATCACTAACTACAGCAACCTGGCACGCTTCTCTGACATGTGCGGCTCTGAAATTCCACGCTGGATCCGTAAACGCCTGGAAGCTTTCGCAGATGACACCGACAGCATTAAAGCCTTCGGTGAAGATGTTGTCACCGATCTCTGCCATCAATTACTGGAAGCTGGTGCGCCAGGATTGCACTTCTACAGCATGAACCAGGCTGATGCCAGTATGGCTATCTGGAAGAATCTTGGGTTATAAGACAAATGGCTAAATAGCTGTTCCGAATACCAGATCACTTGTAAACTTCCACGTTCGCGGCGGGCTTGTCGAACCATGAACGTGGAAACGCTGTAAATAGTGTGTTTAATCTGTTTGCCCTTCGACAAGCTCAGGACGAACGGCTATTCCTAAAGTGTACTGGTCTTTGGATCGACTATTTAGTAGTCATGGATGAGTGGCTGGGCACACCTGGTGCCAGCCACTAGCCACTTAAGAATACGACCAACAGATCTTGCAAAACTTTATGACCAACTCAAACCTGATAAATCGCGATCTGCAAACCATCTGGCATCCCTGTACGCAGATGAAGGATCACGAATCGCTGCCGCTGATTCCCATCAAGCGCGGCGAAGGTGTCTGGCTGGAGGACTTTGAGGGGCATCGTTATCTCGATGCGATATCGTCCTGGTGGGTAAATATCTTTGGCCATTGCAATCCACGTATCAATAGCCGTATCAAGTCCCAACTGGATACCCTTGAGCATGTCATTCTCGCAGGCTTTAGTCATGCGCCAGCTATTGAACTGGGTGAACGACTGATCACTCTCACCCCGGCTGGACTTAGCCGCTGTTTTTTTGCCGATAACGGATCATCGGCTGTCGAAGTCGCGCTGAAAATGAGTTTCCATTACTGGCACAATAAAGGACGAAAAGACAAAACCCGTTTTGTTAATCTGAGCAACAGTTATCATGGCGAAACTCTGGGCGCACTGGCTGCCGGTGATGTGCCCCTGTACAAGGAAACCTATGCACCACTGCTGATGGACATGATCACCGTACCTTCTCCCGATTGCTACGGACGCCGAGCCGATGAATCCTGCGAGGAACATTCCCGCAGCATGTTCGCACATATGCGCGAGGTGCTGGCGCAGCGCCATAATGAGATCTGCGCAGTCATCATCGAACCCCTGGTACAGTGCGCCGGTAATATGCGCATGTATGATCCTGTTTATCTAAAGTTGCTGCGCGAGGCCTGTGATGAATTTGATGTGCATCTGATAGCCGATGAAATTGCTGTTGGTTTCGGTCGCAGTGGCTCCCTGTTTGCCTGCGAACAGGCGGATGTTTCACCGGACTTCATGTGTCTGTCCAAAGGGCTGACAGGCGGCTATCTGCCATTATCAGCATGCCTGACGACCGATCATATCTACCAGGCATTTTATGATGACTATGAAAATATGACTGCTTTTCTGCATTCTCACAGTTTTACCGGTAACCCCTTAGGCTGTAGCGCGGCACTCGCAACACTGGATATTTTTGCCGAAGATAATGTCATTGAGAACAATAAAAGACTCATCGACAAAATGCATCAATCGACCGCCGCATTGATCGATCACCCGCATATCGCTGAAGTCCGCCAGACAGGCATGATCCTGGCGATTGAAATGGTCAAAAACAAGAATACCAAAGAAAATTATCCCTGGCAGGAACGTCGCGGCCTCAAGGTTTACCTGCATGCACTCGAAAACCAGGTATTACTGCGACCGCTTGGCAATGTAATTTATTTCATGCCGCCTTATGTTATCAGCGAGAGTGAAATCGAGCTGATGGTGAAGGTAGCAATAGAGGGAATTGAGTTGGCGACAGAAAAGTAACGAGTGACGAGGTACAAATACTTACCTTATACTTATATCTTTAGGCATCAGCGATACGAGCAACATGACAATCAGGTTTAACACTAGCCGCCTACCCGCTTTTCCTTGTTCCTTGTCACTCGTCCCTGGCCCCTAAGCAGTGCGCATCTCCCGCCTCTATCTCCCCCTCCCCCTCAGCAGCGACACCGAGGTCGAACTCGATGAACGCGCCCGCCAGTACATACTCCAGGTTCTGCGCTTAAAACCCGGAGCCAGGCTGCTCATATTCAATGGTGAGGGAGATGAATATATGGCCAAACTGAATCTGGCCGAAAAACGCCGGGCTACGGTATTGCTAGGTGAAAAATGCGCATCTGAACGAGAGTCTCCCCTGGCGATTCATCTTGGCCTGGGTATTTCAAAGGGCGAACGCATGGACTTTGCCATACAGAAGGCAGTTGAACTGGGAGTCACGCAAATCACTCCGCTGTTTAGCCAGCACTGTGTCGTCAAACTGGATGAAAAACGTATTAATAACCGTCTGCGTCACTGGCAGGCCATCATCATCAGTGCCTGTGAGCAATGCGGGCGTAACCGGCTTGCGCAGCTGTATACACCGCAGGACTTTACCCACTGGATCGACATGGACAGTCCCGGCACCGATCTCATTCTTGCACCGCAGGCTCATCAAGTGCTTGCTCAGATTCAACCTGCACCACAAAAATTACGGCTCGTTATTGGTCCGGAAGGTGGCTTTTCAGATAATGAAATCACTGCGGCGACTTCAGGTTCTTTTACCGCTATCGCTCTTGGCCCGCGTATATTACGAACAGAAACCGCCGTCGTCGCTGGCCTGAGCGCTCTACAAACACTGTGGGGGGATTTAAATACTATTTAATGCGAGTACACGCTGTTCCAGTTTATCCAGATCAGGGATCAGCACGGACTCACCAGAGAAATCGATCGAAGCGGCCACCATATCCATTTGCGCATCTTTTTCTGTTACGACAATGCTGGACTCCTGAACCAGTCGCAGCTGCGGAATGCTCTGGATCAACAGGCCGATATAGGCAAGTTGCGAATTGCCATTGAGTGTGTTTAAAACTGCGACACGCCCCGTGGCAACCTCCTGTTTACCCATGCCGCTTACCCGTTCAAACGATAATAGTGGAACCTTCTCTTCACGCCAGGAGATATTCCCCAACATCCATTCCGGCATGTTTTCCACCGTTTCGGGCGTAGAGTAGCCGATAACCTCAGCCACAGCCGCATTGGGTAGCAAGATCTTGATCTCCTGCAAGGGGATCAACAGGCAATGCAGAATGTTTTTACTCTGTCCGCTGGATAATCTCTTGCGTGTTTTTGCTCCACCTGGATCGACCATACTGTTTTTCCTGAACCTTTGAGTTAAGCACTTAGTGAGTCGTTCTTCTTTCAGAATAATAGTAGCTACTCAGCATTTCCGCCATTTCCACCGGCGTCGCTGATACATTTACCAGACCACGAAGACGTAGATTATCCGGCATGGCACTGATTACGCAGGAATGAGGTTCCTGAGCCCAGACCTGGCCACCAACTTCCCGCATTTTTTTAGCACCTTTGGCCGCATCATCACCCATGCCACTAAAAATTATCATTCCGGCCTTGGTTTTGTAACGCAAGCTAATATCACAAGCCGCCATATCGATGGAAGGTGAATAGCAGGTTGGTACATCGATGGGCTGCAATTCAAGCGCACCGATTGGGTTAATCATCAGACGCTGGTCAACGGGAACAATGACAACCTGTTGATGACACAGAACATGCCCCTGCTCAGCCGCCATCACACTAAACGAGGTTACTCGATCCAGTTGTTCTGCCAGCAGGGTCATAAAATTTTCCCCTAGATGTTGCGTCAGTATAAAAGCAACTGGCAAATCTTCCGGGATGGCCATTAAAAATTGTTTCAGCATTTCAGGGCCACCCAGTGAGGCACCCAGCAACCAGACATTCCTTGCCAATTCCCGCGGAACAGTAGTCGACCTTACTTTTCCCACCTTGCCAGAAGCTGTATCTGCCAGCACTTTGCTGACATCCAGCGCTTCCCATTCCGGACGCCCTGTCAACTCGGCAATCTTGAGCAACAGTTTGGCGTACCAACGAGCCTGTTCACCCTTACGGTTGTGTGTCAGTGCCGAGATATCATTAAAGATGATAGGAATATCAACATCATCCAGCAATCTATCCAGCAGACTCGAATCATCATAGGTACTTTCATCGATATCCAGCAAAACCACATCCGGTGAAACGCTATCGAGCTGACGAAAAAACTGCTCACTCAAAGGCTCATTGATAACAATTTTAAGCCCAATTCCCTGCATCATATTCTGCAAATACTTTCGATGCCGTATGGAACCGGAAGCCACGGCAATATGAATGTTATTCAGTTTACTGTTGGCTGGCATATTCTGAATAAACGCGTCTTATACAGACTCCTGATTTTCCGTCAAGGCACGAATATTTCCCAGCAACTCGTCTTCACTGAAGGGTTTACCCATATATTTGTTAACACCAATACTAAATGCCCGGTCACGATGCTTATCGCCAGTACGTGAGGTAATCATAATAATGGGGATACCTTTTAAGCCTTCATCATTACGCATATTAGTCGCCAGCTCAAAACCATCCATGCGCGGCATCTCGATATCCAGCAACATAACGTCAGGCCGCACCTCAAGCAACTGACCCAGTGCATCGACACCGTCCTTGGCCGAAAGAACCTCATAATCATGACGTTCCAGCAAGCGACTCGTTACCTTGCGCACCGTGATGGAGTCATCCACAACCATGACTGTCAGCCGTTTAATCTCGTCAACAGCCGCAGCCGATACCGCCGCCATCATCTCCTGGGTGATCGTGCGACGAATTAGGATGCCCAGATCAAGAATCAAGACCACACTGCCATCACCCATGATCGTAGCCCCCGAAACTCCACGCAGGGAACTCAGTTGCGGGCCTACGGGTTTCACCACGACTTCCCGTGTTCCCAATAGACTATCAACCAGGATGGCCGCACGATAATCACCACTTCGTACCATCAGTAGAGGAAGCATTTGTCCCTCTTCCGGCTCGACGGTATTCTGCAAACCAATCAGGTTAGCAAGATTCATAAAGCGAAATTCTTCACCCAGCCACTCATAAACAGGCCGTTCCCCAGCCTTCAGAGTATTAATTTCGGCAACTGAAATCCGTTCCACCCCTTGCACGCTCAACAAGGGAAGAGAAAATGTTTCTTCGGCAACATTTACCATCAAGGCCTGGGTGATAGCCAGCGTCAATGGCAAGCTAAGAATAAAACGCGTGCCCTGGCCAGACTCAGACTCAATATCAATGACGCCACCCATTTGTTTGATCGCAGCATTGACCACATCCATACCCACACCGCGACCGGAAATTTGAGAAACTTCCTCGGCAGTGCTGAAACCGGGCTCCATAATTAATGTCTGTATAACATCTTTGTTTACATCGGCATCAGGGCTGAGTAAACCACATTCGATTGCTTTATTTCTAATAATTTCATAATCAAGACCTGCCCCATCATCAGCGATGCTGATAATAATATCGGATCCTTCATGTTGAAATGAGAGCTTTATTTTCCCTGTCTCGGATTTACCGTTGGCACGCCGCACATCCGGTAATTCGATACCATGCGCAACCGCATTACGTAATATATGTTCCAGCGGTGGAATAATTCGATCCATCACCGTGCGGTCAAGTTCGTTGTCCAGGCCTTCCATATCCAGTTTGACTTTCTTACCCAGTTCTTCGCTGACCTGTCGTACAATACGCCGCAAGCGGGGAGCATGGCCGGTAAAGGGTACCAAACGGGTACGCATCAAACCTTCCTGCAAATCTGTATTCACCCGCGACTGTTGTAATAGCAGTGTTTCAGATTCACGGTTAATATCTGCCAGAATATTGCGCAGACTATCCAGATCGTTGAGGCTTTCCAGCATGGTACGGGATAGATGCTGCATCTTGGTAAAACGATCAAACTCCAGCGGGTCAAAATCCTCATTCTTTCTGGAAACTGTTTCTTCCCGCCGATACTGAATCTGGGTTTCTGTCTCAATCTCAAATTTGCGCAACTGTTCGCGCAAACGGTCAACCGTCTCATCAAGTTCCTCTAAATTATTGCTAAAGGAGTTACTTTGCTGTTCCATGCGCGAACGATATATGCTGACTTCACCGGCAAAATTCACCAGATCATCCAGCAATTCTGCACGCACACGGATCTGTTCCGCGACTTTCCGTGAAATTCTGGGCTGTTCTTCTTTCGTAACCTCTACTGAAACCGGGCTCTCATCTGCAACAGGTGCAAGCGTCGCAAAGGGTACGATATTGTCATCCCGACTCTCAGGTGCAGGGGCTTCTGACTCACTGTCGCCCATTCCAACCCGGATCTGTTCTGATTCAGGCTCTGCTTCCTCTGAAAAGATCGGCGTTGTCTCTTTCTCATCTGCAATTTCTATTTCAGATGCCACTTCATTTTTATCGTCAGCGATTTCTACAGGCAGAGTACTATCTTCCAGCTCGGACTCGTTTTCCTCCGCCACATCGATTGTGGATACAAGATCAATCTGTTCCGGAATTTGCACATCATCAGCGCTGCTATCAATTGTTGCTTCGCTTGTATCAGACTCAGCTTCGGCTTCGACTGCATCGCTAACGTCTTTATCCTTGGCTGCAATCAAGGCATCAACTTCGGCGATAATATCTTTCGCCTCAGGAATATTCTGGTGCGTTTTTAGCTGTTCCAGCATCAACACAAGCCTGTCCTGCGCCCGTTGCAAGCTTGTAAACATATTATCCGATACCGCCAGGCGGCCTTCTGCCACCAGGGTCAACATCGTCTCAATATTATGGCTAAGATCGCCAACCGGCCTGACACCGGCCATGCGCGCACCGCCCTTGAGAGTATGCAGGTAGCGCTGCATAGCTTCGATATCATCCTGCCCCGTTAAATTCTGCTGCCAGTGGTGCAGCGTAGTATCGCAGGCATCAAGAATTTCAACCCCTTCTTCAATGAAAATTTCCAACAGATCTTCATCGTATTCAGGTTCTTGCATTGCCACATCTGAAGTATCAATGGCGCTTTGCTCATCCGCCACAACCTCCGCCGTCAGGGGCGCGTCAGAAATAGTCTCAAACAGTATCTGCAAACGAGCCATCAAATCCTGATTGCTGTCTCCATCCGGCATAGCCTGTTCGAGAACATCCGTTACACTACGGATATAGTCGATACAATCGTTCAACAAGCTTAAGGCATCGGCGTTCATTTGCGCTTCAAGCTGCAACAACTCATTCACGTAATGTTCAAATCGCGCGCTCAATTCTGCAACAGGAACAACACCCGTCGTCCGGGAACTGCCAGTCAGGGTGTGCAAGGCCCGCATCAGCGTCTGCGTGGGTTCCCGGTAACGGCCATTTTCCCAGCCATGAATATACTCCTGCAAACTGAGTAAATGTGTTTCCACTTCTTTGCGATAAATATCCAGCAACACCGGATCGATAGCATCTTCACTGGCAGCTTCCGGTTCAGTTTCTTCTGCTGCTGTATTCTGAACGATAATATCAGTCGCTTCAGGCAATGACTCTCCCTGACTAAGCAGGTTGGCATGGTCAATCAGCGCCAGAATTGCCGCATCCGGCTTGCCCCCCTGCTTGAACAGTTCCAGCATTTCAGGCAGCGCCTGTCTTGCCTGTTCCAGCAAATCGAACATGCTGTCTAATGGATTAATGGTTTGGTCAATCACCCGGTTGAGCATATTTTCATAGGCCAAGGCGAATTCACCAATGTCGATTGCCCCCACCAGACGACCACTGCCTTTGAGTGTGTGGAATGCACGTCTCAACTCGGCGAGCGCATCGGCATTATCAGGATCCTGCCGTAACGTTGGCAGTAATCCACCTATCCGTTGATATTCTTCTTCTGCTTCTTCCAGAAAGATTTCAATGATCTCTTCATCAATTTCATCCATCACCGCCAGCTTTGCCGCCGCTACAGATTCATCGATGCTGAGTCCGTTTGAGCTTTGCATGACCTCTGACAGACTATCTTCGGTTTCCTGTTCCGGTTCATCTGCAGATACCGGCTCGTCCTCTTGAACAAGATCATCCACTGAAATCGAAGCCGGTTCCGGATTATCAACTGTCTCTGACGCAGATTCTGTTACCTCTGAAAGCGAATCCTGTGTTTCATCTTTAGCATCATCAACACTGTCAAAACCTTCTATATCCAGTGTTAGCGGCTGTGCCCCACTATCAAGCTCATCAGCTGAATCTGTTTCTGACACATATGTAAAGGAAAGATCATGCAAGGTCTCGTCTTCAGAATCCTCAGACGAATACTCAATAGTCTCGGTGATATTCTGATCATCCGAATCATGCTCGACGCTTTGTGGTGCCGGCATATCAATCAGAGTATCATTGCCATCCTCCGTTTCAGGTTGGGAAGTACCTGCTTCATCCACATCCGGTTGTTTTAACTCTGAAAGGGTAACCAGATCATCATTTGGTTTGCTGACTTCATCTCCCTGCAACTGCTTGAGACTGTATTCGGCCACATCCAGGATCGCATCCGGCTGGCCCCATTTCCCGGCCAGAGATTCGAGATAGTATTCAATGCTGCTGATCGCATCAGCAAGGCTATCAAGTGTATCGGCCTCGGGCACATTCGTACCTTTCAGCAGGTTTTGACGAATATACAGAATACATCCTTGCAATAAATCTGCGGCACGATCCAGACTCAGTATTGAAATACCACCTTTGATACGATCCAGCGCGGCGGGCACTATTTCAAGGGGTGAATGATCGGCGGGATTCTTGCTGAACAGGTTGATTGCATCCTTGACCTGATCCAGTTCAAGCCTGGCCTCTTTGACCACTGTCTCCAGTAATTTCTGCTGTTCTGCATCCTGCATCAGATGCTTGTCAACATCCTTAACGCCCATTTCAGCCTTGGCGTTAGCTGCGCGGGTCGCCGTGATTTCATTTAGTGAATTTTCAAGGCTAAGCATGGTGCCAGCCATTTCCATCAAGCTGTCGTCATCCATCTCCTGATTACCCGCCTGCATGGCGGAAATCGATTCAATCTGCTGCTGCACACTTTCGCGCTGAATCCCGAGACCAAGCATACCCAGGGTGTCTGCGATCTGTAACAGCATTTCCTTCAAAGACTGAAGTTTTTCTATATCCCGCTCATCTGAACGCACAAACAGATCCAGGTTGTCCTTGACCTTGAGCAGATCTTCCCTCAGCACGGAAGAAACGGTGGACATCAGTGCAGCATTAGGTGCTGCTATATCCGCACGCGCCTGTTCCAGTGAGCCTATGTCCGGCAGAATTTCATCCAGCTTGAACGCCTGTTTGATTCCATCGGTAAGTTCACCCCGGCTACGTGAAGTTGCCACATAATAGAGGATGTTCTTAAGTAGTTCTGAAGGCGGCTCGATATTCAAAGCCTGTTCACCATGATCGATAATTTTTTTGAACTGTCGATCAAGCTGTCCGAGTAGTAATTTAACCGAAACGCTGTTATCCAGTCCATTATCGATCAGGCTTTCAACCAGACCATCAGCCACCCAGAGCAAACGACCGATTTCCTGGTCACAGGCTACTTTGCGCAATTCATCCAGCACACTGGCTATGCGCTTGAGACCCGAATTATCATCCTTATCACGGAACCAGCCAAGCAAGCCGAGGTGATAATGGTGTCGCAGCTTAGTCAGTACGTCATTAATGTTTCCATCGATGGTTTCCGGTAAAGGTGCTGCGACGTTCAGATCGGGCGTGAACATGGCATTTTCAGACAACAGAGGCGCACCCCGCGCAGCACGCAGATCATTCAGTAACGGCAACAACAGCATCGGCGTATCCGGATGCCCATCAAGCAAATGCTCCAGATAATCCGGTAATTGCAGAACGCCACGAATCAGAACTTCAAAGGCATCATTGCGATTTGGAACTTTGCCATCGATCAGAGCCTGAACCAGATTTTCCATTTCCTCCGCTGCCATAGCGGAGCCATAGAGTTCCACCATCTGCAGTGTTCCGCGAACCTGATGCAGATAATTGAGACAAAATTGAATCTGTGAAGTATCACCCTCGTCTTCAGTAAAAATTTCCAGCGCCTTACGCGCCTGAGTTAAGGTCTCATCAATTTCTGATTTGACCCAGATCAGCGTATTCAGATCCAGTTCGTTATTACTACTCATAACTGGCATCCTCCCTGTATACGTTTGAAGACCAGGGTGCCTGAATAATTGACGGTTTCCATTTCCGAATGTTTCCAACCGGAAATCTCCCCGGCACCAAGAATCAGTACACCATTTGGCCGCAGGTATTTTACTATTTGATCCAGTATCATATGGCGATAACGACATTTAAAATAAATCAACACATTCTGGCAGTAAATCAAATCCATCATTCCCACTCGTGCACGGGACAGATAAAGGCTGTTCAAGCGAGTAAAACAAATTCGCTTACGCAATTTTTCGACTACCCGATAATGATTTTCATCTTCACTCTTGAAAAATAGATCGATCAGCCTGGCGGGGACATTCTTCAGCCGGTTGATATGAAAAACACCCTTGCGTGCAGTCGACAAAGCCGCCGAGCTGATATCGGTGGCCGTGATGCTGTAATAACCATCCAGGTTGTTACTCAACATAAAGTCCTCGACCAGCAGAGCTAATGAATAGGCTTCCTCACCTGTGGCACAGCCCAGGCTCCAGATATCAATACTTTGTTGTTTGTTTTTTGATCTGTCCAGTTTAAATGACAGCTCAGGCAAAAACTGATTCAGGATCAATCCTAGTGCGCGCGGATCACGATAAAACCGGCTCTCATGTACAGTCAGCCGATCCACCAGAATTTCCCACTCGATCGCGCCACTGCGTCTCTTGAGCAAATACTGAAAATAGGTATCATAGTTGTCATAACCCAGCTCACGCATACGTGCACTCAAGCTGGTTAACAAAAAGGATTTCCGATTTTCAGCAAGACAGATGCCGGTGCGTTTTTCCAACAATTCAATCCACATTGTTAGTTGCACCTGATCCATTTGCGCAGGTGCACGATAACGCCATAGCGTTTTATCGGTAATATGATCCTCAACTGCCATCAAGGCTAAAACTCCAGCTTAGGCCGGAGGCAAACGGAAACCGGCAACCGAATGGCGCAGCTCGTTCGCCAGCTCTGCCAGATTACCAATTGAAGCCGCTGTTTCACTGGTACCCGCCGAGGTCTGGGTAGTAATTTCCTGAATCACGTTCATGGTGTCGGAAATACTGGTTGCTGCCCCCGCCTGCTGGCGTGCCGACTCGGAAATATTCGAAATCAAATCGGCAAGATGTTTGGACACGGTTTCAATTGCCTCCAGAGCGCCACCGGCATCCTGTGCCAGACCTGCACCGGAGACTACCTCAGAGGTACTTTGTTCCATTGAGGAAACCGCCTCTTTGGTATCGGATTGAATGGCCTTGACCAGCGTTTCAATTTGTCTGGTCGCATCAGCTGAACGTTCGGCGAGTCGCTGCACTTCATCCGCCACCACTGCAAAACCTCGACCGGCATCGCCCGCCATGGCCGCCTGGATGGCCGCGTTCAACGCCAGAATATTCGTCTGTTCGGCAATGTCGTTAATCAATTCCACGATATCGCCGATTTCCTGTGACGATTCACCCAGACGCTTGATGCGTTTGGACGTTTCCTGAATCTGTCCACGAATAGTATCCATACCATGAATATTACGTTGCACCGCTTCTGAACCCTGGCTGGCAATCTGCACTGAGCGACTGGCTTCCTCCGCAAGTTCCGCCGCATTATTGGAAACCTCTTCGATCGATACGGCCATCTGATTAATCGCCGTACTGGCACCCATAATTTGCTGCGCCTGATGATCACTGGCTTCGGCAAGATGCATAGCTGTGGCCTGGGACTGCTGTGAAGCCGAGGACACCTGCTGGGTGGTTTCATTAATAGCCGACACCAGTTTGCGCAGGGCATCAATAGCATAGTTAATGGAATCGGCAATGGCACCTGTGATGTCTTCGGTCACCGAGGCCTGCACCGTCAAATCGCCATCCGCCAGATCACCCATTTCATCCAGCAAGCGCAAAATCGCCTCCTGGTTGTTGGTATTGGTTTCTTCCATCTGCTGACTCTGTTCAGCAATCTCTGACAAACGACGACGTGAATCCTTACGATACAACCAGGCCAAACCAATAATAATCAGAACAATGGTAGCCGCCAAAACATTGACCCAGACGGATAACATACGTCTACCAATGTATGCCTGATAGGCATTCTGTAATTTCTGGATCTTTTTAGGCAACTGTTCACTCATGTTCAGAATACCTTCGGATGCGCCAGAAACCTGGAACATTTCCGGTGAGCGCTCCAGAATTCCCCCCACCTGGCTACGGATGGAGCGAAACAGTTTCTGTACCTTGGCCAGTTTGGCACGGGTGGTGGCTTCCCTGATGCGGTGGATTCCCATATTCCGGTTTCCGCGCAACATATCTTCAATCACCCGTCCAAACAGTGCTGCATCACGACCAAAACGGTCGGCGGCGGTAACCGCTTCCGCTCCGCCTGACAACACACGGTTAACATTGCCGGAAATGCGCTGGGTCAGCATCAACTGACGGGTAGCAATATAGATCTGTTCCGAACTCGCACCTTTATCGACCATGTCACTCACCACTTCATCTGACAGGGACAACAGGGTTGGAATCTGTTCATTAATTTTCTGGATATACTCGCGCATGTTCGACACTACTTTGCGCCGCTGCAGAATAGTCTTGACATCTTTCTGATATTTGAGCCAGAAATTATGCAGATCGTGCATGGTTCCAAGCAGTTTTTTCGGGGTCCGACCTGCCTCCCAATTCAACAGCTCATCAAAACGATCACTACGCTGTTGCAACAATGAAAAGGCACCGAGTTCGCCCTGTGCAGCCTGGTTGGCCAGTTTGGCAATTTCCTGTGCCAGCACTTTTTGATCGCCGATGCGACTGATGTATTCACGATCCGCCATTTCATGATTGGAAACCTTACTGATCACGATACTCAGCGCAGCGATGGCCATAATCAACAGAATGACAAAATATGCCATCATCCTGACTACCGGAATGCCTCCTACCTGGCCAATATTCTGTTTCATGTCTTCTCTCCTGCCATTGAATGCTCCTGTTTGAATTTAGAACTTATCAGTTCTGTAGTTCTAACCTGAGTTGAAACCTTGTGATAATGGAACCCTGAAAAACCAGGCCACATTACATTCCCCGAGTAAAATAATTCAACCTGTCTCTTGCTGCTAAAAATCAGACATCTGCGGCAAAATCAATAAATTCAGGCCTATCTGCCAGACGCCGGGTACTAAAAACACCCCAGTGCTGCCCGCCCTGCTGGTACCCTCCATCCAGCAAGCACTGCAAATGTGCCGATGCCGGTGGTAAATCTGCTGTTTTTTCCTCTTCGAAAAAGTGCCTTAAACCCAGCACTTCAGTGACCAGCAAACCACTGATGAGATCGCCTCGACGCATCACCAGAATACGGCTTTTACGATTCAGTCGGGCTGTTCCCTGTTTTACAAAACCAAGCAAATCAATAATGGGTATCAGCGTACCACGAATATTGGCAACCCCTTTCATCCAGCTAACGGTACCCGGAATCTGCGTCAGCGGAGGATAGGGCAGGATTTCGGATACGTCACTGGTAACAACTACCAACGCTGTATCCTGTAATAGAAAACCAATTCCCGTCTCGGTATGTCTGATCTCAAGCTGTTGTGGTAAGCCTAATGCTTTTTGGCGACTACGCGATTCAATGTCACGCAGTAGTGCAAAAACCTCGGTGCCTGAATCAGCCATTTATGTTTACCCTGCCAGCACCTTGCTGATTTTCAGCATTAAATCATCTTCCAAAACCGGTTTGGTAATATAGTCTTTAGCTCCCTGACGCAAACCCCAGACACGATCAGTTTCCTGATCCTTGGTGGTGACAATAATAACCGGTATGGCTTGTGTCGTCGGATCCCGGTTGATGGCTCGTGTAGCCTGAAAGCCGTTCATACCCGGCATAACAACATCCATCAGGACAATATCAGGTATGGAGCTTTTTGCTCGCGCAATACCGGCTTCGGCATTATCAACAGAATCCACTTCATGACCATGCTTTTCGAGCATGATCTTAAGTACATGAACTTCAGTCGGTGAATCATCAACAATCAAAATACGCGCCATTATGCCTCCTTCAAGCCTTGCCAGCGACACTGGCAGGCAAAGCTACTCACTATAACCAACTAAATCTACTGACAAGCAGTTTATTCAATAACAAGAACCTTGATTGCACTAAGCAGCTCCTCCTTGGTGAAAGGCTTGGTCAGATATTGCTCTGAACCGACGATTCGACCCCTCGCTCGGTCGAACAGGCCGTCCTTGCTGGACAGCATCACCACCGGCGTCTTCCTGAAACGCTTATTGTTTTTAATCAATGCTGTTGTCTGATAACCATCAAGGCGCGGCATCATGATATCGATAAAAATGATATCAGGCTGATTATCCGCGATTTTGGACAAGGCCTCAAAACCATCGGACGCCGTTACCACATCACAACCTACTTTTTTCAACAGCGTTTCAGCGGTGCGGCGAATAGTCTTGCTATCATCGATCACCATCACTTTTAAACCTTGGTATGCATCTTCCATCTGTTTCTCTGCTAGCACTGCTGCCACCTGTTTTTTACTTCGCAAGTCGTCGCGATTGAACCCCGAGACTTTATCTCTGTGGACAAGATTGTTTTCAACAGAGTATCTAACATATATTTGAAAAACAATCCATAAGTATCTATATTCACTATTTATTTCCACTCACCAACCGACTTGGGAAATTGCCTGTTTTATACTCAATTTGATTCAGACATTTACCCCTGCGGAATTCTCTGGCATAGTCTTAATACCCGCATAAGACAAAATACGGCCTGATAGAACCCTGTTTACTATCAACTGTCTTGCCTTTACCCTTTTATTTCATGGTCAAATTTAGATATCAAATATGAGCATTGAACATTTCCACGCCGTTCCCCACCTCACCACCGCTCTGTCGGGCCCCCTGCATGATATCGAAACCTATCTGCTGGAACAGCAGTCCGAAATCGAAACCTGGTTTCGTCAAGAATGGCTGAAAACACCCGCCCCATTCTATGCTTCGGTTGACCTGCGTAATGCAGGCTTCAAACTTGCGCCGGTGGATACCAACCTGTTTCCAGCCGGTTTCAACAACCTCAACCCCGCCTTCATGACCCTCAGCATCCAGGCGGTACAATCGGTGCTGGAGCGCATTTGTCCCAAAGCGGTACGCATCCTGCTCATTCCGGAAAATCATACCCGTAATCAGCATTATCTGGAAAGTCTCGCCACCCTGCAGGAAATCATTACAAAAGCTGGGTTTGAAATACGTATCGGTTCACTTTTGCCTGAACTTGAGGAAAAAATGAGCATCGACCTTCCGTCCGGCCGACAATTGCTGCTGGAACCCATCCAGCGACAGGACAACAAGGTGAAAATTGATGATTATGAGCCCTGTCTGGTGCTGCTTAACAACGATCTCTCTTCCGGTCGCCCCGAAATTCTGGAAAACCTGGAACAGATGATCCTGCCGCCACTGGAACTGGGCTGGAGTAACCGCCTGAAGTCCGACCATTTTACCGAATATCATCGTGCAACAAAAGAATTTTCAACTCTGACCGGTATCGATCCCTGGCTGATTACCCCGCTGTTCTGTAACTGCGGCAAGCTCGACTTCATGAAACGTGAGGGTGAAGACTGTTTAGCCCAGAACGTTGATCGCATGCTGCTGGAAATCCAGAAAAAATATGACGAATATCACATCGACAAACCCCCTTTCGTCATTGTCAAAGCCGACTCAGGCACCTACGGCATGGGCATCATGACCATCCACAAGGGCGATGAAGTCAGAGATCTCAATCGCAAACAGCGCACCCGGATGGCCAAAAGCAAGGGTGGGCAGATGGTAACTGAAGTTATGATCCAGGAGGGCGTTTATACTTTCGAAACCTGGGGCGACCAGCAATCAGTCGCAGAACCTGTTGTTTATATGGTTGATCACTTTGTAATCGGCGGTTTTTACCGCGTACACACGGGGCGTGATGTCAATGAAAATCTCAACGCCCCGGGAATGCACTTCGAACCACTGGCCTTTGCCGAAACCTGCAACGCTCCAGACAGCCGCAAGTCACCCGATGCGGATCCCAACCGTTTTTACGCCTACGGCGTCATCGCCCGATTGGCACTGCTGGCGGCCGCACGCGAACATACACCACCCAACTGGAAAACGTTCACTAATATTCATGCTGTAACCTGAATTATTTTTGCAGAAGGAATCATCTGCAAGCCGATAATCCCAGCATCAGCATTAAAATAAGGTTCAAGCCCCTTGACCATTAAGCTCGGCATCATCATGGATCCTATTGGCTCCATTAGCCTGAAAAAAGACAGCTCCCTGGCCATGCTGCTGGAAGCCCAACGGCGCGGCTGGGAGCTCTATTACATGCAAGCATCCGATCTATCCCTGTCACAAAACCAGACCTGGGCTCAAACCCGGAAACTGAGCCTGGCCACTGATCCCGAAAACGCGGCTTCCCACTGGTACCAGTTGGAAGCCGCAAAAAACCAGCCGCTGGCCGAGCTGGATGTGGTTCTGATGCGCAAAGATCCCCCTTTTGACATGGACTATATTTTTACTACCTACCTGCTGGAGCTGGCCGAAGCGGAGGGGCTGCTGGTCGTCAACCGCGCCCAGAGTCTGCGTGATGCCAATGAAAAACTGTTCACTGCGTACTTTCCCCAATGCTGCGCGCCGACGCGGGTATCCTCCCAGGCACAGGTCTTGAGGGATTTCCTGGCCGAGCACGGCGATATTATTCTTAAACCGCTGGATGGCATGGGCGGCGCCTCCATTTTTCGCTTGCAGCAGGACAGCCCCAATATTGGCGTCATCATTGAAACCATGACCCATCATGGTCGCCGCCTGACCATGGCGCAAAAGTTTCTGCCCCAGATTTCGGCAGGCGACAAGCGTATATTACTCATCGATGGCAAACCGATAGCTTATGCACTGGCACGCATTCCCCAACACGGCGAAACTCGCGCTAATCTTGCTGCGGGCGGTCTGGGCAAAGGCGTCGAGCTCAGTGAACGGGATCGCTGGATATGCGCCCAGGTCGCACCACGGCTGAAAGAGAAAGGGCTGATTTTCGTCGGTCTGGATGTCATCGGTGACTATCTGACCGAGATCAACGTCACCAGCCCGACCTGTATCCGTGAACTCGACCGGCTTTATCAACTCAACATCAGCGCTACATTGATGGATTGCATTGAACAGAAACTGCAAGATCATTAAGCTGATCAAGAGCATGTAGTTACCGCATCGTTTCAATCTGATCATGATACTTTCCCTGCCCGCGAGAAAGACATTGAACCCATAAGTGCTGCCGCTGATAAAGAGCGGCATCGAAATGCCGGGGGGATAACCGTATTAATTTTTAATGAAAATCACGCTAAAGAGTACTCTCGAAGATAGCCGCATTGCCTGGTTCACGGCGCTGGCAGTAACAATTTATGTGCTGGAAAGTAGCCTGCCGAGCCCAATCCCGGGGCTTAAGCCGGGGCTGGCCAATATCATCACCATCACGGTACTGTGCCAGTTCGGCTGGCGCACAGCGGCTTGGGTCAGTATCCTGCGGGTACTGGTAGGATCGCTGGTGCTGGGTACCTTTCTCTCTCCCACCTTTATGCTGAGTTTAAGCGGCGCGGTAACCAGTGTGCTTATACTCGGGCTGGCAACCAGGCTACCGGGTCGCGGCTTTGGCCCGGTGGGCTATAGCCTGCTGGCATCGATAGCGCATATCAGCGCCCAGTTTAGCTGCGCCTATCTTTTATTTATTCCTAACCCCGGACTCTGGCGACTGTTTCCGGTTTTGCTAAGTTTTGCCGTAGCACTCGGCATTATCAACGGTATAATCAGCCGATCATTATTAACCAATATATCCCACCAGGAAACGAGATGATCGCGCCGGGATCTGGCTTTACGAAGGATTTTTCGACAGTGCGGAATGAACACATAGACTCCCGATTGAATAAAATGTTTTGTGAATCCGGAAATTGGACGAAGACTCGTCACTTTGACAAGGGATGTGAATTGCACGATGCGGTAACTATAACCTCATGACGACAGCGCTTCCCTCCTCTTCTGTTTCTTCTTCTGATCGTTTGGGCATGACCTTGTTTTTTGCCCTGGCCTTCCACGCCATTGTGATATTAGGAATAAGCTTTAATATTGCCCGTGACGATGACACGCCACCATTGACAACGATGGAGATCACCTTGGTGCAAAGTCACTCCGATAAAGCCCCAAAGAATGCCGACTATCTCGCCCAGGCCAATCAGAAAGGCGGAGGTAACGTAAAGAAAAAGACCCACGATCAAAGCCCGTTCTCTAATCCTTCCCCCACCCGGGATAATGGCTTTGCACCCGCCAGTAAAGAGGCGATTGCCCCCCCCCGGATTCAGCCTCAAAAACTACAGCAGGAAATCCTGACGGCATATCAGGCAGAACAAAAAATGCCCAGTAAACAACAGAAAAACCCTCTGCCTGATTTATCCCAACCTCTCACCGCCGCTCAATTACTGGAACGCAGCCGACAGAAAATCGCCCTCATAAGTGCCGAAATCAAACGTGTGAAAAAAACTTTCCAGATCACACCCAGACGCACCTATGTGCGTGGTGCAAATGCAAGGGAATACCGTTTCGCCAGTTATCTGGATGCCTGGCGAGCCAAGGTGGAGCGCTTTGGTAACCTCAACTATCCCGAAGAGGCTCTGCGACACAATATTAATGGCAGCCTCCTGCTCGATGTGGCAATTAACCCGGATGGCAGCCTGAATCATATGAAAGTCATCCGCTCTTCCGGCTACAAAGTCCTCGACGAAGCCGCTAAACGTATCGTCCGTCTAGCGGCGCCCTTCCCGCCCCTGAGCAAGGAAATTCTGGTCGATACCGATATTCTGCACATTCCCCGTGTCTGGTACTTCAAAAGCAACAGCGGCCTGAGCACGGGGGGACAGTAAAAACCCATCGTCTCCAGGGTTCTATGGCGCGTATGAGCAAAACTCAGCAGAGGAACCGGGGCTTCAGCCCCGAATACAAAACTGATTATACGGTTAAAAAATCTGCCGCCGCCGTGCCACACCATTGGGCGGGGTAGCGGTGCAAAAGTGAAAGGGTATTAATATGATCTTACCCTGGGGGGGGGGGATATCTGGCGAACATCGTTTTTTCTTTATATCTTTTCTCTTGTATCTTTCTCCTGCATTCATATACTTCTGTTCATGGGCTTTATTTCGCAATTAAACAAGCAGTTTCTCATCGCCATGCCGGGTCTGCAGGATCCGAATTTCTCCCATACCGTCACCCTTCTCTGTGAACATAACCCGCAAGGGACTATGGGGCTGCTAATCAACCGCCCGACACCGATGAACCTCGGCGATCTGGCGGGCCAGCTTGAGATTGATCTGGACGAGCAGGACGCAGCCTGTATTCCCGTCTATCGTGGCGGCCCGGTGCAACCGGAGCAGGGCTTTGTCCTGCATACACCGCAGGGCGAATGGGACAATACGCTGGAACTTGGCAGCGATCTGGCACTGACCATTTCCCAGGATATTATCGAAGCCATTGGCCACGGCCTGGGACCAGAAAAATTTATGATCACCCTGGGCTACGCTGGCTGGGGTGCCGGTCAGCTTGAAGAAGAGATCGCCGCCAACAGCTGGCTTAATGGCCCGGCAGACAATCGCATCATATTCGATACCCCGCAGGAGGAGCGCTGGAACACGGCTGCAGCTCTGCTGGGGGTTGAGCTCTCCCTGCTCTCTCATGATGTGGGGCACGCATGAGCCGTACCCTACTTGGTTTTGATTTTGGCAGAAATCGTATTGGCATTGCTGTTGGCCAGGAAATCACCTGCACCGTGACACCTTTGCTGACTCTGACCGGCAAAAATCAGAAACCGGATTGGCCCGGCATAAGCCACCTGATTAATGAATGGCAACCTGAGCTGCTGGTAGTGGGGTTGCCTCTACAGGTAGATGGTGGCGAGCAGGATATGAGCAAGGCGGCGCGACGTTTTGGTAATCAACTCAAAGGGCGCTACAATCTGCCTGTTGAAATGGTGGATGAACGTTACAGCTCGCTGGAAGCAAATATGCTACTGCGCGAGAAGCAGGCACCGCGGGCAAAAAAAAACATGCCGCAGTACAATGATCACATTGCCGCTCAGCTGATACTGCAAAGCTGGATGGATACACACGCACACAAGGGTTTTGATTAAATGACACAAGGCCACGAGGTTGACGTTCTGCTGCAAGGTATGGCTGATGATCTGACGCAATTTCTACAAGCACACCATATTCATGATCCGCTCATGATCGGCATCCATACCGGCGGCGTCTGGGTGGCACAAGCCCTGCTCGAACGACTGCCGGGAAACATCCCGCTGGGCACACTCAATATCAGCTTTTATCGTGACGACTTTACCCGCATTGGCATGCATCCCCAGGTCGAACCCTCGCAACTGGATTTTGATATTGAAGATCGACACATTATTCTGGTAGACGATGTACTGCATACCGGGCGCACCATCCGCGCCGCCTTGAATGAAATCTTTGATTACGGCCGCCCGGCTTCGGTGAGTCTGGCGGTGCTGGTGCAACGCAGCGGCCAGGAACTACCCATCTGTGCCAATGTGCGCGGTATGCACATGAATCTGGCAGCCGACGAGCATGTTAAACTTAGTGGCCCAGAGCCGCTACGTCTACAGGTTCAAACCCAAGAGGAAAAAACCGGCACATGATGCGCGATGATATTCAGTTCGACAGCCAGGGCCGTCTGCGCCATTTTCTCACTACTGAAGAAGTCTCGCCTCAGATCCTGACTGCAATCCTCGACCACGCCGAAAACTTTGCCTCGGTCATCCACAAGCCGGTAAAAAAAGCGCCCCTGCTGCGCGGAAAAACTGTCGCTAACCTGTTTTTCGAAGCCAGTACACGTACTCGCACCACCTTCGAACTGGCAGCCAAGCGCCTCTCAGCAGATGTCATCAATATCAATATTCAGACCTCAGCCACCAAAAAAGGCGAAAGTCTGCTCGACATGCTGCGCAACCTGGAAGCCATGCACTGCGACATGTTTATCGTCCGGCATATGCAAAGCGGCGCGGCACATTTTATCGCTGAACACGTTGCCCCCCATATCAGTGTGATCAATGCCGGTGACGGCAGCCATGCACACCCTACCCAGGCGATGCTGGACATGTTCACCATTCGCCGTCACAAGCCGGATTTCGCCGCTCTGCGCGTCGCCATCATCGGCGACATCATGCATTCGCGGGTGGCGCGTTCGCAGATCCATGCGCTGAATACGCTGGGGGTCCCCGATGTGCGCGTTATCGGCCCGCATACCCTGATCCCGCCCCAGGTCGAACATCTGGGCGTACATATCTTTCATCAGATGGAGCAGGGGCTGCGCGATGTGGATGTCGTCATCATGCTGCGCCTGCAACGCGAGCGCATGGAAGGCGCACTACTGCCCAGTGAGGATGAATATTTCAGAAGTTATGGTTTGACCCCGGAAAAACTGGCTCTGGCCCATAAGGATGCCATCGTTATGCATCCCGGCCCCATCAACCGGGGCGTGGAGATTGACTCGGCAGTGGCTGATGGCCCGCAGTCTGTCATTCTTGAACAAGTCACCAACGGCCTGGCAGTACGGATGGCGATCATGTCCATGATTCTCGGCCGGAGCAACGCCGATAGCGAGGCCGCCCACTGATGCGTCTGCTGATTACCCACGGACACCTGATTGACCCGGCTAACAAGATCGATAAACAGGCTGACATCGCTATCGATGATAACCGCATCCTCGCCTGCGATAATATTCCCGCAAACTTCCACGCCGATGAAACCATTGATGCCCACGGACAGATCGTCTGTCCCGGCCTGATCGATCTTAGCGCTCGCCTGTGCGAACCCGGTGCCGAACACAAGGGAACTATTGCCTCGGAAACCCGCGCCGCTGCCGCCAGCGGTATCACCACCCTCTGCGTACCACCCGATACTGATCCCATCATCGATACCCCCGCAGTTTCCGAGTTAATCCAGCAGAAAGCGGGAGCCGCAGGCTTTGCCCGGGTCGTAACCCTCGGAGCCCTGACCCGGCAATTGAAAGGGGAGCAACTGGCCGAAATGCTCAAACTGCAACAGGATGGCAGTTGTGTTGGCGTCAGCAATGCCCGCCAACCGCTCAAGAATGCTCTGATCATGCGCCGGGCGATGGAATACGCCGCCAGCTGCGGCCTCACCGTTTTCCTGTATGCCGATGATCCTGGCCTCTCGGGTCAAGGCTGTGTACATGAGGGTGCTGTCAGCACCCGTCTGGGTTTGCCTGGCATTCCCGAGTCGGCTGAAACCGTGGCCGTAGCCCGTGAACTCATGCTCATCGAACAAACTGAAGTGCACGCTCACTTCTGTCACTTATCTTGCGCCCATTCGGTTCAGATGATTGCCCGTGCTCAACATGACGGCCTGCCGGTAACTATGGACGTGGCCGCCCATCAGCTTTTCCTCACCGATATGGATGTGGGCTATTTCGACAGCCGGTGTCATGTGCTGCCGCCCCTGCGTAGCCAGCGCGATCGGGACGCCCTGCGTAACGGTCTCGGCAACGGTCACATCACTGCCATCTGCTCGACTCATCAACCGCATGACGCAGATGCCAAACTGGCACCCTTTGCCGAAACCGAGCCGGGGATCTCGGCACTGGAAACGTTGCTGCCCCTGTCTCTGCGGCTGGTGCAGGATGGCCTGCTATCGTTGCCGGATCTGATTGCCAAACTGACCTCCGAACCCGCCCGTATCCTAGGCCTCAACCGTGGTCATCTAGCGCCAGGTGCGCTCGCGGATATCTGTATTTTTGATCCCCGGCAACACTGGCGCGTGGATCCGGCTGAATTTGTCAGTGCCGGAAAAAATTCACCGTTTACGGGCTGGGAACTCAGAGGCAAAGTCACTCACACGCTCATGGATGGACGCATTGTATACCGGCAATAATGCTTTCCTCCCAAGCCAAAAATATTAACCTGTTCTCTATTTAACAATTTGTAACATTGCAAACCCGCAAATTTCGACTTCGGTACAGCATCATCGGCCTTTCCGTAAACCGCTGACACTAGACTAAAAAAGCCTGTTGGCTTTAAACCTAATGTTTACGGAGAAGACATCATGAAAACATTGTCCCATACTGACATCACTCTGCTCGTCCATCAGTCCCAGCTGGAAATAGAATACAGCGAACAGCAGGAGGCACTCTGGTGTTATATGAACCCACGCCCTCGTCCCTGTTTCAACCATAGCCTGCTTGAGCGCATTCGGCAGCTACAAAATTCCATCCATAAGTCCGATGCACAAACCAGCATCTTTAATAACCAGCGCATCGCTTATCTGGTACTAGCTTCAAGAGTTGACGGCGTATTCAATCTGGGTGGTGATCTGAATTTGTTCCAGGCATTGATCAGACAAAAGAATCGCGACGGCCTGCATGCTTATGCCCACGCCTGTATCGATGTGTTGTATAACACCATCAACCTGCCTTTGGATGTCACAACGATATCACTGGTACAAGGCAGTGCTCTGGGTGGCGGTTTTGAAGCCGCACTCGCCAGCTCGGTGCTGATTGCCGAGCGTTCGGCCGAACTGGGTCTGCCAGAAATCCTCTTCAACCTGTTTCCGGGTATGGGCGCTTACAGCCTGCTGGCCAGACGCATCGGCCCACGCCTGGCTGAACGTATGCTCACCAGCGGCAAACTTTATCGCGCCGAGGAACTCTACGAGATGGGTGTGGTGGATGTGCTGGCCGAAGATGGACAGGGTCAGAAAGCCACTGAAAACTATATTCGTCAACACCGGCGCAGTCGTAACGGACTACAGGCTATCGAACGCGTACGTCAGTTTTATAATCCCGTCACCTATGAAGAACTGGCCGGGATTACGGATATATGGGTAGATGCCGCTTTCAATTTAAGTGACCGAAACCTGCGCATGATGAATAAACTGGTCAGTGCACAAAACCAGCTACAGGCAGAAGCCGCTGCAGCGTAAGCGCCAGGATCGGAGTCAATCCGCTGAAACCAGACGGTTAGCAAAACATCAGTAGCAAGAAAATTTGACTCCGACCCCTTAATCAGACTCTGATATACTGCGAACAGAATGAAATCCCAACGCAATACCATTTTTATCGAAGATGCCGAAATCCTGGCGCATGAACATTGTGAGGGGAATCAACACATCCTGCGTCTGCGTGCGCCAAAAGTAGCAAATCATGCTCTGCCCGGCAGTTTTATACATCTCCACTGCGATCCGCAACGTCCTCTGCGCCGTCCCATCTCCATCATGCGCATAAACAGCGATCGCGGTGAAATCGAACTGCTGTACAAGGTCTTCGGCGAAGGCACCCGGCTGCTGTCTCAACGCAAAACCGGCGAGACGCTGAACCTGATGGGCCCGATTGGCAAACCTTTCGAACTGCATCCTGAGCGTTCGCGGCCACTTTTGATCGGCGGTGGCGTGGGTATGCCACCGATGATTTTTCTTGCCGATGTGGCGCGTCGGCAAAATACTATCTACGCGCCCTTTGTGATTCTGGGTTCGGAAGTACCCTTCCCCTTCACCAGTCGACCCTCGGAAATTCTGATCCCCGGCCTGCCTGACGGAGTCATCGCCAGTATGCCCTTGCTGGAAGACTGGCAGATCCCCTCCCGACTCACCAGCACACAGGGCTATCCGGGTTGTTATGAAGGCTATGTCACCGATCTGGCCCGCCTGTGGCTGGATAATCTGGACAATGAGCAGCGCAACAAGGTAGAACTGTTTTCCTGCGGCCCCCAGCCCATGCTCGAAGCTGTAGCACAGGTGGCTCGAGACTATAATCTGCCGGCCCAGGTCTCGCTGGAAGAGTTTATGGCCTGTGGTGTTGGCGGCTGCGCCGGGTGCGTTGTAAAAGTACAAACAGCAGACGGCCCCGCCATGAAACGGATCTGTGTCGATGGCCCCGTATTCGATGCCAGACAGGTATTTGGCTAACATCCGTCCCGACTCCAATAGGGTTTTTAGTTACGCCAGAAAGCGGGGTGAAACAATACCAGTACGGTGAAAATTTCCAGTCGTCCCACCAGCATGGCCACCACGCTGACCACCTTGCCTGCGTCACTGACATGAGCGAAGGATTCCGATACCACGCCAAGACCTGGGCCTGCATTATTCATGCAGGTGGTAATGGCGGCAAATGCGGATAACTGATCCAGCCCACTCATCATAATCAACAGCATCAATACCACAAAGGTCAACATATAGACCGCAAAAAAACCCCAAACAGCCTGCAGGGTATCTTCCGGGATCGTGCGTGTTCCTATCTTGATGGGGAATACGCCCCGAGGGTGCATCAATAATTTCAGCTCCCGGTAGCCCAGCTTCGCCAGCAACATAACACGCATAACTTTGATGCCTCCGGAAGTCGAGCCACCACAACCGCCGACAAAACTGATAATCATCAACAGGGCCGGCAAAAACAGGGGCCAGCGTGCAAAATTATTTAATTCGAAACCGGTACTGGTGATCACCGTGACCACTTCAAAAGTCGCATCCCGCGCGGACATTTGCAGACTATGCATTTCCCCTGACAAATACAAAACCAGCGTGCTGACAAGAATGACCCCTGATACCAGTAACAGAAACGTCCGCACCTCCCGGTCACGAATATATTCCATCAGACTCAGCTTCCGCCAGGCAAGGTAATGGACACTGAAATTGAACGCACCCAGCAACATAAACACCACGGCTACCATTTCTATCGCCGGGCTATGAAACCATGCAAAGCTGGCATCATGAGTGGAAAAACCACCCGTAGAGAGGGTACTCATACTCTGACAGATAGCATCGAAGGGTGTCATACCCACGTACCAGAATGCGAGTGCACAGGCGACTGTCAGGCCCAGATACAAAAACCACAGAGAACGCGCCGTTGATGCCAGCCGTGGCGTCATTTTCTCCTCTTTCATCGGCCCCGGCGCTTCTGCTCGATACACTGACATGCCGCCGATACCGAGCATGGGCATCACCGCCACCGCCAGTACAATCAAGCCCATGCCACCAAACCATTGCAATTCCGAACGGAAAAAGAGCATTGACCGAGGCATCTCGTCAAGGCCGGTAAGCACCGTTGCCCCCGTGGTGGTCAACCCCGACACAGCTTCAAACAACGCATCGACAAAGGAGATATGTAAGCCGAAATAAAGAGGTATCAGCCCGAGCAGGCTGAGCAAGGTCCAGAAAATAGTAACGATGAAAAATCCATCACGTCGGCGCAATTCATAACGCCGGTGACGGAAAGGCAACCAGAGCAGAAACCCGCAGCCCAGTATGACACCGAATTCCGCCAGCAGATGCCAGACTTCACCATCATCATACCAGAGCGACACCAGCAGAGGCGCCAACATGGTCAGACTAAAGGTTATGCACAAAAAACCGGTGATCTGGATAACCGTCTTGCTACGCCTGCCCACCCAACGATCTCCGAAAAAACTAGTGTGAATGATCCTACCCTCATAAGGTTCAAGAATATATCAATAAGACACCGGGAAACGTGCCTTCTGTTCTGCTTTATTTAATTAAATTGAGCCGGATCAAAAACAGATTCGGTTCAGGAAAAACACAGACGAATACAGGTTCCCCGACCTTCGCGGCTATCAATTTTAATATCCCAGTCATAACGCTGACAGATACGCCTGACCAGTGATAAACCAATGCCTGCCCCCCCCGGCTGGGCACTGTAATAAGGTTCAAAAACCCGCTTCAGACTGGCATCAGAAATTCCGACACCAGTATCCTCAATTTTCACATAAAGGCCTTCCAGCGTAACCTGTACATAGCCTTCTTTAATATATGAAAAAGCATTACGCACCAGGTTGGCCAACACTACCCGTAACAGACTGCATTCGGCTTGCACTTGCGGCTGTCCATGGATTTCAAACCTGACTTCTACCGGTTTATGCTCCAGTAAGTAGCGATGACTTTCCAGAATCCGGGTGAGAATTTTCTCCACATCACACGAGGAAGACATTAACTGATCGTTCTGTTCCCGCGCCAGCAACAATAATGCTGAACTTAATTCAGTCGCTTCTTCAACTGCACGGGCAATCCGCTCTACCCGGGTTCGTCGCGTCCTGTCCATTTGACCGTCCGCCAGCAAAACTTCTGCTGCCCCCTTGATCACGGTTAGCGGTGTGCGCAGTTCATGACTGACATCCGATGTAAACGCACGCTCACGTTCGATAAACTCGGACAGGCGCTGTTGATAATCATCAAAATCCCGTGCCAGTTTGCCTACCTCGTCTTCAGGAAAATCTCCGGCCAACGGCACCAAATGCACCTTTGGCCGCAAACCACTGACTCGCCGAGCCAGATCGACTACGGGTGAAATCACCCGCCCGGCCAGCCAGAAGCCCAGCACGGCAGACAGGCCGATCATCAGCAGCACCCCGGCTATCAGGTAAACACGAAACTGCTGTTTACGCTGGCGACTACGGAAATCCTCATACAGCACAACAAAGTATCGACCGGCCTGCTCACGCATCTCGGCAAAGTAATGCTTGTTCTTGAGCAAGATCTGTTGCAGACCCGGCTGCAAGTGCATCAGCATTGCCTGACTTTCATCAGTGGGAATACTAATGACAACGGTATGCATGGCCGTGCTATTGGGAGGAGGGGTATCAGGATCAAGCGCGAAACGCACCATATAATCGTTCAGCTCGGTGGATAGCGTCTCGGCAATCAGACGCTGTTCCATATCAAGCATGAATACATACATGCTGCCCGCAATGATCAGGCTAACCAGCGTCCCGAGAAAAGCAAAGGCAAAGGCTACCCGGTATCGAAGACTAGTCCTGAACTTCATCCGGCGCGACCAGTTGATAGCCGATGCCGTGAACAGTGCGGATCAGAGCCTCAGGAAAAGGTCGATCGACCACTGAACGTAACACCGACATATGCGCGCGCAGGGCATCACTGTCAGGACGGGTATTGCCCCAGATGCGACGTTCGATTTCCTTACGCGGAATGACTCGCGGCGATTGACGCAGCAACAGAGTCAGAATCTTCAGCGGGATAGGCGGCAGAGTGATTCGCTTGCCGTTCCGCTCCAGTCTCAGACTACTTGGATCAAACGACAGATCCGCTATCTGAATAACCTCGCGTGACTGCTCGCCACGGGCACGACGCACCATCGCCTGCAGACGAACATTCAGTTCCTGCATGGCAAAAGGCTTGATCATATAATCATCCGCCCCGTGGGCAAAACCCTCCAGTTTATTTTCCAGCGTATCCCTTGCCGTGAGCATCAACACGGGTAAATCACGTCCCGCTTCTCGCAGCCGCGAACAAACTTCCAGCCCATCCATCCCCGGTAGCATTAAATCCAGCACAATGGCATCGTAGTCATTCTCCAATGCAAACTGAAGTCCGCTCTTGGCTTCATAGGCGGCATCCACCACATAGCCCTGCAACTCCAGATAATCATAGAGATTGGCGACCAGATCCGGGTTATCTTCGATGATTAAAATATACATACTTATAGTCAGATCCCTGCTGTTATGATTTGTTACATTCATGAAAAATACGCCTCGTACAAGTCTTGCAAATTTCGCGATCCAGCTTGTTATAAATACCGGTAATCGCCGCCTGTTTTGACTGAAAGACATGATTGGCACCAATGATATCCAGCGCGCCACATTTTTCCAGCGAATCCCAAAGCCCCTGCTTGACATTGATAAGATACAGACTGCCTCCCCGCGCCTGACGTTTCTGCGCTTCCTTGGCCAGCGTATCGCCACCCTGAATATCTGCAAAGTTTATCCCATCACAGACAACAGCCAGATGCTTTTGTTCCGGATTCCGGCCTTCAAATTCAGCAAATACTTCCTGCACATGATTCACCGAACCAAAAAACATGGAACCATCGATACGCAGCAGGCGTAACTGCGGGCACTGGGGCAGTTCCGGATCACTGGAAAAAGCATGCTTGGGCAAACGAGGATCCGGTGAACGAGTCACAATACGAGGCTTGGCCACTCGCATCAGGTACAGCACCAATGACAGCATCACACCAGAGAAAATCGCCAGCTCCAGCTCCAGAAACAGCGCGCCAAAAAAAGTTACGGCAAGAATACCTGTTTCGCGGCGACTACTCTTGAGTACATGGCCAATTTCATGGAAATCAATCAGCCCCCAGGCTACCAGAAACAGAATCCCGGCCATGGCCGCATTGGGCAAATAGGCGGCCAGCGGGCCAACCAGCAAAACAATCAACATCAACAGGGAACCGGCAAACACCGCTGCCAGCGGCGTCTTGGCCCCCGCCTGATAGTTCAGGCCACTACGATTAAATGAACCCGTCGCCACATAGCCGGAGAAAAAGGTCCCTGCAAGATTGGATAGACCCTGGCCAATAAACTCCTGATTGCCGTCAATACGCTGACCACTACGCATCGCCAGCGAGCGACCGATAGAAACCGCTTCGGTAAGTGCAAACAGAGTAACAGCCAACGCCGAGGTGGACAAATCTCTAATTGTATCCAGAGAAAGATCCGGCATTGACAGCGGCGGCAGGGTAGCGGGTAACGCACCCACCGATGTAATCTCCGTCACATCCAGCCCATATATACGGTTCAACAACCACGCGGCAAGACTACCAACCAGCATTGAAATAATCAGATAGGGTATTTTAGGCACCCAGCGTTTTACAGCAATACCGGACAGCAGGGTGATTATCGCCACCCCTGTCACATAGGGGTTGATGCCCCCAATTTGAAGCCAGAAGGAATGCAGGATCTCCGGCAGATGGGCACCGCGCGGGATGTCCACGCCAAAAAAGTTCTTCAGTTGCTTGCTGGCAATCAGGATCGCAGCCCCAGCCGTAAAACCGACGATCACCGAATGGGAAATAAAATTAACGATAGCCCCCATACGCGCCAGACCCAGTCCCAGCTCGAACACCCCCACCATGAAAGTCAGGGTCAGGGCCAGGCTGACATACTCGGTAGAACCCGGCTCGGCATAGACGCTCAGAGCCGAAAACAGCACGATAGATGCCGCCGTAGTCGGGCCTGAGACCAGATGATGGGAAGAGCCGAATAACGCGGCAACCATCGCCGGCACCATACCGGCATAAAGCCCATATTCCGGCGGCATACCCGCAATGGTAGCAAAGGCCACACCCTGAGGCAGGACGACGATCGCACCGGTCAGACCGGCAATAAAGTCCGTTTTCAGACTACGCTTTGTTACCATTTGGCGCCAAAGCATGAAAGGAAATAGTCGTTGATACCACTCAGACTGCATGGCTCTAGTTGCACTCATAAATTAAACATCTCCCTAATATCGAGTAACAAGCCGGTTCATCTTGCCAGGCAAAAACAACAGGTCGCCTTGCAACCAGACGTGGGAACACTGGAATCCACCCGTGAAATCCGGTCAAATGGTATCTGACAAGCAACAGAATAGTGACATCACTGTGACATGCACATTGATTCAGTATGGATACTTAAGAATCCAGGCTATAGTGTGATAGACAATGCGAAAATTCTAGTATAACAAATGTTAAGGTTACGCAAAAATATAGAACAAATACTACAAATTATTAACTTTTCGCAATTTTCCCTTTCGTAAACCGGGCAAGCCCGACAAACAGAATAAATCATTTTATAAAGATTAATCGAACGATTCACAGGAACCATCCCGATAAATGTTACTCATATATCCATACCTGATATTTATACATAAATCGCATATTATCAGGCATCAGAAAAGCCTGTTTGGCTGTCACTATAAGGAATCTTTATGCGGCACTCCATAACCCTGTTTGATAAACCTCTAAAAATAGAACTTAGCCGACCTGCCGAGCGGGCGATATCGGCCAGGAATGCACCCATTATTGCAGAATTGAATCTGGTATTTGGCTGTATGGTAATCAAGCGCGTCTGGTTTAGAGAGCAGGTTGACTGTAAAACGGTTCCTGTCACGCCAGGTCTGGAAGTCTGTTTTAATGTGGTTCGCTATGCAAAAACCTGCCGCATTGCCGATATTGATAATGGAGCCGAAGCAGAAGACTTTCCCATCGTCAAAGACAAAAAATCATTTGTCCCTGACAAACTGTTTATTGACTATAAAAAAGGACGTTTCTCAGGTAATTACACCTACACCCCCGGCTTGAAACATTGATCCGACTGGCATAGGCTTTCGACACAACCGTAGACTACCTTCTGACGGGTGATCCGATGGACAAACAGGCGGCCAGCTACCCGACGACGACATGGACGAGCTCATGTACCAGAGCTCTATGTGCTGGATAAAATTCACAAGGGACGGGAAGTCATCGAACAGGGATGATGCCTTACGCCTGAGGCGGATAAACATAAAATATTGGCGTTTATTCATGTTCATTGGCGAATGTTTCTTTTATCGGTTTAATTTCAGGTATTTTGTGGGGATACATCAGGCCTTACGTTCTAGCTTGGTGTGTCATTAATATGCTTGCCCTGCTATCCCTCCCGAAGGACTTGACAGGCAAGCTCTGTTTCGCGCGTAATAGCCTCTGGTAATCACAACAGGTCTACCCCTTCTTGGACAATATCCCCCTAAGTATCCTTATTGGAATACTGGTTTTTCTTATTATTATCTCTGGTTTTTTTTCCGGTTCCGAAACCGGGCTGATGAGCCTGAATCGTTACCGGCTCCGCAATCTGGCCAATAAAAAGCACAAGGGCGCGACTCTCGCGCAAAAATTGCTGGATACTCCCGAACAGCTGATCGGCCTGATCCTGCTGGGCAACAATGCCGCTAATATTCTGGCCTCCGCCATTGCCACGCTGATCGGCCTGCGATTGATGGGCGAGACGGGTATTGCCGTGGCCACAGCCATACTAACCATCATCGTCCTGGTGTTTGCCGAAGTTACACCCAAAACACTGGCCGCACTGCACCCGGAACGTTATGCCCTGCCCGCCTCTTTTCTGCTCACCCTGCTGTTAAAATTCTTCTACCCGGTGGTCTGGTTTATTAACCAGGTTACCAACCTGCTTTTGCGCCTGCTGGGCATTCCTAAACAGGCACGCAATATTACCCGGCTCAGCCGTGATGAACTGCGCATTGTCGTCAATGAAGCCAGCAGCATGATTTCCCGGCGGCACCAGGAAATGTTGCTGGGCATTCTTGATCTGGAACAGATCAGCATTGATGAAATTATGATTCCGCGCAACGAAATTATCGGTATTGATCTGGAAGACGAATGGGATACGGTTGTCAAACAGTTGAGCGAAAGCCAGCACGCCCGCCTGCCTGTGTATGAGGGTGATATCGATCATATCGTCGGCATGCTGCATCTTCGCAATGCCCTGGCTTTGTTCAACCAAAAATCATTCAATGTAGGTGATCTGCGTAAGATCATTCGTGATGCCTACTATGTCCCTGCCGGCACCCCCTTGAATACCCAGTTACTTAATTTCCAGAAAGAAAAACGGCGCATTGCCCTGGTCGTCAATGAATACGGCGACATTCAGGGGCTTATCACCCTGGAAGATATTCTCGAAGAAATCGTTGGTGAATTCACGACTGATCCCGCGGCCAGGAGTAAAGATATTTACCCGCAGGAAGACGGCAGCTACCTGATTAACGGCAGTATCACCATTCGTGAACTCAACAAGGCGCTGGGCTGGAATCTGTCTGCCGAGGGGCCAAAAACCCTCAATGGTGTGATCCTCGAATATCTGGAACAAATCCCGGATCCAGGTACCAGCCTGATGCTGGAACAGTACCCTATCGAGATCACCCAGAGTACGATCAACGCCATCAAGACCATTCGCTACAATCCAGGCTGGAACGCTAACCGACAATCTGATAAAGAAGAAAATGAACAAATCGAGGCGCAAACAGACTAAATACGCAAAAGGCACTACAACCGGACATCAACAGCAAAGCTTGAGAATGGGAGCCGCTACGATTAATTGTGTTTCCTCTCTCCCAGAGGGAGAAGGGGCTATGATGCAAATACGTATGCAACGATTAAATTTACCTGGCCGACTACCTGTATGCTCAATAAACAGACAAATAGTGACTAGAATACCAATGCTTGGCTATTGTTCCACAGTTTGTTAAATTAAAGTCTATAATCATCAGAAATATATCAACTTTTCGGGAGGTGCGCCCAGCGTGTCGAAGCTGACTCTTTCCTTCAAAGGAGCGGTGCTCAAGGTTTTTCCGATTCTTCGCGGGCAAATGCTGATCGGCCATGATCCCGATTGTCACTTGCGTGTCGACAGTCTGGCACTGGCACCCAAACACGCTCGCCTCGACACCAAGGATCAGACCTCAATCCTGGTGGATCTGGAAACTGAGCAGGGTACCTTTGTCAATCAAAAGCGCATCGACAAACACCTGCTCGAAAACGGTGACATCATCCGTATCGGCAAACACACCTTGCAGTATATTTTTGAGGAAGTTGCTGATCTGGCTCATGTTAAGGAGCTGCATTTATCTGCCCTCAATGCTGACAAGCCCGATGTTCCCGCCTCTCAGGAAAGTGAAGAATCAATCAGCCACATCCAGAAAAATGGTTGGCTGCAAATTCTTAATGGCCAGAATCTGGGCCGCACACTAAGCCTGAATCGCTCCATGACCAATCTGGGCAAACCCGGCGTTGCTACGGCAATCATCACGCGCCGGGACGGTGCTTATTTTCTTTCCCATCTAGAAGGCAGACGCCCCCCCAGCATTGATAACGCCCCTATCGGAGATCGAAGTTACAAACTTCACGATGGCAATACTATTCAGATTGGCAACATCAAAATGCAATTTTACATGGAATAATGATGGACGATCAGCCTGAACAACGCCATTTCACCCGCATCCCCTTTGATGCCCGAATTCGCATTATTCAACCTGAAGGCCGTCAACGCTGGGACAGCACCCTGCTCGATATCAGCCTCAACGGCGCGCTGGTCGTTCGACCTGATAACTGGGCTGTAAAAATCGGCGAGCCTGTTCAGCTCGAACTGCAACTCGGAGAAAATATGCAAATCCACCTGCATATGGACACTACCGTGGCCCACATTGAAGACAGCCTGGTGGGTCTTCATTGCAGACAGATGGATCTGGATACCGCTACCCACTTACACCGTTTGCTGGAATTGAATCTGGGCAATCCCGAATTGCTGAAACGTGAGCTGTCCGAACTCATACGGCATCACTAAACCGGTTACAGTGCCTGTTTCAGGCCTTTTTAGACTTGCACCCCCCGGTACATATTCGCCATGCGCGACCGTCACGTTGCAGCAGTTCATCGGCTGCTGACGGCCCCCATTCTCCGGCAACATAGTTCGGGAAATCACGCGCTGGTAGAGCATTCCAGACATCCAGTATCGGCTCGACCAACTGCCAGGCAGTTTCGATAATATCCGCACGTTTAAACAGTGTAGGATCGCCTTTCATACAATCATAAATCAGCGTTTCATACCCCGTACTCGGCTCATTACCAAAGTAATCATCGTAACTGAAATTCATTTCTACCGGACTCAGCTGCATAATCTGCCCCGGCACCTTGGCATTAATGCCCAGACTGATACCTTCACTGGGCTGGATGCGCAATACCATGACATTGGGTTCTACATGTTTGCCTTTCATGAACGAGTTCTTGAACGCGGCATTCGGCGCATGTTTATACTGAACCACGATCTCGGTAAAACGCCCCGGCATGCGTTTTCCCGTGCGTAGATAGAACGGCACACCGGCCCAGCGCCAACTATCAATCATGAGGCTCAAGGCAACAAAAGTTTCAGTCTGGGAATCCTCGGCAACCCCCGCTTCCTGACGATACGCCGGTACCGATGTGCCGTCGGCCATCACGCCTGATGCATACTGACCTCGCACCGTATGGGTGAGTACATCTTCCGGGGTGAACGGTTGAATCGCACGCAGCACCTTGGCCTGCTCATCACGAATCTCATCGGCATCAAACGATATCGGCGGCTCCATAGCAATCATGGCCAGCACCGCCAAGAGATGGTTGGGAATCATATCCCGCAGGGCACCGGCACCTTCATAATAACTGGCGCGATTTTCCACGCCCATTGGCTCGGCGACAGTGATCTGTACATGGTCGATATAACTGCGGTTCCATATGGGTTCGATAACACCGTTAGAAAATCGAAAGGAGAGGAAATTCTGGACGGTTTCCTTGCCGAGATAATGGTCGATCCGATAAAGCTGCCGTTCCTTGAATATTCCCAGCAACTGTTTGTTCAGCGCACGGGCGGATTGCATATCATGTCCAAAAGGTTTTTCGATAACCAGCCGACGCCAGTGACCATCGGTTTCATCGGCCAAACCTACCCTAACAATCTGCTCAGCAATATCACCAAAAAAGGCCGGCGGTGTCGCCATGTAAAAAAGATAATTGCCCGGGGTGTTACATTCATCATCCATTTCACCCAGTTTCCGTGCCAGCGTCTCGTAAGCCGCCGGATCCCGAAAATCACCTTGCAGATAATGACAACATGTGACCAGATGCTCCCAGATCTCCTCTGAATAATCTCCGTCAAGATGCACGCGACTTTCCGTATTCATCAGCTCACGATAATTTTCAGAGCTAAAGTCCTCCCGACTGACACCCAGTACAGCGAAATTCTCCGGTAAACGCTTTGCAACCGACAGATAGTAAAGCGCAGGGAACAGCTTACGCTTGGCCAGATCACCGGCGGCACCAAAAATGACCATAATGCAGGATGGTGCAGGCAGCCCCATATTTGTTTGTGTATCTGTGTGTGGCATAGTTGTTCGTCTCAAAAAGTTTATTTTTTCTTTTCCAGGTGGCCGCCAAATTCATAACGCATGGCCGAGAGTAATTTGTTGGAAAAATCGTTTTCACCGCGCGAAGTAAAACGTTGATAAAGCGCAGCACTGAGGATCGGTGTCGGTACACCGGATTCGATAGCCGCCATACTGGTCCAGCGACCTTCGCCAGAATCAGAAACCTGTCCCTGAAAAGTATCCAGACCCGGATCACCATGCAGAGCCTCGGCAGTGAGATCCAGCAGCCAGGAGGAAACCACGCTACCACGCCGCCATACTTCAGCTACCTCGGCCACATCGATATCGTACTGAAAAGCCTCGGGATCCCGTAAAGGCGTGGTTTCTGCATCGATGGCCGCTTCGCGCTTACCAATATTGGCCGATCGCAGAACATTGAATCCTTCGGCATAGGCCGCCATCAGACCATATTCGATCCCATTGTGTACCATTTTGACAAAATGCCCGGCACCGCATGGCCCACAATGCAAATACCCCTGTTCGGCAGGGGTTGGCACACCGTCATGACCGGGGGTGCGCTGTATCTCACCCATGCCAGGTGCCAGCGCACTAAATATCGGTGTGAGATGTTGTACCGGCTCATCCTCACCGCCGATCATCAGACAGTAGCCTCGCTCCAGACCGAAGACGCCACCGCTGGTACCGACATCCAGATAGTAGATGCCGTTTGATTTAAGTTGTGCCCCGCGAATAATATCATCCTTATAATAAGAATTTCCGCCATCGATAAGAATATCACCCGTGGCCACTTCCTGTTCCAAACTCTCAATGACATTTTTAACTGCGGCTGCCGGAACCATGATCCAGATGGCAGAGGGCTTATCCAGCCTGGCAACAAGATCGGCAAGATCAGCCGCGCCACTCGCACCTTCCGCCTCCAGGGCACTTACCGTCTCCGGATTGTGATCGAACACTACGCATTCATGACCCGCACGTAACAGACGACGAACCATCGACGCGCCCATTCGCCCCAATCCCACCATACCAAGTTGCATCAGCTCTTCTCCTTATATTGAAATATTGAAATCTGAACAGGCGTTCCAAATACCCGATCACGGGTAAATTTCTACGTTCGTGGTAAGGCCCTTCGACAAGCTCAGGACGAACGGTAATGTCTAAAGTGGGCATACATTGGGAACACTTACTTAGCTATCCTGATTAATGACCAACCAGTCTTGCGCTTATCAGTTCAGACAATTGCGTAAGCGCTGCTACTGTGTCAGTACCAAGATGTACCCGAAGGGCACGCCGACCTCGCTCGGCCAGCACCTGGAAATCACCCTGTGCCTGAGCAGTCTTGACCACAGCAAAGCTGTAAGCATGACCTGGCACAGCAATATCTTCAGCATCATCACAGGTTAGCTGCAAAAATACGCCACTATCAGGCCCGCCTTTATAGGCTTGACCTGTGGAGTGTAAAAAACGTGGGCCAAACCCCAGACAGGTCGCAACCCGATAGTGATCACGCAACTGATGGCGAATTACCTGCAAACGGGATGAGTAACGGTCGTCAAGTCGATCCAGATAGGCCAGCAGGGCAAAATAATCTCCCGGCTGAATACGTTGCAGGTGTGCGCCCAGCCAGTCCGCCAGTGTCGCCTGCTCACCCACCACGGCGCGCAGTGCCTCGGCATTTTTTGTATCGGTATACAGGCTCAGATGTGAGTCTACCGCCAGCGGCGTTTGTGCCGGTAATGCGCCTGAGGCTTCATACGCCTCCATCAGGCTGCGCGTAGCCAGCTTGCTAGCTTCGACATCAGGTTGATTAAATGCATTGATGCCGATTTCAGATCCCGCCACTGCTGTTGCAAACTGCCAGCGAAACATTTCCTGGCCCAGATCATAAATATCCGCTACCGCAAGTCGCACCACGGCCTGCCCTGCCTTCTGTAAAGCATCCATAACACTATCCTGCTGCGGATCGACATCGCCCTCCAGACGCAGGTAAACAAACAGACGGTCATCGCCACAGGCCTGCGGCACATGGGGCAATTCGTCCACCACGGGAATGATGCCTTTGCCCTGTTTGCCCGTGGATTCCGCCAGTAGCTGTTCGAGCCAGGCACCGAGTGCAGCGATAGCCGGTGACAGAACAAGCGTTAGCTTGTCACGCCCCTGTAATGCCGCCTGCCCCAGCACTACCCCCAGTAGAACACCGGGGTTATCCCGTGCGGGAACACAGGGGGCGCAGGCCTCAACCATTTCCAGAGTGCTGCTCAACAATTTAGTGATATCGACACCGGCAAATGCGGCAGGCACGAGACCAAAATTAGACAGTGCGGAATAACGCCCGCCAATACCGGGTCGACCGTGGTAAACACGCCGGAAACCGGCCGTAGTCGCAAATTTTTCCAGCGCCGAACCGGGATCGGTAATCGCAGCAAAATGCAGCGCCGTCTGCTCGTCTCCGAGTTCTTCACGGATACGTTCGAAAAAATAGGCCATCAGAATATTGGGTTCCAGGGTGCTTCCTGACTTGCTGGCAACAATAACGCCGGTGCGTTTCAGATTGATAGCAGATTCTATACGCTGAATCTGTGCCGGATCGGTGGAATCCAGCACATGCACACGCGGATGCTCCGGCTGGTTACCAAATACGCTGGAAAATACTTCCGGTGCCAGGCTGGAACCGCCCATCCCCAGCAACAGCACATCCGTAAAATATCCTTCGGCAAAACGACCCAGGCGACGAAGATCACCCAGGTGTTCAAATTGATCCTCGGCAATATCCAGCCAGTCAAGCCAGTTATTTTCATCCTCGTCAGTCCACAGGCTGGCATCACGCGCCCATAGACGACGAACCTTGTCGTTATCCGCCCAGTCGTCCAGCGCCTGATTAACCGCCTGTTGCAGAGTGGCAGACAATTGCAAAGTCTGCGAAGCAGACTTCGGAATCCGTGCACCTTCCAGTGCCTGTTCCACCGCCTTGAGTAATTTTTCGTAAGCCTCGACAAATTTTTCCAGACCCTCGTTCAACAAGCCGTCGGTCACATCATCCAGCGCGATGCCTTCGGCCTCCAGCGCAGCCAGATCCGCCTGCGCCTGCTCCAGATCATCTTCCAGGTGTGCCTGAGCTGAACCGTGATCACGGAAAGCATCCAGTGTGGCTGGCGGTACGGTGTTAACCGTATCGCGCCCAATCAGAGATTCGATATAAAGTACATCGCTGTAGGCGGGATTCTTGGTGCCCGTACTGGCCCAAAGCAACCGCTGGCTGGAAGCGCCGTGAGCCGCAAGCGATTCCCAGCGCGCACCACTAAACAACACCTTGTATTGCTGGTAGGCGAGTCGCGCATTGGCCACCGCTGCCTTGCCCTTGAGAGCCTGTAAACGAACGACATCACCCGTACCGGCCGCTGATTCAATTCTTTCATCCAGCAACTGATCCACAGCGTTATCGATGCGACTGACAAACAGGCTGGCAACGCTGGCAATCTTCGACAAATCACCTCCGGCTTGTTGCCGACGTTCCAGTCCACGTAGAAATGCCTCGACCACTTGCGCATAGACCGTCTGTGAAAACAACAGAGTGACATTCACATTGATACCCTCGCCAAGCAGGATCTCGACTGCGGCCAAACCCGGCTCGGTAGCCGGCACCTTGATCATCAAATTCTCACGTGCAACGGTGCGCCACAGATAACGCGCCGCCTCAATCGTTGCCCCGGTGTCATGCGCCAGCCGGGGTGAAACCTCCAGGCTAACATAACCATCCCGACCCTGGGTTTCATGATAAACCGGGTGCAGAATATCAGCGGCATACTGAATATCACTGATCGCAATCTGTTCATAAACAGACTCGGCATCCGTATCGGCCGCTTTGGCCAGATCCCGGATAATTTCAATATAATCATTACTGCCGGCAATCGCTTTCTCAAATATGGCCGGGTTCGAGGTTACGCCTTTTATGCCATCATCATCGATCAGGCGTTCGAGACCACCATAAACCAGCAGACTGCGACGAATGTTATCCAGCCAGACTGACTGACCCGCTTTTTCAAGTTGTCCTACCGGATTCATTATTTTCTCCCGATGAAGTGATGAGTTGATAGCGTGACTGGAATCGCCGACTTTCATGCATAGCGGATGTATTAACCGTTGCATGATTAACCTGCATTTTATCCCCTCGCCCCACCCCTCTCCCTGAGGGCTATGATGCGAATACTTATGCAACGATTACTAATCAACGACAGTCTGGGGTATCCATAGGCGAACTGTCGCCAAACACAGACAGCGTGCCCAGCCAGAAAATATATCTTTGATACACGGCCCGGCTCAAACATTAACCCCCGGACGTTATAGATAAAAAATGCGTATTCCCCCTGCTTGTAAACACGATAAAGGGCTGAATACTCCTGCTTCGAGTCTGATACAGAAAAAAAGTTCCTGAGAATCTTAATATCGCTGTTATTATCAAAATATGAGGACGCTCACAACGTGTCTGTATTCAACCGGAGGGCTGGTTTGATAAATAAAACAGCATACAAAGCAATTTATAGCGGCTGATTTATTTCAGGAGGATAATAGCTGCCGCTACAAACTGATGACTATTATTTGAGATCAGCAACGATCTCAAGGGTAATATCCTTAAAGCGAAGTAATTTCCCACCCTGTTTTTTGATGAAGGCTTCGGCATCCCGTTTTTTGGAAAACGATGCAATAGTGTGTCCCATTGCTCCCTTGAGTGGTTGATTTATAACATAGTAGGCTGTACGGGCATCGGTAAAATGATCTGCCTTCATTACTGGCTTCTGCCAGTTTGTCTTGCCCATATCGTTAACATAGATCGCTTTGACTATAGTTTTCACATCCGGCTGTAAAATATAGGAAAATAAGTCACGGGTTGAACAAAACTTGAAGACATTAGGATTATCACGCACATAAGCTTCCCCTTTAGGGCCGGGAAAGCCACTGATAAGCATACCACACAGGTGACACTCATCACCGCTGTTAATATTAACCGCTGGACGGCTGACAGAATCATGTTTGGCCGAATCACAGGCAGAAAGAATCAATATCAGAACAATAAGCAAGCCCGATCGTAAGCACTTCATAAAATTATCTTCCGTAGTTATGCCAAACGAGATCAGATGACTCGTTTATTGAATCGCCATATCGCCAGCAAACAGGGAATAATAATCCAGGCTAACAGGCTTGACCAAAGCACTAATGGATGAATCATTTGCTTGTCAGCAACCGAAATCAGGCCGGACTGTATCTGGGTCGATTCAAACCCTCCCAGATTGATCAGGCGGAAAATATCAGTCGGATTAAGTAATAGTAACCAGCTAAACAGATTATCACTTATGCCACCACCGGTTGCCACCAGTAGACCCAGTAACAATAGATCAAATACAAATACAAAGGCAAACCAGATAAGCAAGGCCACGCCGGAAGCCCGACTTTTTTCTAGCGACATCACGCTAACCAGATAGGCAAGGGCAATGAATACCCAGCCAAGCAGAATCGAGGTGGCAATAAACATGGAATAGGCAACCAGTAATTCCCCAGGAGTCACCTTCCCGGAAAAAACCGCTATCAACACCCCGGCCGATCCAAAACCCAATAATGTCGACAGCGCCAGCATCGCTGCATGACCGACAAACTTGCCAGCCAGCAATTCACTACGTTTTAAAGGATACGTCAACAACAGAATCAAGGTGCCCTGTTCTTCCTCGCCGACGATACTGTCATAAGCCAAAATAAGGGCAATAAGCGGGATAAGAAAAATGGCCAGGCTGGACAGACTGACGATGGTTGTAGAGAGAGAGGTAAAACCCACCATCCCGGATGCCGCTGCGCCAAAATAGGAAATGGCCATGGCAAAAAGCGCAAGCACCACGGTAATACCGGCAACCCAGCGGTTACGAAGTCCATCCTTGAATTCCTTTACTGCCACTATAAAGATCTTATTCATCTTCTGTTACCACCTGTTTACCGGAATCATCCGGACCTGCAAGAGACCGCGTATTATAATGGATATAAATCGACTCTAACGTCGGCATAACAATCTCGATATCCTCAATATCATTTTCATCGACAAGCGTCGTCAATAGCTTGAGCTTGTGACTGGCCGCAGCAGATAATATATATTGGTGGTTATTGATCCTGCGAGTCGATACGCCCTGTGAAGCAAGATTGTCAAACCAGTCCTGGTTGGTAATTTTACCCCGGACATGAATCGTCATGGGCAATTGCGCCTGTTCACGCAACTCATTGATACTACCCTGTGCAAGTATTTTACCCGCTGAAAGAATCAGCGCGCGGTCAAGATACTCCTCGATACCAGAAAGTACATGAGAGCAAAGAATAATCGTAGTCCCTTGCTGTTTAAGCTGCTCGATCTTGTCATACAGATCTCGTGTCGCCACCGGGTCAAGTCCCACTGTCGGCTCATCCAGGATTAACAGCCTAGGCTGGTTTAACATGGCCTGCGCCAGGCCCAGACGTTGACGCATACCCTTTGAATACGTTTTAACCCGCCGGTTTGCTGCGTGCAGCAAACCGACATCATCCAGCAATTGTTCCTGCTCCTGTTTGCCCGCCCCCTTCAATCGAGCAAAATACTGTAGCGTTTCCCGGCCGCTAAGCTGGGGATAAAAACTAAGATTCTCAGGCAAATAACCCATCTGTGTTCGTAAGGCAGCCATCTTTGCATCCCTGGCCGGATCGTAACCAAATACACGGACAGAGCCGGAAGTAGGCTTCAAGATACCCAGTATCGTCTTGATGCTGGTCGTCTTGCCTGCCCCGTTATGTCCCAGAAGCCCGACCACCTGACCCTGACCAATCCGCAGGCTTATATCGTTAAGTGCCTGCACTTTGCCAAAATTCATAACCACATGTTCGAAATGGATTGCTTCGATACTCATAAAGAGGAAAGCCTCTGCGCTATAGCTTGTGGGGAAAGCGGCTGCATTAATGGATGACTGTCGGTAATGCCGGGTGATTTAAAAACCGGAAACTGCATCTGTGCCCAACGCAAAATTTGAACGGATGGACTATTCATTAATAATTTTGCCAACGGGTATTTCCAGAGCAATTTGTCGACATTATCATTCGGTTCAAACGGACGATCACCTATGCCGTCATTATTGCGATCCCAGCCAAGATAGTTGCTCCAGTAATTGCCTCGGCCTTTATATGACCATTGCTGACGACGCCGACCCACATATTTTACCTGGCGATGGTTATCAATAAAGTTATTGCCATAAAATTTATTATCCTCTGACCCCGCCGTTAGGTGGATACCTATCCCATTATGTTCAATCGTATTATCACTTATGGTGTTATAAAGTGAATTGTAAATAAACAATCCCTTACCTACTGCACCCATAATCTTATGGGAACCGGTAGGGTTACCCTGGCTGACATTACGGAATGTATTACCCGAAATAGTGGAGTAGGTGATAAAATTCATCAACATGCCGTAATTCTGATCATGATCGGAACGATTACCAATAATCTTCAGGTATTTTGAATCCATCATTGCATAGCCTGTACGGGTATTGTGCGTATAATTGTTTTTAATGGTGTTACTATACGAATACATATAATGAATACCATAACGCAGGTCATGCATCTCGTTATGTTCGATCGTATTCCCGTTACTGGTTTCAATATAAATACCATCACGCGTATACCATATTGTATTATCAAGAATATCAGCGCCAGTATTGCTACTTAGGTGAATCCCATTACCCCTGTCTTGTGAACGTATATTTACATTACCTTCAACCGTATTATTTTTAACCGTAGCGTCTTTGCATCCCATAAGCAAAATACCAAATGCATCTCCTCTTAATTGATTATTTTTAATCAGTACATTTGTGGCCGATTTTCTTACATTGATACCCGCATCCATCGTTGTTAAATCATGTCCCCAGTGAATTATCTTGCAGCCGGAAATGATAATATTATTTGCAGTAATTCTCAGGGCGCTTCCATACCCATTGCCATCAAGAATGGCTCCTGGCATACATTGCAATGTAATAGTTTTATTGATAACGAAATTGCCGAGATAACGGCCTTTTTTCAGTTTGATCTGATCGCCATTTTTGGCCTGTTGCAATACAGACACAAAATCCGCTGTCGTTGCTAACCTGACTTGAGCAAATACCGGAGTATAGGCAGAAAATATTAGCACAATTAGAAAATAACGGAATTGCCTTACTTGTTGCATCATCAAATATGTATGTATTAGCGTGCGCATTGGTTAATTATAAAGGTACTTGAAACAGGGTGTTAGACACCTCAATCAACAATAAGTTTATCATAATTATTTTGCGTAATCCGACGTCATGTCATTGCCAGCAATCATACATAAAGAATACCTCAACCCTGTATCTATATTGGACACCTCCACAAAAATAGGCTGCGAAAGAAATGCCCTGTTACTGTACGCGGAGATACAATAACAGGGCACAATTAAACAAGCATTTTAACTATGCTTTTTCTACCAGCATTCTACTACGCATTTCCAGATGCAGCGCATGGCAGAACCATTGACAGTAGAACCAGTAAACACCTGCTTTATCCGCAGTGAAGGTGATAGAAGCGGTTTCCTGTGGACTAATCTCCATGACCACACCATGATCAGCCATAGTAAAGCCGTGGGTAAGATCTTCCACCTTATCCATATTGGTAACAAAAACCGTTACCTCATTACCCTGTTTAACCTTAAACTCTTCCATACCATATTGAGGTGCAACAGAGGTCATATAAACGCGAACTTTGTTGCCATCACGAATAACTTTATTGTCTCTTTCCAGCGTTATACCATCTTTTTTAGCCTGGGCAACGGCTTCGGCAAAGAATGAATCTTTACGATCCCATATCTTCTTTGTTTTGCCATCCAGCACACTTCGATGAACAATAATACAATCATGCGGTTCAGCAAATGCAGGATCATCATGAACGACCTTCATCTTCTCACCCGAGATATCGATTAACTGGTCATTATCCGGATGCAATGGACCCACTGGCAAGAAACGATCCTTGGAGAACTTGTTCAGTGAGATTAACCATTTACCATCAGCATCACGTGTTTCACCCATAGACGAGTGATTGTGACCCGGCTGATACTCGACATCCAGTTTTTGCGTAATATAATTTACATTTTTATTGTTGTAGGATTTAATCGCTCTTTCAATATCCCATTTGACAATCTGGCTATCGATAAACAATGTCGTATACGCATTGCCACGTCCATCAAAAGCGGTATGCAATGGCCCTAAACCCAGTTCCGGCTCACCGACAACAATATCACGCTCCTTGATTTTACCTGCAAATAACGCATCGATTTTATGAATATCAATAATCGATACTGTCGGTGATAACTTGCCACTGATCATCACATACTTGCCATCCGGTGTTGTATTAACTCCATGAGGACTCTTCGGAATGGGAATATAACGGGTATATTTAGAACCATGACGCCCATCAATCACCGGCACTTTTGAATCACCAATGGTTTTATAATGACCTGCCGCAACAGCTTTCTCCATACGCGGGATATCATAAACAACCACCCAGTCGCGTTCAGCTTGCATCATGCCGGCCAGATTTATGGCATCTTCCGAGTTATAACAACTACTAAAGACATATTTCCCGTCATAATCAGAATCGGTATTATCCAGATTGCCGTCCACCTGCACCTGAAAAGCGACTTCCATTTTTTCTGCATCGACCACACTGAACATGGAATAATAATTTTTGGGATTATCAATATCGCGGCCATCATTTGGCAGAGGCACACGGAATTCACCATTACAGAAGAAATATTTGGTATAAGGAACCCTCTGTACCCGTAAACCATGAATGGCCTGTACATTGGGAATACTTATCATCTTGTCGCATTTCATGATGTCACAACGAATTCGTGCAACACGGGTATTGGCCTTGTCATTGGCAAAAATGTACTTACCATTATAACGACCATCAGTCATCGACATATGTGGATGATGCAGATCACCATTTAGAAAATGTGCCGTATCACCTTTGATTCGTTTACTTTCATTGGTTAAACCCCAGCCAGTTGCCGAATCGGTATTAAAAACAGGAATACGCATAATTTCCCGCATCGAAGGTAAACCGATGATACGAATTTCACCTGATTGGCCACCACTCCAGAAACCGTAATATTCATCCAGCTCACCTGGCTCAACATCGATTTTATTTTGTTCATCGCTAACCGCTTTAGCAAACGCTTCCGGAGTCATTATAGCTGAACCCAGACCAGCGGCACCGGCAGCCATACCTACAGCACTGACACCGGCAGTCCCCAAAAACTTTCTTCGACTCAGTGATGGCGCGAGACTGTCCCGATCATTATCTGCATCTTTGTCTTTATCATTGGTGCTCATAATATAAACTCCTAAAGTTAGGTTTTAACTGAATCTAACCGGGTTACGGCTATTTTTGAAGGATCATCCCTTCGCTTGTTTCGCTTCTTGTTTTTGTTCACAAGAGGCGGACATTTTTTCTCATCATGATAGGTCATCTGGCAATCCAGACAGTGGTGACATTCATTCGCATTAATCTTGCCATCAGGTTGAATTGCCTGAATTTCACATTCCACTGCACAAAGCTGACAGGGATTGCCGCATTCTTTACGCCGTTTCAACCAGTCGAACAAACGTAATTTGGTGGGTATTGCCAGCGCAGCACCCAATGGGCAGATATAACGACAATAGACTTTTCGTGTAAAGATGGAAACAAACAGCAGTGTCAGGGCATACAGCACAAACCACCACTCGCGGTGAAAAACCAGCATAATCGAAGTCTTGAAAGGTTCGATTTCAGCCGCTTTTTCTGCCAGACTGACCGATTGCAGTGAGATACCGAACAGTACCAGCAGGATAATATACTTCAGTGCCCACAAGCGTTCATGCACGGCAAAAGGCAATTCATATTGTTTAACTTTTAACTTCCGTGCCAACTCATTAATCAATTCCTGCAAGGCACCGAAAGGACACAACCAGCCGCAGAAAACACCTCTTCCCCAAAGTATAATCGTAGCCGCAGTAAATGCCCAAAGCATAAAGATAACCGGATCCATTAGGAATATGCTCCAGTGGAATTTCCCCATTAAGGCATGGGCAAAGGTAAATACATTCTCCACAGAGAGCTGGCCTAATGAGTACCAACCAAGATAAAACAGCGTATAAATCAAATAGCCACGACGCAAATTGTGTAATAAACGTGGACGTCTAACCAGCAGATCCTGCATGAAAATAATAACCAGCAATACCAACAGGCTGACCCCAATAATAATCTCCTGAAATAGATGATTCAACCAGATTCTTGCCCATATCGGTAATGGCTTTTTAACCACTGGTCGAGTGATATATTTTTCTGGTATCTGGTAATTTGTTTTAAAGGTATGAAAAATACTACTTAATGGGCCGGTCGCACGTTTTACCAGAAGTTCCAGGTTCCACGGTGCGCCCGGGTCAAAATCAAAACGTTTACGGATTATAAAAATGCCCATCTCATTAAAATCAGGATACCCTTTTGCATAGATATCAGACAGGCGATAATAGTCCAGATCACGGAAGTTAATGCCAATCAAGCCCTGACTTAATTTGATTCGGTCAAATATTCCACCTCGCACATAACCTGAACCCTTGAACGAGTATATACCGCTGGCCATAATGGCTATCGCCTGTTCACCGGGTTTCAGCTTTTTCATTAACCATTTAAACTGTTTTTTACCTAACAGATTTTCGCCGATTGTCGGCGCATTAAGGTAGGTATAATAAAAATTAATAAAAGTGTCCTTCTTTTTATCGGGACTGGCAACATCCACATCAGCGGCGGCTGTACCGATAAACGCTTGATCCACCTGCGCCCTCGTCAGATGCATATGTCGAATGGAACCATCCCCCATTAATGCCTTCCAGGTTTCAGGTTTAAATAGATTCCGTTTTACGAGGGCATGGGGCATCATCTCGACGGCTGATTTTTTTAGAATCCCGACTGTTTCCGCCACCTTTTTTGACGCATGCATGATAGATTGAGCCACCACCATCGAGGTGACGGTCGCACTACTTATGCCATCAATCGTATTCTTGCCTGTCCCCACTTCAATATGCTCAGCAACGGATTTGCCGACAAACTGTGCTGCGAAATCGTAAAGTTTCTGCACAGGGATACCGACCAGTAAAATCGGCTCATGCTGCTCCACTACCCAGGTGTTTTTAATAATCCCTTTGCTGTCAATGGTAACGACTGTATTAACAGGCTGGCCCGAATAGGCAGGTATATCAACCTGTTGCGCCGTTTGAAAACTGTAACCCAGTATTTTTTTACCCGCATAGATCGTTGCAATCGCTGTTTTTTTATTTTCATCAGTGACACGATCGGCCGTTGGAAAAACTTTCATCACATGCGTTTTCCAATCGGCTGGAAGTGGTCGAAGTGTTGCATTCGCCAAGGCCGGGAATAACACGATAAAAGAGCACCATAAAAAAACAACGCTTAAACGATAAAATCTGACCGGCATAAAAAACTCAATTTTAATTAATAAACATATACGGTAATTTGTGTGAAATAAGACGTTATCCTGAGTACTATTACACACAGATAATAATGTTAAAATATAATGAAATAACTTCCCTTGACTTAAGTCAAGGGCACCTGTTTTTTTAGAACCAGACCAGAGGTCTTGAGGGAAGCTTAAGTATATAAATTTTTGTACTGCGCCAGCTGCGGAAGTGAGGCTTTAGCCTCACCTAACATGACGTGGGCAAGGGACGGATAAACAACCCCGCCGCAAGCGGACGGGGTATTAAGTTGAATTACCCAAAATCACAGATTTTAATCGTAATGTTTTTAAATCGCCGCAAGCAGCGGGGAA
>VAOX01022989.1_pt1 | contig 61949 bp, 54 predicted proteins | sample 3393891 | NCBI WGS metagenome assembly VAOX01 (sample SAMN08290429, study PRJNA428436) | hydrothermal vent metagenome | isolation source: Deep-sea hydrothermal vent chimney | place: Indian Ocean: Southwest Indian Ridge | depth 2822 m m
AAAGGCACGTCGATTACTTTTTAAAACCATTGATGAACGAAGAGTTAACCAAGCATGATGACTCTATCGTTCAGGCTCATTTCATTATTGGAAAATACTCCCACGAATTTTTACGGGTTCTCACGCTCCGCGTGGAATGAGGAAAAGATATGGCTGCTGTTATACTTTTATGCTGTTTTTTATAGGCTTTTAAGCAAATGTTAGAAACCGAAAAACCCGTCTATCGCCTGGTACTGCACCCACAGAATGCGGATTATGCACCTGAGTCTAGTGAGATGATTCAGAAAATACTGTTTGAAACGGGCTTTATTGCGGAATCGCAGAGCTTGCCTGACAGCCGAACCAGGGACACCGGGCAGAGTTTTTTGGCGGGTGAACAATTTCTACAGTTACTTACGTTTATGGGCTGTTCTCCAAGCATCAATCTGGTACCGCAACATGAGGCGGATCGGGATTATTGCCACATCGTATTAAGTCCGGTACATGCGCATGTTCATTTCCGTAGTCATGAACGTGATGTATTTGCGCGGTGTCCGGAATGTGGACGGCGTGATGCTAACTGGCCTGTCCTGATTGAATGCTGGCACAGGGATCGTTCGCAGCAAGAATATGTTTGCCCTCATTGCCATAAAAGTACGTCGTTATATGATCTGCGCTGGCGACAGGTGGCTGGGTTTGGTCGTTTCTTTATTGACGTATTCAGCATCTTTCCTCAAGAAGGGATTCCCTCAAAGCATCTTATGGCGGCGTTGGGGGATGCCTGCGTGCAGCCCTGGACATATTTTTTCACCAATCGTTAATTTGTTGATTGACAGTCGGCAAATCCGGCGTAGACTTTCGTCTATGTTTAAGCGGATGAACAAAGCCATTTTTATTTCTCGCCTGCGCCTGCACAAGGTCTGGGTATGTATGCCGTGGCTTGAGAAAACGTGACGTAATTATTTAACATATAACGCGCATTATTCAAAAGCCACAACTCCTGACAGGATTGTGGCTTTTTTTATTTTACACAGGAGAAAAGGGTATGCCGGTTTCTGCGGCCTATATCGGGATCATACTTATCTGGTCAACCACTCCCCTGGCCATCAAATGGAGTGCCGAGGACGTGGGATTTCTGTTTGGTGTGTTTTCACGCATGTTGCTGGGAGCACTGATCTGTATTGTCTGGCTAATAATATTGGGGCGGAAATTACCTCTGCACCGTCGTGCTCTGCATACCTATATGGCAGGTGGTCTGGGTGTGTTTGGCTCCATGCTCTGTGTCTACTGGGCTGCGCAATATATTCCTTCGGGGCTTATATCGGTGTTGTTTGGTTTGACACCCATTGTAACGGGATTGATCGCTGCCATATTTCTGGGGGAAAAAGCATTTACACCCAGCCGTTTGCTCGGTATTGTGCTGGGCATTACCGGGCTGATAGTTATTTTTGCGCAAAGGATTAATCCTGGCGATCATCTTATTTGGGGAGTAGCCGGGGTATCGCTGGCAGTTGTCTTGCATTCGACCAGTGGAGTCTGGGTGAAAAGTATTGCTGCCAAGATGTCTGCTCTGGAAGTGACCACAGGCAGCCTGTTATTTTCAGCACCCCTGTATTTTTTGATCTGGCTTATATTTGATGGCCAGTTGCCAGTGAACATTAGTAACCGTGCTATCGGAGCCATTCTCTATCTGGGGATCTTCGGTTCGGTACTTGGATTTTTAATGTACTTCTATGTGTTAAAACATATGGATGCCAGCCGCACTGCGCTGGTCACTTTAGTTACACCCGTGCTGGCCTTGTTTATAGGGCATCAGTTCAATCATGAAGTGCTTAACCTTGATGTCTGGTTGGGCAGCGCCTGCATTCTTTCCGGAATGTTATTTTACCAGTGGGGGCCTGGACTGGATGTTCTTCGTTCTCGATAGAGGGGGTTATTGAAGTGCATACATTCAACCCCCACCACGATATTACCAATATAAGGTTCCAGTAATGTATACAATTTTTCTGGTTCGGCTGAGATTTCCTTATGCACACAGGGTTTGCCATCCTGGTCGAGGATACAAACGTACAGAAGTCGGGCATGTAAATCGATACCGCAGTAGTATGGATGCATGTTATTGTAAAAGTTCATTGGGCTTTCTCCTTTTTGGTTAGCTTGCCTTGCAGTTTAGCGAATATGTCTAAACGGGGGGAGAAGGCTCAATGAGTATCAAACTCATCCAGGGGACTTTCAAACCTGACGCGGCTTTTGCAAAAAGTGCAAAACCCGCGCCAAGTTTGCCAGCTGCTGATGAGGGCGTTATGCCCAAAAAAGCTTGACATACCATATTAGATATATATACTGTATTGAGTATGTGGAAAATATATGAACACAAAACAGTAATTAAGCAATTGAATTCATTGCCGAATGATATTCTCAAGCGATATGAAAAATGGAAGGATATCGTTGCAATATCTGGCCCATCAGGATTGAAAAAGATCAAAGGATTTAAAGACGAACCATTACAGGGGAAATGGAAAGGTTACCGTTCATCGCGTCTTAATATTCAATACCGCATTATTTATGAAATTGAAAATGAAGAATTTTTTGTAAAAGTAGTCAAGGTAACTGCTCATGATTACAGGAGAAAGTAATATGAAAGACTATAAAAAATCAAAAAAGAGAGCAGATGTCTCAATTGGTGAATCTGTTCGAATTATTCGTGAATTACAAGAATTAAGCCAAAATGAACTAGCCTCAATAACCGGCATACCCCAGTCAACTCTTTCAGCAATAGAGAACGATAGAATAAATTTAGGTGTAGAAAGAGCAAAGGTATTAGCTAGGGCTTTAAAGTGCCATCCTGCGGTTCTAGTTTTTCCTGGTTGGGATGTAAATCAAGAAAAAGCGGCATAACGAATAAGGTTAGATTGTGAGAGCGAAGCGAACCACAATCTGAACCGTTTGTTGGACAAGCCCGGCCGGTGATATCGTTGTTGGTCTGGAATGAGGTTACTGAAAATAGCTTTTTGCAGATTAGCCTGCTGTTAAATCCAGGCTCTTATTTTTAATTTCATTTTCTATCCCCCCCCCGAACTCGTTGCAATGAAAGGGGGGGTGTTGTTTACCGGTAATTTTACCCCTTTTTAGTTCGAGCGGTAATCTCAGCCCGTATTAGCTGCGTTAATGTTCAAGCTTGTTGATTGTTTACATGAGCAAACGTGTCCTGCGTCCTTATGTTGGCCTTGTTGATAGTCTTTGTTCAGTGATCGGGATGCGTGTGCGCACGATATGCATGGGTGCGCCACAACATTGACAGAGCAGTTTCGGTCTCTTTTTTATTTTTGCGATCCATTTCGTCGGCTCGAGTTTAAATCGTGTTTGCAGGTACTGAATCAATCGCTTGCTATTAGGGTGTAAAAAGCCATAGTTACGGGCGCGACGAAAGCCTCTGGGCAGGACATGTTGCAGTAACCGCCATAAAAAGGTTGCCCCGCTGATAGTCTTGGTTATAAAGCATTTTGTTTTGCTATTTTTATACCGGTAAGTCACCTTTCCATCTTGACATGACAGAATGTCTTTCTCACGTATGCCCCCTCGGTAGAGATAACGTCCCAGGTAAATAATAGTTTTATCGCCGGCCCCGACGGCGCGGCAATCGACGATCCATTCTTGTGGACAGATCTCTGGCAAGCTTAAACCGCTCTTTTTTATTCGTTCAATATGTTTTTCCCGAAAAACCTTGGCCAGCGCTTTGTGGTTAAACAGGTACTTGCCCTGTTTTTTGCGCCATAATTTTGTTTTTTTGTTTATGGCTGCTGCCGGAAGTACAGTATGTACATGCGGGCGATAACCCAGTGCTCTTGAGTGGGTATGGAGTACGGCGATAACGCCGGGTGTGCCATTGAGTTGTTTATCATTTTGACTAAAGGTTTGCAGGGTGTCCCAAACACAGCTAAACATTAGCGTGTAAAGCTGATGTTGATGCTGCCAGATCAGGTTACGTACTTCTTTTGGCACGGTGAAGGTGATCATAAAATAGTCTGCCGGGAGGCATTTTTCAGATTGGCGTTCAATCCACTGTTGGCTCTCATGGCTCTGGCAATGCGGACAATTACGATGGCCACAGGAATGCGGTACAAACTGATCATGTCCACAATCGTCGCATTTGGCCTGCATTAAGCGGCTATGTTTTGTGCGGCAGATTTTCATCGCGGCTAAGGCTTTTTTATGGCTGGGTAATAGTTGAGTTGCGTACTGATTGAAGAGATCGACTTCAAACTGTTCGATGAGGGTTGATAAACGGATCATGAAATAGTCCCCCAGGTAATTGTGAAGTGACTAAACCCGTCATCAATGCATTGTTGGGAGCGAGTTTCATTTTGCTGGGTAAGGTGGGTGTATTTGGAGGTAGTGAGTAAGCTGACGTGGCCCAATATGTGTTGTAATTCACGTAGGTCGATTCCCGCTTCAATCAAGTGGGGGGCATAACTATGGCGTAGGCTGTGCAGGGTAATGTTTTTTTAAACCTAACTCTTGTACCACGTTGCGTATAGCAATCTGTAGTCCACCCCTATCTAAGGGGGTAGTAGCAAGGTGAGACTTTTTTAAGCCGCGTTTACGATTGGGGAACATCAGTTCGGGATGGCGGTGGAGATGCCAAAATCGCCGCAAAACTTGCAGGGTCGTGTCGGGCAACGGTACAAATCGATCCTTATTGCCTTTAGCGTTACGAATATGCACCCGTTGGCGAGTCGCATCAATGTCCCCCACTTTAAGACGCAGGCCTTCCCCTAAACGTAGACCCATACTATACACGGCAAAAAAGAAGACACGATAACTGAGTTTGCGGGTCAGCATAAAAAGCTGTTGAGCTTCATCTGGTGTGACAATATCCGGAATACGTATAGCGCGTGGTGGTTTTACTAGGGGCACGTCTAACCAGGGCTTGTTCAGGACATGTGAATAGGCGGCAATGGTTTTGGGTTGTAAGCCTTTAAGCTTCAAGTGCTTACAGAGCTGTGAGTAATAATGGTTGTATTTGGATTCAATTGATGGTGTCATAAACGGGTAACCTCATGTTGTTTGATTTGAGACTACAACTTACCTGCTAATGCATCTGAGGGGAATGAGGTTACCCTAATTATTAGGGTGGGGGGGGGTCTCCGCGTTAGCGGCTTCGTCTAACAAGTAAATTAACGCGGATCATTTTTTCTTACGGCCTAAAGCGGGCGCAAGAAAAAACGTCTATATTGACGATGGATGATAGATAACAACGGCACAGAGAATACCATCCGTCCGTTTGTCATAGGCCGCAAGAACGGGTTGTTTAGCCACAGTGTCAACGGCGTAAACGCCAGCGCCAATCTGTCTATGATAACGTTTGGAAATCTTGCTGAATAGCTAGAAATAAAGTTACAATCTCATCCTGAAGCCACCCCAGCCCCCCCCATCAATCAGCTGCCATGCCTGGCGGGCATAAAAAAACCGCCGGATAACACCGGCGGTTTCCCAACAATGAAGACATCCTTGTCAAACTTTCCTCATCCCTGTGTTTATAATCTTACAACAGGATACGAGATACGTCTGTAGGGTAGGGCTGAAAGTTTTGTAGGCCGTGTCTGACAGGGTAAACCCGCATGGTTCATGGCTGTGGTGCATGCTATATGGCATTTCAGCCGCAGGGTGGACGTTGGATAAAAAACTGCGTATACAATTTCAACCATGCAGATGCAAACGATCCAAAATGATCGTTCACATTGAGGTTACGGCGCTACATTTTGTAACGTTCATAATTTATTGGCATATCGGCCTGATATGCAGCAGCAATAAAATTGCCCGAAAATGCCTGATATAAATAGGCTTAAGGAAATGTGAGTGTTAGTATTAAATTTGAGGGTAATTCCATGTTTGATAAAAGTGAACCTTCGTGGGGGATAGTTATATCTTGAAATATTTTGATGTTAAAAAAGGACTCATTCTGTTTGGATTGGGTTTGCTAGTGTCCTGTGGCTCCAGAGACAGGTTGAACAATATCCAGGAGAGAAAAGTTCTGACGGTGGTGACTCGCAATGCGCCGACTACCTGGTATGAAGGTAGAGAGGGCGATACCGGATTTGAATACGATTTGGCGAAAAATTTTGCTGCTTATCTTGGCGTTAAACTAAAACTGGTTAAAAAGGATAGTATATCGGGTATTTTGGAAATGATTAAGCAGGGTCGAGCCGATATTGCCACGGCTGGTTTGACGCGTACACCTGAGCGTGAAAATGGATTTCTGTTTGGACCGGCTTATCAGGATGTTACACAGCAGGTAGTTTGTCGGCGTGGTGGTGCACATCCGGATAATATTGCGGAACTGGCTAATGTAAATTTAATGGTACCGGCTAACAGCAGCTATGTAGAACGTCTGCAATCGCTTAAACCCCGTTATCCGGATATTCATTGGCGCGAGGATGCCAACTTGAATACAGAGAGTCTGCTGGATAAGGTCTGGAAAAAAGAACTGGAATGCACGATTGCCGATTCCAATATCGTGGCCATCAACCGGCGTTACTTCCCCGAGCTGAGCGTGCGTTTTAATCTGAGTAAGCCGCAGCCGCTAGCCTGGATGTTGCCGGCTGATGCGTATGGTTTGCGTGATAAGGTCAAAACCTGGTTTAAGATAATAAGCGGAAATGGGGAGCTGGCCGCACTGAAGGAAAAATACTATGGTTATATTGAAGTTTTTAATTATGTTGATACACGCACACTGACACGGCGTATTAAACGATTACTGCCGAGATTTCAGCCGATGTTTGAAGAGGCGGGTATGCGTTACAAGGTTGACTGGACCTTATTAGCAGCACAATCCTATCAGGAATCACACTGGAATCCATTGGCAAAAAGCCCAACCGGAGTACGCGGTATTATGATGCTGACGCTGACTACCGCAAAGGAAATGGGAATAAAAAGTCGCTTGAAGGCAAAAGAAAATATCATGGGGGGAGCGGAATATTTCGCGCAGATGCGTAAACGTTTACCGCAAAGCATTACGGGTCACGATCGGGAATGGATGGCTCTGGCAGCGTATAATATTGGGCTTGGGCATATACGCGATGCCTTTATTCTTACCAAACAGATGAAAAAAGATCCAAATCTCTGGGCCGATGTGAGTACGGTGTTACCGTTACTGGGGCGGAGAAAATATTACAGGATGCTGAAACACGGCTATGCCCGTGGTTGGGAGCCGGTACGTTATGTCAAACACATTCGTGACTATCAGGATATTATTGCAAATAACTTGAAGCGTCAGGATATTGCAGAAAAAAATAGAGCAACAAAAAGCAATGATAACTAATAGTGTGCAGGTCGCGGCAGGTATTTTCTGCTGTAACGGGATTCGCCTGATATGTTGGTTATGTTGTTGTTAACCCGACCTGCGCGTGAGCGGTAGGAGTCCGGTGCGTTAATAGTGCGCGGTGGGGATTGCGTGAGGGTACGCCTGCCGGGCAACCGGTATCCCTATCACGAACTTCTTCAGACGATATTATTGAAAGCCAGATACTTGTCCATATTGCTGCCTAAGCCGTTGTTTGGAAACAGGCTGGCGAAGTTGCCCTGTTCACCATGCAGGGCCATGTAGTTGAGCACGATCATTTCTACCAACAGGTTGACATTATTAGCGGCGGGGCTGGAGGACGTGATGACCGAGGCGCTGCTGTCCATATAGCCGATCTGTTGATGCGCGCTGGTATCGCTATTGGTAGCGCGCAGGGCAGGGCGACCATTGGGGCTGTAGACCAGAAAAAAGGTGGCGGCGGTGGAGCCATTGTCGCCGATCCAGACACCTTTGCCGCGGCCAGCGATAGAGTTGTCGATTGTGCCGTTGCTGGCGAGAGAGCCATCACTGAAGACATGCAACATTAGGGGCTGGCTCCGGCGGGCGGCATATTCGAGGCAAGCGCCCATGCACTGACCTGCGCGAAAATCCCGATCCTCGCCGACGGAGCGATTACCTGTGTGGTAGTCGAAACCGCCCATCTGGATGGTGCCGGCACCGGCATAGCCGTTGATAACCAGCTTCATTACCGAGGCGGTTTTTTGGAATTCGGTTCGATCACGGTTACTGGCGCTGTTAAAGTCCGGAAAGATGCTGGCGATGTCAGGATCACCTGTGGGCGTGGGATCAAGTGTGCTGGGGTCGCCGTAGCGATCTACGAGCCCGGCACTTTTTACATAGGCGCATTCAATCTTGTTTTTGATTGTGGCATCGGTTGCAAGACCGGTGCTGACCCGATCCAGTTTTTTGCGGCTGAGGCGGGTGATGGATTCCATCACTTTTACCGCATCGGCGTTGCTCATCTGGCCGACCAGGTTGCCTGTATCCACCATGCCAGTGACGTCACCGGGACGGTCGACTTTGGTCGGTCGAGCCTCAACATCGATCATGCTGGCAGGGGCCATTGAGTTACCGCCGGATTCGGAATTGCGAGAGCCGATCAGATCCAGAAGCTCGCCACGGGCCCCCGCTTTGTAAATACCGTACATAGGGTTGAGGGGATTGTTGGCTGTGTCGTTGGAGGAGCGGGCTGGAATTACTGCGCCATTGGTATTGGCCAAGGTACTGGCAGCGGTGCGGGCCTGGATCCCGCGTAAAAAAGCGCTATCGGAATGAAAGGCCAGACCCATATCGGTGTTGATGAAATTTCCCTGGCTGATGGATGGGAGCATGTCACCCGGCAGGCCGAGCTTGCTGTAGCCTGCGGTAGAAAGAAAATCCAGCTGTCCGCCAGGTCCACCTATCAGTATGTTGGAGCCGGCAATATTGGCACCGCCGGCCAGATCAAAACAGATAAAGGGGATTTTCCCGGCACCGGCTGCGGTAATGCCACACCGGGTTTGCAAGGCCTGCATATCATTGGCTAATGCGGCGTGAGCTATGTTCGGTCTGGCGAGCAGACCGAGCAGGGAACTGCTGCTCAGCACCAGGCCGGAACCAGCGAGAAAGCCCTGGCTGAGAAAATCACGTCGCGTGATCGGGCGCTTGTGATCACGATGATAATAGGGGCCGTCGTTGGCAGAATGTTTTGACTTCGTCGTCATTGAATGAATCCTCTATTGTAGCAACATGGCGGCACTGCCAAGTACGGCGGTGCACATGCCTTTGACGATGCTGCGGGTGCGGGCAGCATCGCAACCCGCTGGGCAGCCGGCGCTTAATTGTTCGTATAGGCCGTCACCGATACCATCGCCATCAGCGTCAAGCGTACTGCTCAATTCTGTTCGTACGTCGCTATACGGTGTTGCGGTGCCGATGTTGCTGCCAATCATGTTGTTGTACAGACGGGTAGCAAGGGCATCGATGGTGGCAGTTTTTGTGGCGAAGGCCGTGGCTACATCCGCATTGAAGTTGAAGCTGCTGCCGAAAAAAACGGTACGCAGGTTGGCGTCTTCAACCAGGGAACTGCAATAGTCAAAGGACAGCTGGGTGATGGCAACCTGGTGAGCGGAGACGAAGCCCTCAATATTTTCCACCGAGGGCAGTTGTTGTTTAACGGTGCTGAACGTGGAACGGCCATCATCCGTTTGTGCGGGTACGCCAGTCACTTCCGCCATCGTGTCGTTGATTTCTTCGAAAGTGCGCAGGCCAATATCCGAAGCGGGAGCGGGTGTCGGGATTGTTGTCGGGCTGTAGTTGCCGCTACGGCTCATGGCGTTGCGATGATTACCGATGACATCAAAAGTCAGGAAGAACTCGTCAATACTGGCCCCTTTTTCCAGTGGTACGATGGTGCCCATGGGGGAAAGCTGCTGGCCTGATTGAGTATAGTTGGCGGCTGTGAGCGTGGTATTGACATTGACCCAGGCCTGGCCTACAGCGGCCTCATTACCATTCATGCCCAGGCGGATACCTTTGATCGGAATGTTACCAGGACGGGCATTGCCGAGGGTGATATAGGTGGGTTTGGCAAACATATAGCTGTAGTCATCAAAGCGTGTCATCTCGAACATGATGTAGCTCTTGGGTACATTGACGAGGTGACTGATATTAAACAACATGAAGAGAACCTGGCCTACGCCCGCATCAAAGTTCTGCTGAATCTGAGCCTGAGTCAATGCCCGGTTGTGAATTGCGAGCATTCGAATGCGTCCCTTCCACGGCTGATCGCCTGATGCCTCATTGCCGAGAATCAACGCGTAGCTGTCATCCCAGTCCATCAAATTACCGGCGGGGGCAGGATCAACGTCGCCGGTATATTTCGCATTGACATAAATGCGCCGCCCGTTACGGGGATCATAGGTAAGTACGACATGTTGCAAGGTGGCTTGTAGACGTTTGTCATTGTCATTAGTGGACAGATCCGGACTACCATTGAGATCGGTGGTGCTGCTGCGGTGCAGAAAGTTGTAATTGTAAAGTGTTTGGCCGAGGGTAAAGTTGCGGGCATTGTTACCGGCCGAGTAGCTGATGATACGTGCCGGTCCTTCCTGGGTGACGTTAGCAGGCACCAGCCAGGCTTCAATCGTATATTCACCGGTAGCCCGGATCAAATTATACAGTTTTTTGCTGGCACCGGTTTTGCCTTGCGCCTTACCGTTGACGATCTCGATGCCAAAATTACTCAGCCAATTGACTTTGCCCGAGAGTGTCAGATTCAGAGCCGGTTCCACGCCACTGGTATCATAAGCGATGGTGTCGGAACCGATATGCTGAAATTCATAGAGGGCGATGATGTTGGATTCCTGCCGCTGGCCGCCACTGGCGATCAAACCGTGTTCCATACGCAATGCACGACTGGTTACTAAAGCACTGTTTACGGGTGTCGGTGTTATGGGGTTAGCGTAGTTGTTTATGGCGGCCTGCATTTCATTGGCGTTATCGTTGCAACTGCTCCAGCAGTTGTGTAAACCGTCACGCAGGCGAATCACCAGCCGGGAATTGGCCGGGTTGTCCAGATCGATCTTGCTTTTCGCCGCTTTCAGCGCAGCGTCAATATTACTGTTGGCGAAAAAAGGCGCTTGTGCGGTAACAGCCGATTCTGTATGACAGGTATTGCAGTGTTGCACCAGCAGGTTATGGATGTTGCCAAACAGTGCTGAGTCGGCCGGGAAGCTCTTGCTGCTGCCGGGTATAAGCTGGTTGGGAACCGGTGCTTTGAGAGAGATTTGACGGGGGGAGTTGTTGCTGCTGCCGATCCAGTTATTTATATAGGAAATAATCGTTTCAGCACAAACCTGCGGATTGGGATCCCAACAGTTGTGACCGCTGGCGGCTTTGGTAACCAGACGTGAGGCAGCCGGGTTCTGCAGGTTGACGAACATGCCTTTGGCATTGGAATTCTGTGCTTCACGGTAGGCCAGGTTAATGTCATCGGTGCGCACGAACGTCGGACTTTGTCCAACGCTCTGGTTGTGACAGCGGCCGCAGCGTGTCTTACTGCGCAGTCCTTCCCAGAGTGTTACCCGAAAAGACTGGGTATCCGCTGTCGCGGGGACGGGACCATTATATTCGGTAGAGCTGACACTGAGATCAGGTGCGGATTCAGTTTTTGCTCCTCCACCACAGGCGGTCAGGAGGGTAATGACCAGCAGTAACAATCCACCCCGGAGTAAAGAACGGTATGATGACCCATTTTCCCCTATATATGTAGCGGTTGCTCGGATTGGTTTCATAATCAGTTACCCATGCAGTAGGAAACGGCATCGGCAAACACCGTTTTTAGCTTGTAGCCGCTGTTTTTGAAGTTGTTGCTCATACTGCTGATCTGGTTGCCGTCAGGTTCTCGCAGGCAGACAGTACGAAAAACCTTTTTAACCTGACAATTGGCAAAGGCCTCGCTTTGAGCCAGTTCCTGGCCCATGGATTTTGCACCATTACCGCTGCCGGCAAGACTGCTGTCCCAGCCCAATACCGAGTTTGGGCCTTCACGCCAGTAGTTGTTCCAGTGATCGTCGGGGGTGATAAAGCCATAGGGAAAGACCGTTGCATTTTGTAGATACTTTGGCTGTACCCGACTGCCAGTTTTGGGATCGTTGCCGGTGTTGTATACCAGGCGGCCATTATCCGGGGTGCCACTGTATTCAAAATCGTAATAGGCATAAGCCTGTGTCATGGGATCCATGCCGGTATGGCAACCGCTGCATCGATTAATATAGATACGGCTGTCGCCGCCAGGACTGCGGCTGACATCCTGACGAATACGATCGCTGGCGCGGGTATTGTCCTTGATTTCCTGTAGATCGACGCACAGCTGGTTGAGCAGGGTGAAGCGGAACATGGCGCGGTTGGTGCCGTCGATAAAGAATGCCCGCGCCGCTGCGCGAGTGGTGATAACACCGGCAGTGGCGGCTGCGGGCAGGCCAGTGACGGCCGACTGGGTAGTTTTGACTAAAACGGCAGGATCGCCGAGGTCCAGATCTTGAATCTCCATTTCGGCATAATGATTGTTGTTGCTATCAGAATAGGCCGGCAAGCCCAGGTTGCTGGCACCGGTATAAAGAATATCGGCGGAAAGAATCTCACGGAAGTCACGTCCATCACGAATGATACCGATGACGGTGGCAGTGTAATCGTTGAGAGGAGCAAAGACAGTCCGATCTTCATTGGTCCAGGGGGTGATGAAATTTTTCAGGGTAAGGGTATAGAAATTACGGTTAGCCATGGCGAGATCGGCAGCCTCAGCAATCTGCCCCCCCGCGACATAAGTGGTCATTTGATCCAGTATCGCGTTGGTGGGGGGAACGCCGGCAATACGATCATGGATGCGACGAGCCTGTTCACGGGGGCCGGCCTGTAGCGTATCTATCTGAATAAAACATAACAGCAGTGTCACGAGCATGGCGGCTGTGTAATGTTGAGCCCGGGTTTTTTCAGCGTTCATATCGCCTGTCCCTGTATTATTGTTGGAATCTGTCCATAATAGTACTGGTAAATACTTGGATATTTCGTGAACACGGCCACAGAATACTAAACACATTCCAGGCGATACTTTGAACTGGCTATGGGTTCAAAAAATGAACCTGCTGGATGAGCTGTAATTAATGGTGAAACGCCGTTACCTGTTTTATTCAGGATGTGTGCAGATGAGCGCGAAAAAATGATGAGTAAGTTAATGGAACTGTTTGGTCGTACGGTATTGACACGTACCCTATTGAATTCAAGTATGTTGTTCTGTAGTGCCCTGATGATGCAGGCCTGTGGTGGTGGAGAACAGGGGAGTACGGGCGAAACAGTCGATCCCGTTATTCAGGATTCGGGTATTGCTTACGTCAAACGGCCAATTCCGCTGGATAATACGGGTGTGGCGATTGATGAAGATGCCCGCGATCCTCTGCCGTATCGTGCCGGTGGCGATTTGTTTTACCGCACACGCGCCCTGCCCAGCGCCAAGGAAACGAATATTACCGGTGCCATTACCGGCGGACAGGGTGATGTAAAAAATGTGCAGGTTTCCTATGATGGTACAAAATTGTTGTTTTCCCTGCATCTGCCTGACATTGAAGGGCTGAAAGATGATCAACAGCCGCGCTGGAATATATGGGAATATGAAATAGTCACAAAAACGCTGCGCCGCATTATCGTTTCAGATGTTCGTGCCCATATAGGGCAGGATGTGTCCCCGGTTTACTTGCCGGATGGTCGCATCCTGTTTTCGTCCACCCGCCAACAACGTACCCGTGCTATTTTGCTGGACGAAAATAAACCGCAGTTTGTATTGCAGACCGAGGATGGTTCCGGGCCGCTTTTTTCCCTGCATGTGATGAACGCAGATGGTACACAAATTCAGCAACTAACCTTCAATCGCAGCAATGATCTTGATCCTATGGTATTGCAAAGTGGTGAGATCGTTTTCAGTCGCTGGGATAATATGCGCGGACAAGATCACATCAGTCTTTATAAGATGAATACAGATGGCAGCAAGTTGCAGGAGTATTACGGTGCGCACAGTAATGATACTGGCACGAACAGCAGCACCGTACAGTTTTTACAGGCGCAGGCCATGCCGGACGGACGTATCATGGCCTTGACACGGCCTTTTACTGGCACGTATATGGGTAGTGACATTATCATGATCGATGCCGAGCATTACACCGACATGGGTCAGCGGATTGAAGGCCGCCCAGGTGGGCAGGCAGCAGCGCAGATTTCTGCCACCCCGGCAAATGTGCGTAACGATGCGCTGATTTCTGCCGGTGGTCGTTATCGTTCTGCATCGCCACTCTGGGATGGTAGCAACCGTTTTTTGCTTAGTTGGACTCCTTGTCGGCAGCAGCAGGCCGATGGCCGTATCGTACCCTGTACCCTGGCGAACCTGGCGGATAGCTCACTAACGGAGGCACCACCTCTGTATGGGTTGTATGTTTATGACCGGGACACGCAGACCCAGAGACCTATTCTTACGCCGCAGGAAGGCATGATTTATACCGATGTGGTTGCCACCGACAAACGCCCCCTGCCGAAAGTTTACCGGGCAAAAAACAATCCGGATTTTAATCAGAGCCTGGCCGATCAGGGTGCCGGAATTCTGCACATTCGCAGTGTTTATGATATGGATGGCAAATTCAACAGCATGGGAGCTGATGCCTCGATTACCTCGATTGCTGATATGGCTTCTGCAGCGACGCCGTGGCGTGCGCGACCTGCACGTTTCCTGCGGGTGCTGAAAGATGCCGCCGTGCCAAAAGGCGTACGTGGTGATACCTTTGGGCGGGTTAGGGAACGGGTGATGCGTGAGATTGTCGCCTATGCGCCTATCGAACCGGATGGCTCGGTCAAAGTCCGGGTGCCGGCCGATGTGCCGTTGATGATCAGCGTACTGGATGAATACGGACGGCGCATCAGTTCGCCGCACTTAAACTGGATCGAGGTTAGTGCCGGTGAAACCTTGACCTGCAATGGTTGTCATGATCATGCCAGTGCTAAAACTCACGGCCGTGCCGAGGCTCGTGTCTCGCTGGTTAGCGGCGAGACCATGGCCACGCGCCGCAGCCGGACGGATTCTTCGGCTATGAATTCAGGGGTTGATCTGCGGTTCACGGATTTTTGGTATGGCATGGCAAGTGATATTAATTACCGTTATGTGGATCTCAATACCCCGGTTCCAGTGGCGACTGAATGTCTGAATAGCTGGAACAATACCTGCCGTATCGTGATTAACTATGCCACCCATATTCATCCTTTGTGGAGCCTGTCTCGTCCGGTTATTGATCCAGCTGACGGTGTTACCGTGCTGCGCGATGATCAGTGTATTTTCTGTCACAGCCCGACCAATCCAGCTGATGGTTCAGCGCGTGTGCCTGCCGCCCAACTGGATTTGAGTGATGGCAACTCACCTAATCCGCGCCAACTGGAATCCTATCGGGAGCTGTTTTATGGTGATCGACAACTAGAAGTGGTCAATGGTGCGCTACAGGTGCGGCGGGTTCGGCGAGAGGATGCCAATGGCAATCCTATCCTGGATCAAAATGGCAATGAAATTTTTGATACTTTCGGTGTACCGGCGGCGATGTTTACCACTGGTTATAGTGCCAGAAGCAGTTATTTTATTGAGAAAATGACTGAAACTGAACTGCAAGCCGGGCGTCGTCTTAAGGCTAATGATGGTAGCGAGATTTATTTTAATGGTGGAACCTGGGTGGATCATAGAGGAATGCTGAGCGCTGCCGAGCTGCGCCTGATCTCCGAGTGGCTGGATATTGGTGCACAATATTACAATAATAGCTTTGCTGCGCCCTAACCTGGACAAAGCACAAGATAAGTACTTTCATGAAATAATTTTCTGCAAAATGCGCAGAAAATCATTGCTAAGGTACTAATGATGAATAATCTGCAAAAAATGTCAGTTATTTGCGTTAACAGGCGGATATAAAAATGGGCATTAGATAAACTGGTATCTGGAATATGCGCTTAATGGTGGTAGGTCAGTTAACCGGTACCAGGATTTCATGTTTTATCAGGGACTTTTACTTTTTTTCAGTTTGTGGTTAGTGGGCTTTGCGCAGGCGAAGGATGATTATCCACGCGTACAGGTTGTCGAACCCTACCTGGAGATGCAGACGGGAGCAGGTAGTGGTTACCCCGTTTTCTACGTTGTCGGGCGTGGAGAATGGGTACAGATCCTTAAACGCAAGACCGAATGGTTAAAGGTACGAACCAGGAAGGGTCAGGAAGGCTGGGTTCGACGTGAGCAGATGCAGCAGACCCTGACACCCGCAGGAACCAGACTGCAATTTCGTGATGTAGCTGAAGGTGATTTTGTTCGTCGACACTGGGAGATGGGTATTAGCAGTGGGGATTTCAGCGGCGCCACTATTATTAGTGCCTGGTCCGATTACAGTTTTACCCGTAATTTGTCGGTGGAACTATCGGCTTCGCAAGTACTGGGCAGCTATTCCAGCAGCATCATGGGTAATGTAAGTGTCCTTATGCAGCCTTTTCCCGAATGGCGGTTTTCACCCTACTTCGCTTTAGGAACAGGCATCATCCAGACCACACCGAAGACGGCGTTGGTTCGGACGCGGGATCGCGTTGATAGTGATTCTTACGTGGGCCTGGGCTTGCAGGTCTATTTGGCCAAGCGTTTTATTATGCGGCTTGATTATAAAAATCTCGTTATTTATACCAGTCAGGATAGAAATCAGGATATTAATGTATGGCAAATTGGTTTTGCGGCGTTTTATTGACGCCGACGTTATTGTTTCTGGTGTTTGTCAGTGGTTTTGTTCTGGCACCGTCTGTGGCGATAGCAGCGGATAAGATGCCGAGTGATGAAAAACCGGTCATTGAACCGAAAATTTATCGTCGCCAGATAGATGAATCGAAAATCGACAGCGAGAATTTTGAGGTTACCGCTTTTAGCGGGCTAATGAGTGTTGAAGATTTTGGCGTCAATGCGCTGGTGGGAGCACGATTGGCGTTTCATGTGACGGAAAGTGTTTTCTTTGAAGCCAGCCTCGGTCAGGTGAAAACCAGCGAAACCAGTTATGAGCGCCTCAATGGATCGGTAAAACTGCTCACGAATGGACAGCGTATGCTGAGCTATTATGACCTGTCCGTGGGTTACAATTTGTTGCCGGGTGAAGCCTTTTTAACCCGTACGCTGGCCTTCAATACGGCCTTCTATTTAATTGCGGGCATTGGCAGTACGCACTTTGCGGGAGATGACCGCTATACTATTAACTATGGTTTCGGTTATCGTTTTCTGGTCACAGACTGGTTGGCGTTACATGCCGATGTACGCAACCATGTGTTTGACATGGAGTTGCTGGGCGCAAAAGCATCAACCAATAATCTTGAAATGAGTATAGGATTATCAGTTTTTTTCTAAGTATGACTAAGTAACTCAAGACAGGGTAAAAATACAGGAGAGGTTTATGAGTAAGCAAATGTTTCGAGCGCTAAAACAACTTGTGCTACTGGTGTGTGTCTCCATGTTTGTATTGACGACTGTCCAGGCCGGATCTGGAATGGCACCAAATTTCACGCTAAAAAGTCGCAGTGGAAAAAATATTAAACTGAGCGAGTTACGTGGCCAGGTAGTGATGATTAATTTCTGGGCATCATGGTGTGGACCTTGTCGTAAAGAGATGCCCTTGCTCGAGAAGTTGTACAGAAAATACAAATCACTGGGTTTCGTTATTCTGGGTGTTAATGTCGACGATAAGAAAAGTCAGGCTGAATACTTGCTTAAACAGATCCCTATCAGTTTTCCAATATTGTTCGATAGTAATAAAAAAATCAGCGAAATATACAATGTGACAGCCATGCCTAGCAGTTTCTTTATCGATCGTGACGGTAAACTTCGTAGCGAACATAAGGGCTATCTACCCGCATACGATATGCTGTATGAAAGTGAAATAAAAAAACTTATCCGTGAGTAATAAAATGAAAAAAAACAGCATACTGTTATCCTTATTATTGCTTGTTGGCTGCAGCGCACCGAAGCCCTGGGTTAAACCCTATGAACGGGCACGCTTGGCAGATCCGATTATGAGTTTCACTCGCGATCCTGTTTCCGGTGCCTATATCAATCATGTTTATCAGGCGCGTGAAGGTGCGCGTGGTGCGGAGAATGGAGAAGGTGGTGGTTGTGGGTGTAACTGATATAGTTGCTAAAATATATGTAAAGTTCGACGCTGGTAGCGAGCTTGTCGAACTACGCATATGGACATGCTGTGAATAGAGTGCTTAATATATTTATCCTTCGACAAGCCAACGAACGGCAGCGCCTGAAGTACACGGATATTTGGAACAGCTATTTAGTCATTTTATATTTGTTGGGTAGCCCGTTTTGCAGTCAGTCCTTGTTGGCGGCAGTATTGCCTGAGGATCGTGCCGATGTGCTTTATCATTCCTACAATGGTGGCGGTGTGCAGGTGACGGGACCGTCCGTTCTGGTACGCAAGAGTATTGGTAATAATCTATCTGCATCGGCGAATTATTATGTGGATGCTATTTCCAGCGCTTCGATTGATGTCGTAACCACTGCCAGTCCCTATAAGGAAAAACGTGTTGAAACCAATGTCGGTATAGACTATCTGCATATTGATACGATCATGGGGCTGAGTTATACGCGCAGCAGCGAAAATGATTATCAGGCAAAAACTACCGCCTTTAATATCAGTCAGGAGTTATTTGGTAACATGACGACCGTCAGTCTGGGCTATGTGCTGGGTAATGATGTGGTGGGTAAACGTGGTGACGCCCGTTTTTCAAAAGATGTAAATCGGCAACAATATCGCCTGGGGCTATCACAGATTTTGACCAGAAATCTGTTGCTGGATTTGGGTTTTGAAACAATAGCAGATGAAGGTTATTTGAATAATCCTTATCGTTCAGTGCGCTACCTCGATAACAGCAGTGCGAAAGGTTATAGTTACGAGCCGGAACGATACCCGCGTACACGTACCAGTAATGCTATGGCTATCCGTTTTCTATATCACTTGCCCTTTCGTGCCTCGATACATGGAGAATATCGTCTGTTTGATGATAGCTGGGGTATTACGGCCAATCATATACAGATAGGATATACCCATGCGTACAGGGATAACTGGATCTTTGATTTAAAATATCGGGTATATACACAGACAAAAGCGGATTTCTATGCCGATTTATTTCCCTATAGCCAGTCACAAAATTTTTACGGGCGAGATAAGGAAATCAGTGCTTTCAGCAGTCAGGCTCTTGGTGTGGGAGTCAGTTATGATTTTCTGCATAACTGGCGTGCCATTGATCGTGCCAGCCTGAATTTTAAGTATGACTATATTCTTTTTGATTACCGGAATTTTCGGGATCTGCGAGACAACAGTCAACCTGTCGGCAGTGAACCGCTATATCATTTTTCTGCTAATGTCTTGCAGTTGTATTTTTCACTCTGGTATTAATCAATGACAGGTCTGGTCTGTTGGGCTTCGCCTTGCTCAGCAACAACCTACAGGTGTTACCCATTCCCTCGAACACTTAAGCTGGCGGGTTTGCTTGAATAAAATGAAGCCCAACATGGTTAAAACAAACGCCGAAAATAAATTCGGCCACCCTTGCGGCTGCCACCTGACCAGTCGAAACCAACGCTGGCGTTATAATCGACAAGGACATCAAGGCCGATGCTATAGCCGAGGCTTTGATCCTGTCGAAAGTTGCTGACATCAGTAAGTGAACCGCTGCTACGCTGTTCGCCGCGCAACTGGTAGTTGTTAAGCGTGAGCCGTAAATTCAGTTGCTCACTGAGGGGGATCTGAGCCCGCAGATTTTCTTCTGTCTGTATCCAGATATTGTCGATACTTAGATTGCTTGCCTGGTTCTGACTATCATTGTAAAGAAGGGACAGATTCAGTTTAAGGTGCAGATAACGGCGATCAATGAGTGACATATCAAGATGCAGGCCGCCGTAGTAACCACCGCTAAGTTTTGCTGTGGCGAGAGGATTTCCGGCCTGGCTAAGCTCCTGGTAACCCAGAACAAGTCCGCCAGACAGCTTAGGCCCCAGTGTTTCTGACCAGCCAAAGCCTGCGCGGCTGATGTTTGTTAGTCGTTTTGTATTATCATAACGCCAGTATGAATCAACGGATTGCAGGTGTAGGTTAAAATCAATCTGATCCCGATTACCCAGTGATGCTGCTTTTAGCGTAAACGAGAAACAGATCAAACTGCCAAGAAGAAGATATTTAGTCGTTGTGCCGGAGCTTTGAAGGAAGGTAATCTTATGGCTGGCTTTGTGTGATCTGAAATTATTAATCGGCAGACTTGCCATTATGAGTATTGATGGTATGTGTATGCACGGGATAGTGGTTTTGTTTTCGATCCTGAAAATATTTTTCCAGCGTAAACTGAATAGTGTGAAAGGCCAGCGTATCCCAGGGGATTTCATGTTCATGGAATAGTTTTACGTCCAGACTTTCGATTCCGGGATGGAAACGCTTATCGCACAAATTTGCCAGGTATATGATATAAATCTGATTGGCTTGCGGCAGGCTGATCAGGGTGTAGAGCTTTAGTTGCTCGATGTTGACGTTGGCTTCCTCGACCGATTCCCGTTCGGCGGCCTGTTCCAGGGTTTCGGCATTTTCCATAAAACCGGCGGGCAGAGTCCAAAGCCCATGCCGAGGCTCGATTGCACGTCGGCAAAGCAGGATCTGATCTTCGCCTTCGTCATTTTTCCAGATTGGCAGGCAACCGGTGACGATTTTTGGATTCTGGTAATGAATAATCTGGCAGTGATCGCAGATATAACGAGGGAGAGCATCACCTTCCGGTATGCGCAATGTCACCGGTTGGCCACAGTTACTGCAGTATTTCATAAGAATTTATCAGTCTGGCTGTTCGCTATTGTGGACGGGCTTGTATGACTCAGTATACTACTATTTTTCATATATATTGTAGATAAGAGGTGAGCTTGAATCTATTGAAATTTATCTCGCGTCTGGGATTTTTATCGCCCGCAAAGCGACTGGAACTCTACCCGCCTTTTTTTCTGATGCGGGTCAAGGCATTGGAAATCAGTGATGATTGGGGGCGGGTGCGGCTCAGGTTGCCGCTGAATATGGCCTCAAAGAATATGGGGGGATCGATGTTTGGTGGTTATCAGGCGGCTCTATCGGATCCCATTGCTGCCTTGGCCTGTGCCAAACGCTACCCCGGCACCGATGTGTGGACTCGTCATCATGAGATGGATTTTCGTAAGCCTGGCGATTCTGATCTTGAATTGCGCTTTGAATTTCCCGCGCAACTGGATACGCAAATTCGGGCTGAGCTAGCTGAGAAGGGACGCAGTACGCCGAGTTTTGAGTACGCGTTTTATCGTCAGGATGGAGAGCTCTGTAGCTGGGTGCGTAGCACAGTGGCGATACGGCCGGAGGGTTATCTGTCTCATAACCGGAGTTGATACAAACAGGCCTGCGGCATTTTTTGTTTTGTCTGGCAGGTACAGGTACAATAGTCGTCGAATTTTCGGGTTTCCCCCGACATATGCGTATAAATGCATCGTTCATAAAAGTATAACCTCCAGGGCGTATTTAATGGGTACAGCAACAGAGATGAATCTCGAAAATAGAAAAAGCAGTTTCAGCAAGGAAGATTTACTGCAATGCGGACGAGGTGAGCTTTTCGGATCGGGGAATGCCCAATTGCCGTTGCCACCGATGTTGATGTTTGATCGTATTATCCGTATCAATGAGGACGGAGGCCAGTATGGCAAGGGCGAGATCGTTGCCGAGCTGGATATTAGCGCTGATCTGTGGTTTTTTTCCTGTCATTTTGAGGGTGATCCGGTGATGCCGGGTTGTTTGGGGCTGGATGCTATGTGGCAGCTGGTTGGTTTTTATCTGGGCTGGAAGGGTGGGCAAGGCCACGGTCGCGCACTGGGTTCCGGTGAGGTCAAGTTTACCGGCCAGGTTTTGCCAACAGCGACGAAAGTGGTATATCGGATTGAGCTTAAACGGGTGATCATGCGCCGCTTGATTATGGGTATTGCTGATGCCCATATGGAAGTGGATGGACGTGAAATTTACACGGCTAAAGATCTTCGGGTTGGCTTATTTACTTCGACTGAGAATTTTTGAGTTTTATGACACAGAGACGCGTAGTAGTTACCGGGCTGGGCATTGTTTCCAGTATCGGTAATGACAAAAATGAAGTCCTGGATGCCCTGCGTAACGGGCGCTCGGGCATTGAGTTTTCCCAGAAATATGCCGACATGGGTTTTCGTTCCCATGTGCATGGTCAGATCCATATCGATCTCAAAGAACAGATTGATCGTAAACTGTTACGTTTTATGGGTCGCGGTGCAGCATTTAATTATATTGCCATGCGTCAGGCTATTGAAGATGCCGGGCTGGGGGATGATGATGTTTCGAATATTCGCAGCGGGCTGGTGGTAGGCTCGGGAGGGCCTTCGACTGAGTATATCGTTGAAGCAGCGGATATTATGCGTGAGAAAGGTATTCGCCGGGTCGGGCCTTATATGGTAACGCGCACCATGTCGAGTACCAACTCAGCCTGTCTGGCAACACCATTCAAAATCAAAGGTGTTAACTACTCTATCAGTTCAGCTTGTTCTACCAGTAGCCACTGCATTGGTCACGGTGCCGAGCTTATTCAGATGGGTAAGCAGGACATTGTCTTTGCCGGTGGCGGCGAGGATGTACACTGGACCATGAGCGTCCTGTTTGACGCGATGGGGGCGTTGTCTTCAAAATACAACGAAACGCCACAAACGGCTTCCCGCACTTATGATGTGAGCCGTGATGGTTTTGTCATCTCTGGTGGTGGTGGGGTACTGGTATTGGAAGAGCTGGAACACGCTAAAGCGCGTGGGGCAAAAATCTATGCCGAGCTGGCAGGTTATGGTGCGACCTCGGATGGCTATGACATGGTGCAGCCCTCCGGCGAAGGTGCAGATCGCTGTATGCGGCAGGCGCTGGAAACGGTAGATTTACCCATCGATTATATCAATGCGCATGGTACCAGCACTCCGGCAGGTGATCCGCCCGAGTTGAAAGCCATTACCACCGTGTTTTCTGACAGAATTCCGCCTATTGCCTCGACCAAATCACTGACCGGTCATGCATTGGGCGCAGCCGGGGTCAATGAAGCGATTTATTCCCTGCTAATGATGGAAAATAATTTCATTGCCGCTTCAGCGAATATCACTGAACTGATGCCGGAAGCAGAAGGTATGCCGATAGTACGCGAACGACTGGATAATCAGATCCTCAACTGCGTTATGTCGAACAGCTTTGGTTTTGGTGGCACCAATGCCACCCTGGTCTTCACTCGTTTTAACGGGTAAGGGCAATGTGCAGATTACGCTGGACTCAATAGCTGTTTCAAAAGACTGTTTGCTTATTCTCGCAAAGACGCAAAACGCGTCAGCTAACAATATATAATTTCTTTGCGAAATTTTAAGATTTTCATATCGGGAATTTAAACTTACCGGCCTTTAGACGGCATGTTTGTTTTTGCGCCTTCTCCCCCTTGGGTGAGAAGGCCGGGATGAGGGGTGAGTTGCACTTTAGATAGATCGGCCACTTATTATTTTTCCTCCTCCTCCAATATCCGTTTTAACTGTTGCAACGGTTCGGACAGCCTGCTGTCGGAATCTCCGGCCAGAAAGGCTAATAGAGGATAGATCTGCCGGCCAAGCAAAAGTCGATGTTGTTCAAGAAATTCTGTATTCCCTTCTTCGAGTAGTTGCAGAGCCGTATTGATGTCCATTTTCAAGCGCTTATAATCTTTACGCAGGGACTTGATAACGAGCTGATTGGCACCCGCTTCAACCGCTCTTTGCAGATATCTCTCAGTTTCAGTCAGTAATCCTTCAATAGTCGATTCGTTGCTAATCAGCGGTTCGAACATGCCGATACTGACGGTGATATTGATGACATGGCAATCGCTTTGAAACTTAATCGCATTGATTTCCTGTGCCAGACGCTTGCCTAGTTGCATAGCGCTTTCAATATCTGTATCGCGTAGCAACATTACGAATCGAGCCAGCCCGATACGGGCTACCATGTCTTCCTTGCGTACCAGTTGCGACAGTAAGGCACCGGTCTGATGTAATACCCGGTCAGCAAAAATCTTACCGTTGTTGATGAAAAGGGTATTAAAATCATCGATATCCAGACACAGGAGAATGAACTGGCCACCATGACGGCGATAGTAGGAGAGTACTTCGTCGCCTGCTTTCCAGAAATATTGTCGTCCGCCAAGTCCGGTGAGTTCATCAACCGTTGCCTGTTGTTCCAGCTTGCTTGATGTCTCATCAAGTTTCTTGCTGGTTTGTTCGAAATTAACGTGGGCTTTGGCGCGAGCCTTGAGTTGTACGGAGTCAAAAGGTTTGGTGATAAAATCGCTGGCACCCATGTTGAGGGCGCGTTCCTTGGTTTTGTTATCGTCTTCCTTGCCAGTGATGATAACAACCGGCATATTCTGAAAACGGTGTTCTTCAGAATCACGCATGCGCTGAAGCAGACCAAAGCCATCCAGGTAGGGCATGGACAGGTCGGTAAAAACAACCTGAATATCTGGATCATTGGTCAGAATAGTCCAGGCATCTTCACCATCCGCCGCTTCCACCACATCGTAATCCTTACCCAGTACCCGGGTCATGGCTTTACGCATAACCCGTGAATCATCGACGGCAAGTATTCTGGGCTTGATTATTTGTTCATTCATTTTGATATTTGGGAAATATTAATACGACATTGGCCGTCTTACACGTTATGTTGAAATAAAATTAATCGGGTGCTGGGTAAATCCTGGACATAGGGCATGAATGACGCAAGAAGCAGGCCGCTGTCCCTGATTTCCACTACATTTATGGCTATCGGCACCGAATCCACTAATATTAATGTCACAAGTGAATTGTGACAAGATTTCAAGGAGTTAAATGTGCGTTATTTCATTCTATCGGTTTTTTTATGTACACTTGTTTTGCCTGTATCGGCGGCTCAGAACGGACGGGACGAGTATATGCGATTATTTTCTATCAAGGGAAATTTTGCCGATGTCCGTGAAGATCTGGAAATGGCAATTACCGATCGAGGGATGATCATCAACAATATTGCTCATATCGGGAATATGCTGGCACGTACACGCAAGGCTGTTGGCGGCAAACAAATCTTTGCAAAAGCGGAGTCACTGGAATTTTGCAGCGCGGTGTTTTCCCGGCATATGATGGAAGCCGATCCCCGTAATATCGTGTTTTGTCCCTATATTATTTCAATCTACACTCTGCCTGGCGAGAAAAACCGTATCTATCTGGCCTATCGTCGGCCTCTGCCAATGGGTAGCCTGGCATCGAAAAAGTCCCTGCTGGCAGTGGAAAAGATGTTGCATGATATCGTCAGCGATGTGCTGAACTGATGGCAGAGTGCGGGAACCGGAAACCGAAAATTAGTTAAAGCTCATTGACGTCGATGTCGCTATATGTGTTTGTCTTTAGCTTGTTTCGGTACGCTTTTTCATGACTCCTCACGATTTGGTAACAGGTGTGATCAGGTTGGTATCCCTGCCTGAGGTGTGTCTGCGGGTTAATGAAATGATGGAGGATCCGTCTACTTCGGCTAAATCGCTGGGCCAGGTGATTAGCCGTGACACGGGTCTTACTGCGCGTTTACTGAAGATCGTCAACAGCTCTTTTTATGGTTTCCCATCCAAAATTGAAACCGTATCTCGCGCCGTGACGGTTATTGGGCTGCGCGAATTGCGTGGACTGGTGCTGGCCGCTTCAGCGGTGGAAACATTTTCAAAAATTCCTACCGAGGTGCTCAACCGGGTGCATTTCTGGCGTCATAGTGTTTACTGTGGCGTAGTCGCACAACTGGTTGCCGAAGAATGTAAGGTATTGCATAGCGAGCGCCTGTTCGTTGCAGGTCTGCTGCATGATATTGGTAAACTGATTATTGCCCATCGGCTGCCGGAGCAGATGAAAACCATTAAGGAACGGGTTGCGGCTGAACAATGCTTTGATTACGAAATCGAGCGGCAAGAGCTGGGTTTCGACCATGCTGATGTGGGTGGCGCTTTGTTGCGGGAGTGGAAAATGCCGCCGACTCTGTGTGATGCGGTGTACTTTCATCATCATCCTGCGGATGCTGCAAACAGCCTGATGGATGCTGCCATGATACATCTTGCCAATAGTATCACCGGTATGGCGGAAGAAGGTCTGGATGTGGATATGGATGTGATAATCCAGCCCATTGATGAACGGATTTGGGATGTGCTGACGGTTGATGACAGCGTTATCGAAACGGTTTCCAAAAAAGCCGGGCCGCTTTTTACCGATGCTCTGGAAGTGATTCTGCCACGTACCTACCCGACATAAACACGCCGCAAGTGTTTTGAAATAATCGTTCGGCTGCGGTATGTTGCAGCAGGTTTTCCATTTTTCGGAATATTATGTCCTCGCCCATTGATGAATTGCTACAGATTATGCAGCGTCTGCGTGATCCCGGGTTCGGCTGTCCCTGGGATCAGCAACAAACGTTTGCCAGCCTTATTCCCTACACTCTCGAAGAAGCCTACGAAGTGTCAGAGGCGATTGAAAACGGCGCAAGCGAAGAGCTTGTTGGTGAACTGGGTGATTTGTTGTTTCAGGTGGTATTTTATGCCCGGATTGCGGAAGAAGAGGGTCTTTTTAATTTTGCCCGGATCTGTCGCACGATCAGTGACAAACTGATTCGCCGTCATCCCCATGTGTTTGCGGGTGAAAAGGTCGCTTCTGTAGCCGAGCAAAGCGAAGCCTGGGAACGGCTCAAAGCGCGTGAGCGGGCGGAGAAATCGGAGGCAGAAAACCCCCGGATACTGGATGGGGTCAGCCTTGCCTTGCCAGCGCTGACCCGGGCATTGAAATTACAAAAACGTGCGGCGCGGGTGGGGTTTGACTGGCCGGATATTCAGGGGGTACTGGCGAAGGTTGAGGAGGAAACCAGGGAGGTGGAGGCTGAACTGGAAGAGCCGGTAGTGGCTGATCGCATGCAGCATGAAATCGGCGACCTGCTCTTTGCCGTGGTGAATCTGGCTCGCCATACGGGTATGGATCCGGAAACCGCGCTACGCCGGGCTAACCGGCGTTTCGAGTCACGTTTTGCCCATGTTGAGGATGCCATGAATGGAGCGGATGGATTTGCCCAGGCCAGCCTCGACGAGATGGAGCTTGCCTGGCAGGAAGCCAAAAATAATGAAAAATGCAGGCAAAAGGACAAACTCCGTATGCCCCCGAATATTTTAAGCCCTACAAACAATGGCGATAATTGACTGCGGAATGCGGACTTTCAAATAGGGCGACAAATAATAATTTCCGCGCTTCCGTGACGTTAAACTCTTTGCATGGATAGCGTGTCCTTACTTACTATCTCACACCGAAACCGTAAATCAGCATTTTCGACATTAGTTGTGGTGCATCGAGATAGGGTACGGTTTTGTTTGCGCGAATAATTTTGCGACCCTCGCGGGAGGAGGCAAACTTGATAAAGTCCTGCACCTGTTTGGATGGACGTGGACTGGTGACCAGATAAAGCGGTCGGTAGAGGCCGTAGCTGCCATTTTTGACATTTTCATAGGTCGGCGATTTGCCATCAAATTTGAGTACCTTGACCTTGCGCTTGCGCGCGCTGCTGATGCCGGTAATGCCAAGGGCATCAGGATCCTTTTCACAGGCTTTTTCTAATGGCCCGGATGATCGAACAACGTATGAGCTTTTAAATATTTTGCCGCTGTCCTTGAAAATATACTGGCGAATAGCATAGCCTACACCGGATATTTTTCCACGACGGATATAGAGATGTATTTTGGCATCCCGCCCGCCAAGCTGCTTCCAGTTTGTAATTTTACCCGTGTAAATGTCCCGGATCTGTTGCATGTTCAGATTATTCACCGGATTGGAGGGATAAGCGATGATAGCCAGTGCATCCCAGGCCACCGGATACAAGGTGGCATAGAGTTCAGATTTTTGTGAGGAGGGCAGGGTCATGCGGCAGGTACCCCCAATATCCACCTTGCCGGCAATGGTGTCACGGATTCCACGGGTGGCACCACCGCCTTCCAGTATAATTTTTATGCCGGTTTTCTTTGTGTAAGCAGTGGCCAGTTCTTTCATAAAGGCTTTTTTGGTAATGCCGCAGCCCGCCCAGAGTAGCGTGTGGTCTTTTTTCTGAGCAAAGGGGGCGATCATTAAACCGAAAAAAAGAACGAGAACAAGGCTGAGACTGCGAACATTCATGAGCTGACCTGCTTAAAGCGGCTTGCCAAAAGCCGGATAAAATGGGATAGAATATTATTATTAGTAGCAAAGACTATCGGCGCGTTGTTTTTATTCCATAAATATAGTATAGATGAGGTCGCCGTGTACGTTATTCAAAGCACAGAATACGCAATTGATGGTAACAATAACAAATGGATAAGGATATTCCATGAGCGGGTAAAAAAGGGCTGGGAATGAATAAAATAATAACCCGAATCATACTGCTGTCGGCCCTGTTGGGGCTTTTAAACGCATGTTCGATGGGGAAGATCGTAGTGCGTGCTTCCATGCCCATGATTGAAGGCGGTATTGTTGCCATGAATCGGGAAACCGATCTCAAGCTGGCACAAGCTGCGATTCCGGCAAATATTAGCATGTTGGAAGGCATGCTAGTTAACGATCCTGACAATCATCGCTTGCATGAATATGCCGCCCAGGCCTATTACGGTTATGCCTATGCCTTTGTCGAGGATCATGATCGCAGACGTGCATCAAAGCTTTATTATCGTGGTTTCAAGCACGGTAAAGCAGCACTGGCAGAGTATGATATAACCGGGACGCAACTCGAAGGGCGACTGGAAGTATTGCAGAAAGCGGTCAAGCAGTTGCACCGGGATGCCGTGCCCGCATTGTTCTGGACCGCCTCCAACTGGGCTAAATGGATTGACATGAACCGTGACAGCGTGCGTGCGCTGGCGCAAATGTCCAGAGTTGTGATACTGATGCAGCGGGTGCTGGAACTGAACGAAAACTATTTTATGAGCGGCGCGCACCTGTTCTTTGGTGTTTATTACGGCAGCCGCTCCCCCATGATGGGCGGGAACTTTGCGCTGTCTGAAAAACACTTCAATCGTGCGCGTAAAAATACAGATAATAAAGTATTGCTCGTTGATCTGTTACAGGCACAATACCTGGAGCGCCAGCGATATGATCGTGCCGCTTTCCATAAGCGTCTGCAACAGGTGCTTGATGCGCCTGCCAATTTATATCCGGCACAGGCGTTTATCAATACCATTGCAAAACAAAAAGCCAGGGAATTACTAAAGAGAGAAGATGAATGGTTTTAATGCGTAGCAGCCTGCTAATTTTACTTTTGTCCCTGTCCTTCAGCAGCTTTGCCAAAGATCACTGGGTTTTGAAGTTCGCTACCCTTATTCCTGCGGACACCGCCTGGATGAAAGAGATAGATCGTTGGGCGGCCGAGGTGAATAGTGAAAGTCATGGGCGTTTGAAATTCAAAATTTATCCCGGCGGCATCATGGGGGATGAGCCGGATGTACTACGCAAGATCCGCAGCCGTGAATTGCAAGGCGCTTTTTTTACCGGCTATGGTATAGGCCGCATCTATTCTCCTGCACGGGTTCTGGAAATGCCCTTCCTGTTTAGAAATACTAATGAGTCCGACTATGTTCGCGATCGGCTGATGCCTGAAATTGAACGGGGTTTCAGAAAACATGGTTTTGAATTGCTGGGTTGGCCTGATGTGGGTTTTATTCACTTTTTCTCCAAATACCCTATTCACTCCCTGGCTGAACTGAAAACCCGGCATATCTGGTTGTGGCAGGGTGACCCCCTGGGTGAGGCTTTTGCGAAAGCCGCAGGGGTGGCCCCGATTCCCCTTTCGATTATGGATGTGTATATGCAACTGTCGGCACGGCACGGCAGCATCGACACCGTTTACAATTCACCCTTCGGTGTTCTGGCCTTGCAGTGGTACACCAAATTGAAGTATGCCACCAACATCTCAATGACCAACGCCATTGGCAGCCTGGTAGTGAGTAACCGGTTTTTTGACAGCCTGCCGGCAGATTTACAGGCGTTGTTGAAACGCACAGGGAAAATTACTGGTCAGCATATTACTGCCATTATGCGCCGGGATAATAAGGAGAGTATTGCCCAGTTGAAAAAAAGTGGCATTAAATTCATGTGGGACTGGAATAAAAAGGAATCTGGTGAGTTGTTATCGCTGCGTGATCAGGCCGCCAAAATTATGGCCGATTCCGGCTATATTCCGCGCAAATATTTTGAACGCACGCGCAAAATGTTGAAAGCCTTCCGCGCCGGTAAGGTCGCCAGTAACAAACACTGATGTTGAGGAAACTCAAACGGGCACTGGTGTTGCTGGAAACCGTGGTTGCCTCAAGCAGTCTGCTGGTATTATTGTTACTGGTGTTGATCCAGATCATCGCCCGCAACGTTTTTGAAACGGGCTTTCCCATGCTGGAAATTACTTCCCGCCATCTTGTTCTGTTTGTGATTTTTTTTGGTGCGGGCCTGGTGACTGAACAGGGACAGCATATCCGGATTGATATACTGGCCAGCCTGTTATCCCCCCAACAACGGAAAATGCTGGTGCGGCCACTGCTGGGGCTATGTGCGCTACTGTGCGCAGCGATGGCCTGGTATGCCGGTCTGTTCTGGTTGGATGAATGGCATTATGCACAGAGTAATGAACGTTGGGCGGCTATACTGGCAGGCGTTATACCCGTAGGTTTTATGGTGCTGGCACTGCATTTCTTGTTGTTGGGTCTGCTGGGTCCAGAGTCACTGCCTGAACCTGAACCGGCAAAGACGCAGGATACGGCGAAAAGCGCATGACCATCCTGGTTATTGGCATTCTACTGTTGCTGGCATTACTTGGTTTGCCCTTGTTTGTGGTCTTGGGTAGCGGCGGTATTTTTGCCAGTCTAACTGCCGGTCTGGAACCCCAGATCCTGATCATTGAACTCTACCGTCTGGCGACCGAACCTAATCTGATTGCGATTCCCCTGTTTACCCTTGCCGGTATGACCATGGCAGCGGGTGGTAGTCCACAGCGGCTGGTTAAGTTATTCAACGCCATGTTTGGCTGGATGCCCGGTGGTCTTGCCGTGGTAACGATTATTTCCTGCGCTTTTTTTACCGCCTTCTCCGGCGCCTCGGGTGTAACCATCATTGCCCTGGGTGGGCTGTTATATCCGATGCTCAAGCAAGCTCATTATCAGGAGCGTTTTACCCTCGGCTTACTGACCTCATCCGGATCGCTGGGGCTGCTGTTTCCGCCCAGTATCGCTATTCTGCTGTACGGGATTGTTTCCGGCGTTAATATTGATGATCTGTTTCTGGCGGGTATCGTGCCTGGCCTGCTGCTGTTACTTATCCTGTCCGTGTACAGCTTAAGGGTGGCGAAAAGTGCCCACGTACCCAAATATACGTTCTCTTTCCCTGAAATGTTGCGTGTAGTGCGTGGCAGTATTTGGGATATCATGTTGCCGCTGGTTATTATTACGGGTATTTTCGGCGGTTACGTTACGGTAACAGAGGCGGCTGCATTAACAGCAGCCTATGCCATGTTTATGGAAACCGTCATTTATAGAACCTTGAATCCCTGGCGTGATATCCCCCGGGTACTACGGGATTCTGCCGCACTGATAGGCAGTATTCTAATTATTCTGGGCGTGGCCATGGGGCTGACCAATCTTCTGATCGACTCTCAGTTGCCCATGCGTCTGCTAGCGTTGATGGAGCAGCATATTAGCAGCCAGTTGCAGTTCCTATTGCTGCTCAACCTGTTTTTGCTGGTGGTGGGTGCGATGATGGATATTTTTTCCGCCATCGTGGTGGTCGTGCCCCTGATTCTGCCATTAGCCGCTCGTTATCATGTTGACCCCGTACATTTGGGGATTATTTTCCTTGCCAATCTTGAAATCGGCTATCTGACTCCTCCGGTAGGTATCAATCTGTTTATTGCCTCCCAACGTTTTGGCAAGCCCATTGTCACCCTGTTTCAATCGGCCTTGCCGTTTTTGCTGCTAATGCTCATCTGGCTGTTACTGTTGACCTACATACCCGCGCTGACCCTCTGGTGGCGGTAAGTCAGCACGGATATCTTTAGTAGGAACCGGTCATCGTATGCCCAAACATAGACCCCCACTTTTAAAACAGTGGAGGTCTATTAAATCTTGTTAAATCATTCCCCCGTCGTGTTGGGTAAGGCTAAAGCCTCGCACGACACGACGAGCAACGCTAACATGAGACGAAACGAACAGGAATAATGCCCCACACTCTGATTTGGCCTGTCAAGGAAATTAATATGCTCTTGCCCTGCATTCCATGCTGTGAAACTGGATAATTTTCAGGCAGAATGCTAAATTGCCCGTCCATTTTTCCAGACCCCGTCAACGTATGCCCAGGAAACTCTACATTCGCACCTTCGGTTGCCAGATGAATGAATATGACACCGCCAAAATGGCTGAGGTGTTGCGTGAATCACATGGTCTTGAACTTGTGGATGATCCGGAACAGGCGGACGTGCTTTTGCTAAACACCTGTTCGGTAAGGGAAAAGGCGCAGGAAAAAGTGTTTTCCCAGCTCGGTATGTGGCGTGAGATGAAACGTGCGCGGCCGGAGCTGGTGATCGGCGTGGGTGGCTGTGTTGCCAGTCAGGAAGGGGAGGCAATTCTCAAACGTGCACCCTATGTGGATCTTATTTTCGGGCCACAGACCCTGCACCGTTTGCCGAAGATGCTGGATGAGGCGCGCCGTCGCCAGCGTTCAGTGGTGGATATCTCTTTTCCCGAAATCGAAAAATTTGATCACCTGCCCATGCCACGCAGTGAGGGTGTGAGTGCCTTTGTTTCTATTATGGAAGGCTGTAGCAAGTACTGTACTTTCTGCGTAGTGCCGTATACGCGGGGTGAGGAATTTTCCCGTCCCTTTGATGACATTATTGCCGAGGTGGCACAGCTAGCCGGGCAGGGTGTGCGTGAAGTGACCCTGCTGGGCCAGAATGTCAATGCCTATCGGGGACAGACTCACGATGATGGCGAAGCTGATCTGGCTTTGTTGATCGGTTTTGTTGCGGCCATTGATGGCATCGAACGTATTCGTTACACGACCTCACATCCCATAGAAATGAATGACAGCCTGATACAGGCCTATGCCGAGGTGCCGGAACTGGTCAGCCATCTGCATTTGCCAGTACAAAGTGGCTCGGATCGCATTCTGGTGCAGATGAAGCGCAAACATCGGATACTTGAATATTGTAATATTATTCGCAAACTGCGGGATGCGCGTCCGGACATCAGTCTATCCTCCGATTTTATTGTGGGTTTTCCGGGTGAAACTGAGGCGGATTTCGAGGCGACCATGAAATTAATCGCTGACATCGATTTTGACCATTCCTACAGTTTTATTTACAGTCCGCGTCCCGGTACCCCGGCAGCGGATCTGCCTGATGACGTGCCGATGGCGGTAAAAAAAGCACGTCTGGCACAGTTACAGGCGCGTATTAACGAGCAGGCTGCCGCGATCAGCGAGGCCATGATCGGAACCGTTCAGAACGTGCTGGTGACCCGGCTCTCAAAAAAAGATCCGCAACAAGTCAGTGGGCGCACAGAAAACAATCGTGTGGTAAACTTTACCGGTAAAGCTTCCCTGATAGGACAATTTGTCGACGTGAAAATTACTGAAGCACTTCCTAATTCTCTGCGCGGCGAGATCATCGATGATGATATTCGTTGCGCCTGAGCATCACGTATTATTCCTGTTTTGAATACCAGCGCAACTTCCCTCGATATTGTTCTCGAACCGACTGACAATCAGCGATTAGCCAACTTATGCGGCCAGTTCGATGAACATCTGCGTCAGATCGAAACCCGGCTTGGAGTCGAGGTCAATAACCGTGGTAACCACTTCCGCGTAATAGGCGAGAGCCGTTCGGTCCATAAAGCGGAGGAAGTGTTGCGTGATCTGTATTCGGATACTGCTACAGAAACGCTCGACTCTGTACAGGTTAATATATATTTACAGGGAGCAGGGGTGGATACGTTGGTGGCTGACATTACGCCCAAAGATGACGTCATCATTCGTACCCTGCGCGGCAATGTGCGTGGACGCGGATTGACACAACAACAGTATCTACGTCATATCAAGGAGCATGACGTTAACTTCGGCATTGGCCCGGCGGGAACCGGCAAGACCTATCTGGCCGTGGCCAGCGCCGTGGATGCGCTGGAACGAGAACAGGTCCGACGAATTATTCTCACCCGTCCTGCGGTCGAGTCGGGTGAACGCCTGGGTTTTTTACCCGGCGATATTTCACAGAAAATAGATCCTTATTTGCGTCCCCTTTATGATGCCCTGTATGAAATGATGGGCTTCGATCAAATAGCCAAACTGATTGAGCGCAATGTCATCGAGGTTGCACCGCTGGCCTATATGCGCGGTCGTACCCTGAATGAATCATTTATTATTCTCGACGAAGCGCAGAACACCAGTGTCGAGCAAATGAAAATGTTTCTTACCCGGATTGGTTTCGGTTCTGTGGTGGTTGTCACGGGTGATGTGACCCAGGTGGATTTGCCGCGCGCACAGCGCTCGGGCCTGCGTCATGTGGTGGATGTGCTGGCCGATGTAAAAGGCATCAGCTTCAGTTTCTTTAAGCCTCGGGATGTGGTGCGGCACAAGATTGTTCGGCGAATCGTCAAGGCGTACGAGAAAAGTGAAGATCAGGAACAACAGGCCGACAGGTGAGCGCGCATATCGAGCTGCAACGTGTGCCGACTGCCGGGCCAGCCGAGGCGGATATTCAGCACTGGGTTGAAGTTGCATTGAAATATGAACAGCAGGAGAATATCGAATTAACCCTGCGTATTGTTGATGAAGCAGAAAGTGCGGCTCTCAACCATCAGTATCGGAATAAAGCCTATGCTACCAACGTATTGTCATTTACATATGATATACCTGTCGAAGTCGAGATAGATCTTCTGGGCGATCTGGTGATTTGTGCGCCGGTTGTGCAGCGTGAGGCGGCTGAACAGGGTAAACCGGAGCAGGCGCATTGGGCGCATATGATTATCCACGGTCTATTGCATTTACTCGGCTTTGATCATATCAATGACGCGGATGCAAAAATAATGGAAGAACATGAAATTTCAATTCTGGCGCAGCTGGAATTCCCTAACCCCTATGAAACATCTTAAACGGAAGGATAAAAATTAAACAACGATGAGTGAAGACGATAGTAGTCACATGAAACACGGACTGATTCAGCGATGGCGGCAGCAGTGGGCCAGGTGGCTGCAGGGAGAGTTGAATACGCGTGGGCAATTAAAAGAAGTTTTGCATGAGGCGCAGAAAAACAGTTTGATTGATATTGATGCCCTGGCCATGATTGAAGGTGTCATGCAGGTATCTGAAATGCCGGTTCGCGAGGTGATGGTACCCCGTTCACAGATGAAAGTGATTGAACGCGATTCAGAAGTACGTGAGTTGCTTGAGATTGTTATCGATTCAGCCCATTCACGTTTTCCCGTTGTGGGTGACAGTAAAGATGACGTTATCGGTATTCTTCTGGCCAAGGATTTACTGCCTAATCTGGTTGAATGCAATGAAGATCTGTATTTTAATATTCGTGACATGCTACGCCCCGCTGTCATCATCCCCGAAAGCAAACGGCTGAATGTTTTACTCAAGGAATTTCGAGCCAACCGTAATCATATGGCTATCGTAGTTGATGAATATGGTGGAGTGGCCGGTTTGGTAACGATTGAAGATGTGCTGGAACAGATTGTGGGTGAAATCGAAGACGAACATGATGTCGAAGAAGATAGTTATATTTATGAACATCCTAACATGATCACGGTCAAAGCTATTACGCCAATCGAAACCTTTAACGAGCATTTTAATACGGCTTACCGTGATGACGAATTTGATACCATTGGTGGATTAATAACTAAAACGCTTGGACATCTGCCCAAGCGGGGAGAGCAGTTGCAAATGGAGGGGCTACATTTTCGTGTGCTGGGGGCTAGCAGCCGTCGGGTACATCTGCTTGAAGTAATCGAGGATGAAAATAAAAATGACAAGACAGATATCGAAGTACAGGCGGAGTAGCTGCGGAGTTGAGTGATTAATAATAATCAGACATTGCCTGAGATAAATTCCAGGGCAAACAGGTTCTACCTGGTTTTTGCTTTATTGGCCGGGATGATTTTACCGCTTGCTTTTGCTCCGGTTTCATTTTTCCCTCTGGCGGTAATATCGCCAGCCATACTTTTTTATCTGTATCTGAATCTCTCCAGCGGTCGTGCAGCCCTTGCGGGTTTTGTCTTCGGGCTGGGCTTTTTCGGCGTTGGCGTGTCCTGGATTTATGTTGCCTTTAATGAATTCGGTCACACCTCAGCTCTCCTTTCGGCGATCATGACGGCAATTTTTGTTGCCGTACTGGCTTTGTTCCCTGCGCTACAATCTTTTTTAAGCGTCTATATCGGGCAAAAAATCCGCCCCCGGCTGGTGACGGAAAAGTGTGTGCTTTTGTTATTGTTTCCTGCCTTGTGGGTGTTGTCTGAGTGGGTGCGCGGCTGGTTGTTTACCGGCTTTCCCTGGCTCAACCTGGGCTATAGTCAGACAGATAGTCCGCTGGCAGGTTATGCGCCTGTGTTGGGCGTTTATGGTCTGTCGTTATTATTAGTCATCTGCGCGGGCGTGTTCGTACTGCTGTTGCGAAACCGAAATCAGTGGAAAGCGTTGTTGGGGTTTTTGTTGTTGATCTGGCTGGGCGGATTTTTGCTAAGCAAATATAACTGGACACAAGCGATCGGTAAGCCTGTCAAGGTCAGTCTGGTACAGGGCGATGTGCCGCAGATCACCAAATGGGATCCAAAAATGATCCAGCAACGACTGGACACATACGCACGCTTAAGTCGGGAACACTGGGACAGCGATCTGATTGTCTGGCCGGAAAATTCCATGACGACGTTCTATAATGATCTGGTAGATGATTATTTCACACCACTGTGGAAAGAGGCGCGGGCACACCATACAGATTTAATTATTGGTGCGCCCGTGATGGATAAGGATGGTGTGCATTATTACAGCAGCCTGATCAGCCTGTCGAATAAGGTGATTATTTATAATAAACGTCATCTGGTGCCCTTTGGTGAATATATTCCCCTGAAGAATCTGTTGCGTGGCGTTATTGGTTTTTTTGATCTACCCATGTCTGGTTTTAGTCCTGGAGCCAAACATCAGCAACCCCTGCGTGCTGCCGGTCAGGTGCTGGCACCATCTATCTGTTATGAAGATGCCTTCGGTGAAGATGTAATTGATTTTTTGCCGCAGGCAACCTTGCTGGTCAATGGTAGTAATAATGCATGGTATGGCGATTCTTTTGAGCCACACCAGCACTTGCAAATTTCACGCATGCGCAGCCTGGAAACAGGGCGCGCTCTGTTGCGTGCAACGACCAATGGTATTTCCGCTATTGTCGATAGCAAGGGGCGAATTATTAAACGCTCGCCACAGTTTAAACGCGTGGTGATTACTGCTCGGGTTCAACCACGCACGGGCGCTACGCCCTATGTCCGCTTTGGTAATAAACCCGTGCTTATAATATTGGCGCTGATGTTGTTTGCAGTGGCTCTGGCCAGAAAACCGTTTTGCTGGAGTAAACGGCTCTAAAATTTTCTGTGTTATTTGTTTTAATGAACCATATCTCTGGATATTAGAGCCTTGACGCGGGTTCCCGCGCAGTTTCGTTATATTTTGTGTGACAGTTTTTTCCTGTTCTTCCGACGGCGCGCCAGTTGTGTATATGCTTAAGTAAGAAAGATGCTCGCCAACCCGAGAAAGGCAAAAAAGCCCATGACATCAGTAATGGTGGTGAGTATCACTGAGCCCGCCAGTGCCGGATCGACGCCAAGACGGTGGAGCAATAACGGTATAGTGACACCTGCGATAGCGGCCACGATCAGGTTGATGATAATAGCGGCAGCGATCAACAGGCTCAGGTTCAGGCTGCTGAACCAGATGCCGGTAATAGCGGCGAGAACGATGGCCCAGATAAGCCCATTCCAGACACCGACCCAGAGTTCTTTGTTAAATAGTTGTCGGGCATTGCTGGCGCTGATTTGCCCTAGTGCGATACCGCGTATAACCAGGGTCAGGGTTTGGGTGCCGCCGATGCCACCCATGCTGGCGACGATGGGCATAAGGACGGCAAGGGCGACAAATTGCTGGATGGTGCCCTGGAACAGGCCGATTACCCAGGAGGCCAGCAGAGCGGTAAGCAGGTTGACGCCGAGCCATACTCCGCGGCGTTTGGCGCTGGTGACTACCGGCGCGAACATATCCATCTCTTCATCCAGACCGGCCATACTCATCAGGGAGTGATCGGCATCATCACGAATCACATCAACCACATCATCGATGGTAATACGACCCAGCAGAATATTATCATCACTGACCACCGGTGCCGTGATCAAATCGCGGTGCTGGAAGAGATTGGCTACTTCACGCTCTGGCATGTCGGCAGGAATAGCGTTTTCATCATGCTCCATGACTTCATGAACACTGGCGGCAGGTTCATGGGTGAGCAGGGCTGTCAGTGGCAACAGGCCAAAATAGTGGCCATCCCGGTCGACTACAAACAGACTGTCGGTGGAGGGGGGGATTTCACCGCGTCGACGCAGGTAGCGTAGCACCACGTCCAGCGTAATATCGGCACGCACCGTTACCGTATCCAGATCCATCAGTCCACCGGCCGTGTCCTCCGGATAGTAGAGCACGGCTTTCAGGCGATCCCGATCCTGCTGTTCCATGGATAATAACAGTTCCTGCACCACATCCCGGGGCATTTCCGGAAACAGATCGGCCAGATCATCCTCATTCAGATCCTCGGTGGCAGCCACCAGAGCTTTGGGTTCCATTTTTTCGAAGAAAGCCGCACGCACATCGTCATTAAGGTGCAGCAACACTTCACCTTCGGTATCGACCGGGATGTGGGACCAGATGATTTCACGTTTTTCGCTGGGCAGGGATTCAAGCAGATGGGCGATTTCGGCAGGGTGCATATCCTGCAGAAAGGCTTCAATTTTATCCATCTGCTGTTTAGCCAGAGCTTTGGTAAACAGCTTTAGATAATTCCGGTTTTCTTCTTTCGCTTCTGTGGCGGTCATAACTTACCCCGTTGTGTGCGCAGAGTGTAGCAGGGGCAGGATAAAATTGGGAGAAAAAGGCTTATGTTTTAGCAAGATAGCATTGGTCTTGTCGATTTTTAAGAAGCGGGATCACCGAAGCCGGGGCATTTTTTTCAACGTAAATCCGGATTAGCCTAGCGCAAGTAGAGATACAGTAATAGAAGGTTACTGAGCAGCAAAATAGCACTGATTCCCCGCCATACCTGCAGGGGGTTGCGGCTGAGCAGGGGGACATAGTCCTGATGAACCAGGTCTGAGTTGGCCCGGTTCAGAGCGTGGGTAAATTCAGATAGGATACTGAAACGGTATTCAGGCTTGATATGCACCGATTTCTCAAGCGCCCGATCCACCCAGACGGGCACTTCCGGGTTAAATTGTTTAATCGAACGATAATTGACGCGGCGGAGATTGCGGGCGGATAACTCTTTGCCATAAGGGAGTTTTCCGCTTAGTAGTTCATAGGCAATCACACCGAGCGAAAATATATCCGAACGGTTACTGGCCTGTTCGCCGATGTGATATTCAGGTGCGGTATAGTTGATGGTTCCCAACAGGTTGTTGGTTTCCAGTGGTGTGCTGATTTCTTCGATGCCGGCGATCTTGGTTGAGCCGAAGTCAATAATTTTCAGCGTGCCATGTTCATCCACCAGGATATTTTCCGGCTTTAGATCCTGGTGAATCATTTCCATACGATGAAAGGCGCGCAGACCCTGCGCTATTTGTTCAATAAAATTCCTCATCCGGCTAAGAGACTGGCGTGGTTCATCATCCATCCACTGACGCAGGGTGCGGCCTTCGATGTATTCGCAAATGTAATAAAGTGCGGTGCGTCGGCGTTTTATTTCCAGCACTTTCATTACGTGTGGATTACTGATGCGTCGTCCGGCCCATTCTTCATGCAGAAAATGATGAATAAAGTCCGGATCGTCCTCATAGTTGATCGAGGGTGCCTTGAGCACCACAGATTCGTCTGTTTCACTGTCCTGAGTCAGATAAACTTCAGTTCGTTTGTTGGAAAAAAGGTGGCGAAGAATTTTGTAGCCATCCAGAATCATTCCCGCCTGTAATGGTGGCGGAAAAGGAAGTTCGATTAGACGGTCATAGAATTCATTTTTATTCTCTGTCGGTAATTGTTCAATTCTGAAAATCTGGCAGCTCAGGTTGTCGTTGCTTTTATTAGTCAGAGCCTGCTGCACGATTGAATCGCAGGCGGCTTTTAGATCCTGCGGATGATTTTTAAGACAGTTTTTTATGTTTTGATCATTAATGAATTCATAAACCCCGTCTGTCAGCATGACAAAGACATCCCCGATCTCAAGTGACAGTGAGCGATAGTCAATATCAAGATGCAGCTCGATACCCATCGCACGAGACAGGTAGGTTTTCTTTTCATTTACCGTGACCCGGTGATCACGGGTCAGTTGTTCGAAATCATTATCGCGTAAGCGGTAGATGCGGGTGTCGCCAACATGGAAGATATAGCCGGTATTGGACTTCAGCACCATTGCGGTAAGTGTGGTAACCATGCCCTTATGGCTGTCATATTTGCGTCGGCCCTGCCCATGCAACCAGTGATTGAGTGCAGACAGGATTTTCCGGGCCGAGGTTTTTACCGCCCAGCTTTCCGGGGTGCTGAAATAGTCTTCCAGGAACCCATTGACACAGGCCTGACTGGCTTCCTTGCCGGCATCACTACCGCTCATGCCATCGGCAATCACTGCGGCAATGCCCTTGGTGCTTAACAGAGGGCCTTCAGGTATATAAATACCACAGGCATCCTCATTCTGAGGTTTAACCCCGGCAATGCTGGCGGAAGCAGATTTAATGGATAAAGAATATGTCAAAGTATGTATAAGTTCGGGTCAATCACTGTGGTCATATAGTAAACGCAGAGTGCGCAGAGACGCAAAGGTGCAGAGACCATAACGGGTTTTTCTCTGCACCTTTGTACTTGGTGCGATAATTTATGCACCTTTTTGTTTCATTGATTTCTCACGGTTCAGCGTGGGAACGATAGAGCCGTTAGTTACCCCACCTCAATCATTTGCACGGTACCGTCAGGCATAATTTCGTGCATATGACCTTTTGGCTCTTCCAGTAACAGGGTAACAGCAAGCACGGTGACAATAGCTGTGCCGGCAATTACCAGAAAGAAAGTCTGTGTACTGACAAAGGATAGAACCGTAAGGAAGATAACCGCACCCACATTACCATAGGCACCCGCCATACCCGCGACCTGCCCGGTAAGACGGCGTTTAACCAGCGGTACCATAGCGAAGACAGCACCTTCTCCTGACTGCACGAAAAAGGAGCAGGCCATGCTGGCAATAACCGCTAACCAGATAGGCCAGTCTGCGGTAATGTTACTCATAATGAGATAGCCCAAGGCCAGTCCGGTAATCAGGATCAGCAGGGTTTTTTTGCGGCCAAATTTGTCGCTGAGGAGTCCCCCACCGGGACGGGCGACAAGATTCATGAAGGCAAAACCGGAGGCGAGCAGTCCAGCGGTAACCGCAGAGAGATGAAAGGTGTCCATAAAAAACAGGGGCAACATGGAAATAACGGCCAGTTCTGAACCAAAGGTAACGAGGTAGGCCAGATCCAGTATGGCCACCTGTTTAAATTTGTATTTGTCAATTTCGGGAACCTCTTCGACAAATACAAGCCGGTTAATCTGATAAACGCGAATACTCTGGAATATGTAAATACCAATAAGGACAGCGTAAATCATGTCGGTCAGATCGACAGGCAAAATCTTGAGATTAGTTGGGCCCAGTTTCCAGGTAAGCACAGCAAGTGCAGCATACATAGGGATATTCATCAACAGATAGAGGAAAAAATCACCCTTGCTGGTGACTTCCATAGCGCCGGATTTTTTAGGTTTGAAATAGGTTGACCCCTTCGGCGTATCGGATACCGAGAAGAAATAAACAGCTGAATAGACCAGCGCCAGCGCGCCGGTGGTAGCCAGTGCGTAGCGCCAGCCATTATCACCGCCGTATAACAAGGCAATAGTTGGCAGGCTCATAGCGGCCGCAGCCGAACCGAAATTACCCCAGCCACCGTAGATACCTTCAGCAACCCCCAGTTGTTTAGCGGGAAACCACTCGCTGACCATGCGAATGCCAATCACAAAGCCGGCACCAACAAAGCCCATCAAGAAACGCATCAGCAGTAGTTGATCGTAGTCTTGTGCATAGGCAAAACCAAAACAGAGGAAACCGGAAATGAAAAGCAGCAGGGAATACATGCGTCGGGGCCCGAAGGCATCCACCAACATGCCGACGATGATTCTGGCCGGGATGGTCAGGGTAACATTGATAATGAGCAGCGCCTTGACCTGCTGATCGGTAAGATTAAAGGCTTCGCGCATGGCACCCAGCAGTGGAGCATGGTTGAACCAGACGAGGAAAGTTAAAAAGAAAGCAAACCAGCTCAGGTGCAGAATGCGGGTTTTCCCGTTAAAGGAAAGCAGATTCAGTTTGTCGGCATCGTTGGCCATGTCCTTGTCTCCAGGAATAAGTTTAAATCCACAGTCTTTAAGCAATCATCATGCCGCATATGTAAGACTATGAAAATAAAGATAAAATGTAATGGGCGACTTTAAACTGTGCGCTTTTGTAGTGCATGGTTTGCAAATGAAATCGGGAAACTTGCTATTCGGAAAGCGACATATTTTATAATTTAAGGCAATTAATTATTAAGGTGTTTTTTCCGGTTATGGTGCATGGGACAAGATGTCTGAATGTTATGACAGTCATGCCTACATGATGCTTGATGTTGATGCATGCAGATTTTTACCTGCACCATCCTTGCACATGGATTCAAGCCCATCAGGATTAGGCTCAGGAATGAAACAAATTATTCCAAAGAAAAACAGTGGGTTATATTAGACAGATATAAAAAAATAAAAAATGGTTCGCAATTTGCATACGCTACTAATCAATGTGTGTGGTGGCATCTGGCCACAGAATGAAGAATATTTCTGGAGTTGAGAATGAAAGAAAGACTGGTGGTAATCGGAAACGGGATGGCGGGTATCCGCACGCTTGAGGAACTGCTGAAAGTAGCGCCGGATACTTATGACATTACCGTGTTTGGTGCCGAACCATATTGTAATTATAACCGCATCATGCTTTCCCCGGTTTTATCCGGGGAAAAGACCATCGATGATATCATCCTCAACGATGATCAATGGTACGCAGACAACAACATCCGCTTGCTGAAAGGCAGGGCCATCAACCAGATTGATCGTATCAAGTGTCGGGTAATCGCTGAGGATGGTAGCGAAGAAAACTATGATCGCTTGCTGATTGCGACAGGCTCCCGACCTTTTATTATTCCTGTTCCCGGCCATGATCTCGATGGTGTGGTTTCCTTTCGGGATATTCATGATGTTAATCAGATGCTAGATGCGGCCGGCAAGTATAAACATGCCGTGGTTATTGGTGGCGGTCTGCTCGGTCTGGAAGCAGCCAATGGTTTAATGGAACAGGGTATGAGTGTCACTATCGTGCATCTCATGGATACTCTGATGGAGCGGCAACTGGACAAGTCAGCGGCTGACATGCTGAAGAATTCCCTGCAAGAGCGGGGTCTGAATTTCCTCATGCCGGTACAGACCGAAGCCATAGTGGGTAAAGAGCGGGTGGAAAAAATTCGCTTCAAGGACGGCACTGAAATTTATGCCGATCTGGTAGTCATGGCCGTAGGTATTCGACCCAACTTTGAACTGGCGAAAAGCGCGGGCATTCATTGCGAACGCGGCATTGTGGTCAGCGATACCATGCAGACATTTGATCCGCGCGTTTATTCTGTAGGTGAATGTGTGCAGCATCGTGGTTTGACCTATGGTCTGGTCGCCCCATTGTTTGAGATGGCCAAAGTTTGCGCCAACCACCTGGCAAAATATGGCATAGGCCGTTATGAGGGTTCGGTGATCTCGACCAAGCTGAAAGTAACCGGTATCGATCTGTTTTCAGCCGGTGATTTTACCGGCAATGAGAATACGGATGAACTGGTTTTTCAGGATGCCGCGCGCGGCGTTTATCGTAAACTGGTGGTGCAGGACAATCGTATCAAAGGTGCTGTGATGTACGGTGATGCGTTGGACAGTAGCTGGTATTTTGATCTCATGCGTGATGGAACGGATATCAGTGATATGCGTGAGAACATTTTGTTTGGCCAGTCACATTTGGGTGATTCCGGTCATGGTGGTGAGGAGAGCCGGGTTGCCGGCATGTCTGATGATACTGAAATTTGTGGTTGTAATGGTGTCAGCAAAGGTGACATCGTTAAAGCGATTGGCGAGAAAAAACTCTTTACCCTTGACGATGTGCGTGCTCATACCAAAGCCTCAAGTTCCTGTGGTTCCTGCACAGGACTGGTAGAGGCCCTGTTGGCCTATACCGTTGGTGGCAATCATTCTGTGGCTCCACATCTGAAGCCTGTTTGCGGTTGTACCGATCTTTCTCATGATGATTTGCGCAAGGCGATAGTCGAACAACAGTTGAAATCCATTCCCGTAACCATGCAGGCACTGAGCTGGAAAAAGGCCGATGGTTGTCCCAAGTGCCGCATGGCTCTGAATTACTATCTTCTCTGTGCCTGGCCAGCCGAGTATGAAGATGCCAGTCAGTCGCGCTTCATCAATGAACGTGCGCATGCCAATATTCAGAAAGATGGTACTTACTCGGTTATTCCACGCATGTGGGGGGGCGGCACCACACCCTCCGAGCTCAGAATTATTGCCGATGTTGCAGAAAAATATAATGTAAAGACAGTTCATGTCACCGGCGGTCAACGTATCGGCCTCTATGGTTTAAAGAAAGAACAGCTACCAAAAATATGGAAAGATCTGGGACAGGCCGGGCTGGTCTCGGGTCACGCCTATGGCAAGGCGATGCGCACGGTTAAAACCTGCGTCGGCAAGGAATGGTGTCGTTTTGGCACGCAGGATTCTACGCGCCTGGGCGTTGAACTGGAGAAACTGACCTGGGCTTCCTGGACACCACACAAATTCAAGCTGGCTGTTTCCGGTTGCCCGCGTAACTGCGCTGAGGCAACAATTAAAGACTTTGGCGTGGTTTGTGTGGATTCTGGTTATGAACTGCATATTGGTGGCAATGGCGGCGTGAAAGTGAGGGCTACAGATTATCTTTGCAATGTCAGCAGCGAAGAAGAAGTCAAAGAATATTGTGCTGCCTTCATGCAATTGTATCGTGAGGAAGCGCATTATCTTGATCGTACCGCGCCCTGGCTGGAACGCGTGGGTCTTACCTATATCAAGGAAAAAATTATTGAAGATAAAGACGGCCGCAAAGCCCTGGCCGAACGCTTCCTGCTGGCGCAAAAACATGCGCAGGTCGATCCCTGGCAGGAGCGTGTCGAAGGAGCCGAGGAGCATGAGTTCGTGCCGCTGAAAGAAATAAATGCTTAGCAGGGTTGTGTGCAAATAATGTAGAGATGCGTAGAAATAAAATTATTTCTCTGCGCCGATAAATGAAACATATAAATGGTAATAATGATGACTGATAACTGGATTGAAATTGGAACAATTAATGATATTCCCCGCCAGGGTGCACGGATAGTGCGCAATAATGACAGTGATATTGCGGTATTCAGGACAGATAATGACGAGATTTTTGCCCTGCGTGATCATTGTCCGCATAAAGGCGGGCCGTTGTCACAGGGTATCGTGCATGACAAAAAAGTGACCTGCCCCATGCATAACTGGAACATCAGTCTGGATACCGGTCTTGCGGTTGAACCGGATGAAGGTTGTGCGATGCGTTATCCAATCAAGCTGGAAGGCGACAGGATTTTTCTTTCGCTGGCGGCGGAATAATATCCGGGTAACAGGTTGAATGAGTGTAGAGAACGCAGTCTGGCAGGGTGGGCACGATTTTTGTGCCCACGCGGATGCATTAAAATTGATCTGGAATAGTCATGTTATTTGGACGAAATAAAAAAAACCCTATTAAGATTCCCGACAAGGGCGTGGTTGAGTGGAAGTACACTACCTGCGGTTATTGTTCTACTGGCTGTTCGATCGAAGTTGGCCTGAATAAAAAAGGTGAGGCGGTAACGTCACGCGGCGTGGATGATGCGGATGTCAATCGTGGTAAACTCTGCCTGAAAGGTATTTTTGAACATCAGCTGTTTCGCTCAGCCGGGCGTGGCAAGGTTCCGCTGATGCGGGATAAACGTTTCCAGCCGTTTCAGGAAACTACCTGGGATACGGCGCTGGATAAAGTTTCTACAGCGATAAAAGATATTCAGTCTGAACATGGCCGTGATGCCTTCGCCATTGTTTCCACTGGTCAGATCATGACTGAGGAGTTTTATACGCTGGGCAAACTGGCGCGTGGCGTCATTGGCACGAATAATTATGACGGCAATACCACTCTCTGCATGGCCTCCGCAGTATCCGGTTATAAACGCTCCTTTGGTTCGGATGGCCCGCCCGGCTGTTATGACGATTTTGAACATACCGATTGCCTGCTGGCTATCGGCTCTAATCTTCCTGAACAGCATCCTGTTATTTTCTGGCGTCTGCGTGAGGCGCGGGAAAAACGTAAATTTCCGATCATCGTGGTCGATCCCCGCGTTACCATGTTTGCGCAAATGGCGGATATCCATCTGCCGATCAAGCCAGGTACCGATGTAGCGTTGCTCAACAGTCTGGCGCACGTCATTCTCAAAGAAGATCTGGCTGATGAGGCATATATAAAAGCGCATACCAATGGTTATGACGCTTTCAGCAAGCTGGTGGAAGAATATGATCCGTTTACGGCCTCACGTATTTGCGGTATTGACGAAGATACCATTCGGAATGTAGCGCGCGTTTATGCCAAAGCGGGTGCCGCCATGACTATCTGGACTATGGGTATCAACCAGAGCACCCACGGTTCAGATGGCGTGGTGGGGATCAATAATCTAAATCTGATTACCGGCAACATCGGCAAGCCCGGCGGCACTAGTTTATCCATCACCGGTCAGTGCAATGCTATGGGTACGCGGGAATGGTCGTCCTGTTCCGGCCTGCCCGGCTATCGCGCTCTGGAGAAAGAGCAGGACAGAAAAGAGATTGCAGAATTCTGGGGTATCGATCCCGAATTTTTCCCGAAAAAACGGGGCCTGTTCCAGACCGATATTTTTCCTGCCATCGAAACCGGGCAGATCAAAGGGCTCTGGATCATTGCCACCAACCCCATGACTTCGATGCCCAATACCACACGCATTCGAAAGATTCTGGAAAAACTCGATTTTCTGGTAGTGCAGGATGCCTATGCCGATGTGGAATTGAATGAGTACAGTCATGTTTATTTGCCTGCAGCTATCTGGGCAGAGAAGGAAGGCGTATTCACCAACACCGAACGGCGGGTCAATCTGGTTTCCAACGTTATCAAGCCCTATGCGGATTCAAAACCGGATCTATGGATTTTTAACCAGATTGCAAAACGCTTTGCCCAGGGACGAAAAATAAATTTTCCGGAAAAGGCCAGTGGCGTATTCGATGAACTGCGCCAGCTATCCAAGGGCCGGATGTTAGACTATTCCGGCATGAATCATGAAAAAATTGAAGCGCAACGCGGCATTCAGTGGCCCTGTAGCGATGGTAGCGAGACAGGTACTGCGCGTTTGTATACTGATGGCCATTTTCAGTATGCGGATGGCAAGGCCAAACTGATTACGCTGCCCTTCGTGGATAACAATGAACGGCCTGATAATGAATATCCTTTCTGGTTAAACAGTGGGCGTGTGGTTGAGCATTTTCATACGCGCACCCGCACTGGCAAGCTGGGAAACTTGAACAAGTTCAGCCCGACTGCGTATATGGAAATGAATCCCGATGCGGCCAAGCGTCTGGGGATTAAACATGGCAGTTACGCGCGCTTGATTTCCCGTCGCGGTGATGCGGTAGTGATGGTGCAGACTACCCAGCGGATTCCGCCCAATATGGTTTTTGTGCCGTTTCATTTTCATGAATGCGTCAATCGCGTCAGTCTGGGTCTGCTGGACCCCTATTCGCGCCAACCGGCCTTCAAACAATGCGCGGTTCAGGTAGAAGCCATTGATGATCAAAAAGCCGCCGCAGTGCGTAACAAGGCTGTGCGGACATTCTGATTTTTGCGAGTTTGATTCCATGCTGCTTGCGGCCCAACCTACAACTGTTATTTAAGGTACGATAATGTTTAAAGTGCGCGATAAAGAACCTGCCTATGCCTTTATTCCCCAGGCCGATGCGCCGCAAACAAACCGCTACGGCAAGAAAATCGAGCTGGTCGAGAACGACGATCCATTGGCAGGCCAGAGTCTGAATATCAATGGTGATACCTCGGTAAGCGATAATCCCAATCGGTATAAACAGCACGGGTTTTATTTTAATGCCGATAACTGCATCGCCTGTCATGCCTGTGAATCGGCCTGTAGCGAAAAAAATGATCTGCCGCCGCATATTGCCTATCGTGCGGTAGGTTATGTCGAAGGCGGTAGTTACCCAAATTATACCCGGTTGAATATTTCCATGGCCTGCAATCATTGCGATGATCCAGTCTGCCTCAAGGGCTGTCCCACGCGAGCCTATACCAAGTTTGCCGAGTATGGCGCGGTACTGCAGGATCCTGACATCTGTTTCGGCTGCGGTTATTGCACCTGGGTTTGTCCCTATAATGCACCGCAACTGGATACCACTCGCGGTCATGTCATGAAATGCAATATGTGTGTCGATCGTCTGGAAGTGGGTTTGAAACCGGCCTGTGCGGCTGCCTGCCTGGGCGGCGCGCTGGATTTTGGGGTGATTGAAACCACGCCGGAGAATCGTGAGCAATTAAAAACGCAAATCCCCGGTTTCCCAACTACTGATATTACCCATCCCAATATACGTTTTCAGCAAACGCGTTCTTTGCCGCGCGAAATGACGCGCACGGATGCCATGCCTCTGCGCTATGAGCGGGACCAACCCGGTGCGAGTGACTACCGAAGCAGCTTGCATGATCGGGGTGAAAAGTCTGAATGGAATCTGGCTAAGCTGCGTTCACGCGAAGATCCACTGGTGATTTTTACCCTGATCACACAATCGGTAATCGGGGTATTTCTAGCCCTGTTTTTGGGTCCTTACCTTGGATTGACCGAACTCTCCCTGGTCAGCAACCCGGTCTTGCAACCGATGCTGTTGTTTATCCTGCTGGGGCTGGAAACCTTTGCGTTGGCGCTGTCTACCATGCACCTAGGGCGTCCTCACCGTTTTTATCGTGCGTTTAACAATTTACGCTATTCACCGGTAAGCCGGGAAGTTGCCGGGGTTGCCGCCTTTTTTAATCTGCTGGGCGCGTATACCTTGTTGAGCAGTTTCCCGAGCCTGTTCGCCTGGCTGCCGGAAAACCTGCTTACCGGATTACAGCAATTTTGCGGCTGGGGTGCGACTGTATCCGGTTCTCTGGCACTTTATTTCATGCATAGGATCTATCGTATTAAAGCGCGTCCTTTCTGGAACCACTGGCAGGTGCTGACATCTTTTTATGGCAATATGCTATCCATTGGCAGTGTCCTGGTCATTATCGTGTTTGCCGGTGCCTTATTATTTAAAGGCGAATCATTCAGTCACCTTATCGACTTTATGCGTTGGCCGTTATTGCTGGGATTATTGCTGGATGCAACGGGGTTATATTTTCATGCGCGGGATAACCGTCGTGCTGGTGGCGAGGCGGCGGCCTCGCATTTTCAGCAACGAACGCTATTTGGAAAAACCTGGGTGTTGCGGAATATTTTGCTGGCGACAGCAGGGCTGCTGGTTTTGGCGTTATCAGTGACGACTATCGAGGGTGTCCTGGCCTATAGCCTGTGGTTGTTTGGCGCGTTGTTAATAGTGCTTGCTGCGCTTATCAGTCGCGCCCTGTTTTATGTGCTGGTTATTCCCACTACCATGCCGGGGGCATTCTTCTGGCGTAATCGAGGGTTTCAGGAGCACGCACGCGAAACCGGCTTGGCCGAAATGCCTCAGGTGGGGGTGGTGGCAGATACTCATTAGGGTGTGTTGTCGTTTTGTGTTAGCCGTTGCACAAGTATTTGCATCATAGCCCTCTCCTCCCCCGGGAGAGGGTTGGGGAGAGGGTTGGGGAGAGGGTTGGGGAGAGGGTTGGGGAGAGGGGATAAAATACATGTAACGATTAATAGCCACTGTGCTTGCCATAGCGCCTTTTGTTTTAGCTCCGCAGATGGATTGTATTCCTTGTTAGTTTTGAGTTTATCTCCCATGCGACCTGCAAACCTAAGAAACGCAGTTTGTCTGATATTGATAATGAATTGGAACGGGCAGTATTTCTTGCGATCTATAATTCAAGAGTGCAGCGGCAACGGCGCTTTTTGGCTCGAGGGGTATTGATTTTAAAGCATATTCTACGCGGTTTATTTTATATCTGGCCGATCTATCTTGTTTTTATCGCCTTGCTGGTTCTGCCTGTTTCAGGCAGCCGACTTGTTTTTCTGTTTGTGCTGATGCCGGGCCTGCTGGTATGGTTGATTATCTATATCAAAGGTGCTCAGGATGATTACTGCCGGTATGTTCGTGGACATCTTATGGAAAAGGGATTTATCATGAAAATCTTTCGGCAATAAGCCTGAGTCATGAAACCCTGCGGGTGAGCGCGTTTTTTTTGCCCAGCAAATCTTCTGCTCAGGTGCTGAAGAATGCGCGTCTGTAGCGCACAAAAATCATCTCCACCCTGTAAAGTAAAGAATAAAAACATGAACACGATGGAAAATAAAGCGCTCGATATCCTGAAAACCGTATTTGGCTATAATGAATTTCGCCATTCACAAAAGGATATTATTCAGCAACTGGTGCAAGGTGACGATGCGGTGGTGCTTATGCCCACTGGTGGCGGTAAGTCGTTATGCTATCAGATCCCGGCCATCTTACGCCCCGGGGTGGGGGTTATCGTTTCACCGCTGATTGCACTCATGCAGGATCAGGTCAGCGCGTTGTTGCAGTTGGGGGTTAAGGCCGCCTTTCTGAATTCTACGCTGGATTCGGCTACGGCTCGTGATATCGAACAGCAACTAGCTCGGGGTGAACTGGATTTACTCTATGTTGCTCCCGAGCGACTGATGACCGGGGCATTCCTGAATTTATTGGATCGATCCCCCCTGGCCCTGTTTGCTATTGATGAGGCGCATTGCGTCTCCCAGTGGGGACATGATTTTCGGCCAGAATATATTCAGCTATCTGTATTACATCAGCGTTACCCCCAGGTTCCACGCATTGCCCTGACTGCCACGGCAGACGAAACAACACGCGAAGAAATTATTCAACGTCTGGGGCTGGAACAGGCAAAGCTGTATGTTTCCAGTTTTGACCGTCCCAATATCTGTTATCGATTGTCCCGCAATCAGGGTACTGCGCGGGATGCATTATTACGTTTTATTCTAAATGAACATGAAAATGATGCCGGTATTGTCTATTGTCTGTCCCGGAACAAGGTTGAACAAACCGCTGAATGGTTAAGCAAAAAAGGGCTTAAGGCCTTGCCTTATCATGCGGGGTTGCCCGCTTCTGAACGGGAGCATAATCAACATCGTTTTTTAAAAGAAGACGGTATTATTATCGTTGCCACTATTGCCTTCGGTATGGGCATTGACAAGCCGGATGTTCGATTTGTCGCGCATCTGAATTTGCCAAAAAGTATCGAAGCCTATTATCAGGAAACCGGACGCGCGGGGCGGGATGGCCTGCCTGCAACCGCCTGGATGATGTATGGCCTACAGGATGTCATTACGCTAAAGCAAATGATGGAGTCATCCTCGGCGGATGAAAAACATAAGCGCGTCGAACGCCACAAGCTTGACTCCATGCTGGGTTTTAGTGAGTTGACCAGTTGTCGTCGCCAAGCGCTGCTGAAATATTTTGGCGACCATATGCAGGAACCTTGCGGTAACTGTGACACCTGCCTGACGCCAGTAGAAACCTGGGATGCCACCGTGGTGGCGCAAAAGGCTTTGTCCTGTGTGCATAGAACCGGACAACGGTTTGGAGTTAATTATCTTACGGACGTTCTTCTAGGGAAAGATAATGATCGGATCAAAGGGTTTGCGCATGATCAGCTGGGGGTTTATGGAATAGGTACCGAGTTGAATGCCGGACAGTGGCGCGATATTTTCAGACAACTTATTGCACGAAACCTGTTAACGGTTGATGTTCAGGGTCACGGAGGCCTACGCTTGACCGAACAGTGCCGTGCTGTGCTCCGTGGAGAGCAGGTTTTGATGTTACGGAAAGAACTTGAAAATAAAAAAACATCAGCCCGCAAAAGAAAACAAAAAACAGGCGTTTCTGAGTCGGATAAATATCTGTGGCAAGCGTTACGTGCTTGCAGAAAGATATTATCCGAGCGGATGGATGTTCCGCCCTATGTTATTTTTCATGATGCGACTTTAATGGAGATGCTGCAAAGACAGCCGCAGAACAGGCAGCAATTTTCCAGAATATCCGGAGTCGGCGAACATAAACTTGATGCGTATGCCGATGAATTTCTGAACGTAATACAGGCACACACAGAAAAAGAGAAACGCTGTTTATCAACAAGTTATACGGTAGAAGAAACGCTGAAATTATTTAAGCAGGGCATGAGCATCAATGATATTTCAGAACACAGAAGCCTGAAGCTATCAACGATATATGCTCACCTGGCGGAAGAAATAGAACAGGGAAGGCTATCTTTGAGTGATGTAATTGATATTGATGAACCGACAATAAAAATAATTCAGGATGAATTACTAAATCTTGATGAGCAGGATTATGGGAAATTAAAACCTGTTTATGATGCTCTGGAAGGCATGTTTAATTATGACGTATTACGTTGTGTGCGAGCCTCACTGGAATTAACGGAACAACCGTGAACAGGATTCATCCGTTACAAGCAAAGGTGGAGTCGTATGACAATAAATAAACTGGATAAAAATCTGGAGTATATTCAGATACAGACGCTCTTCAGAAATTCTCCAGCGGTCATACTGGCATCGGTGTTTTCTGCAGTGATGATAACAGCTATCTATTGGAGTCAGCATGTTCATGAATCATTATTAATCTGGCTGGGTGCTATTCTGGGTGTCAATGCTGTACGTGGTTTTTTTGCCTGGGAATTTCATCGGAAAAAGGTTCAGGTTGAAAGCATTATCCTGTGGTGGCGATTGTTTTCCATTCCCACACTGCTGTCGGTCTCTATCTGGGGGCTGGGCTCTTATGTTTTTTATATCCCCAATGGAGGTCAATATCAGGCGGTCGGGATTATTGTTCCGCTGGGTCTGGCGGCAGGTTCGCTGGTTTTTTTATCCATGGTGCGCGGGCTGTTTTTTAGCTCCTTTTTATTGATCACTCTGCCCCTGTTATTGCGGGTATTGATCGAGGGCGATTTTGTTGATATAGCCATTGGTCTTCTGATTGCGGTGTATATCATTATTTTCATGATGTTTGGTCGTAGCATGAATCGTATGTTGACGGAGAGCCTGCGACTGCGATTTGAAAACCTTGAGTTGGTTGCGCGCCTGACACGGGAAAAAGAATCAGCCGAAATGGCTAATGTCGCCAAGTCCAAGTTTCTGGCCGCCGCTAGCCATGATCTGCGTCAACCGCTGCATGCGCTATCCCTGTTGTCCAGCGCACTTTGTGAACGCATAAAATATCCTGAAGTTAAGCATATTGTTGATAAAATTATGATGGCGGTATCCGCCCTGGAAAATTTGTTTAATGCGTTGCTGGATATCAGCAAACTGGATTCCGGTGTTCTCAAACCGAGCCTGATCAGCTTCAGATTACGTAATATTTTTGACAGGATTGAAAATGATTACCGGCCGGAAGCGGAGCGCAAGGGGCTGGATTTTATAGTCGATAGCTGTCGTGATTCAATCGTCTACTCGGATAATATTCTACTGGAACGGGTAGTGCGTAATTTTGTTTCCAATGCTCTGCGATATACGGAGACAGGCAGGATCAGGCTTTATTGCAGATCAGAAAATGACAAAATTGTTATTTGTGTCGAAGACACGGGTATCGGCATCGATGGTGATAGCCTGCAGGCAATTTTTGATGAATATGTGCAGATCGGTAATCCAGAACGTGACCGTGAAAAAGGTCTGGGTTTAGGACTGGCTATCGTTGCAAAAATCAGCCAGTTACTTGATTACCCTGTGCATGTGAACTCAGCGCGCGGCAAGGGTTCCAATTTCAGTATTGAGGTTCCGCTGGGGCGAAAACAGGATATTTCCCGACCCGAAATGGATGTTGCACGGACACCCGGAATAGAGCTCAGCCAGCTTAAGGTTCTGATTATTGATGATGAACGATCCAATCTGGATGCACTGGATGCACTACTGCGAGGTTGGAAGTGCGAGGTGATTTCGGCAGAATCCGGTGAAGAAGCCTGTGGCAAGATCCGGGCACTGAATAAAGCGCCGGACTGCATTCTTACCGATTATCGTTTGCGTGATAACAGAACCGGGCTGGATGCAATTAAGTCAATTGTCGATATTGTCGGCCATTTAGTTCCGTCTGTGCTGATTACTGGCGATGTAGCCATCAAAAAACTGCATGAAGAAGGTGCGGATGCCTACCATTTGATGCATAAACCAGTGCAGCCTGCACGCCTACGTGCTCTGCTGACATATATACATCAGCAGAAGCAGCGAGAAGCAATGAACGTGCAGGATGAATCACAGCCCGAACCCGACCAGATTTAGGCTGAAATAAAGCCTGCTTCTTTGGCCGTGATAACGGCTTGGGTACGGTTAGTCGCATTTAGTTCTTTCAAAATGGCAGTAACATGAATTTTTACCGTACCTTCCGCCATGCCCAGACTGTGGGCAATAACTTTGTTAGACATTCCCTCGCACATGAGTCTTAGCACATCGAGCTGACGAGGTGTCAGGCGCGATCGTATCTCTTCGGCGGCTTCATTTTTATCCAGACTGGCCAGCAAGGGGCCTGAACTTGTGATCTGCCGGATCTGAAACGTACCGCTGGTAACAGACAGATCGGGAACGAAAATCTCACCATCCAGAATTTGTTTCAGTGCATCCAGCATTTCATTGCTGGTCAATGACTTGGGAATATAGCCTGAAGCACCGCTTTCGATAATGCGTAGCATATCAGCTTCATATTCAGATGCAGTGACAATGGCGACGGGTAGTTCCGGGTGGCTTTCGCGTAATTTGAGAAGGCCGGAATAACCATCGATACCTGGCATATCCAGATCCATCAGAACCAGATCCAGATCGGATTGCTGATCAACATAGGTGAGGACTTCATCGGCATTGTTAGCCTCCAACACTTCTATGTCATCCCCCAGTGATTGCAGGGTATAGAGTAGTCCTTGCCGGAACAGTGCATGGTCATCCGCTATCAAAATTTTCATTGGAGCCTTCCAGATAAAAATCAGCTTATTAATTATTAGAAGTTTAGAGAACCTTAAGTTCTTTACTGATATGAAACCATATCACTTTAGTAAAGATCGTGCCTGAAATATTTGAGATTATGAACCAGGTCATCATTTTCGTTATGATTGTTCGGACAATATAGACTGATTCTATAATTTACTGTTGTTTACCGTTTGTAAACGGGGGGCTAAAATCCCATGCCTTCTCCGCTTAAGGGGCGAAGGCCGGGATAATGAAACCTGATGGATGTGCAGTGTCTTCTGGTTGTTGATAGTGAATTCGAGTACAATCAATAAATCTGGATTATTCATGTACTTATCCATGAACTCATGCAGATATACCGGCAAAGTGCTGCTATTCTTCATTATGTCCGGCATTTGAATTAGAGAAAAAATCGGTAATAAAAAAATGGGAGATCCGTCACTACTTCTTTGGGGAACCATATTCGGGGGCGTTGGTATCGGCTTCTTTTCCTATGGGAAAAAACAGAAATCGGTTGTTCCCTTGCTTACCGGCCTCGCTTTATTTGTTTTTCCTTATCTAATCTCCAATGTTTACGTTTTGGTTCTGGTTGGTTTGGCTATTATGGCCGTGCCGTATGTGGCAAAAAAATTATCCATATAAGAATCCGGAATTTATAACGTACAGTCGGGTAGAGCAAAGCGTATATCATTGGTTTTTTCTACAGAAAGAAGGTGTTTTACACCCACCACGCTGTGCGCGTCATGATGCCTGATGTCAGCGCCATCAGATTTTTGACCGGCCCGGGCAGGAGCGCGGCACCCGCTCCAAGAGCCATGCTGGCATGCTGGCCTTCATCTGTTTTCATTTGTTCGAGAATAGCGCGGGTTTTCTGATCGTCAAGGGTAATCTGTTGCAGGTGGGAATCCAGATGGCGGACAACCTGGTGTTCAGTTTCGGCCACAAACCCCAGACTCCACTTGTCACCCGCCAGTCCTGCCAGCGCACCGATGGCCATCGAACTCGCGTACCAGAGTGGGTTGAGGTAGCTTACATGGGTGTCCATGTCTTTTACGCGCCGCTCACACCAGTCCAGATGATCGTTTTCCTCCTCAGCGGCGCGCTGCATTTTTTCGCGCACCCTGGACAGTTTCGCGGTCAAGGCCTGTCCCTGATAAAGACCTTGTGCCGCTACTTCACCTGCATGATTGATACGCATGAGTCGACCCGCCAACTCACGCTCGGACTCACTGAGTTCTGATTCTGTCTGAGCATTGGCAGGATTGCTGCGTTCGGTAATCCGGGGCTTGCCAAACAGCGTGCGCAGACCAGTATCCAGGTTCATCACAAGCTGATCGAGGGGGGTATAATTGCGCTGGTTCATATTCAATCACGATCCGGGTAAGCGTTTCTGATAAAGTTGATTGGCAAGGACGTTCAGATTAACTCCGTTCGCCCTGAGCTGGTCGAAGGAAGAACGGAATTAATCTGAACCGCATTAAACTATTGTAGCATCATATTTTATCCTTAGTCTCTGTCCAACTGCTCAGCCAGTAGCTGTACAGGATGAAGAACCCGGACGGCATTGTCTTTTAATCCCGTCTGAATAAAAAGGCTACAGCCAATATTGGTGCTGACAATAATACCTATCTCATCCGCAAGCAGTTTGTCCAGCAGATGCTGGCGCAGAACCCGTGCCTGTTGTGGGTGGCGCAGCATGTAATCACCAGCAGCACCACAGCAAGGGGTGTCCTCAGACAAAGTAGAAAGATGGATGCCGGGAATATGGGCCAACAGGCGCGAAGCTTGATCCGGCAGGCGCAGAGCATTACGTTGGCTGCAAGGCTGATGCACGATAACCTGCTTCTCCAGTGCGGCAAACGGTAGAGCGTTTTTCTGCAAGGCCGTGGCAATAAAGCCGGTCAAGTCCTGTAATTTTGTCTGAAACTCTCCGGCCTGGAACTTTTCTTTCTCATCATTCCAGTCTAGTTGTGGATACTCCATTAATTGTGCGCCACAACCGCTGGCCAGGTATAACACCGCATCATAATTTTGATCATCAAACGCCCGCAGATTGTTAGCTGCCAAAGCCCGTGATTCATCAGCCTGTCCGCTGTGCTGTTGCAGCGCGCCGCAGCAGCCTTGCTTGCGAGGCAGGCTTACCCTGTAGCCCAGGGTATGCAGCAGATCGATGCCGGCGGCCAGCGTTTGTGCCTCGGCATTTTTCCCCATGCAGCCGGTAAACAAGGCGACATGTCCGATGGGTTTATCGCTGATTGGGTAATCTGATCTGAATTTTTGTGCAGCGGGAAGCGAAGGGATGAGATCCTGCCACCAGGCCAGTTTTTTATTCTGTCGCAACAACGGGTGTAGCAATTTTGCCGCTCCGGTTTTCTGGTATAGACGCAGGCCGTGATAGGCCACCTGCATGTGCTGGCTGAGCAGTTGTTGGCCAAATTTATGCAATCGGGATGCAGGGCGAGACTGGCTAAGATGCTGTCGCGCCATATCCATGATGCGGCCATATTCTACGCCCGAAGGGCAAATACGTTCGCAGCGACGGCATAGCAGACAGTTGTTCAAATGCTGGTAGAGGACATCATCTGTTGCTTCGAGTTCCTTGCGGGCAAGTGCCTGAATCAGGGCAATGCGCCCGCGGGGGGATTCGTTTTCATTGCGGTTAAGGTGGTAGGTAGGACACTGGGGCAGGCAGAGGCCACATTTTACGCAACGATCAGCGAGGTTGAGGATGTCATTATGGTGATTCAAGCAGGCTGGGATCCTGTGGCTAAATAAATACAACGGGCAAATTTAAGGGTAGAATTATACGATATTGTCAGGCTGTTTATATTTTGTTTTTTTACTATTGTACGTGAGAAACATGTTTTTCAAATACCATGTCTTTTTCTGTTGTAATCAACGTGAAGTGGGTGAAACCTGCTGTGGCCGCTTAGGTGCGCAAAAAATGCGTGACTATGCCAAACAACGCACCAAGGCTCTGGGGCTGGCGGGCGAGGGGGGGGTGCGCATTAATACAGCGGGCTGTCTGGGTCGTTGCGATAAAGGGCCGGTAGTCGTGGTCTACCCGCAGGGGATCTGGTACACCTGGATCGATGAAGAAGATATCGATGAGATTATTGAACAACACCTGCAACAGGGGCAGGTTGTCGAACGCCTGTTGATTAAATAATCAGCCCGAATAGTGGGTAAGTGCACGCAGAACAGGTAGAGCGAAGCAAAACCCATCACTAAACCCGGCGAGTTAAAAATGTCTAAAATATTGATTCCCGGGCCATCCGGGGAAATCGAGGTGCGTATTGAATCGCCGGATGAGGCTGATTCAGCCGAAGAAGGCCGGCCTACCCCGCTGGCGGTGATCTGCCATCCCCATCCTGTCTATGGCGGCACTATGACCAACAAGGTGGTGCATATTCTGGCAGCGGGGTTTCGTGAACTGGGTGCGCAGAGTCTGCGCTTCAATTTTCGTGGCGTGGGGCGTTCAGCCGGGGCATTCGATAATGGTATCGGTGAAACGGATGATCTGCTGGCTGTTATCCAATGGGCGCAAGCGCGTTTTCCGGATGCGCCCCTGTGGTTAGCCGGTTTTTCCTTTGGAGCCTGGATTGCATTAAAGGCAACAGCGCAGTTGCAGCCTGAGCGATTAGTGCTGGTTGCGCCACCGGTGGATATGTACGACTTTAGTCCCATACCGGAGGTTAATTTGCCCTGGATGGTGATTCAGGGCAGTGAAGACGAGGTGGTTTCAGCGAAGGTCGTGGCCAGGTGGGTGGCGCAACGCCAGCCTGTGCCGCGATTCAGAATACTCGATTCGGCGGGCCATTTTTTCCATGGTCGGTTAAACGCCCTGAAAGATACATTGAAATCGGATTTTTAACCGGAACGGGATCTGAGGCAAGAGCCATACCGGAATCCAGCGTAATACATAAGTATGCCTATTATAATGTCTCTCCTTCCAGGACAGGATTAGGGTGAGGGGATAAATACAGGCAAATACTGGTGCATGGATTAATAATGAAAATTGCTCTGAATCTCTATGTTCTCTGGGGTTAATCCATAAATTACACAGGCCGGTAAAATTAATTACGCTTCATTGTTGACAAAGTATTACTAATTGCTTATATTAATAACCACTGATTTATTGTTTTTGACTCCTCCATCCTCCTTATGGTGGTTATTTTAAAGCGCGGTTACCCCCTTTTCCGCGCTGTTTTTTTTGCCTGAAATTTGTCAAAAGTATCGATAATTAACGCGGACAGCTATAAATCAGGGCTTCAGGGAAAATAAATGGGATTCCCTTAGATCTGTATTGGTTTCCACCTATCTTTTTGCTTGTATCTTTGTCCTGATTTCAGTACTATTCCGCTTCTTTTTAGGACGCGATTTATCTTTAAGGCCCAACAAGCATGAAAACCTTTAGTGCAAAGCCAGAAACCGTCAAGCGTGACTGGTATGTGATTGATGCCGAGAACAAGGTTCTTGGACGTCTATCGACCGAAATTGCCCGCCGTTTGCGTGGCAAACATAAACCAGAATATACCCCTCATGTGGATACTGGCGATTATATTGTTGTTATCAATGCGGAGAAAGTCGCAGTGACTGGCAACAAGGAAATGGGCAAAAATTATTATCGGCACACTGGCTATCCAGGTGGACTGAAAACCATTTCGCTTGAGAAACAGCGGGCACAGCATCCGGAACGCATCATTGAAGCAGCAGTGAAAGGCATGTTGCCGAAAAACAGCCTGGGGCGCGCAATGTTTCGCAAGCTCAAGGTTTATGCCGGAACTGAACATCAGCATAGCGCCCAGCAACCCAAAGTGCTGGAAATCTAAGGAAGCAACATGGCAGAAACATATTATAGTACAGGTCGCCGCAAGAGTTCCGCCGCACGCGTATATATTAGTGCAGGCAGTGGCAACATCGTTGTTAACAATCGTCCGCTGGATCAGTATTTCGGACGCGAAACCAACCGCATGCTGGTTCGTCAGCCGCTACAGGTTGCCGAGATGCTTGAAAACTTCGATATCAAGGTTTTCGTCAAAGGCGGCGGTAATAACGGCCAGGCCGGTGCGATTCGCCACGGCATCACCCGCGCCCTGATTTGTTATAACGAAGATCTGCGCAGCCCCTTGCGTAAAGCTGGCTATGTGACCCGCGATGCCCGTGAAGTCGAACGCAAGAAAGTCGGTCTGCATAAAGCGCGCAAGAGACCTCAATACTCTAAACGTTAATTCGCTTCGCGCAGTGGCTAGTCTCGAGTGGCTAGCAGCTAGGAAAACCAGGGATATTTGTGCATGGATGCACTTGAAAATCTGGAAGTTTGGAAACGTTCCTGTCAATTATCCGTTGAACTGTATAAAGTTCTGGGTAATTGCAGAGATCGAGGCTTCAAGGATCAAATTACTCGTGCAGCATTGTCGGTACCTTCAAATATAGCCGAAGGCTACGAACGAGACTCTCCAAAGAGTTGTGTGCAATATCTCAAAATTGCGAAAGGATCCTGTGGCGAACTATGGACTCAATTATTAATAGGACGAAAAATCGGTTTTATTGATAATGAGGTTGGAAAGCGGCTTGAACATGAAGCCAGAGATATTTCCAAAATGCTATACGGCTTACTCAAATATTACAAAAGTGGCGACAAACCTTGCGCCTAGCAACTCGTCCCTAGCCACTAGCAACTGTCTTTTTGGGGAATCGTCTAACGGCAGGACAGCGGACTCTGACTCCGCTAATCAAGGTTCGAATCCTTGTTCCCCAGCCAATAAAAACAAAGGCCTGGCAGAAATGCCAGGTCTTTTTTGTCTCTCTGGAACACTCATAAAGAAATGATATCAAATCTTGAACACCCTCTTGCCGGACATTCACGGCAGGCATAAAAAAACCGCCGGATAACACCGGCGGTTTCCCAGTAATGAAGACATCCTTGTCAAACTTTCCTCATCCCTGTGTTTGTCATCTTATAAAAATATGCGAAATAGATCTGTAGGATATCGCTGAAAGTTTTGTAGGGCTTATCTGACAGGGTAAACCCGTACGGTTCACTATATGGGCATTTCAGCCGCAGGGCTGGACGCTGGATCAACAATCGTAAATACAATTTCAAGGTTTTAGTAGCATGTAGAGGAGCTGGAGCTTCAGCAGGAGCCGGGGCGTTTTAGCAGGAGCCGGGGCTTTAGCCCCGGATAAGAGCAGCCAGGGAGAGTAAGCATCAATGCCGGGAATATCCGGAACGAACTATGCAATCGCTATATATCAAGAGCAAACATGTTGGCGTGTATCGGGCGAGGCTAAAGCCTCACTTCCGGGGGCAATGGCGTAGTATGCAGAGGAGCCGGGGCTTTAGCCCCGGATAAGAGCAGCCAGGGAGAGTAAGCATCAATGCCGGGAATATCCG
>VAOX01034800.1_pt1 | contig 60471 bp, 47 predicted proteins | sample 3393891 | NCBI WGS metagenome assembly VAOX01 (sample SAMN08290429, study PRJNA428436) | hydrothermal vent metagenome | isolation source: Deep-sea hydrothermal vent chimney | place: Indian Ocean: Southwest Indian Ridge | depth 2822 m m
AAAGACGATTAGATTTTATAGAAGATGGAATTGATGTAGCATTACGAATTGGCGATGTATTCAGCCAATCAGCAGTAGCCAGGTCACTTATGACTTATCGTTTGATGACTGGAGCCCCTTAGCCTTGGCCAGTGCAACGATTTACTGGAAATTATAGAAGATCGTCATGGCCATAAATCCACCTTAATCACCAGTCAGTTACCCATCAGCAAATGGCACCAATCCATTGGTGATGCCACCCTGGCAGATGCCATACTTGATCGGTTGCTTCATAAAGTGACTTTTTAGGTGAATCTGCGCCCTCAGGGTGCTAATATTCAACCCAATGTGTCATGAGGTTCAAGTGATCACGTAAAACCAGTATGCGTGATCAACCTGGCCAGAATACGCAACTACCATTCAGTTGAAGAAATTGCAGGCATAGAAATGGAAGTAATGAGTGTTGTGAGAATTAGAGTCGCATAATTGACTGTTATAAAGGGCAGTTTCCCTACATAAAAATAAGCCGTGTACTACATATTCAGCATGGAATATATTATAGGGTAGTTATAGCCCGAAAGTATCTCTGGGCTAATGATGAGAGCACCCTGTGATTAAGGTGAGCCGTAAATACATCCCCATGTAGGCTGAGTTTACAGTGCTCGCACTGTGAACTGCTTTGGTGCAGAGTGCTCTTTTCATTTGCTCAGTCGGTTTGGTTTTTTTTTGTGGTATGTGAGTTTTCAGTTTGTGTTTGAAGAGCATGTGCTGTGAATGGCCTTCCAGTTGGCGTTTTTAATAGTTACTGGCCATGCTCCAGGCTTTTTATTTTTTTGCTGACTTTCTCCGCTCGGTAAATTAGCTGATTCAGCTCTTTGTTTCCAGGTGCTATTTTCAGTGCCTTTTTCCAGGCTCTCAGGGCCTCGTTTATTTTGTTCTGGCTATATAAATATTTTCCAGAAGCAATCAGGTTCTGTGATTTTCCTTTGATCTCTTTGTTGAGCTTTTTCAGCCGTAACCGTGCTTCTTTGTGTTCGGGCGAAACTTTCAGGAGCTCGTTCAGGTGTTTTTTGGCTTTAATATATTTTTTCTTACTATAGGCTTTTTTGTAAGCGCCAAGAAGTTCGGTGTATTGTTGCTGCGATTTGTTTTTGTTTAGTGTGGCTTCAAGTACTTTTATGTGGTCGAGTTTATGTTTGTCTGGCGATAAATCATATGAAAGCGAGAAGCATTCGATTGCAATTTGAAGCTGTTTGTTAATATTGGCTAGTTCGCCGCATTTTTCAAGGCGGTCAGAAACATATTTTTTGTCTTTCTCATAGCGTCTGATATCATACTGAGCTGAACTGTCATCTGGTATTAACTGGTTGAGCTCTAAATATATGCTCTGATATGAGGCTAAAGACGTGGCTCGTTTGATAAGGAGCTTTTTTTTGAGCTCGTTAATTTTATTGTTTCGCTCTGTTATCAGGAGCGCCTGTTCAGAAATTAATAAGGGTTTGTCCCCAAGGTTGGCAAGAGCCCGTGAGTAAAGCTCAATTGCTTCATGCCACTGCTTGTTTTTTTTGAGTCGGCGTGCAGTTGCAGATGTGCTTTTTATATAAGATTTTTTAATGCTTTCAATGTAAGGCTTGCGCTTTAAAATAAAATTATATTCCGAGTCTTTCGGATCAATGTTTTTAAAGGCAGAGTCTATTCTTATAAACTGTTTTTTATCAAGCCAGTCGTTGATATTGCTGTTTAATGATTCAGGTGATGGTTTTTGTAACGCGCAGGAGTAAATTGATAAGCAGATGCTTAGAATCAGAAACAGGGGGGAATTTCTAAATAGCATAATAGGCTAATTTTTTTGTTTGCTAAGTATTTTATTTATATGTTTCTGCATGTCAGGGTAATGCTCGCTCCTGATGTCTTCAATGACCCAGGTGGTTACAGGGTCTTTTTTTCCTCTCACCTTAATTACCTCGTTCTTATGTGCGATGATACCTTGCTGGATACTTTTTTGCTTGTAAAATTCTTCCAGAATTATTATCTGCCCACTCTTTGCAATACCGGCTAGTCGTGAAGCAAGATTGACGGGATCACCGATTACGGTGTACTCCATTCGGTCGTTAGAGCCCAGGTTTCCAGCTACCATAATGCCGGTGTTGATGCCAATTTTAAAATGTATGGGTATTTTTTTTTGCTGAACCCGTAGTTCGTTCAGCTGGTATACGGTCTCTCTGATCATGACAGCGCATGTTGCGGCATTGCAGCTATGCTCTGGTGTGTAGTCCGGTACTCCGAACACGAGCATAGCACAGTCGCCCATGAATTTATCAATATGGCCGTTAAATAATTTGGCTATTTCAGCAATTACAGTGAAATACTCATTAAGAATGCTGGTTATTTCTTCGGGTGGAAGTTTCTCCGATATGCTGGTAAAGCCAACAATGTCAGCAAACAGAACAGAGGCCTCTACATGTTTTCCGCCTAGTTGTATGTGATCCAGGTTGGCCAGAACCTCTTTTGCAACATTGCTTGAGACATAACGTGAAAAAGCATCTTCTACCTGTGTCTTTTGCAGTAAACCACTGGCCATCTGGTTAAATGCGCAGGCTAGTTCGCCAATTTCATCGTTACGTCGTTCACTTAAGCGGAAGCGGTAATCGCCATCGCCGATGGCTTTACTTGCATCGACCAGGTTGTAAATAGGCTTGGATAAGTGGCGGCTCATTACAAATGCGATGAGAATAGCGATTAATGACATTAATGCAGTGATGGCGATAATGACAAAGCGTGATTTTTGCAGCGACTGTAGCATTTGTTGTTTACTGAAAGTAACTACAACGTTTCCAGCAACCAGCTGTTTGAATGTTACTGTGTTAACAAAGCAGATAAGCCGACCATGTTCGGCTTCAGTGGTACTCCATTCAAAGGCACCAGATGATGATTTTTTGTCTATTTTGGATTGTATGATATCAAGAGAGGGAACCGTGCCCTTGCTAACAATAATGTCGCCTTTCTCAGATATGATGATAGCGCCTTTTATCTGATCTCCGCTCACCAGATTATTGGTCAGGGTTTGTAGGCCCAGGCTGTCATCGGCTAGTACCATATCGGTGGCACTGTTGGCAAACTGACGTGATATAGCGGAACCCATATCACTGATTTGCTGAGTGAGAACTGATTTTTGATTTTCAAGAATAATAAAGCCGAGCGCCGACATGCCGCCTGTAATCAGCAATGTAATGGAGAGAGCAAGCTTAATAGCGATGGGAACTCTGATTCTGGCTCGGTTTCCGTTGCCTGATGTCTGCGGTTCGGGGCGCTTATCGGGTAACCTGGTTGTCATGTGGGTTCATTTGTTTAGATGAGAGCATACCATGTTAAGCTGGCACAGGTCTTTTTTTAAAAAGTGAATGTTTGTGAACTTGCAGCAGGTGGCTTTGTCAAAAAAATACACAAGTCAGTATTCACGAGCAAGGTAGTCCTCATTCTACCTGCTCTTTTTTTTGCCTGTAAAAACCTGAAAAGCCAGTAAACCCAAAAAATTTATAATCTATTGAAATATAAGGCTATTTTCAATAGTATGCGGCTCTTCTCCGGGCTTGTAGACTCCCTTCGGCCGTTAAGATTGACGCACAACGCGAGGTGGGGCTTCAGCCCCGCTTAATACAGCCATGGCTCCCTATGGCAACGCAAGGTATTCTGGCACATCAGGTAGGCGGCTCGTGGTATAATGCTCGGCAGTGCCGGTTTGCTGGATACTCGGTATAACCTGCTGGCACTGCTTGTAATGAGTGTTATATTTATTTCTGGCGTACCGATGTTGCGCCGGGAATGAACATGGGCTGCTTTCGGCTCCCACTCATTAATACTCCCCCTGTCAGGTTATGCCTGAGGTAGCTTTAACCTGAATTTAAAGCTAAAAAGATCAGTTGAGCGTCTGAAGTGTGCTTCTGGGAGTACGGTTGGCGTAATAAAAAAGTGAGTGAATGGCCCAGTTCTTCGCGTGTTTTTTATATAGCCAGGCGGGCTTCCTGAGGTGCAATTCAGGGCGCAGTGTATTCACCAGATGGGTGGTCTGCAACATCTGATAATATTAAATATTATCAGACACTTACAGCACTTTTGCGCGTTCAGCTGATTTTTCAGGTTAAAGCTGACTGTAAAAGAATTGAGGTTTTTAATATGTTCCACTTAAGCGAAGAGCGTCAGGTGTTGCTGACACAGAAAATTATGAGTAGTCTTGATGAGTGGGGGCTATCAGCCGCAGACCAGGTGCTTGTTTTAAATTTGCCAGAGGGTACGCGTACACGCAAGCTTCGTGCTTATCATGATGATACTCCATTGCCCAAAGACGATAATGTAGAGTTTAGAGCAGTCCGATTACTGGGTATAATTGATGCGTTACGAACAACGTACCCAAAAAATGAAATGATGGGCGGGCGCTGGATGAAAGCGCCTCATCGTCGGTTTCAAAAACGTACACCCCTCCAGGTAATGCTTGAAGAAGGCGATACGGGTGTAAACACTGTGCTAGCGGAGCTTGATTGTGCCTATGCATGGGAGCTAAGTGCTTCTCAGGCAAAATAAGCCATCAGAGTGAGCAAAAAAACAGGCTTAAGTGTTATTCAGGTCGCACCTGGCCGCCATAATAAAATCATTAATGAAGAGTCCGGAAACGGTATGCGTCCACCAGCTAACCGTCACTTTGCCCCACTCAATGCAGATACGGGGGTGGTGATTTTGCTGCTCTGCCAGATCAGCGATGACATTCGCAAAAGCCTGTGCAGACACAAAATCCTTAAACCTGTAAATTTTGAGAATTTGACTAAAATCGCCACCGGAGTCAACTTTCCAGCCCTCTAGTTCTTTCAGCAGTGGTTGAATGTCGCTCTCAGATAGAGCAGAGCTGTTTTCATTGCAGATTTCAGGTGATCTGTCAGCCAGTGCAGTCATGGTGTGCTCCTTTAGAGGCAGGGAAGTGTGATTTTAACCTGTGTTCAATCTGAATTCATTAGTTAACTGCGTGATGCGAAGGACTCGGCCATTCACAGCTTTTTTTTATTGCGCCAACCGCGCCCCGGAGGTGCAATTTATGGCGTTCAACCGATGAACTCAGGGTGACTAATTTCCGAGATTACAGGCCAGGCTGGATGAGCAGGGTCTGAAATATCTGCTTCAGGGTCATTTGTCTGCTACCCGCGTCTTTTTTAGCTTTTAATAAAACCGCTCCTCTCCTTCAGGCCGAGTCTTAAACAGTTTTAATATCCAGAAATACTGTGAAGGGCAGAGTCGTATGGCTTTTTCCAGGGCCTGGTTCATGGCCAGTGTGTCGGTGTAATCATCGCCACCGGGAAAGTCTTTTAATGCGGGTAATATATGCACGATATACTGGTGTGTGCTTTCATCATAGCAGGTCATGCAGGGAAATACGTCTGCTCTGCATGATTTCGCCAATCGGCCCAACACCGGTACGCTGGCTTTTTCGACGCCAAAAAAAGATGCAAATAATGAGCGTTCTGCACCCAGATCTTCATCGGATAAATAGATGGTGAGGCTGCCTGCGCGAGCATCTTTTATGATGGGGCGCAACCCCGCTTCTCTGGCATACACATAACCTCCGTGGCGCATGCGGCCATTAGCAACAAACCAGTCGATGAGTTTGTTTTTTAAGGGTTTAAATACGCCACTGGAAAAATATCGCATTGCAATGCCAGACACGGCGGCCTCAAGGCCCATGCTGTGCGCGGGCATTACAATGGCTCCACGGCCATTGTCCAGCGCTTCATCTATGTGGTGCTGGCCTTTCATGACGATGCGTTTTTCAAGTGCGGGCATAGTTGACCACCAGAGAACGCCCAGATGCAATATGCTGCGGGCCTGGTGACGGTAGTTTCTTCTAATGAGCTCTTTAATCTCGTCTTCTTTTAATTCGGGGAAACACAGTTGAATATTTTTTCGAGCGATTCGGCGACGCTTTGCACTCATGTTTCTTAGTATGTTGCCGATTATATTGGAGAGGCTATCCTGCATTGTTGCTGGCATGAGCTTTACCAGCCAGAGCAATGCAATTGAAATCCAGGTGCTCCAGTATACGGGCTTAAGGTAGCTGGCTTTAAAGCTGGCATCATAGGCGAGGGTGCTTTTTATGGGGGCAATATTGTCGGGTTTTCGTTGTTTCATTTCATGGCCACAAAATATACCTGATCGGGGTTGCTGGTTGGCTGAGCATTGCTTTCATGGTAAGTGTCTTCTCGATAATACAGTAATTGCATATCAGAATATACTTTAAGCAGTTCTCCGCGGTGTAGACGAAAAGCTTCTCTGGACGGGCCTGTGCCATTTAGCTGTTTGCCGCTAAATGTCTGATAAAAAAGCAGGCCGCCTTTTTTTAAATAATGATATAAATCTCGTAAGCTTTGTCGATGTAAAAAATAACTCACCACGATGATGTCAAATTGTTCATGATCTTTCTCTAATACAGTTATATTTTCAAGGTCTTTAACTTTGCCATGTAATTTTATGTTTTCGTTTCTGGCTTTTGTGTTTGTTTTTTCTACGGCGATATCGGACAGGTCCCAGGCGCTTACATCAAAGCCTTTGCTGGCCAGGTAAAAACCGTTGCCAGCGAGGCCACAGGCATAGTCGAGTGCTCGGCCATTTTCAGGCAGAAGGTGTGAATTTTGTAATAATACTTCAACGGGTGTTGCTGCATCGATGTCTTTTTCGTTGTATGTTTTATTCCAGTCGGGCATTATTTTTTCCAGAAAGCCGGTGTGAGTAATACCAGTAAGGTAAATATCTCAAGTCGCCCTAGTAACATGCCAAAGCTCAGTACCCACTTTGAAAAATCATTAATATCAGCATAATTGGCAGCAACTTTGCCAAGCCCCGGGCCGAGGTTGTTCAGGGAGGCGGTGACTGCGGAAAAGGCTGTAATCTGATCCAGCCCGCTGGCCATTAGCAGGAGCATCATGATTACAAATACTGCGATATAGGCAGCAAAAAAACCCCAGACCGCATCAATAACTTTATCTGCTACGGGTTTTTTTCCAACTTTAACGGTAATAATTGCATTGGGGTGAACCAGTCGCATCATTTCGCGCATGCCCTGTTTTATGAGCAGTATCACGCGGATAACTTTCATGCCGCCGCCAGTTGATCCGGCACAGCCACCGATAAAACTGGTAAACAGCAGTAATACGGGCAGAAAGCTCGGCCATAGTGCATATTCAGTGGAAGAAAACCCCGTGGTGGTGCCAATGGATACAACATGAAAAACCCCATGGCGCAGCGCTTCTCCAAAGTCCTCCGAGGTTTGTGTTACCAACAGGTAAATAACCGTTGCGATTGAGACCTGTAGCAATACCCAAAAATAAACTTTAAATTCTGTGTCGGATATATAGGCGGTGAATTTTTTGTTTCTAAAGGCAACAAAGTGGAGCGCGAAATTAACGCCCCCCAGAAACATGAATATGATGGCGACTATTTCGATTAATGCACTATCAAAATAGCCAAGACTTGCATCGTGGGTGGAAAACCCGCCGATCGCGACGGTTGAAAAGCTGTGGGAAACCGCATCAAATAAATTCATCCCTGCAATCCAGTAAGCGAGCGCACAGGCGAGGGTGAGCGATAGATAAATGTACCAGAGTGCTTTGGCTGTTTCTGTGATTCTGGGGGTTAGTTTATTATCTTTTATTGGTCCGGGTGTTTCGGCCTTGTAGAGTTGCATGCCCCCGATACCGAGCATGGGTAATACGGCAACGGCCAGCACAATAATACCCATGCCGCCAAGCCATTGCAGCTCCTGGCGATAGAACAAAATGGAATGGGGTAGTTCATCAAGGTTGGTAAGCACCGTTGCACCGGTTGTGGTCAGGCCTGATATCGATTCGAAGAAGGCATCGGTTATGCTTATGTTTAGCTGTTCACTTAGTATAAGGGGCAATGTGCCCGATGCGCCGAGTACAAACCAGAACATGACAACAACGATAAAGCCATCCCTTAATCGAAGCTCCTGTTTTACATTTTTTACCGGTAACCAGAAAACTATGCCTATGCCCAGCAGCGTCAGGTAAGATGTTAAAAAGGCATCAAAGGTGTTTTCCTGATAAATCAGATCTATCAGCATGGGAGGTATGAGCGTGAAACTGAAAAGCAGTAACAATATACCGGATATGCGCTGTATGACTGTGAAATGCAAAGAGCTTGTCCTGAAAATTTCCTGAGAATTTAAATAAAAATCAGATAAATGTAACGCCCACCTGGAACAGGTGTTCTACATCGTGAATTTTTTTCTTGTCTACCAGAAATAAAATCACATGATCCTCTGCTTCTATTTCTGTGTCGTGATGCGCAATAATAACTTTATCGCCCCGCACGATTGCACCAATGGTGGTGCCCTCTGGCAGGTTAATATCTTCGAGTAAGTGACCAACAACTTTTGATGTTGTGCTATCGCCATGGGCAATAACTTCAATGGCTTCTGCTGCACCTCGGCGCAGTGAGTGTACCGCTACAATATCGCCTCGACGCACGTGGGTTAATAGTGCGCCAATGGTAACCTGCTCCGGGGATATGGCTACATCAATGGCTTCCTGGTTTTCCATCAGGTCAACATAGGCCGGGCGATTAATTAACGACATGGTTTTTCGGGTGCCCAGGCGTTTGGCTAGCATGGCGGATAGTATATTCGCTTCATCATCATTGGTAACGGAGCAAAAAACATCCATGTTATCAATGTTTTCTTCTAACAGTAGTTCTTCGTCGGCAGAATCACCCAGCAGTACAACACATTTGTTGAGCGATTGCGAGAGGTGCTCGGCGCGTTCGGGATCGCGTTCGACAATTTTTACCTGATGGCGTTTTTCCAGGCGCTCGGCCAGGCGTTTGCCGATGTTGCCCCCCCCCGCAATAATAATGCGCTTGTTGCGTTTGTCCAGTTTGCGCAGCTCGCGTATTACGACACGAATATCTTCTCTTGCGGCAATAAAAAATATTTCATCACCGGCCTCTACTACGGTATTACCCCTGGGGATGATGGAGCGGCCCCGGCGATATATTGCGGCAACCCGGGTATCGGTGCCAGGGGTGTGCTCCGGCAGGTCGCTTAACTGATGCCCAACCAGCGGGCCACCATAGTATGCGCGCAGACCAACCAGCACGACCTTGCCTTCTGCAAAATCCAGTACCTGTAATGCACCGGGGTATTCAATGATGTTAAAAATATAATTGGTGACGATTTCTTCCGGGCTGATAATGACATCAACGGGAACACCCTGACCACGGAATAGTTCTGTGTGCTCCAGGTACTGAGCAGAACGGATACGCGCGATTTTGGTGGGCGTGTGGTAGAGTGTCCAGGCTACCTGGCAGGCGATCATATTAACTTCATCGCTATTGGTTACCGCAATCAGCATATCGGTGTCTTCAATGCTGGCCTGTTCGAGTATATTGGGGTGCCCGGCATTGCCGATAACGGTCTGTATGTCCAGTCGATCCCGAAGTTCGTTAAGCACATCTGCCCGATGATCTATCAGGGTGATGTCGTTGGCTTCAGATGCCAGGTGAGATGCTACGGATGAACCTACCTGTCCGGCACCCAGAATTAGAATTTTCATATCTGAACTTGTGGCTGTTTATGCGTGAAGTGTACGCCTTTTAAGGTTAGTTTTCAGCATGATCCGTTTTTTTTTCCAGTAATGCATAATAAAAACCATCGTTATTCATAGCATGGTCGGTGCTGTTTCCCGCTGTGTTCTCGGCAGAGGCCGGAAATAATTGCAGGCCGGCACCTGTTGTTGATATGTTTTCTGCTGCCAGGTGGAGTCTGGTCTGGCTCATAATGTCAATTAACTGTGCATCTGCGGTGTTTTCTAAAAACCATTCGATCTGTTGCTGATTCTCGGCTTTAAATACTGAGCAGGTGGCGTAGAGAAGTCGCCCGCCTGGTTTTAATAATAGCCAGTTTTTGAGTAAAATCTCACGCTGTAGCTCAACCAGTGTCTGAATATCATCTGCTCTGCGCAGTTGTTTAATATCCGGGTGGCGTCTGATAACACCGCTGGCAGAACAGGGCACGTCGAGGAGTATTTTATCGAATGGCTCACCTTGCCACCAGCTTTCTGTATCGGCTGCATCTGCTGCCAGCAATTGAGGCGAAAAGCCCAGACGCTGGCTATTTTCCTCGACTTTTTGCAGGCGTGTTGCCGAAATATCCAGCGCGGTAAGCTGTATGTTGGGTTGTATTTCATATAGATGAGCGGTTTTGCCACCCGGCGCTGCACAGGCGTCCAGTATTCGTTCTCCCGAGGCTGGCTGTAAGATGCGTGCGGCTAGTTGTGCCCCCGCATCCTGCACCGAAAACCAGCCCTGGTGAAACCCGGGTAGTTGTTTAACATCTCTGGCTTCTTTTAATATCAGTGCGCAGTCGATGCCTGCTACGGGTTCTGCTGTTAGCTCACAGTCCTTTTCCAGTGCAGCCAGAAAATCACTGTGAGTGCTTCGTTGCGGGTTAATGCGCAGGGTCATGGGGGCCTGTGACAGATTGGCTGTCAGTATCGCCTGCCAGTTTCCAGGTTTGTTTTCGGGCCAGTCCTGCTTAAGCCTGTCGATAATCCATTGCGGGTGTGAAAACTGAGCTTCTTCGGTTTGCAGGCCATCAATGAGTTCCTGCTGCTGGCGAATGAAATTACGCAGTACACCATTTACCATACTGGCAGCCCATTTTTTTCTGGATTTGCGTACCTGCTTTACCGCCGTATCGACAACCGCATAATCCGGCACGCGGGTATGCATTATCTGGTATAGCCCGATGAGTAGGGTTAACTGAATGTCCAGATCTTTTGCTTTAGGTGGCTTTTTCATTAAAGGCTTTAAAAGCCCCTGTAGTTGCTGATAAAAGCGCAGCACACCAAAACTCAGCATGCGAGCAAATGCGCCATCAGCGGGTTCAATGCTGTCGGTCAGGTGGCTGAGTGAGCTGAGTGACTGGCCGTCTTTTAATACGGCGAGCAGAATTTTCAGCGCAGCGTTACGTGCGGGAGCGCCTTCAACGCTATCTTTTTTATCGGACATATTTATTGGGCATAGTTGTGTTATTCACCTAATGTCATATCAGAAATGTTATTGGCGTTAACAAAAACGCTCACCTCCATGGGTTTTTTACCCGGCATCTGAATATTGCTGAGGCGCAAACATCCTTCGCCTGTTAGCACATCAATTCCTTCTTTCTCGCAGCGCAGTACTTTTCCGGGTGGCGAATTTTTAAGCGTGTCTTCAGTTGCCTGATCAATGAGGCTGGCCTGCCAGATTCTCATCATCTGCGGTTTTCCATTGCGTTTAATATCAATGGGTGTCTGTGCAACAGGCCATGCATTAAAAGCATTAATCTGTGCGAGTATTTCTTTTGCCGGTTTCGCCCAGTCGATGAGGGCTTCGGATTTCTGTAGTTTTTTTGCATAGTTGCTCAGGTTATCGTTCTGTTTTTCGCCCACCAGCGAGCCGTCTGCAATTGCTGGCAGTGCCTGCATCAATGCTTCAGCGCCCAGCACTGAGAGTTTGTCGTGCAGGCTGGAGCCGGTGTCGGTGGCTTCAATGGCGCAGGGTGTTTTTAGCAGCATGTCGCCGGTGTCGAGGCCCTCATCCATCTGCATAATGGTAATGCCGGTTTGTGTATCTGCCGCCAGTATGGCTCGCTGTATGGGTGCGGCACCTCGCCAGCGTGGCAGCAGTGAGGCATGAATGTTAATGCAGCCCAGGCGAGGGGCGGTGAGAATTTCTGTCGGCAGAATAATGCCGTAAGCAACCACCACCATAAGATCGGCCTGAAGATCGCTTAAAGCCTGCTGATCTTCGGCCGATTTTAATTGTTCAGGCTGATACACCGCAATGCCATGCTTAAGCGCACAGGCCTTTACCGGGCCGGCTGTCAGCTTTCGACCTCTGCCCGCAGGCCGATCTGGTTGAGTATATACCGCAACTACTTCATGGGCTGAATTTAGCAGTGCTTTCAAAGGTGCGACCGAGAACGTCGGGGTACCGGCAAAGATGATTTTAAGGGGCTGCGGGTTCATTACATCGGCTCCGCTTTGTTTTTCAGTAACTTCTTTTTTATTCGATTGCGTTTCAGGGGAGAGAGATAATCGACAAACAGTTTGCCATCGAGGTGGTCTATTTCGTGTTGTATGCAGATGGCGAGCAGTTCGTTATCTTCAATTTCAATCACTTCACCATCGCGGTTTAGTGCCTTTACTTTTATATGCTCAGCACGCTCTACGGTTTCGTATACGCCGGGCACAGATAAACAGCCCTCTTCATGCTCTTCAATGCCGTCTTTTTCGGTAATGACCGGATTAATCAGGCACACGGGCTGATCTTTATCCGCTGATACATCGATAACGATAATTCGCTGGTGTATATTGACCTGGGTTGCTGCCAGACCAATACCCGGGGCATCATACATGGTCTCAAACATGTCATCCACCAGCTGGCGTGTTTCAGCGGTGACAAGCTCAACATCTTTCGCTTTGGTGCGCAGACGTTCATCGGGAAACGTTAAAATCTCCAAAAGTGACATAAAACTACCTTCTCTATAAAATACTACTTTGTTCTACACATTGTTTTTAGCAACTGAAAGGTGGCTGCTAAAAAGCAAAAACACTAACTAATAGACATTACTGATCGATTAGTCGACAATTACTGGTGAAACTTACTTCATTAATTCAAGTTTATCAGCTAAACTCTTGAAAACCACGGATAAATATGGGGATTCATACCTTGGATATTAAAGCACTCAGGTTCGGCTGTGGACGCTTTGCACTATTAATTATATCAGCTGCACTTTTATCGGCCTGCTCCAGTGTGCCGACAGAGACAGATAATGGCGCTATGGCTGAAGAGCAGCCCGCCTTTGAACCACAGACAGGCATTATTGAAAGCACCGCCACTGAAAGCGTTGAGGCCTATCCCGAAGCCACTCAGAATATAGAGATTGTAGCTGATCATCCGCAGGAGTATATCGTGAAAAAAGGCGATACGCTCTGGGATATTGCATCTTTGTTTTTGCGAGACCCCTGGTTCTGGCCAGAAATATGGCAGCGTAACCCCCAGGTTCAGAACCCGCATCTGATTTACCCCGGTGATATTTTAAAGCTCATTTATGTTAATGGCAGGCCTCAGATTCAGCTGTCAAGAAACGAAGATGGCATTGTTCGTAGCATGAGTACGGACAGCAGTGGTCGTAAAGTGGTAAAACTGTCGCCCTCTATTCACAGACAATCACTTAATGATGCGATTCCCAGCATTCCCGCAGATGCGATACGTCAGTTTTTAACGCGTCCACGGGTGATTTCCGAAGGTGAATGGGAGCTCGCGCCTTATGTTGTTGGCAGTGATGACGCACACCTTATTCTGGGTACCAATAATAAAGTATATATCAGGGGTGAGCTGGATAAAGAGCGCATCCGTTACAGCATATTTCGCAAGGGCAATACGCTGATCGACCCGGATACAGATGACTTACTGGGTTATGAAGTTATTTATGCCGGCGAAGTTAGAGTGGAAAAATATGGTGATCCATCGACGGGTAAATTACTTAGTACCACCCGTGAAGTACTGGTCGGCGATCGTCTGTTACCGACAGACAAGGGTGCAATCGATCAGCAATATTACCCGAAGTTACCGGATGACTTTATTGATGGGAAGGTTATATCTCTGTTTGATGCCATATCCTCAATTGCCAAATACCAGATAGCGGTAATTAACAGGGGCAGTATTAATGGGCTTGAAGTGGGGCATTTGCTGGCGACCTATAAAAAAGGTGTTTTGGCAAGTGATCACTTTCTGACGCGTTCGGGCATGAGTCGTGCGGATGCTGATCAACTTGAAATACAGCTGCCGGATGAACGCAGTGGTATTATGATGGTCTTTAAAGTGTTCGATAAGGTTAGTTATGGCCTGATGCTTAAGTCTACACGCACCGTTAGCAAGCTTGATCGTGTAGATAAACCCAGATAGCTAAGCCTGCAATTGATTGAATGGCTGTGCTCTGTCGCCGCGCCACTGATTTTCGCATGCACTAACCCAGTGCATGCGAGGCCACTAGCGGTGGCTTTATCCGAGGTGTTGAATTCCCACAAAATGAATATTCATTTGCCTTTCTAATTTCAATCGTTTTAAACTACCGCCTTAATACCTTACTTACTTTATTGCAGGCACATCAATGGATATTCTCTCAGCGGATGAACTACAGGGGCGACTTAGACTGATACGCAGCAACCTGGCACCTGAAACACTGCTTAAACTCCACAGACATTTTTCCACATTAGACGCAATTTTTACTGCTTCAGGCACGCAGCTTGAAGTCATCGGGCTTAAGTCTGCGCAGATTAAACGCCTGCATGCCGGTTATGAGTCTGAAGTGAATCGAGATCTGGCCTGGCTGGAAACCAGCAATCACGGCATACTCTTTTATGACAGTCCGGCATACCCGCCACAATTGCTGGAAATCCCTGATCCACCTTTTGCACTATTTTACATTGGGGATGTGGATTATTTGCAGCAACCTCAGCTGGCGATGGTGGGCAGTCGTTCTCCAACGGCAGCCGGTCGGCAGACGGCAGAAAACTTTGCCAGGCACCTGTCCACGGCAGGTATTACCATTACCAGTGGTCTTGCCCATGGTATCGATACCGCAAGCCATCAGGGGGCACTTAAAGGCATTGGCGGCAGCGTTGCTGTAGTCGCCAATGGTTTGCATACCATTTATCCCAAAGCCAATACTCAGCTGGCGGAGGCGGTGTCTCAAAATGGTTGTGTGATTACCGAGTCTGCGGTGGGGGTTGCGCCTCATAAAGGTCTGTTCCCGCGTCGTAATCGCATTATCAGTGGCCTGAGTATGGGTATGCTGGTAACCGAAGCCGCCATTAACAGTGGTTCATTAATTACCGCTCGTCATGCAATGGAGCAGGGGAGAGAGGTTCTTGCGATTCCGGGTTCAATCCATAATCCGCTTGCAAAAGGTTGCCATAAGCTGATTAAATCAGGTGCCAGGCTGGTAGAAACAGCGCAGGATATACTGGAAGAGTTGATTCCGCTGGTAAATTCCTGTTCAATTAGCCATACTACAGGGTCTGGGAATGAGTGCAATTCTCAGATGGGGGTTAAGGTGGTGGGTAATGAAAGCCGCCATAGAAGTACTAAACCAGGGGGTATCGAGGAGCAAATTCCCCACGAAATACTTGACCCGGAGTATCAAATGCTGTTAAAACACATGGAGTTTGAGCCAACATGCATTGATGAGCTGGTAGAACGCAGCTGCTTGAGCGTATCTGAAATTGCCTCTATGCTCCTGATACTGGAGTTACAGGGTGAGGTGGTTGCACAGAATGGGCTATACTCTCGCATTACGGGTGCTCCGCCAACGGCCGTATGATCGCCGATGGTAGTATGATCTAAGAGAAATAATATGAAACAAAATGTTGTTGATGTTCTGATGTATTTATTTGAGAACATCATTACTAATGAAGAGATGTCCGGTGAGAGCATCATTGATGAAAATATGATGATGCCAGAACATACCTACATGTTTGACCAACTGGAAGAGATGGGTTTTCCTCAGCATGAAATACTGCTGGCTTTCGACTGGCTGGAAGATCTGGCTGAAATCCATACGGATCAGGGTTCGGCAGAAAGTGAAGCAGCAGCGACTATCCCGAACGGAATTCAGTCTGTGCGCATTTACAGCGAACTGGAAAAAATGCTTCTTGATACAGGGTGCATTAGTTTTCTAATGTATCTTGAGCAGAATCAGATCATTTCACCACTGAGCCGTGAAGTCATACTGGACAGAGTTATTGCACTGGATGTTGAACTGGAGCTTGAGCAGCTTAAGTGGATTGTAATGATTGTACTTTATAGCCAGCCAGGTGAGGAAAATGCATATTCATGGATGGAAAGTTTGATTTTTGATACGGGTATGAGCTATATCCAGTAATTAATTGCCATTGAAACGTCATATATACTAAAAGAAAATAAAAGCATCCATGAGTAACAGCCTGCTAATAGTAGAGTCACCTGCAAAAGCAAAAACCATTAAAAAATACCTGGGCAAGGGTTTCCATGTTCTTGCCTCGTATGGTCATGTGCGTGATCTGGTACCGAAAACCGGGGCAATTGACCCTGCCAATGACTTCAGTATGAAATACCAGCTCATTGAAAAAAATGAGAAGCATGTCGAAGCCATTAAAAAAGCCCTGAAAAAAGCCGATACTCTCTATCTCGCGACCGACCTCGACCGCGAAGGAGAAGCGATTTCATGGCATTTATATGAGTTGCTCAAGGAAGCTGGCGCACTCAAGGACAAAACAGTGCATCGGATTGCATTTAACGAAATTACCCCGCGGGCATTAAAGGAAGCGGTTAACTCCCCCCGTGAGTTATCTATGCCAATGGTTAATGCTCAGCAGGCCAGGCGTGCGCTGGATTATCTGGTAGGTTTTAACCTCTCGCCTCTGCTGTGGAAAAAAGTCCAGCGGGGTTTATCCGCGGGACGTGTACAAAGCCCTGCACTGCGCATGATTGTGTCACGCGAAGAGGAAATAGAAGCCTTTGACCCCAGAGAATACTGGACAATAGAAGCGGATAGCCTGAAAAATGGCAAAAGCATCACCAGCAAACTGCGCATATACAAAAACGAAAAAGTCAGTCAGTTCAGTATTAACAATACCGAGCTGGCAGCCGAAGCCAAAAATACCCTTGAAGGTGCGGCTAATGGTGTTCTAAAAGTTATCAAAATAGAGAAAAAGCAGCGTAAACGCAATCCATCGGCACCCTTCACTACGTCTACATTGCAGCAGGAAGCTTCAAGAAAGCTGCGTTTTTCGGCGCAACGCACAATGCGTACCGCACAGCAGCTCTATGAAGGAATTGACATAGGTGGTGAAACGGTTGGCTTAATCAGTTATATGCGTACTGATTCATTAATGCTCTCGCAGGATGCGCTGGCGGAATTACGTGAATTAATTGTTGATCGATACGGTAAAGATAATCTGCCGGCAGAAGCGCGCGTTTTTAAAAACAAATCGAAAAACGCACAGGAAGCGCATGAAGCCATTCGGCCCACTTCAGCGAAGCATATACCTGAAGAGATAAAAAGCCACCTGAAACCGGATCAGTTTAAACTCTATGAGCTTATCTGGAAGCGTACCGTTGCCTGTCAGATGATACATGCCACACTCGATACCGTTGCCGTAGATTTACAGTGTGGTGATGCGAATCAGTTTCGAGCGAATGGTTCAACCATAAAGCATCCGGGCTTTATGTCCGTGTATATGGAAGGCCTGGATGAGGATGAAGAGGAAAAAGAAAAGGAAGGCAAAGAAAGCAAAACCGCAAAGCAGAATGATGAAAAGCTGCTTCCACCACTGGAAGAAGGCGAAGAATTAACATTACAGGAAATTCGCACCGACCAGCACTTTACAGAGCCGCCCCCCAGGTATACAGAAGCCAGTCTGGTAAAAGCGCTGGAAGAGTATGGTATTGGCCGACCATCTACTTATGCCAGTATTATTTCTACATTGCAAAATAGAGAGTATGTAGAAAACGAAAATCGCAAATTTACGCCAACGGACATGGGTCGTATAGTTAACAGCTTTTTAACGCAGTACTTTACTGATTATGTAGATTATGACTTTACGGCAAAACTGGAAGATGAGTTAGACTCGATTTCTCGGGGCGAGAGTGAATGGCTGCCGCTAATGGAAAATTTCTGGACGCCATTTATAAAAAAAGTAGAAGATATTGATGAAAATGTTTCACGGGCAGATGTCGCACAAAGCCGTGATGTAGGCATAGATAAAGAAAGCGGCAAGCCGATTACTGTACGCATGGGGCCCTATGGTTCGTTTGCACAAATTGGCGATAAAGATGATGAAGACAAGCCTCGTTTTGCCAGCCTCAAGCCGAGCCAGAAAATGGCTGATATTACCATGGACAATGTCTATGATCTGTTTGTGCTGCCAAGAGTATTAGGCGAAACAGATGAAGGCGAGGAAGTCAGTACCAATGTGGGGCGTTTTGGGCCTTATGTGAAATTCGGAAAATTCTTTGTTTCTATTCGTAAGGAGTTTCAGGAGAAGGGTGTTGATCCTTACAATATAGACTTTGAAACAGCCATGACACTGGTGCGTGAAAAGAAAATATTTGAAGCCAATAAATACATTAAAACCTTTGATGATTCTGATATTCAGGTGCTTAATGGTCGTTATGGCCCGTATATAACCGATGGTTATAAAAATGCCAAAATACCCAAAGATAGAGAGCCTGCAAGTTTGACACTGGAAGAATGTGAAAAGCTGATTGCTGAAGCGCCCGAGCGCAAAGGCAAAAAGAAGAAAGTAGCGAAAAAGAAAGTAGCAAAGAAAAAAGTGGCTAAAAAGAAAACAGTAAAGAAAAAAACCGTCAAAAAGAAAACCGTAAAGAAGAAAGTAGCCAAAAAGAAAACCGCCAAAAAGAAGACAGTAAAGAAGAAATAGAGGAAGTTTTATATCGCTTGCTAGCAGCATGCCAGTAACAGGTATGTTGCTAGTGTATTGGTATGACTGACTAATTCAGGTTCATGAGTCCCATGCCATCAAAATTCCAGATACTTCAGGCTACAAAAATTGTTCATAATGAAGGTGTTATCGCCTGCCCTACAGAATCTGTATATGGTTTGAGCTGCGATCCGCTTTCAGAAAAAGCCGTGAATAAAATCTTGCAGCTAAAATCCAGGCCCGTTGAAAAAGGCCTGATATTGATCGCCAGTAGCCTTGAACAACTGATGGCGTTTCTGGATATCGGTGAAGAAGAAAGCAAAAAAATAACAGAATATAAAACGCCCATGACCTGGCTGGTTAAAAAATCTCCACATACACCGCCCTGGGTTCATGGCAGGCACAGTAAGGTCGCTATTCGAGTGAGTTCGCATCCAGTTGTGAGGCAACTATGTGATTATCTGGCGCACCCACTGATCTCTACCAGTGCGAATCCGGCAAATATGAAACCAGCGACGAATGTATTGCAGGCAAGGCGTTATTTTAAAAACGCCGTAGATATGTATTTAAATGGGGAGACAGGGGCATTGCAGAAGCCAACAGCTATTTCGAACCTTGCTGATAATACATTAATACGCCAATAAAGCTGAATCGCTAACCTGGTGTCAGCAGGTTGGCCGCAGCCGTATTCACCGGATGTTTACAGTATTATTGCGCATTCAACTGATTTTTTCAGGTTAATGAGAGGGCACTCTGAAATTATGAATACAATCAGCATACTGAACATTGGCTTTACTATAAAAATAAATTTCTTATAGGCTCTTCTCCGGTCTTGTGTATACACCCATTCGGTATGGCTGTCCCGTTAAAATTTGTGCCCAACGGAGGTGGGGCTTTAGCCCCGCTTAATACAGTCGTAGCTAAAGCCACGGTTGCATATGGTAGTGTGAATTAATCGTATTCTGATAGAACCTACTATAATCCTGAAAAGATAAGAAACTACAGGCGACCAGAGGGGCGATATGAATAATATGTATGCAGTAATACAGAACAGATGCTACCAGAGTGCATTTTGTAGTAATATGAAAAAAAGTGGTAGCAGGTGTTAAGGCGTGACAACGAAGCGCATTATTGTAATAAATACGAAAGGCGGCTGCGGTAAAACAACCGTGTCTACTAATCTGGCAAGTTATTATGCTTCAAAGAACATAAACACGGCGCTTTTTGATTATGATCCTCAGGGTTCAAGTTTGCGCTGGCTTAAGTTACGACCTGATGATGAGCCGGAAATTCATGGTGTCTCGGCACATAAAAATGCTGCCAGGGCGGTAACCATGAGCTGGCAGTTAAGGCTGCCGGCTGAAACTGAACGGGTTATTATTGATACGCCCCCGGGGCTGAAGGGGCTGGATCTGATTGAGCAGATTAAGGGTGTGGATAAGATTCTTATTCCCGTTTTGCCTTCACCACTGGATATTTTCGCTACCGCTGATTTTATTCGCGACCTGTTATTGCTGGCAAAAGTCAGGTTGAACAAAACCAGTGTGGGTATTATTGCTAACAGAGTAAGGAAAAATACGGTGGCGTTTCAGTCGCTTGAGCGGTTTCTTGGCTCGTTGAATATACCGGTGGTAACACAGCTCAGGGACACACAAAACTATTTGCATGCTACAGAAGTGGGGCTGGGCATACATGAGTTAAAAGGCAAAAATGTTTATCTTGATCGGACACACTGGAAAGAAGTGGTGCAATGGCTGGATGAAGAAACATAAAAAAACCTGCCAGGGCAGGTTTTTTTATGTTATCTGAAATAGATAGCGCGTTTATTTTTTGCGTCTGGCGGCTATGCCAATACCGGCAAGGCCCGATAACAGCAGTAATATGGGTGCAGGTAGAGGCACAGGGCTGTTCAGACCAATAGCGATATTCATTAATGAGGTGTTGTTAGCGATATTCACATTGATACTGCTTATGCTCTGGTTAAGGGAAAGGCCAAAGTCGTTAAGGTCTATAAAAATCACGGAAAGATCGGCTGTGCCCAGGCCGCCACCTGGAAGCGGAATATTCTCTATCAGGTATTTATTGCCATTATCTACAAAAGGGTTGCTGTTTATAAATAACTGCGCAGATGTTAGTGGCCCACTACTAACCCCATTTATGTCAAGTGAAACGGTGTTGCTTGCCGTGATAAAGAAAAGCGCAAGATCATTGCCAGCCTGGTTTGATAAGGCAATGTTATCAAAGCCTAATGATACGGCGGCGTTGTCTGATTCGCCCTTGATGTATGTGGTTGCCAGAGTGTCGGTGATCGCCCCCGAAACATTTTCAAATACTGAGCCGGTAAAACTGGCAGAGGTGGCAGCAGCATCTGCTTCAAGCGCATAAGGGCCAATGCTAATTGTGGATGCTGCAAACAGCTGGCTGGAAAAAAGCGCAAGTAAGGTAAACAGGCTTTTGTTAATTGTTTTCATATTTAAAATATCCGGGTTTGTAAATGCCACACATTTAGTGGCCATTATCCATGTGCCTCAGTCAGGTGTTTAAACTGACTAAAACTGATCTCTAGGGGTTGTAACTGTGTCAGAGGGCGCAATAACGATATCAGGTATCTGAGGTGCGCCAGGTGCTGCGGGCGGTGCCGGGCGAAAAGATGTGGTGGCCTCACGTAAAAATGCATTATTTTCGTTAGGACGGAAACTGATTTCATTTTTCTGTGCAGGGGGCGGGATTACACTGGCAACCGAGCCCGCTGAAGGTTGCAGGCCTCTGGCCCATTGTCCCCAGGTGTAAACAGAGTCTTTTTCAACAGCAATTGACTGTACTGAGAGCAGGAGTGCGGGAAGCGCCAATAAATAAATTTTTTTCATCTTGTAAAACCTGTGTATATAAAAACGATGTCGTATCTGACAGGTTGCCCCTGATGTAAGGATACGGTTGTTTATTTCTCACTATAAATTATAGCCTGGTGATGTACTACAAAGCAGCAAAATTAATGCCAGAAAAAATAAATTATAATGTAAACAAATATTTAATCTGGAGCTGCTTTGAAATAAAAATAGTGTCATTTTTTTGACACTATTAAGTGTGCTCTTCAAAGTATAGCGGTATTACGGTATAAAGCCATGCCTCATTCGAGTAGTATGTAAAATTAAATTTATAAACTATTGATTCTTATAGTATAAACAAGGATGTTTTGAGGGTTTCAAAAATGGATAAATGGACGCTACAGTTTGTCTGAAAGAGCTCGATTTAACAGGCTGTAAAAATACTCGACAAATAAGTAACATATGTCGAGTATTTTTACAGTGAGTTGATATTTAGAAGAAATAGCGCCGCAGATTTAGTTCAAACACACTTCGATCATACACGAATGAGGTGATATTTGAGTCGTTGTCGGTGTATGAGTATTGTGCATTAACTGTCCATGATTTTAGAGGGCCAGAACGCAAATCGTGGTTTACACCGATGACGGCAATTATTTCTGTTTCATCGCGTTTGTTATTAAAGCCGGCATTTGTGTCGGCGGCTTTGTAACGGTAGTCTCGACCGCTAATAGTTAAAAAGGCTCGGGCATTTTGCCATGCAGGGAACTGCCCGCCCAGGTAAAACTCTCCTCCTGTATAGTGCTGGCTAGCGTCTTTAGCGCCATTATCATGGTATCGAACACCGCCTTGAATACCAATTGACTGAGCTGAGTAAAACTTTGCCAGATCGATACCCCATTTGGTCATGGTGCCACGCAGTCCCTGGTCTTCAGGCTGGTCGTAGTCTCTGGCGGTGGTTGAATTCTCGAAGGTAATTTCAAGATCGGGCATGATGCTGTAGGTGTACAGCGGATTGATTGCTACGTATTTGGCATAGCTTTCATTGCCAAAATAAAGTCGGTCCAGTTTGAAGTTAAAGGCCGCCCGCCAGTTATTTTCTGCGATCAGCGCCGGGCCTGTGTTGAGTGAAATAACGGATAAATTGAAGTCACTGTCGCCTGATGCGTAGGCTTTGCTGTAGGCAGTGGCCTGGGTAAGCCATTCAAAATCAACGATATTCTGGCCAATGTGCATGGCCTGAGCTGCGCGTGAGCGTTGCGACCAGTTAAACATAAACTGCCCTCCATTACCGCTATTCTCCAGTGAGCTATCTGCGATGCCCGGGTTAATATCTCTGATGTCCTTGCCTGGCCCAAGATTAATATTGGAATCGCTGAAGGCTCCAAGTGACAGGTAAAATGATGATTTGTTTCTTTCGGCAGCGGTTTTAATATCACCTGAAAGTTGAGCAAGATAGGCGGTGATTGTGAGTTTAACTTCATCGGGTGTTTCTGGATCCTTCAGTACCTGTGTGAGTTGCTTTTTTGCATCTTCATAGCGACGAGTTAAGTGGTATGAAATGGCCAGTTCCAGGCGGGCACGATTTAAGCCGGGCTGATTGTTGAGTATGGTCTCAAATATTTCAATGGCGTTAAATAGTTCGCCATTGTCACGGTATTTCATGGCCTCGGCAAACAGCGTTTCTGGATCAACGGCTTCTTCGGCGTAGGCAGTTTGCAGACCAGGTGCTGCGAACAGGCAGGCCGATACTAAAATACTCCTGAACATATTAAGTTTCCTCAAGCGACTAAAATCATGTAATAGATAGGGATAGTGACGTTTTTTGAGTTTTTTTTCAAGGGAAAAAATTCATTAGATTATTTAATAGACCATTTGGGTGAGGGAAACAATGTTAGTGATTTAATGATTTTTCCCTGATTTGAACTAATATAGTTAAATGTAGAATAGTAGAAAATTAAGATAAGTGGTTGATATTTAAATTTATACAGTGGGGGTTCTGTTGATTTGAGGTTCCTGGTATTTTCATTTCTACTCATTTTTTTAGTTATGCAGAGTGTCTGTGCGGCGGGTTTATTTGGTTATGATGAGAATGAGAAGAGTAATTTAAGCCTGTTTACGCAATGGTTGTCTGTGCTGGAGCGGCATATAAAAGAGCGCGAGCCTGATCGAATTCCAGAGGGAAATTGTGAGGGCCATAAGCTGGATCAGTGCCATATAAAAAACTGGATGGGGTTTTTAAAAAATATTCAACATCTGCCCGAGTATGAGCAGATGGTGCGTGTAAATAATTTTGCTAATAATCAGAACTATATCCTTGATATTGATAACTATGGTGTCGATGATTATTGGGCAACGCCTGGGGAATTTCTGTCTAATCATGGAGATTGTGAAGATTATGCAATCACTAAAATGCTGTCGTTAAAAATTCTGGGTTTTGATATGAAGGGTGTTCGTCTGGTGGTTTTGCAGGATACGAATTTAGGCATAGCACATGCTGTACTGGCAGTTGATGTGAAAACGGATAAACAGGCTGATACACTAATTATGGATAATCAGATAGATGAAATTATCTCGCATAAATATATTTTGCACTATGTGCCTGTATATGCAGTTAATGAAAAAAAATGGTGGATGTTTTTGCCGCGTTAGGGAGGTGTCCAGAGAGATGATTTGTACTATTAGGTGACACATTTTTACTTTATGTGAATTATTAATATGTTAAATTAATATGAGAGTAATGAAACGTGTCAGGAAAATACGGGTATAAAAAATGTACAGATGGCGTTAATTTAAAGCCTCGGGTATCAGGTTTGTTGTTGATACTGTTTGTGCTTGGTAGCCTGTGGCTAATTTTTGAATTTGCTGAAAAAGAACGAAGTAGAGATCTGATGAGCTGGCAATCGAGGCTTGCTATGCTGGCAGAAATACGCCAGGCAGATGTGCAGGACTGGATAGAGAACAGGAAGTTACAATTACAGAACTTATCGTCTAATTCAAGTCTGTCTTTATTTTTATCGCTGTCTTCAGATAATAAAGAAAATAGAAGTTCTCCTGTTTTTCTCGCTCAGCAGGCTCATGTGAGAAATCTGTTAAGAGTCAGTGCTGAACGATTTGGTTTCTCCAGTTCTTTAAATCACTTTAATCAGGTAAACGGGAGGGGTGTTACAGGCTATGGGCTGGCAATTCTGGATGTGCATAAAAACCTGCTAATGGCGACCAGGGGGTTTACGAAAGATATTGAAAAACATCGGTATCATATTGACAAGGTGTATAAAACGGCGAAAACAGGTGTAATAGATTTACATTCAGGCTATAACCAGCAGCCTGTATATGGCTATATTTCACCTGTTTTTCATATTCAGGATAATAAAAAAAAGACGCCAGTTGGTGCAGTAATCGTTCTGTTAGACCCACAGATAAAATTGTATAGTATCTTACAGAACAGGCAGAGCATTACCCGCACAGATGAAACATTGCTGGTGAAACGAAACGCGGCAAGCCTGGAGTATATTAGCCCTGTTAGAGGTGGCTTTAAGCTGTTTCATAAACTACCCGACAACAATAATCAACTGGCTTCCTCATTTGCATATCATAACCCGGGTGGTTTCTCTATTATGAAAGATTATCAGGGGGAGCGGGTGCTGGTAACCGGACGAGAGTTAAAAAATAGTGACTGGCATCTGGTGCAGAAAATTTCAGCAGTTGAGGCGTTCGCTGATTTTAACGAACATTATAAATTTTTAATTACAACATTCACCCTGCTTGTTCTACTAATAAGCTTTGCGTTTATAGCGATCTGGCGACACAGTACGAGTGTTCGTCTACAGGCATTAAGCCTGTCATTGCAGGCACATGTAGCATTGCTTGATGCCGTTGCAGATAACATACAGGAAAATATACTTTTGCTGGATGAAAATGCCAGGATCATGTTCATTAATCCTGTGTTCGCAAGTTCAATGAAGCTGAAATTCAATGAGTTGCAGGGCCTGCACCTGGTGAGCGTGCTGGGAAAAGATATGGCCGATATACTAATCGCCTGCCAGCGCTCGGAGAATCACCCGGAGAATTGCCCGGATAACCAGGATAGTGTTATACCTTTATCAACGGGTGGTGAGAAACGCATTTATCATGTGAGCATAACGCGGCTTGAGTCCGGGGAGTTTAAAAATGCACAGCTTTATGTGATGCATGATATTAGTGATATAAAGTGGGAGCAGGAAAGGCGTGAAAAACTGAGTAAAAGCATTATAAGCACATTGGTTAAAGCAGTTGATTTGCATGATCCGTTCTGCGCCAGGCATTCCGAGCGTACTCGGGAGGTTGCAATGGAAATAGGTAAGGCGATGAGCCTGTCTGCTGAGCAGCTGGAATCACTGGAAATGGCTTCATTACTGGCTAATATTGGGAAGTTGTTTGTTGCAAAAGATATACTAACAAAAATGCAGAATTTAACAGAAAGTGAGATGGAGCAACTTAAAAAACATACTCAGTATAGTGTAGAGATTCTTTCTGGCCTGGCATTTAATGGCCCGGTAATCGATATTATTTCTCAGAAAAATGAGCAGTTAGATGGCAAGGGCTATCCGGCTGGACTTTCGGGGGAGGATATTTTACCTGAATCAAGGATCCTCTCGGTTGCCAATGCGTTTGTGGCAATGGTCAGCTCCAGAGCCTATCGTGAGGGAAGGGGTGTTAATGAGGTGATGGACCTGTTGCTGGAGCAGTCAGGGGCTCATTATGATCGTCATGTGATTGCTGCACTCTTTCATCTTGCGCAAAACAGGACGAGCTGGGGTAGTTGGCGTGATATAAGCAAAGACTTATCTGGTCAGGCGAGGAGCGGTTATTTATAAGCCCGTACTGAGATACGGGTTGATGATGTAAGTGAAAAAACAGAATAAACAGGGATATTTAGTCACAATTACATCAGATAACATTAAATCAGAGTATTAAGTGGTGCATATTGCCTCAGGAATGATATATTCATGCAATAGAATATATTGGACATGGTGCAGAATAGCTTCAGCCGTCCCATAACAGAGTAGAAATAGGGGTATACCCTGGTAACTTGTGCCTTGCGGCCTGTGCCTCGTATGCATCCATAAATAATGCGCAAGCGAAGGAGCTTGTTTAACCATGTATGAATCCTTTTACGGGCTAAAGGAAAAGCCATTTACCCTGTTGCCAGATCCAGAGTATCTGTATCTTAGCCCCAAGCACCAGCGCGCGCTAACCCTGCTTGAATATGGCATGATGAATCAGGCCGGGTTTAGTGTGATTTGCGGTGATACGGGTGCGGGTAAAACGACCCTGATTCGGCGTCTGCTCTCGGAGCTTGGGGATGATGTTAGCGTGGGGCTGATTACAAATACACACCAGTCGTTTGGTGAGCTATTAAACTGGGTGTTAATGGCATTTGGTCTCGATGGGGATGGTAAAAGCAAGGCGCAGATGCATCAGATATTTATTAATTATCTGATTGAGCAATATGGGCAGAACCGGCGCACTGTGTTAATAGTGGACGAAGCCCAGAACATGAGTGCAGACACACTGGAAGAGTTGCGCATGCTATCTAACATTAATGCCGATAAGGATCAGGTGTTGCAGGTTATTCTGGCCGGGCAGCCGATGCTGCGTGAAACACTGCGCCGCCCGGAGCTAATGCAGTTTGCTCAGCGTATTTCAGTGGATTACTATCTTGAAGCACTGAGCCTGGAAGAAACCCGAGCCTATATTAGTCACCGTCTTAAGGTCGCGGGTTCGGAAAGAGAAATATTTACCCCTGAAGCCTGTGATGCCATTTTTAAATACAGTGGTGGAACACCGCGTTTAATAAACCTTCTGTCGGATACCACATTAGTGTATGGCTTTGCTGAGCAGAGCGACATTATTGAAGAGCCCCTTGTACATGATGTTGTCCGCGAGCAGCACAGTAACAGCATTATCCCGACTTTTAATACAAACCTTCCTCATGCAACAGACCATATGCCGTTACCTGAAGCAGTGGCAGATACACATGTTGAGCTGGCTACGAAAGTTCAGCAGCAGCAGGCGGAGTCAGTTATACGTGAAAAGCAGGATGATGTGATTGCTAATCTGGCGCAACGTGCTGTAAATGCGGTTGCCAGGGCTGATCAAAGAGGAGCAGACTCGCGACCAGGTGTGGTTCAGGCACAACAACCTGCACCTGTTGCTACAAACAGGTCGAGTAGTGTGCCAGTTGAGAGAGCTGAGGGCAGTGGTATTCAGGCCAGTGAAAATCTGGATTGTGAGACGGAAAAGTCCAGAGAGTCCAAAGTGACACCGATAAAAACTCGGCAGACAGCAGAGCCAGCTGAACCGATCGAACAGGAGCCGGATAGAACGCCTGAAACACAGGAGGCGATTCAGGTCTCGGTTCAGGCCTCGGTTCAGCAAAGCCATGCAACAGTACAGGATCAGGGAGAGACTGAAGCGGATGTTGAAAAAGATATAGATTTAAATTCAATACAGGTTCAACCCTCTGAGGCGACATCTGTCTTCGCGGCATTTGATGAGACTGCGAATCACCGTGTTGAAGAAGCATATCCAATCGTCCACATAGAAGAGAATCCGCGCAAAGGCATAAACCTGGTTCTGGCTGGTATTGTTGGTGGAATGTTTATTGCTTCACTTGCCATGCTGGTTATGGCCTGGGTGTTGTTTGGCTCTAAAGAGAGCATTATAACATCGGCCAGTTCAGATGTTCCTGTAGATTTTGAAGCGCATCGTGAAGAGGATCGACGAGCCATGGAGGTAGTACAGAAAGAACGCGATGCGGCACTTGCGATAGGTCGGGTGCTTGAGCTTGAAAGAGATGCAGCAATTAAAACAGCGGCGATACAGGAGAAAATACGTGAGGCTGAATTAAGAGCGGCTGAAATTCTGGCGGAGCAGGAGCGCAAGGCAGAGGAGCAGTTAGAGAAAGCGAAAATAAAAGAGCAGGAGGCTCAACGGGCAGAGGCAAGAGCACTTGAGCGGGAGCGCCAGCGCAGGATAAAAGCAGAGAAAAGGTCGAAAGAGCTTGAGGTGCAAAGGGCCAGTGAGTTGCGAAGAGTAAAACAGAGAGAACAGCAGGCTATAGTGCGTACCAGAGAACAGGCGAGAGAACAGGCCATAATTGATGCCCGAAGAGCACAGGAGCAGAAAGCGCAGGCGGCCAGAACAGCAGAGGCCAAAGCGCAGTCTGATGCAGCAGCGGCTAAAGCGGCGAAAAAAACAGCACAGGAAAATAAAACCTTCTCATCAAATCCCTGCAATAGTCCGTCAGCAAAATTTCTCTCAACCTGTAAAAAATAGTTTTTCCAGAGGCGCGTTTGAGCGTGATTTTTCAGTTAGATTTAAGACAGGCTAAAAATACTGTGCTTTCCCGATAATGACATATCAGCAACGATCTGAAGCAAATGGTTTCTGGTTATTTAGATGAAATGATAATCGCTTCACACTTTTTCTTCACTAACAGGTTTATTATCATATCTGTACATACAGCCGTAATAATTCAGTTTCAACAATAACAACGCATGCCCACTCTCTTTATACAGGCGAGGAGGCAAAACGATGAAGGAATATCAAATGAGTGCACGATACAGTTTGTTAGTTATACTAGTGGTTGTCACACTGCTTATAATAAATGTTCTATGGATTTCCAGTGCAAATGGCAATAGCTGCCCAGTTTGTCAACGTGCCCTGCAAAGTATCAGCCAGAATTAATCCTGGCTAAACATATTCCGAGTAAATACCAGATATTCAGCCGTTCAGGTATATGCATCTGAGTGTGGGCAATTCGTGGTAAATGATCTACAATTACTAAATCTGATAAGAGCAGAGATTAGCAATGGCTAAAGGTCGGCATAAAAGCAAAACATCCCCCCATTTGCACTGGCGACGAACCAGAATAGTAGCCACGCTTGGGCCAGCCAGCAATAGTGAGAAAAAAATTGCCAGTTTAATGGAGGCAGGGGTCAATGTATTTCGTTTGAATATGTCCCATGGCACTCATGATGAGCATCGTTTGCTAGTAGAAAAAATCCGTAAAATTTCGAGTCGAAAAAAAAATCATATAGCGATATTAATGGATTTATGTGGTCCAAAAATTCGAATAGGTGTTTTTGAGAATGGATCAATCGAAATAAAGCAGGGAGAGAAGGTTCGTGTTAGTTGCTCAGATGCACAGGGGCGAGAAGGCCTTATTCCATCGCAGTATAAAAATCTTTATAAAGATGTTGAAAAAAATCAGCGCATTTTTCTTGACGATGGAAAGCTGGAGCTTAAGGTGAAGTCTATTAAGGCGAAAGAAGTTTTGTGTGAAGTGATTCATGGCGGCGTGTTGAGCAATAAAAAAGGCCTGAACCTCCCCGATTCGAAAATTTCTACTTCAAGCTTTACGCTCAAAGATAAAAAAGATGCCAGTCTGGCAATTGAGTTAGATGTTGATTTTATTGCATTAAGTTTTGTCAGGGATGAAAAATGCATAAAAACACTAAAACGATTTATAGCTAAAGAAGGTAAAGACATACCTGTTATCGCTAAAATAGAAAAGCCCGAAGCAGTATTTAATATTGAAAATATTCTAAAAGAAGCAGATGGCATTATGGTTGCACGAGGAGACTTGGGTATAGAGATGCCTGCTCAGCAAGTGCCGCTTATACAGAAAGATTTAATAAACAAGGCGCGTTTATATGCAAAGCCGGTGATTGTTGCTACCCAGATGCTGGAATCCATGATTACAAGTTCCAGAGCGACGCGTGCAGAGGTAAGTGATGTGGCCACTGCTGCGCTATCCAGTGCAGACGCGGTTATGTTATCAGCTGAAACGGCCAGTGGCAAATACCCGGTGCTAGCAGTAGAAATGATGGATAGTATTTTAAGAGAAATTGAAGCCTATCAATGGAAGCATGACAGTTTTGGTGAGTCGGATTTTGAAGGCTGTGTGGAGAAGCTGGAGCCAGATAGAAAAGCGGTTGCTAAAGTCGTTAACTTATTAGCAGAAGAACTAAAGCTACAGAGTATAGTTGTACCGACTCGAAGTGGGGAAACGGCTAAGGTTTTATCGGCAGATCGCCCATCAGCGCCACTAATTGGTGTGAGTAGTAATGAGAAAATTTGTCGTAGGCTGGCAATTAACTGGGGGGTTGTGCCAATATGTGTACAAAAGGAATATACACAGGACTGGCAGACTTTGTGTAAAAAAATAGTTGAAATGTTTGAATTTGAAAATAAAGAGAGAAGAGTTTTACTTGTTTCAGGATTTAGTGATAACCCTGAATTAAATGAACCCGTTTTGAAAATTATTCATGTAAAAAATTAGTTTTTAGCAATACAGGCTGATGGGTTATTAGTAGGTTCAGTCTACATCCGGTGCAAAACCACGACGTAAAGTATTTTCAGTAATGCAGTAAGAATCAACAAACTGTAGGAGGTAATCCGCACCGCCTGCTTTACTGCCAGCACCGCTCATACCAAAACCACCAAATGGCTGGCGTTCAACTAATGCGCCGGTAATTTTTCGATTAAGGTATAAATTACCTACGTGAAAATGCTCTCTTGCATATTGAAGATGGGAGGGCTGCCTGGAATACACGCCACCTGTAAGTGCGTAGCGTGTGTTGTTTGCAATCTCAATGGCATGAAAAAAACTGCGAGCTTTTATTACCGTAAGAACAGGGCCAAAAATTTCATCCTGCGCTAGCGACGATAATGGGTCAACGTCAAAAAATATGCAGGGTTTAATTAAATTTTTGTCTCGTGAATTTTCCCTGATATCGTAACCGCTCTCGCTATTTTGTTCCATGGCCTGAGAAATAATATGAGAAATACGGTCGAAAGCCTGAGAGTCGATAACAGGGCCAATAAAATTCCATGGTTGTGCGGGGTCTCCGCTGGTGAGGCTTTTAGTGGCCTGTAGTAGTCGATCAACAAACTGGTTATATACCTGCTCGACTACGATAACACGGGATGCTGCGCTGCATTTCTGACCCTGAAATGAGAATGCAGAAAACAGGGTGGCTGTAATAGCATCATCAAGATCTGCATCGTTATCAATAATCAGAGCATTCTTACCGCCCATTTCAGCAATAACTTTTTTAATATGTCGTTGATCGGGTTGAATTTGAGCTGCAATATTGAGTAGCTGAGTCCCCACCTTAAGAGAGCCTGTAAAGGAAATAATGTGAATACCGGCCTGTTGGGCGAGGTAATTTCCAATGAGACTGCCGGAGCCGGGTAAAAAATTTATGATACCGTCTGGCAGCCCGGTATCTCTCCATAATTGCACGAACCTTGCGGCTATTACCGGTGTCAGGCTGGAGGGTTTTAAAATACAGGTATTACCTGTAACGATAGCAGCACAAAGCATGCCGCAAAGAATGGCAAGGGGAAAGTTCCAGGGTGTTATTACCAGGCACACACCTCGTGGTTTGTAGCCAGTCTGGTTTAATTCACCACTCACGCTCACTGTTTTTCCCTCGGCAAGTCGCTCGGCCTGTTGGGCGTAGTAGTTTAGAAAGTCTATGGCTTCGCAAACGTCAGCATCAGCTTCTGTCCAGTTTTTCCCCGTTTCAAGAATTTGCCATGCGGAAAATTCCATACGTTTTTGCGTAAGCAGTGTGGCGACCCTGCGTAAATAATCAGCGCGAATTTTTACCGGTGTTAACTGCCATTGTTTAAAGCTATCAGAGGCGGATTGTAATGCCAGGTCAGCATGTGCCTGTGTCGCTGATGATACCGTGCCTATGAGCTCTTTCGGATTTGATGGGTTGTAGGAGTGAATATTCTGTTGGCTAGTAATTTCCTCCCCATTTATGAATAGAGGGTAGTGCTCTGCGAGGTTTTCTCTGACGGCTCTTATTGCTTCTCGACAGGCATTACGCTCCTTTTCATCAGTAAAGCGCAAAAGTGGCTGGTTTTTAAAGTCTGTATTATTAACCGCTGCAAATTGTAGAAAGCTATCAGATGGTTCCGGTGCATTAAAAGTATGCTCATCAGGGGTGAAGCTGTTATTTGTAAAGCCCGACTCAAGCAGGCTCTGTCCACTTGAATTTTCGAGCAGGCGGCGTACAAGATATGCCATACCTGGCAGTGTTTCACCATAGGGTACATATACTCTTACTCGGTAACTGAGATGTGTGAGTGCATATTTGAGCGTGTCGGCCATTCCATAGAGCATCTGAAATTCAAACTGATCCCTGTTTAAGTTTAACTCTTCAGTGAGCGCCATTGCATAAGCAATACTTCGAGGGTTGTGGCTGGCAATGGCAGTGTGTATGTGAGTGGTAGAGGTTAACAGCAGATAGAGACAGTGCTCGTAATTGTAGTCGGTGTCATTTTTATTTTCCCACACGGGTGATGCCCAGTTGTTCTGTTTTGCTATTACGGTTTCATAGTCCCAGTAAGCGCCACGAACCAGTCGAATAGTGACTGGTGTGTCACGCTCTTTAAGCATGTCTAAAAGCTGTTTAATATCATCATATGTGTCTTTCAGATATGCCTGCATGGCAATGCCGATATGCGGCCAGCTAATGAACTCATCTTCCATTATTATCTGTCTAAAGCAGCCCAGCACAATATGTTTAAAATCGTACTGCTCCATATCAATTGTGATGAATGTATTTGTCATCATTGCCTGGCGTAAAATTGGCCGTAACTTTACGCAAATTTGTTCTATGCCGTGCTCGGGAGCACAGGGCGTGAGTTGTGAGTAAAGGGAGGATAGCTTTATGGATAAATTAAGTCGGGGTGCAGTGACCCCATGGCTGGTATCCAGCAGGGTATCCTGTTGCCAGTTATTAACCGGTTCAGACAGGCTTTGCATCATTTGCAGATAATACTGCTGATACTGTTCACTTTCGGCTTCAGAAATCGTTGCTTCACCTAGCAGATCAAGGGTAAAGTTCATGTCCCTGTGCCGCAGGCGGCTAATACTGGTGAGTGCGTGGTGTAGCTTACTGCCTCCCATGAATTTTCGAGCCAGTCCGCGCAGTGTGTAACGCACGGTAGTGGCTGAAACGCGCGTGCTCCAGGACTTGTCTGTATAGCTTAGCCCCCATTTTGCCAGTGGCGGTAAATCGGTTACGCAAAAGTACTCCTGCAGGTGTTCGGCCAGTTCGTGGTCGTTGTTCAGGCTGGGCAGAACATCAACGAAGCGAAGAGCCTGGACTCTGAATTCAGGGTCTGAAAATGCCCTGTTGATGAGTCGCGTGAGCCAGTCGGTGTGCAGGTGGTGCTGGATTGTGCTTTTTGAAACCGCTTCAGAGAGTCGTTTGCCATTGCAGGCGACCTGGTGCTGTAGAGATTCAGTCCTGTGGTAATGTGCTGCCATAGCTGGCCTTTCAGGTAATTGTCTGAAAATGGATCCCGGCGCTCACGATTGTTTAGTCTGTATTACTGTAAATGATATGCAATGAGGCTTACTCCAGGAAGATCAGGCCAACCCCATCCGGCTCCTGACGCACCACACGAGCACGGTTTACAGGAGGTTCTTCACCATCCCCAAGCTGGTTCTTCAGGCGGACCTTAACTTCGGTGCCCACGGGGGGAAGCTTAATATCATCAAGAATCAGATACAGTCCACCATCACTTATGTTACGGGTGCTCACATCGATACAGCCCAGCTCCGGCGTGGTGAGTTCTATTTCTACTACAAGCCCTATTCTCAGGTGCTTTCTATTCTCAGAGGACATAATACTGTACAGGTACCCGTTAAATTAGCATGCTATATATAATAATAGCTGTCAATTTTGAATTTGCACGGCATTTAATATTACATTGATGTCCTTCAGCCATTGCTCAAAGGTGGGCCTGAGAGTCTCAATCTGAAACATATCATTGAATACGGCGGGGTTAGCGCTAATTAAAATAGTATTATCTCCCTCAGCATAAATAGCAATTTTGAGGGGTAAATAAGGGATAAGCTCGGGGTAGTTCGCTGAGAGTTGCTGAATCTGGTCGCCCTTCCCAAAAAACACCACACGGTATTTGTCGGTTTTATAACCTTTGGCATTTAAGCCCACATCCACTCGTTGAACTCGGCTAAGGGTGTAGCCCTGTTTGCTGATGGCCTCCTGTAGCGAGGCCATTGTTTCAGGAAAGGCCTCCGTGGAGCGCACCATTATCATCTCCCCGGTAACGACCGCCTGCGAACCTGTGCTGATGAAAAAGCACAGTAATAAAAAGCTAAGGTGTTTCACAGCGAAGCATCCTCCAGAATACCGGTATAAATGTCATACATCTGATCACAGGATTCATTCAGCTCCCTGTTGTTAAATAGCTGGCTCAGGTGTTTTGGATTGATACTCATCATCTGTACTTTGCCGTTGTTTTCTGTAACGGTAATACGACAGGGCAGAAACATGCCAACGCGAGGATCAATTTTAAGTGCTTCATTTAAAAAACTAAAATTGCAGAAATAGATAATAGTCTGTCGGGCATTTTTAGAGGGGGATGTATCAAAGCCAAAATTAAGTGACTGGTCGCGAATATGCACGAAATTAGAGCCTGTAATGGCGCGTTTTACATTGTCAACGGTTTCATTAAAAGAATAGGGTGAGTCAACCCGTAAACTGGCTGGCTCTTCTTTGTAGGGTGAGTGACTGTGCAGAGTGGGTTGCTGAAAACTTCTTATATAGCGTACCAGGTGATTAATATCCGTGTCTGTCAGAGAAAGGCTTTTAGCTGAAGGCATCGGCGTGTTACTGCGGCCATGTTTAATAATGTAGTGCAGCATCTCATCAGGTGCAGAGTTTAAAAACCCCTGGTTATTCAGTGCAGGTGCGGTAATGGGTAGATTTTTAGGTCGGGAAAAACGCAGCCCTGAGCCATGTCCGCCATAGCCTTCTTTGCCGTGGCAGGATTCACAATGGATGCTAAATAGCGCTTTACCAGGGGTAGTATCACCTTTTATGGCGGTGTTATTCCAGCTGGGAGCAGGTTTTTTTCGCCAGTGCCCAATAAACGTAATAATATCGTTGATCTGAGACTCAGACAGTCGATAAAAAGATGGCATAATTCGACCAGGGCGACCCAGGCGGATACTTTTCCTGAGATACTCACTGGAAGCCGAATCAAGGAAACTGGCAATTGAAAGGGGAATACCCATGCCACCTGTGCCATCGGTACCATGGCATATGGCGCAGTTTTCAAGATACAGCGCCTCGCCCCTGTTAATAGCTGGCTCGGTGAGTGACTGCGCGGCCAGAGGGGCACTGGAAACAACTGACATCAGGAAAAATAGAGGGCAAAGGGCAAGGTGCCTGAGAATAGCCGCAAAGGATGGGTTGTCTGTTGTGTGGATAATACTCATGAGAAGAGCATAGCATATAAGTAATGCCTGATATTGAGATAAATCAAAACTGGACACCCGATATCAAACATCAGAGATATTATTCCAGATTTTTTTAAGTCGTTTGGGCGAAACAGGTACACGGGTTTTAATTTCCTGAGCGAAAAGTGAAATTCGATATTCCTCTAATAGCCAGCGGTATTGCTCCAGTTGATCTGAGTGCCGGTTTTGCTGGTTTAATAAATCAGCACGTTTTTTATAGTCATCCCAGAGTGATGAAATCTCAAGCCGTAGTTGTCGATCGCGCCCAGGGTTAGACTGTATTTTATCAAGTCGTTTTTCAATAGCTTTCAAATAACGGGGGTAGTCTTTAAGAATATCTTCGGGTGTGGATAGAATAAAGTTTTTATGCATAAGGTGGTTAAGCTGATCCTGAATATCAGACATAGCATCCAGCCAGTGTAGAGAAGGATTTTTAAGTTGCTTTAGCAGGTTATGATATGAGTCAAAAATAGTATTTAGATTTTTTAAAAACAGTGTCAGCGTGCCATGCATATGAGCACGATTTTTATCAAGAACCTGTTTAAAAGCAATGCTGGATTCGGGTAGATGCTGAGTAAATAACTGATCGATAAGGCGGTGAATAATCTGAGTTTTTAGTGCATCGCAACTGCCAATACTGGAGTATTTCATGCACAGTGTCTGTATATTTGATAGTTCAGACTTTAAGTGCCGTACTGGTTGAGCCATGGAGAGCATAAAAAGCTGGCGAAGTCCCACCCAATGGTGTAATTTTGCTTCGGACTGCGAGTTAAAAACACGTAAATTAACTTTTTTCCCATCAACTTTTAATGCTGGCCAGGTCTTTATTAAAATGCCATGATTATCAATTTCGACATATTCAGGAAAGTCATCCAGCACCGTATCATCCACATTGTCACATTCAATTTCATGGGTTTTTTGTTGTGAATTGCTGGTCTCTATAAAACCTGAAAACTCACTCTGTAATGCTGCCAGGTCGCGGCTTTCTTTTAATGCCTTGCCACTGGCGGAGATCACTCTATAGTTTAAAAAAAGATGTCTGGGAATTTTGCTCTCATCCCATGCATCATAAGGGATGTTAACACCGGTCATTTTTTTAAGATGCTTAGAAATGGCAGTTGTTAAAGAGGCGCTAAAAGGTATTATTGCCTCAATACAGGCCTGAGAAAAATCAGGTGCAGGTACAAAATTTTTTCTGAGCGCTCGGGGTAACGATCGAATAAGCTCGATCACTTTTTCCTGTAGCATCCCGGGCACCAGCCAGTCACAACTTTGCGTGTCCAGGCCGCCAAGCCCTGCAACAGGCGTAATAAGGGTTATACCGTCGCAATGATGGCCCGGGTCGAAATGATATTCCAGTGGATAATGAATTGAATTAAGATTTAAAGTCGTAGGAAATAAAGTGTCCGTGACATGATCTGCATCCTGCTTCATCAGGTCTTTTTCCTGTAAAAAAAGTTCTGACGAACTGTTTTTTCCAAGCCAGCGGTTTAATTGTGGGCCACTATAAATGTCATCGGGTAGTCGCTGTTCATAAAATGCGTAAACATCCTCTTCATCAACCAGAATGTCTCGCCTGCGTGATCGGGCTTCAAGATTTTCAATATCTTCAACGAGTTTCTGATTGTGTAGAAAAAAATCGTGCTGGCAATTAAAATCGCCCTGTACCAGTGCGTGTCGAATAAAAATTTCACGAGATAATTGTGGGTCAATCGGCCCAAAATTTACCTTGTTACCGGGGTTAACAAGCAAGCCATAAAGGGTCGATTTTCGGGTTGCACTAACCTGAGAAGACTTTTTCTCCCAGTGGGTCTGCTCATAGCTGTGTTTTAGTAAATGTTGAGCCTTGTCGAGAATCCATAGTGGTTCAATTTTGGCAAGGCTTCGCGCATAGACTTTCTGTGTTTCTACTATTTCAGAGGCTAGCACCCATTTAGGGCCTTTATTAAACAGAGTAGACCCCGGGAAAATATGAAATTTCCGTTGTCTGCATCCCTGATATTCGTGGCCTTCTTCCTTAAAGCCAATCTGGCTGAGAAAGCCCGTGAGCAGCGCGCGATGAATCTGTGAATAATTTGTTTCAGTTGAATTAAACTTAAAGTTTAGTTCTTTAAGCATTTTATGAATCTGGCGGTGTGTATCAATCCATTCACGCATGCGCATCCAGGAAATAAAATTCGATTTACACCATTTACGTAGTTTGTTTGACGATAGCTCTTTTTTAGCGCCGTGGTACTCATTCCAGATATTAAGCCAGCCAGTAAAATCAGATCGCTTGTCGGCAAACCGTTTGTGTGCTTCATCTGCCGCCCGCTGCTTATCAACCGGCCTTTCGCGAGGGTCCTGTACCGCCAGTGCAGAAACAATTACAAGTGCCTCACTCAGGCAGTTTTCCGTGTTTGACTCAATTAAAATTCTTCCGAGTTTAGGGTCAACCGGCAGTCGTGCAAGTTGCTTGCCAGTGGTTGTAATTGTATTGGTCGTGTCAATGGCACCCAGTTCGTGTAATAGCTTATAGCCATCATTGATCAGACGACTATCCGGTGGCTCAACAAAGGGGAAGTCATCGACATGGCCGAGTTGCATCTGTTCAAGTTGTAAAATAACAGCTGCAAGATTAGTGCGTTGAATTTCGGGTTGAGTAAACTCATCGCGTAGCAGAAAATCTTCTTCGGAATAAAGACGAAAACAGATTCCCGCACTCACGCGTCCGCATCGACCCTTGCGCTGATTAGCGGAGGCCTGAGAAATTTTTTCAATGGGCAGGCGCTGTATTTTGCTGCGCCATGAATAACGCGATATTCGAGCCAGACCGGTGTCAATCACGTATTTAATACCAGGCACAGTAAGCGATGTTTCAGCAACATTAGTAGAGAGTATAATACGCTGTTTTGACGAAGGCTTAAAAATACGGTTTTGTTCGCTGGCAGATAACCGCGCGAGTAAAGGCAGTATTTCGGTATTACGGAGGTTTTGTTTTTTCAGATAGTCTGCCGTTTCACGAATATCCCGCTCGCCACTTAAAAACACCAGGATGTCCCCCGGTGTCTGTTGCTGATTAAGACGTGAGATTTCATCTACGCAATCGGCAATTGCACTCTGTAAATCGATCGATTTATTATCATCAGTTTCACCGCTTCTGTACTCAACATCCACAGGAAAGGTGCGACCAGACACTTCAATAATCGGAGCATCATTAAAATGCGCTGAAAAGCGTTGAGGGTCGATTGTCGCTGAGGTGATGATGATTTTTAAATCATGGCGTTTGAGACTCAGGCGTTTTAAGTAGCCCAGTAGAAAATCAATATTCAGGCTACGCTCATGTGCCTCATCAATAATAATACAGTCATAGTGATTAAGGTAAGGATCGTGGTGGATTTCAGAGAGTAGCACCCCATCGGTCATTAGTTTTATAAGGCTGTTATCCCCCAGCGAATCAGCAAAGCGGACCTTAAAGCCGACGACTTCTCCAGGCGCTGTTTTTAGTTCCTGTGCAATTCGTGCAGCAACAGCGCGTGCAGCAATACGCCGTGGCTGGGTATGGCCAATCATGGCACGGATACCGAGGCCGGCTTCAAGACACATTTTAGGTAGTTGTGTGGTTTTACCCGAGCCTGTTTCGCCACAAATAACAATAACCTGATGGTTGTTGATAGCATCCAGAATTTCATCACGCTTCTGGCTAACGGGCAAATCCTGAGGGTACTCTATGTCGGGCATGTGCTTTTTGCGCAGTTCACACTGCTTAACAGATGTATCAAGCTGCTTTTGCAGGGTGGATAATAGCTGATCCACAGGCTTATTGTCTTTAAGTCGGTGACGGATAGCGCTGAGCTTGCGTTGAAAAATATGCTGATCTTTCAACAGGCATTGCTTAATAAGTGGCTTAAAGTGTTCAGGCTGGAGCAGGCTGGAGGAGTGATTCATATGATTACAGAGGCTGGGAAGAAAAAGTAAGGGAGTATAAGCTGAGTAGTATATTTAGAGTAGAAACATAAAATTTTAATATATTGGCATCAAAAAACCAGTTAGAGTGGAAATAAAAGGTTTATCAACTAAAATTATCGGGTGTATAATACATTTTATCTATTATATTGAAGTTAGTCAGAGCATGCATTGTTTTCAGGCATATCCATCTCTATTAATGTCCGATATACCAGATCCCTGCCAGATCACCGAATTAACAGGGTGAATATATGATAAAACTCTTTTTGTGCGTTGCTTATTAAATAATAACAGTCAATTAATAACAGTGATGGTACTACAAATGAAACAAGCGATCTTACAGTTATTGAAAATATTCTTTTTGTTCAGTGGTGTTCTTGCTCTACCGGCGTTTGCAGCGCAGGAGCGGGCCTGGCCAATTATAACATTTACCTGCGATACGGCTAAAAATGAAGCCAAACTCAAAAATGAGGTGAAATGGGGGCTTAAAGGGGAGAAATTTGCATTTGATGAGGCCCGAGGGACATACAATCCATGGTCATTGGTGAGTATTGAAGGGCGTGGTGCGCACAAGCTGACGTCTGAAAAGAAGCGCCTCAAATTAAAGTGTAAGCTAGCGAATGGCGAGTATACGCTGGTGGTAAGACCCAAAATATTCAATCCGAATTACAATGGCAAGTGTGGAAATCGCCTGTCTGTCAAGGTGAGTGTGTATAAAAACGGAGCGCTTCTAATTGAAGACAAGCCGATGGAAAAATTTTGCCATGGCAATGCCCCCGTAATGCGAGGGATTAAAGTGAGCGCCTCAAATAGCAAAGTGAAGTTCTATGAGGTGTCTCGCAGCCGATTTTATTAGGTGTGGGCTGTTATCTCGGCAGAATGCTTCATATCTTGTTGACTTATAAGAATTTTATTTGCTCGCCAGTACAGTGTTTTTCCGCTTAACTCCCGCTGACTGATACCACACGGATGAAAAGCATTATTTTCTTTGTGGTGCCAGGTGTCGCGTCTGCACATTCCTGTGCTCCTGCACCCGTGACATAAGTGCATCCCTGCACAAAACCGAAAGGGTGGATGGCTGCACCGTAGAATATCCAGTATTCTCATGCACTTAGCACGTTATTGCGCGTTCAACTAATGAATTTAGGTTAATCTAGTGTTATATATAAATACAATAACCCGTATCAGAATGTTTTGCATTATACATAGCAATATCGGCACACTTAAGCAGCGATGCGTTATCGTTTCCATCCTGCGGAAAAGTCGATATACCTAAACTGACACCTACAGATAGCTCTCGTTCGAGAATGTTTAGTGTACAATTCATCGTCAGCAGTATTTTTTTAGCTACAGACTCTGCTTCGTTGCTATTTTTGTTCGGCAGAACCAGGACAAATTCATCCCCCCCCAGGCGTCCTATGGTGTCTTCTCCGGTTAATGATTTCTGAATAATCATGGAGACCTGCTTTAATGCTTCGTCTCCAGCATCGTGCCCCATAGTGTCATTTATGTTCTTGAACTTATCCAGATCCAGCATTATAACCGAGAGTGATCTGCTTTCGCCGATAGCATTTTTAAGCCCGATCTCTAACCTGTTAAGTATTAATGAACGGTTAGCCAGGCCGGTTAATGAATCAAAAAGTGCGATTTTTTCCAGACGTTTGTTCATTTTCTGCAATTCATGTGTCCTTTTTTCGATGCGTTTTTCAAGATCCCTGTTTAACAGGCTGAGCTCCTGCTGATAGTTCTCGGCCTGTTTTCTTGCATTATTCAAGTTTTCAATCAATTGGGCATTTTCAATTGCAATAGCGAATTTATGTGCAAACAGTACCAGTATGTCCAGATCTCTTTTATCAAATTCACCGCCACCTCGTTTGTTGATACCAGACAGCCCACCGAGAAAATGATTTTTTCCTTCGAGTGGCACCATAATGATACTGCCGGCTTCTTTTTCCCAGCGGTTTCTCTCATTTTCTTCCAGTTCGTCTAAAACGCCTTTCCACCAGGGGCGTTTGTTTTTCCACACCCATCCACAAACACCGTAATCCAGCGACAGGCTTTCACCCACTATTTCTTCAGCATTTGCACCACATCCAGCCTGATAAGTGTAGGTTTCACAGTTTTCGTCCAGCACAGGTATTAAGAGAGACTCTGACTGGATAAGCTGTTGGGCATGGTGTGCAGTGAGATCCATAATGCTTTGCAGGCTCCGTCCGCTGTTAACAGCCTGTGCGACTTCAATCATCATGGCGCTTTCAATTTCACGATCATGGAGGGATTTCTCAAGGCTTTCTACCTGGTTTTTCAGTATCTGAATGTGATCTTGCGATGAAATGATGTGAGAATTTGAAAGCATAGGCACGCCCGATGAGCAGAGGTTTTTCACCACAAGTATAGATGCCTTTGTTACGATTTTCCGATGTCACGCAAGGATTATCTGGTGTTCGATCAGGTGATGATCTATGAAAGTGTAAATTTTTTCGATGTACTGAGCGGTTACTGGAGTCTGGATGGCCGATCATGACAGAGGGTTAACCCGGTAACTTCAAAATATATTTCTCGGTAGTGGGGCATGGGAAGCGGGTTCTGCTGATGGTGTCGCTCAAATACGTTGTGGTTCTGATTGCAGTAATGGCGATACTTATACACTGAGCTATTTTGCAACAGTTCCCACTAATGACCCATCAGGCTTTGGTGATAAGCTTTATGCCCTGCATATTAATGGCACGGTGTCAGCGGTACCATTGCCCGCAGCGGTCTGGTTGTTTGGTTCAGGCCTGTTGGGACTGGCGGGTATTGCTCGGCGGCGTAAAGCGGAATGTTAGTCTTTAAAAACTGAAGTTTGCTTTCTGTTGATGTTTGTTAAGCCCGGGCTTTATTTAGTTGCCCAGGTTTTTTTTGGTGGGTTGTATGGTGCGCCCGACAGGATTCGAACCTGTGACCTCTGCCTCCGGAGGGCAGCGCTCTATCCAGCTGAGCCACGGGCGCATTATTAAGAGTGTATGGCATTGTAATTATATATAAATGGCGATGATTTCAGGCCTGTTTGTATTATCGTGTAGCGGCGACAGTAAAATAATGTTCCAGCCGACTAGTATATCAGAATTACTGGTGAGTTCAGGTTTAATATTGTTAGATGTACTTGCATGATGCCGTGCACATGCTGTCAATCTGAAATATAATAAGCGCCTTTAATAATGCCTAAATCAGGGGAACACCAATGCCTGGCTCTAAAATTATCTATACCCGGACCGATGAAGCACCCGCGCTAGCAACATATTCACTGCTGCCTGTTATTCAGGCCTATAGTCGTGCGGCGGGAGTGGAGGTGGAAACACGGGATATTTCTCTGGCGGGCCGTATTATTGCAAATTTTCCGGATAATTTAAAAGATGAGCAGAAACGGGCCGATGCACTGGCTGAACTGGGGGCGCTGGCGAAAACCCCTGAGGCCAATATTATTAAATTACCTAATATCAGTGCTTCTATACCCCAGCTAAATGAGGCCATCAGGGAGTTGCAGTCACTTGGTTATGCGGTGCCTGATTTTCCAGAGGCACCTCAGAGCGATGAGCAAAAGGCGATTAAGGCGCGATACGCAAAGGTGCTGGGCAGTGCGGTAAACCCGGTACTGCGTGAGGGGAACTCAGACCGTCGCGTTGCGGGTCCAGTTAAGGAGTATGCACAGAAAAACCCGCATTCAATGGGCGAGTGGAGTGCCGATTCCAGATCGCATGTGGCATCAATGTCAGAGGGCGATTTTTATGGTAGCGAGCAATCTGCGGTTATTGAAGCTGCCGGTGATGTGAAAATTGAATTGATAGATGAAAATGGTGCTAGTCAGGTATTAAAGGAAAAAACACCGGTATTGGTCGGTGAAGTCATTGATGCTTCTTTAATGAGTTGCAGGGCGCTTTGTGCTTTTTTCGAAGAGCAGGTAAACGATGCAAAAGAACAGGGGCTTTTATTGTCATTGCACCTGAAAGCGACCATGATGAAGGTCTCCGACCCGATTATGTTTGGCCATGCAGTGAATGTTTATTTTAAGGCCGTTTTTGAAAAACACGCGGCGATATTTGAAAAAATCGGTGTGGACACGCGTAATGGTTTAGGCGATGTATATGCAAAAATCGCCAGCCTGGCAGAAGCGCAGCGCAAGGAAATTGAGGCTGATATTCAGGCGGTTTATCAAACGCGCCCTGAGCTGGCAATGGTTAATTCCGATAAAGGTATCACTAATCTACATGTGCCCAGTGATGTGATTGTGGATGCTTCGATGCCAGCTGCATTGCGCTCATCAGGCAAAATGTGGGGCACCGATAACCAGCTGCATGATACAAAGGCGATGATTCCTGATCGATGCTATGCAGGTATTTACCAGGAAGTGTTTGAATTCTGTAAAAAACACGGTGCCTTTGATGTGACGACCATGGGGAGTGTGAGCAATGTGGGTCTGATGGCGCAGAAAGCAGAAGAGTATGGCTCGCATGACAAAACTTTCCAGATTCCATGCAAAGGAACGGTAAAAGTAACGGATGCTTCTGGTAATGTCCTGTTGGTGCATACGGTAGAAGCGGGTGATATCTGGCGGATGTGCCAGACCAGAGATCTGCCGATTCAGGACTGGGTAAAGCTTGCGGTTAATCGTGCCAGAGCAACTGGTTCACCGGCTATTTTCTGGCTGGATAAAAAGCGTGCTCATGATGCGAATATTATTTCAAAAACACAAACATACTTAAAAAATCATGATACTTCCGGTCTGGAAATAAAAATCATGGCACCTGTAGAGGCGATGCGCTATACGTTGGATCGGGTTAAGGCGGGTGAAGATACTATCTCTGTTACCGGAAATGTTTTGCGTGATTATTTAACGGATTTATTTCCGATTTTAGAATTAGGCACCAGTGCCAAAATGTTATCTATTGTGCCTCTGTTAGCCGGTGGAGGTTTGTTTGAAACCGGCGCTGGAGGTTCCGCGCCAAAACATGTGCAGCAGGCACTGGAGGACAATCATTTGCGTTGGGATTCCCTGGGAGAGTTTTTAGCGCTTGCGGTTTCACTGGAAGATCTCGCACAAAAAACAGCTAACCAGGCGGCAAAAGTGTTAGCAGAGGCTCTAAATAAAGCTAACAGTCTGTTTTTAGCAAACAATAAGTCGCCATTGCGCAAGGTGGGTGAGCTGGATACCCGTGGTAGTCACTTTTATCTGGCGATGTACTGGGCGCAGCAACTGGCAGAGCAGACAGAAGACAGGGCATTACAGGAAAAATTTATCCCCGTAGCCGAGCAGCTAACAGCAAATGAAAATAAAATTGTCGAGGAACTGAATGCGGTGCAGGGCAAGCCGATAGATATTGGTGGTTATTATCTGTCCGATGCAGGGAAAGTGTCTGAGATCATGCGCCCGAGTGCGACTTTTAACGGGGTTATTGATAGCCTCTGAGTTGAACCTGGATTAATCAGTTGACTTACAGAAAGTCTGCACAACTTCCTGGTTCGTATAGCGTAATGAAAAAAGTATTCATCACCAGTGAGGTGGTAGAAAACTGCTCCTGCATTTTCTACATACCCGCCCTCCATGGTGGTAACTTCACATTTTTTCATTACGCCATACAAATCAATGGCCAAATCAATAACTTGCACATCTTTTTCGCGCTCAACTGATTAAGCCAGGTTGAATTAGCTTTAGGCTGGTTTATTTCCACAGAATTTACAGGGCTCCCAGGTATTCTGATACACAGGGGCATCTCCCTGTATATACGGAGAATAAATTCAGGTAAATCGATCAAGCGAGCGATAGGAAATGGCTTCACTTAAATGCTGAGCCTGAATGCCCTCGGTGCCAGCCAGATCGGCAATGGTGCGGCTCATGCGTAAAATACGATGGTAGGCACGGGCAGAGAGCTTTAACTTATGCATTGCCTGATCGAGTAATGCGGCCTCTGCGGGCTGTAATCTACAATGAGTTTCAGTTTCACGGCTACTGAGCTCAGCATTGGTTTTGGCACACCTGTTTATCTGCTTTTCAAAGGCTTTATTAATTCTACAGATAATTTCTTTACTGGTCTCGCTATTGCCTGAATCGCTCATTAACGCCTGGCGTTCAATTGCAGGCACTTCAATATGAATATCAATTCGATCCAGCAGGGGTGCGGAGATACGCGAGCGGTGTTTGCGTTGCTGATCCGGTGTGCATTGACACAGGGACTTGCCATCGCAGTTATACCCCTGAGGGCAGGGGTTCATGGCGGCAATAAGCTGAAAATTAGCAGGAAATTCCGCTTGCCGTGAGGCTCTTGAAATTGTAATCGTGCCGGTTTCCAGCGGTTCGCGTAACACATCTAATGTATGTCGGCTAAATTCGGTTAGCTCATCTAAAAACAGCACACCATGATGTGCCAGTGAAATCTCCCCGGGTTTGGGAATAGAGCCGCCGCCTACAAGAGCGATACCCGATGCGGTATGGTGCGGCGCTCTAAAGGGGCGTTGCATCCATTCATTTATATTAAAGCCCTGATGACTAATTGAGCGAATGGCGGCACTGTCAATGGCCTGCTGTTCGGTGAGCGGGGGAAGCAGGGTGGCAAGGCGTGAGGCGAGCATGGTTTTGCCTGTGCCGGGCGGGCCAACCATTAGCATATTGTGTCGCCCGGCGGCGGCAATTTCCAGCGCGCGCTTAGCGCGGTGCTGGCCTTTAACATCGCTCATATCCAGTATCCGGGTTTGTGCCTGAGGCTGTGCAGCCTCAGGTGTTTCAAGCTCGCTCTGGCCATGTAAAAATCGACATATTTCCAGCAGATGATGGGCCTGGTAAATACGGGCATCTTTAGCCAGGGCGGCGATTGATGCGGAGGCCTGTGGTAAAATTAATGTGTGTTGCAGTGCAACCGAGCCGATGGCGACAGGCAGCGCACCCGTTATTGCACGCAAATCTCCGCTGAGGGCAAGCTCTCCATGAAACTCAAATTCCGGCAGCCTGTCATCAGGAATCTGCTTTGAGGCCGCCAGAATGCCAATTGCAATGGGCAGGTCATAGCGCCCACCATCTTTGGGTAAATCGGCGGGGGCCAGATTAACGGTAATCCTTTGCATGGGGAAGTTAAAGCCCGAATTAATAATCGCTGCACGTACACGATCTTTGCTTTCGCGTACGGCGGCTTCGGGCAAACCCACAATAGACAGGGCGGGTAAACCGGTAGAAATGTGAACCTCAACTGAAACAGGGAGTGGATTAACGCCGTTAAGCGCCTGGGTGTTAATAGTTGCAAGTGACATGGTCTTCCTTTTCCGATGAGTGGTTAAGCCTGGATTAACTGGTCGAGCGCGAAAAAAAGGTGCTCGTTATGGGATCGAATAACGTAATGAGTGCTTTTTTCATATCGCTATACCCACCCAGAAAGCTATGCAAATTTCGTGATGCACTGATTTTTCCGAGATAGTGGATAATGGTTAATTTTGATTCTCAAACGCTTTAATCTGCGCCTCAAGTGCTTCGAGTTTAAGCCGTGTGCGCTCAAGCAGCGCGGTTTGTACGTCAAATTCCTCTCTGCTTACCAGGTTCATTTGCCGTAAGCCGGTTTCCAGGATGGCCCTTATGTTTTGATCCACATCAACTTTAATGGCTTTTACCCCATCAGGGATTAATGCAGCGAGCTTTTCTGTGAGATCATTTATATGCTGATTGCTAATCATGGCGTTGTTTTACATTAGTGTTGGAAAGATACAGTGTACCTGAATTGTCGTGATTCTGCATACCAGACAAATAACTCTATTAGAATATTCTAATTTTCCGTGGCTTGTTGGCATATAAATATACTTTCCTGTTGGACTGGTTGTTGTTATATTACCCCGTAGATAAACATTGATATTAATCAATAAAGCTACACAGGTGTTAATGTTTATAACAGGGCACTGTATTGCTACTAACGTATTTTAGAAAGATAGCCGCTGGTTCGGGATGTACCGCATACATATTACAGTATGTTTGGCACCTGTATTTATGCAATGGTCAAAATGCCTGAGTATTTGCTATTTTTTCGTTATACTGGATAGTGGATCTGCCCTGTATCTATTCATAGAAATTATAGCCAGGGGTATTTATATATGATAAAAAAAAATCATTTTGTTTTAAGCGTTGCTGTATCTGCAATGATGATGAGTGTTAGTGGTACATCAGTTGCCGGTGTAACGGCTAATATGGGAATAGCCAGCCAATACCATTTCAGGGGGGTTCAGCAAACAACGGGGGCTGCTGCCCAGGGAGGGCTTGATTATGTTCATGACAATGGTTTATATGCGGGAGTATGGGGTTCAAATGTTGGCGGGCACGAAGTTGATGCCTCTGTGGGGCCTGGCCCTCTGGGTATTGAGGTAGATTACTATCTGGGTTATGACGGCGCATTGCAGGATTTTTCTTATGGTATTGGTTATACGCTGTATACTTATACGGGAGATTTTGACACGGAATATTCTGAAGTAAATTTTAAAGCGGGTTATAGCCTGCTTAGTCTGGAGTTTTCAACCGGAACGCATGATGTTACTGGTGGGCCAGATGAGGATTACAACTTTACGGGTCTGACTCTGGAGTATGAGGGGATATCAGCTATTTACGGTGCATGGGGCGGCGATCTTGATGGTGGTTATTTTGAAATAGGGTATGCCAGAGAAATTAGCGAAATAGAGTTCGGTATTTCTTTAATTAATGGTGATGCTGCAGATAATGTTAGAAACAATGTCAGAAATGCTGCTTCGGATGGTTCTGCACTTATTATTACAATTAGCAAAGAATTTGATTTATAGAAAAACTATCAGTAAGCGAGTAATCGTTTAAACTTAAACCTGCAAAGCAGGCATTTCTGGAGATGTTTAATGAAATTAATTTCTGCAATTATTAAACCTTTCAAGCTGGATGATGTGCGAGAAGCATTGTCAGAAATCGGCGTGACAGGTATAACCGTGACTGAAGTGAAAGGCTTTGGTCGGCAGAAGGGCCACACTGAGTTGTATCGAGGTGCAGAATATGTGGTGGATTTTCTACCGAAAGTAAAAATTGATGTCGCGGTTAATGACGACATCGTTGATCAGGTGATCGATTCTATTTGTGGTGCAGCAGACACGGGGAAAATTGGCGATGGAAAAATATTCGTCTATCCGGTTGAGCAGGTAATTCGAATTCGTACAAGAGAAAGTGGGCCTGGCGCACTTTAAATATTAGGGGGTAATTTTAAGTGGAAAATCAAATATTCGAATTACAGTACGCAATGGACACTTTTTATTTTCTGGTGTGTGGTGCGTTGGTCATGTGGATGGCAGCCGGCTTTTCAATGTTAGAAGCAGGTCTTGTTCGTTCAAAAAATACAACAGAAATATTAACCAAGAATGTCGCGCTTTTTGCAATTTCCTGCATTATGTATCTGGTTTGTGGCTATACCATTATGTATGGTGGCGGTATTTTTCTTGATGGTATACAGACCGTAGATGTAAATAGTGTTCTGGGTGACTATGCAAATCGTGTAGTTGAAGAAGATGGGCCGTTAAAAGGTCAGCATAATTTCGGTGGTGGTTCAATTTACTCCGGTGCCTCAGATTTTTTCTTTCAGGTCGTATTTGTAGCAACGGCGATGTCGATTGTTTCAGGTGCGGTAGCTGAGAGAATGAAGCTCTGGGCATTTCTGGCTTTTGCTGTAGTCATGACCGCATTTATATATCCAATGGAAGGTGCCTGGACGTGGGGCAGCGGTGTAGCAGGTTCAATGGGTGAAACCGGTGTGTTTGGCATGTACTCACTAATGGATGATATTACACTAAAATCCGGTGAAGTTATTAAAGGCATGGGCTTCTCTGATTTTGCAGGTTCAGGTATTGTGCATATGGCAGGTGCCGCCGCCGCTTTATCCGGTGTAATACTGCTTGGCGCACGTAAAGGAAAGTATGGTGCAAATGGTCAGGTTAACCCGATCCCTGGCGCAAACCTGCCGATGGCGACGCTGGGTACCTTTATCCTGTGGATGGGCTGGTTTGGTTTTAATGGGGGTTCTGTGCTTAAGCTGGGCGATATCGCCAGTGCGCATTCAGTTGCCATGGTGTTTCTAAATACCAATGCAGCTGCAGCTGGAGGTGCTATTGCGGCTCTTATTCTGGCCCGAGTTATGTTTGGGAAGGCCGACTTAACAATGTTGCTCAATGGTGCGCTGGCAGGTCTGGTTGCGATAACCGCTGAGCCATCTACCCCTACTGCACTACAGGCGACATTGTTTGGTGCGATAGGTGGGGTGCTGGTAGTTTTCAGCATTGTTGCTCTGGACAAGATGAAAATTGATGATCCGGTGGGTGCAATTTCCGTTCATGGAACCTGTGGCCTGCTTGGTCTGTTGCTCGTACCGATAACAAAAGAGGCGGCAACGCTTGGTGGCCAGTTAGCCGGTGCTGCTACTATCTTTATCTGGGTATTTGGTGTGAGCTTTGTGGTCTGGTTTGCAATTAAGGCCGCCGTGGGCATTCGTGTTACAGAAGAGGATGAGTACGAAGGTATGGATCTTGTGGATTGCGGAATGGAGGCTTATCCTGAGTTTACCAGAAGTAATTAACAGGTGTAATTAACAGGCGTAATTAAGTCTGTCTGATTAACGACAGAGCTAAAAATGGCCGGTACACTGTACCGGCCATTTTATTTGTGCAGTGTAAAATAAATAAAGTGGATAAGTGAACTTCGCTTTTACTAATTTAGGTTAAACAGTGAATAAGGTATTTTATACGGCAGTGTTATTGTTAACCTCATTTAGCTTGTCCGCAGAAATATACAAATGGGTAGATGAACAGGGGAAAACACATTATAGCGATAAACCGGTAGAAAATGCACAACAGATGGAAGTGGATATAAAGGTTAAGGGGCACATTAATACAGGCAGGAGAAGAGAGGATAAGCGGAAAAAATTAATTAATGCGTATGCTGAAGACCGAGCGCGAAAAGCTGAAGAAAAAAAGAAGAAAAAAGCAAAAAAAGCAAAAAATGAGCGTAAGTGTGTTGTTGCAAAAGACAGGCTCAGGCGTTATGAGCGCGCCAGATATCTCTATGACCTTGATAGCAGTGGAAATCGGGTCGTTATGCCAGATGCGAGCAGAAAAAAGAGCACAGATGCACTGCGCCAGCAGGTCAAAAAATATTGCAAGTAAGAACGCTTTATCTGCTGTGAATACAGCAGATAGCCCGAATTAATTCGGAACTAACCCATTTTCTGAAATTCAGACCCGGCGGAAGGTTTACTGAACAGGGCATCATGTTTATATATCCGAGACAGGCCGCGTTTTAACTCTTCTGAAAATTCATATGCATCTTTTTCTACTTTGCGTACCCCCTTGCGGTTAACAAATATTAATGTTCCTGTGTCGATGTTAATCAAAGACAGGCGCAAACGCCTTGCAGGTGTAATCTCATCGATATAAATTTCACACCAGATACCGGGCTTTATTTCTGCGGGCAGGCTGGATATCTTATCCAGAATACTCATTGATGAGTTCTCCGCTGACTCGCAGGCATACTGGGTGCTGCCCAGCATTTGATTATAAAGACCTATGAGAGTTTTTATATCGGTTTCGACAACACTGTTCTGGTGGTATTGCAGCAGCGTGTTATTGTTATTACGTGCGTTGACCATGAATGTGTCTTTTAGATGACGATATTGCTCGATACTTGAAATGGGCTGAATTGAAGTGAGAAGCTCGCAGAACAAGGTAATGGCGTTAACCCAGTGCGGGCTCTGGTCGCCATGGGTTTTAAATATATAAAATAATGCATTAGGCCAGAGTTTAAGCACCAGGTGCTGGCTGGAAGCGGGTATCTGGTGGCCCTGAATGTACATTTTTACTTTACGGTTGAATTGCTGTTTGAGCTCACCTAACGTCGCATCAGTGTGTGTGGCAGGCTGTGGTGGTTGTGGTCTGTGCTGTGTGTCGGCTTCGGGCACATTTGTTTCGAGGCATTGTAGTAAGAGTTGTTGCAGGCGCTGGTTTGTGCGGGCAAAGTTAGTTGCGCTGGGGGCCGATTTAATTAGAGCGGATAAAATAAGATCAATTCTGGTTATTAGAGAGGTATCTTGATGTACGGCTTGCGACATGCGTTTTGCAATAAACAGGATGCGTCTGGCCGGGTGCTTCTCATTGCTTATGAAATGAGAGTCGGTCTGGCTGAGCTTGTGTATGGGGATCTGAAGGCGTAGCAACGAGATTTTTAATTCGGCAGGCATCGTTGGGTCGCCGCTGATAGCGTCGAACAGGTGAGAAATAAAATCTGATTGTTTGTCAGTCATAATATGTTACAGCCACTAAATTAACTTATCACTGGTACTTATATCATCGATATACGTATATTAAATCGTTATTAGCCGAGGCTATTTCTACCTGTGCTCAGAATATACTCGTCCAGAATATATTCCAGGTCTAATAACATTTGATAGTTTCACATTTAATGGACGCTGTAGATATTTGAAAATCAATAGCGTATAAAAAACTCAATCTGCATTAGATAGAGAGTTTATTACCAGACCGAGTGCGTGGTCAAAAGCAGAATGGTCAGAGATTATCTGGGATGTTTCAGAGGCCAGCTCTTCACTAAATATATCGGCATCTTTTTCGATTATCTTAACACCAATTCTGTCTACAAATATCAGTCTTGCTTCTTCCATAATTATAACGGACAGCTTGGCTCTGCGTGCTACATTGTTCTCGCCATTATAAACTTTAAACCACACGCCGGGGCGAACTTCTGAGGGCAGGTGGGTAATTTTTTCGCGTGCTTTATCTGCCTGTTCCTGTAGTGGGTCAACGGTGTCTTCAGTGAGATCAATAGCGGGGGCATCCAGTTCACTAAATGAAAGGTCTTCCGTCTCGCTCTCACCTTCAACCGAAACAAAATAGGTTTCTTTTTTAGCCAGTGCTGCTTCACTATAATCGCTGTTTTCCAGCATTTCTTCAAAGGTTAAAAATAGCTTGTTAATTTCAGTCTCAATTTCAACCGGGTGTTGCTTTGTATTGAGCAGAGTGTTCTGAATGGTATCTATTAATGGATCTTTTTCAGAGTTTAAAAAGTGATGGGCCTGTGAAGACTGCACAGGCTGGAGCAACCGAATGAGCAGTTTCACAGTGCTTACAGCCTCGCTCCATTGCTCGCTGCTTTTGCCAAACTTGATAAAGTTGTGGAACATGAAGGTTGACCAGTGTTTTAAGATCAATCGCTGTGCCTGCTTTGGAAGCACTCTGTTCATAACCAGGTATTGTAGTTCAGCTAATACAACCTCGCGAGCATGTGCCTGTAGTACTGTTTTCTGGGTTTGTCTTTCTTTTTTAGCAGATTGTGCAAGCTCCTGCTGTTCTATGTTTTCAAGGTGAGTTGCAGATTTTTCAAAGCTGGAGATGTCAATATCAAAATCATCGAGCAAATTTTCAATAACACCGTTTAGCTGCTTAAACAGACTGTCTTGCCGTGAAGAGAGTCCTCTGCCTAAATGCGCAATAAGATTTAGCGTGGTTCTACAGGGGTGCTCACCGTTTAAAAAGAAGTCCGAGTCGATCATGGCGACTTTGATAACAGGAATTTGAAGGCGCAGTAACAGATTGGTGATGTCCTCAGAGATACTGCCATCTTTAACGATTGCATCGAAGAGCATTTCAATGAAGTCGATGGTTTTCTCATCAACCTGATTAACCTGTTTGGTAATTGCGCCACCGCTACGGCTGCCCATATCTGCCAGAAGAGCGCGTTTAAAATCAGCCGCATCAACCTGCTCGACAGGGGCTGAAGATTGAGCAACATTGTGCTGCATATTTGACAGCGCCTGCATTACATCACGGCGGTCATAGTACTGTGTGCCACTGTTTGCTGCAGGTGAATGATTCGAGGTGGTAAAAGATGCCGGAATGCCGGGGCCGGACGCGCTCAGCTCGCCGCTTAAAAACTGCTGAACAACATGGTGAACCTGCTGCTGAACATTCTGAGGTTGTGTTGTGCAGGGAGCATTTCCAGTGGTGCCCACATAGCTTCCACCTGTAGCATTGCCGAGGGCTCCAGTGGGGGTTCCGAGGGGGATTTCGGGGGCACCGCCGCCATTGCCATTGCCCCCTGAAGTATAGCCGCCAGGATTATGCCCGGCGTTCTGGTTTGTGCCTGAGCTACTGGTTGTATTGGTGGCGGTACTCCGGGCAATATGCTGTCCGGGGTTCTGACTTACATTCCGGCCATAACCAGACTGGTGCATATGCTGGCCCTGGCTAAAGGTTTGGGCCTGCATTGGATCGTATGTTGGGTTTTCGGTGTACACTGCGTCAGGAGCAGGAGCATATTCGGGCGCAGGCGGTGTTTGTTGCTGGTTTTGTTCCGGTGTATATGTCTCACCCAGTTTTATTTGAGGCAGTACGCCCTGATCAATAAATAACTGATTTAATTTCTGGTATAAGGGTGCGAGATGAACAATGACTTCCTGATCGAAGAGCTTATAAAGTACCAGTTTATTATTTGTAGATAACTCAACTTCAACCAGTGAATTTTTAAAAGATTCGCAGATGTTTTTAGGTTCTAACGCCTTTTTGTCAAAAATAGCTGACTTCATTGAGAGAAATTCAATTCGTGCTTCGAGGTGGTTAACGGCTTCGCCATAGAGGTTCATGGCTTTGGAGTGCATTGCGGAAACCGCAACCATTTCTTCCATTTCGTCCTGATCAACCAGACTGAGTTCATCGTCGAGCAGGGTTTTGGGCTTGTCTGTTTCTTTGTTTGAAGGCTGTAGATAAGTTTTTAGATTAGCGGCAAAGCTCTGTCCGATTGTTTTGCGCTCTACACGCAACATCCGCATGGTATCGAAGTACTGATTTTGATCTTCATTAGAATCGGCGTTTTCAGCAAGCTGAAATAACATATCATCAGCACCGTCAAAAGTGTTGCCAATGAGCAAAGATAGCTCTTCATTGAGACAGCTGGTGATCTGTTCTATAAGCAATCGGTACTGCTCGGCGTTGTCTCTGGATGTGCTGTTAATTTTATGTATACTCGCGCTCATGCATTTGTTCGCCATTGTGCTGTTACTAATTTAATGGGCACCAGGCCTTGCTGAGACCCTGACATAAACAGCCGAAAGACTTTTGCATGAGTGCGCATCTTCGTAGTGAAGGCAAAGCCTTCTGATGCTTTTAACATTTGGCACGGATACTGAGAAGCTACCTGCCTGTAACTATAACTTAGCTCTAAAGTGCGCCATATTTAGTGAGCCAGTTCACAATACTTTAATCTGGGAAAAACAGCTGGATTAAAAAATCTGCACAGCCCCCTGGGCGGCCTGTTTTTATTTCATATAGATATCCAGATCAATGGCTTAACAGCTTTCCTGTGCCAGCTAATTTTCCAGGTTAGTGGGTGTGATTATATACGAGTAATACATATATAATTACTACCCATTTGGGTTAGTATCTGTATGGCTTCACTATAATCTTTCCTGTTCAGCAACAGAAGTTAAAAGTGATAGCAATCAGAATTAAAAGGACAGGCGGTTGTTTGTGGACGAGTATAATAATTTGCTGGAGTTGGCTCCAGAAAGTTATGTCAGTAGATGCAGGCGGTTCGGCTGGTTTTTTCCAGGCTAAATTCTGGGGCAGATAATATCCAGTACTTCGGCGGCCTGTTGCCATGCCTGTTCCAGCACTGCGGGCAGTATTTTCAAATCCAGTCCGGTTATCAGTAGTGATTCTGGTTCAAAATCAGGGTAATTATCCAGCATATGCTCATCCGGCTCAACATCGGGGCAAATCGCATTTACAATGCAGTTGGCGATGTGAACAATGGCGGTTTCTACCGGGTGTTTTCTGGCTTTGAGCGGGGTGTGATGATAAGCCACGACTTCTCTCAGGGTATCGGAGAGTTTCCAGGCATCTATTAGCGCGGCACCCACATCGCCATGTGTAAACCCGATCAGTTCTTTTTCAGATTTATGGAGCAGGCCCCCTGTTTCTGAGGCATGAAGAAGCACCTGTTGCGAAAGCTCCGGCTCTTTAAAGTACAGCACCAGTTTGCCAATATCGTGGAGCATGCCTGCAACAAACAGGCGTTCGCCGTGTAGTATATTGCAATGTTTGGAGAGCAGTCTGGAAATGATGCCAGTATGCACGCTATGCCGCCAGAAGAGGTCGATATCCACTAACTGATTAGGAATGCGTTTAAATGTGTCTACAGCCGAGGTGGCGAGAACAAGATTGCGCAAATCATCCTCCCCAATGATAGAGACTGCACGGCTGACCAGCTCGACTTTGGTGGCCAGTGAATAATAGGCGCTATTAACGATACGTAGAATACGAGCAGTCAGTGCCGGGTCGTGGCTGATTATCTCACCGAGTTGTCTGGCGTTGTGATTCTGGTCTTCAAGTACCTGGGTAACGCGAATATAAATTTCAGGTAAAGAAATGAGTTGAACAACGCCTTTAACGAAATCTTCCGGTTTTTTTGCCATTTTCCACCCTGTAGTTAGTGTGTTTGCCCATAAAAAAATAATTATGAATAACTAAATAGATAATGGCCTGGATATTCATGAATTTCCAGGAATGTGGAAAATAATTTGGTGATCTGTAACGACAGGCAGAAGTCGTTGATGGCGTGCATGGTGTTTGCAAATTATTATGCACAGCATGGTTCGGCTGACTGAGATGATTAATTCAGGCTAAAAAGCATCGGATGTTATGGGCGTAATATGCAGACTTACGGGTGTTCAGGTCAGGTTGCTCCAGCCTGAAAACTGACTGTAGCCATTGCCGCTCTTGCAACCAGCTCTCTTACAGTACAGACATGTCTGCCAAATGAAAGCGTCTGATCCAGTTTAATAAAGCCTTCTGTAAAGCGTTTACGTTTACCCGTTTCTATCAGGTATGTACCATTGGTGGAATTAAGGTCGGTTAAATACATCTGATTGTCGCTAACAACCAGTTCGGCGTGTCGAGCACTGGTGGTTTTATCGAACAGCTGTATGTGGCCGCGCCGACCGATTACATAAGTTCTATTTTCCATAGTTTGGCCCTTTTATCCTGGAGATAAGCTGTTTATTGCCTGGTGCCCAGAAATTTGCTTCGTTAATCATTTAATTTTATGCTCAAAGTATAAGAGAGATCTCTATATTTATAAGATATTAATCAAAAACCGTGATGCAGGGCACATTAAAAACCCGAAAATTGCCTTTATCGGTGCTTCAAATGTGGAAATCTCTGAAATCCTGGATGCAGGGCTTAATTCGATGTTTGCCACAACATCCAGGTATAGAGTCAATAGAACTAACCACATCTTGTAGTACAGGGAGGTGGTTATGGGATCTGAAAGCTGATTAGCAAGCTGTTTGCAGAGCAGTAACAAACTTTATAATTATAAATTGCTAATATGCTGTATAATTTGCGGCCATTTTGACTGGTCAGAGTTATGGCCTACTGTGGCCCTGGAGCTCAATACAACATGAAACTACGGAATATTGCAATAATTGCACACGTCGATCACGGCAAAACGACCCTGGTTGACGAGTTATTAAAACAGTCAGGTACTGTGGAAACACGCGGTGATATGGAAACCTGCGTTATGGACTCTAACGACCAGGAAAAAGAGCGTGGCATTACCATTCTGGCCAAAAACACCTCGATAAAGTGGAATGACTACCGTATTAATATTGTAGATACGCCGGGTCACGCCGATTTTGGCGGGGAAGTTGAGCGCGTACTTTCAATGGTCGATTCAGTATTGCTGCTGGTTGATGCACAGGAAGGCCCGATGCCACAAACCCGCTTTGTTACACAAAAAGCCTTTAACATGGGCTTCAGGCCAATTGTTGTTATCAACAAGGTTGATAAGCCCGCAGCGCGTATTGACTGGGCGCTTGACCAGACGTTTGAGTTATTTGATCGTCTGGGTGCAACCGATGAGCAACTGGACTTCCCGGTTGTCTATGCATCGGGCCTGGGGGGCTTTGCAAGTCTGGACGATACGGCTACAGAAGGCGATATGACACCGTTGTTTGAAGCCATTATAGAGCATGTGTGCGCACCGGATGTTGATGTTGATGCACCGTTTCAGATGCAGGTGAGCTCGCTGGACTATAACTCTTATGTTGGTGTAATTGGTATTGGGCGCATTAAGCAGGGTAAGGTTAAGCGTAATCAGCCCCTGTCGTTGATTGATCATGAAGGTAAAGTGCGTAATGGTTTGCGTATGCAGCAAATTCTGGGCTTCCACGGACTTGAGCGTATTGAAGTAGAAGAGGCACAGGCGGGAGACATCATCTGTTTTAACGGCATCGACAAGCTCAATATTTCAGACACCCTCTGTGATTCTGATAATGTGCAGGCAATGCCGCCATTATCCGTTGACGAGCCGACCCTGAGCATGACTTTCCAGGTGAATAATGGCCCATTTGCAGGTAAAGACGGTAAATACGTTACTTCACGTAATATCTCAGAGCGTCTGGACCAGGAGCTTATCCACAATGTTGCACTGCGTGTAGAGCCAGGGGAGACCGGCGATAAGTTCCGTGTTTCGGGTCGAGGTGAGTTGCACCTGTCGGTATTAATTGAATCGATGCGCCGTGAAGGTTTTGAGCTGTGTGTAGGCCGTCCGGAAGTTATTGTTAAGGAAATTGATGGCAAATTATGTGAGCCCTATGAGCAGTTAACGGTGGATGTGCCGGAAGACTCACAGGGTACGGTGATGGAAAAACTGGGTATACGTAAAGGCGAGCTGAAAAACATGGTGCCAGATGGCAAAGGCCGCGTGCGTCTCGACTACATTATCCCATCGCGTGGCTTAATTGGTTTTCGCACAGAGTTTTTAACATCAACCGCCGGTAACGGTCTGCTATACAGCAACTTTGACAGCTATGGGCCAAAAGTAAATGCCGTAATAGGTCAGCGCAGTAAGGGTGTATTAATTTCAAATGGCAGTGGTAAGGCGTTGTCATACTCGATATACAACTTGCAGGAACGCGGCAGCATGTTCCTTGAGCACGGTGATGAGGTGTATGAGGGTATGCTGGTGGGTATTCATGCACGGGATAATGACCTGGTTGTTAACCCACTGAAAGGCAAGCAGCTAACCAACGTTCGCGCATCAGGAACAGATGAGGCGCTTACCCTGACACCCGCAATCAAAATGTCGCTGGAACAGGCGCTGGAGTTCATAGATGATGATGAGCTGGTAGAAGTTTCACCTAACTTTATTCGTACGCGTAAGAAACTGCTTACAGAGAATGAGCGTAAACGCGCATCTCGTGGGCCAAAGGCGAGCTAGTACCATATCAATATCGTTTGATAACCCCTGACAGATTTTCTGCCAGGGGTTATATGTACCTCATAACGGCCCAGGTTCGATTAGCAATACTCGGCCAGCAATTTCCCTCTTATCAGCTAAACTCATATAAATTAATGAAAAACAGCCCGCAATGGGTGTTTTCTTATATGGGAAAATTAAAACTGTGGCTGAAAAAAACAACGTAAACCAGATTTTGGTCGTTGATGACTCACGCGTTATTCGTCGTGCAGCGGTTAAAATTCTCGAAAAAGAATTTAACGTGATTGAAGCAGAAGATGGTGCAGTGGCCTGGGCTGAAATGCAGAAAAATTCGGGTATTTCTGTTGTTTTCAGTGATCTGGGTATGCCCAATATGGATGGTTTTGAGCTGCTGGAGCACATTCGAAACTCAGAAGACAGTGTGCTGGCAAAAATGCCGGTAGTGATTATTACCGGTGCAGAAGAAAGCGATGGCACAAAAGAAAAAGTACTGGGGCTGGGTGCTACAGACTTTATAACCAAGCCCTTTGATTCCATTTCCCTGAAGTCCAGAGCCGCCACTCATATTAATTACCGTAATGAAGTTAAAAGCCTGGAAAAAAATATCGCGCGGGATAAACTCACCGGGCTATTAACTGAATCTGCCTTTAACCAGCAATGTGATCAACAGCTGGCTTATGCAAAGCGCCATGACACAGAGGTGACGCTGGTACGGTTTGATATTGACCGCTTTGCAGAGGTTTTTCTCAAACAGGGTAAGGCAATGGCAGAGCATATACTCGAAAAAGTTGCTACCTTTATTAATGAGGGTAAGCGTACAGAAGATGTGGCCGCTCGCCTGGGCGTTGCCAAATTTGGTCTGTTATTGCCACACTCAGATATGCAGGGTGCAGAAACGGTTGTTAAGCGAATATGCAAACAGGTATCAAGGCTTGCAATAAAAACCAGTAAAGACACGTATAACATAAAGTTCAGTACAGGTATATCATCACCGGGCCCCGAGGGCATGAAGCTGAGCTTTGAAAACCTGATGAAACAGGCTGAACACGCGTTAAAAAAAGCATCAGAAAAGGGCGGTGGGAAAATTATTCTCTACCAGGGGAAACCTGCAAAGTCGCGATCAGAAAAACAGCCTCCCCGTATAGCTGTGCTGGAAGATATTAATCTGCAACAACTACTGGATGCGCTAATAAACAAAGAGGTTCAGGTGAGTGAAGAGCAGCTGGCAGGTGCAATGATTAAAATGTTGCCAATTATAGTCGAAGCAGACAAGCGTCTTAAGCTGGGTCTGGGTAAAGTGGTGGCGCACCTGAAAAAAAAGCTGGAACATTAGTGAGGGCCGGGGGTAAAAGTACTTCACCCTGTTTCAGGTAAATGTTTCAGGCCAGGCTGTAAGCCGCTATAATCTGAATGGTTTCAGGATTATGTAAATACAGAGAGAAACAGGATATGTCCTTAAACCTAGAAAAATCAGTTGACTCACGAAAGTCTGCACAACTTCTTGATTCGTATAGCTATATGAAAAAAGTATTCATCACCAATGAGGTGATTTCACATTTTTTCATTACG